>Ga0208357_1000005_pt1 | contig 190421 bp, 176 predicted proteins | sample NGESurdeep092012_6_FD_184487 | JGI IMG/M metagenome (GOLD analysis project Ga0208357, IMG submission 184487) | Arctic peat soil microbial communities from Barrow, Alaska - NGEE Surface sample F52-2 deep-092012 (SPAdes) | ecosystem: Environmental > Terrestrial > Soil > Wetlands > Peat ...
GGGCTGCCGATAGGACGGTCCAGCGAAGGGAGCTCGAGAATCCGACGTGGCGGTCCTAGGCGTGACCCGCCACGGCCTGGAGCTCGCGCAGGTCCGCCTCCACCATGCGCTCCACCAGCTGCTCAAAGCTCAGTTGCGGGCGCCACGCGAGCCGTTCCCGCGCCTTGCTCGGGTCCCCCACGCTCGCGGTTCTCTCTGGCGCACGCACGAGTGTCGGATCCACCCGCACGTAGCGCTCAGCCTCCAGGCCCACGTACGCGAATGCCGTCTCCGTGAGCTCCGCCACCGTGCGGCCTACCCCGCTCGCGAACACGTAGTCGCCGGGCTCGCTCTGCTGCAGCGCTAGCCATGCGCCATGCATGACGTCCCCTGCGAAGGACCAGTCGCGCACCGCGTCGAGCGCCCCGAGCGTCACCTCCTCGGCAAGCCCCAGCTTGATCTGAGCCGCCGCGCGCGTCACCGTGCGCGTCACGAACTGCTGTGGCCGGCGCTCGGACTCATGGTTGAACACGATCCCCGAGGATGCATATAGGCCGTCGTGAGCCCGCATCGCCCCCACGAGCTCATGCGAAGCGAGCTTCGCGATCGCATACGGCGTCGTCGGCCTGCACGGTGTGCTCTCACGCTGTGGGCTCTCCGGCGCATCGCCGAACATCGCGCCCGACGCCGCTACAAACACGCGCGTCTGGGGAGCGCTGTCGCGCACCGCCTCCAGCAACGCCGCCGTGGACCCCGCGATCGCCTGCAACGTCTCGGCAGGACGCTCCCACGAGGCGGGGATGAACGAAGGCGAAGCGAGATGATACAGCTCGTCCGGGTGGGCGTCCCTCACCGCCTTGGACAAGTCACTTACCTTAAGCAAGTCTCCAGGGACCAAGGTCAGGCGCCCACGCAAATGCTCGGAGCAACCGAGGTCGCGCTCGCCTCCCCCGCGCACCATGCCGCTTACCTCGTACCCCTTTTCCAGCAGCAGCTCCGCCAAGAACGACCCATCCTGGCCGGTAATGCCCGTGATCAGCGCGCGTCTTGACTGCGTCTCCACGCCCGCAGCTTACGTTCTCATAGGCATCGACTGCTCGCGTGGCATCAACCGCTCTCCGTATCGATGTTCGCCGAGCGGCGCCCCCCATCGCGGCATCTCCACGCGCGCGCCCGCTAGTCGAGATCGTGCAGGTGCTGATACTCCGGCATCTGTCCCCGTTCCGGCTCTGGCTCGCGGGCACGCAGATCGAAGTAGAGGATCGCGAGGGTCAGTGCAACGAATGATGCGGTAATCGTTTGTACCGCGATCCCTATCGCCACCGACCCGACGCTCGTGCTGCTGCCAACCGATGCAGCACTAGCAGCGGAACTGACTGCAAATGACAGCACCCCAACAGTCAACAACAGCCCGAGGATACGCCAGTAGTTGCCCGCGGTGAGCCCGCGGCTGCGACGCAGTGCCGGCAACCAGCCTTCGTGATCCACAGCTGCCGTCTGGGCAACGACCGACCAACGCAACGCCAAGAGCAAGCCGGGGACGATGAAGGCCAAAGTCCCCAGGCCTATGAGTAGGTTGGCAATTATCTCCGCGGCGGCCACCACGGGTAGCACGCGTAGACCCTGAAGTGCGACAGATCCAAACCGCGGCCTGCGACCATCGCCGATTTCGACGACAGCATGCACGTGCAGTGCCGAAATGAGCGGGCCAACCAGCGAGAAGTCCAGCACCTCGAACAAGAAGAGGACTCCGGCATTTCCGTTGCCGCCGCTCCCGAACGGACCATCGCCGGTCACAGCCAGCCTCGCCAGCTCATACGGTGCGATCACCCCTACCGCCAACGCGGCGAACAGCAGCGGATAGCGACGATACATATCGAGCGCCGCGCGCAGTATCTCGCCAACAGAGCGCTCGCGACCGAGGTCGATTGCCTGCGATGCCCCCACGGCGGCGAACCCTAGTGTCTACACCCGACGACCGCCCACCCGATTCGTTCCGTATACCGCCCGCAAGCCCTCCGCCACGACATCGGGGCCGCACAGCTCCCGCACCCGCGCTCGCCCGCGCTCGCCCGCGCTCGCGTCCGCCCACAGCCGCTCAATCGCCGCTGCCAGCTCGATAGCGTCACCTGGCTCGACCAGCGCCGACTCCTCCACCAGCTCTGTCAGCGCGCCGATGCGACTGGCCACCACCGGCAATCCGGCCGCCATTGCCTCAGCCGCCGCCATCCCAAACGTCTCAGCCGAGCGCGACGGCACCAGCGCAAGCGCGGCGCCTCTGCGTAGACGGTCGAGCTCCGCGTCGTCCACGCGTCCGACGAACCGCACCTCGCCACGCCCCACGTGCGGGTGGTACTCCTCCAATTTGGCCTGCCCTACGCACGCGCGTAGGGTCTCCCTTTCGGGACCGTCGCCCGCCACGATCAGCGGCACGCCGGCCATCCGACACGCATCGATCGCCACGTCAACTCCCTTCTCGGGCGCTAGCCGCGACACAACCAGCGCGTAGCTCCCCGCCGCTGGACCGCGCGGGTCCAGACCGGGCGCAACGGCACCTGCGGCCGGCCCCGGAACCTCGCCGTGGCCCCTGGTGCTATCGCCGCCGGTGCCGGGAGGGATCTCGCCCGGCATGCGTACCGGCGGCGCGAGCACGTGTACACGCTCGAAATCAAGCGGCGCCCCCAGCTCGCGCAGGCGCTCCCGAGCGAACACGCTCGGCACGATCACCGCGTCGGCCTGCTCGACCAGACGGCCCTGCCACATCGCAAGCGATGCGCCATACGCCAACGCCTCCGCGCGAGCGCCCCGGCAGTTGCGGATCACCCCCGGCAGCGTGTTGCGCCCGTGACAGCGGGTGCACTCCTCCCCGCCGGTGAAGCACACCCCGGTCGCGCACACCAGGCGGTACTGATGCAAGTGCACCACCACGCGGGCCCCCTCGGCGCGCGCCGCAGCCAGCGCGCGCCAGCCAAGCAGCGGATTCAGGTTATGGGCGTGGACCACCCGCGCCCCGGTCAAGCGCACAGCCTTCGCCACCTCGCGCGGAGCCAGCCCGCCACGCAACAGTCCCACCGCCGCGCGCGCCTGGCCCACTCCGACGGAGTCGCGCGTCAGCAGCTCCGCCGGCTCGCCCAAACGCTCCTGCACGAGCCGCACAAGCTCGTCCACCACGCGCTCCTCGCCACCGGTGGTGCGGTAGCGGTTGTGCAGGAAGAGGATCATCCGCTGCCCAAACCTAGACTGTTCCGATCATGCCCCCCGATTCCAGCGCCCCGTGCGCATCGATTGTCGTTCCCACGAGGAAGCGTCTCGACTATCTGAGGGTGGCGCTCGCCTCGATCGCCGCGCAGTCCGCGCAATCCGCAGCGGAGCTGATCGTCGTGGACGACGCCGGCCCCTCCGAACAGGCACGCCAGCTCGCCGAGCGCTTCGGCGCGCGCTACGAGCCCCACCCACGCCCGCTCGGCCTGAATGTGGCGCGCAACACGGGCGTCGAGCGCTCCCACGGCGAGCTCGTCGTGTTCGTCGACGACGATGTCGAGGTCTGCCCTGGCTGGCTCGACGCGCTGCTCGCAGCTGCCCGCGAGCACCCCAAGATCGAGGTGTTCACCGGGCCGATCGTCCCGCGCCTGGAAGGCTCGCCGCCTCGCACCTGCGGACGCGAGGGAGCACCGATCACCGCACTCGACCTGGGCCCCGAGGATGCTCCCACTCGCTTTGCGTGGGGAGCCAACATGGCCATCCGCCGGGACGCTCTGGAGCGCGTCGGACCGTTCAACGTCGCACTAGAGCACGGCGGTGACGAGCAGGAGTGGCAGGAACGGCTGCTTGCCGATCGTGGGTCGCGGGTGCTCCCGGACGGCGCTGACCACGAGCGGATCGCGGACCCTGACCGGACGAGCCTGCCGGTCCTATATGTGGCGGGCGCCGCGCTCGACCACCGGCGCAATGCCACCGACGCGCGCCTACTCCCTCTGTGCCGGGCAGCTCTCGCGCGCGGCAAGGCCGCGCGGCGCTTTGACGCGTGGCGCGGCACTGCGCCATCGCTCGGACGGGAGCTCACCACACTCCTAGGCTGCCTCGGTCACGTCATCCGCCGTCGCTGTCCCGCGGGACTGGCGATGGTCGCTCACAGCGGCGGTCGCGTCACGGAAGCCATGCGTGACATTGGGGGCGCTCTCGCCAAACGCAGCCAGCCAGCCAGGGTCGCAACGGGGGCAAAGTCGCCTGCGGACGCTGGCATCGCCGACAGAGCAATCGCGGGGGCCAATCAGGGGTCCAATCGCCGCGCCCCCGAGGACTTCCTCTCAGGCGAAAGCGGCACCGTCGGCGGCCTCGACGGCCTTCGCCGTGGCTCGCTGGATATAGCCTCCGACGTGCTCCACATCGTCTCGGGCCGGCGACGGCGCCTCGAACGCGCCGCGCGGCGCGTGCCCCCCACACGGCGGGTGCTCGTGCTCGGCATCGAGCGTCCCGAACACAGCCCACTCGCACGAGGCATACGTGCCGAGCTCGCCCGTTCACGCCACGACATCGAGATGCGCTTCGCTCCACCCGGGGACCGCGGCAAGTTCGAGAACCTTAACCTGCTGCTCGACCAGCACCCGCCAGACCAATACGACTGGCTGCTCGTCGTGGACGACGACATCGTCCTTCCCAGTGACTTCCTCGACCGCTTCCTGTTCCTCGCCGAGCGCTTCCAGCTCGATCTCGCCCAACCGGCTCACAGGTTGAGCTCACATGCCGCGTGGCAGGTGACCCGCCGCCGGCCCGCTAGCGCTGTTCGCGAGACGCGCTTCGTCGAGATCGGTCCCGTAACCGCCTTTGCGCACTCCACATTCTCCACACTGCTGCCATTCCCCGATCTGCGCATGGGCTGGGGACTGGACCTCCACTGGGCGGCACTCGCTCGCGAGCACGGCTGGCGCTGCGGGGTGCTCGACGCGATCCCGATCAGCCACCGCGCCGCCCCCGCCGCGAGCGCCTACTCGCGCGAGCAGGCGCTCACCGAGGCGCGCATCTTCCTCAAGCACCGCGCCTACCTGAGCGCGAGCGAAGCCCAGCAAACCCTCGTCACCCACCGCCGCTGGTGAAGGTCGTCGTCGTCTCCGAGTTCTATCCGCGCCAGGGCGACCCGGTGCTGGGAGTGTGGGCTCATCGCCAAGCACTGGCCGCGCGCGACGCGGGAGCGGAAGTGCGCGTGATCGTGCTGCACAGGCTCGTGCCACCGCGTGCCTCCTTTGCTCGCAACCCACCCACCGCCGGCGGCGCGGCAAGAGCTCTGAGAATCCTTGCCGAGCAGCCCAAGCACCAGCTCCACGACGGGCTCGAGGTGAGCTATGTGCGCTACGTCTCGCCGCCCCGCTCCTCCAGCTACCACGCGTGGGGCGCCTGGGTGGCGCCCGCGCTCGGCCTCGCGCTGCGCCGCCTGCACCGCTCGTTTGCGTTCGAGCTGATCCACGCCCACAACGCGGTGCCGGCAGGCGACGCGGTGCGGCGCGCGCGCATGCACGTCCCACTGCTCGTATCAGTGCACGGCGGCGACGTGCTCTACACCGCCCCGCGCAGCGAGGCCGGCCGCGAAGCTGTGCGACGTGGCCTGGAGGCAGCCACGACGGTGCTCGCCAACAGCGTGGGCATCGCTGAGCTCGCCCGCTCCGGTGGCGCCGCCGACGTGCGCGTCGTGCACCTCGGCGCCGACCTCGCCTCGCCCAGACGGGGCAGCGCTAGCCGCCGTGAGCAAAGCCAATCGCTTGTCACCGTGGGCCACCTCGTGGCGCGCAAGCGCCACGCCGACGTCATGCGTGCCTTGGCGGTGCTCGCCAAGCGTCACCCCACCCTGCGCTACGTGATCATCGGCGACGGCCCCGAGCGGGTTGCCCTGGAAGGGCTCGCCGCGCGGCTCGAAGTCACCGAGCGCGTCGAGTTCCGCGGCCAGCTCGCTCCCGCCAAGGCGATCGAGCAGGCACGTCGCTGCACGCTGTTCGCGATGCCCTCGACAGAGGAGGCGTTCGGCGTCGCCTACATCGAGGCCATGGCAGGCGGCGTGCCAGCCATCGGCTGCCGGGGCGAGCCCGGACCTGAGGAGATCGCCGCGGCGGGCGACGGCTTCATGCTCGTGCCGCCCGGCGACATCGAGCGCCTCACGCAGCGCATCGACGAGCTCCTGTCCGACCCGCAGCGTCTGCGCGAGGCAGGCATACGCGCACGCGAGACCGTGGCCGCCAACTTCAGCTGGCGCCGGTGTGGCGAGCAGACACTCGCCGCCTATGAGCACGCGCTCGCATCCTCCCCCCGGGAGACCGCCGGCGGATGACCGCCCCTCGGCGATGACCCGTCCGCGGCGCAAATGAAGCCCGTCCTTTTCGTTACCGGCCATGCGCCGACGTACCGAGTCGGCGCCTTTGGGAGGCTCAACGAGCTCGAGAACGTCGAGTTCGCGCTGTTCGGCGGTCGCCTCAAGCACGGTGGTGGTGGCTCCTCTCCGGAGCTGCCTTTCCCTCACCACCATGTCCGCGAGCACGAGCTCTACGGGCTTGCGTCGAGTGGACGCTATCGCGCGGTCGTGTGCTCCACCGGCGGGCGCATCGCCCCGCTCGCTACGTGGTCTGGGGCGAGACGTGCGCGCGTGCCTCTAATCCTGTGGGCGTCACTGTGGGCGCACCCGCGCAGCGCTGCTCACACGCTCAGCTATCCAGCCTTGCGCCACCTCTACCGCACGGCGGACGCGGTCGTGACCTACGGTCCACACGTCAGTGCCTATGTGCAGGCGCGTGGTGCCCGTCGTGTGCACGTCGCGCCGCAGTCCGTGGACAACGCGTTCTGGAGCTCACCCGATGTGAGCCTGCCGAACGATCCCGCCTGGCCTCCGGATGCCGGGGTGACGTTCTTGTTTGCCGGACGCCCTACACGGGAAAAGGGACTGGGGGTGCTCGTTGAGGCTTGGAGCACGTCGGGCCTACACACACCTACCGCCGCGCTCGTCCTCGTCGGCGCGGGATCCACCCCCCCTTGGGTCCCCGCCGGCGGCGCGGTGGTGCCGCTGAGGACCGGCTCGTCCGCGCCAGCCAAGATAGGTTCGCCGGCGCCGTCAAAGACAGATTCCTCGGCGCTGCCAGAGACCGGCTCCTCAGCGCCCACGGAGCCAAACTCAGGGGTGGTAGCCCTGGCCGCGGTCCCCCCGATCCAGTTGCGCAACTTCTATGACGCCGCCGATGTTCTTGTGGTGCCATCGATTCCGACCCGCACTTTTCGCGAGCCGTGGGGACTCGTCGTGAATGAGGCCATGAACCGCGGACTTCCCGTTATCGCCAGCGACGCCGTGGGGGCTGCCGCCGGGGGCCTCGTGCGCGATGGGCACAACGGCCTCGTGGTGCCCGCCGGCGATCCCGTCGCGCTTGCCGCCGCGCTCAGAGCACTCACCCGCGACCCGCCCATGCGCGCGCGCATGGGCGCCGCCGGGCGCGCGGACGTGAGCGCCTACACCCACGACGCCTGGGCCCGCGGCTTCTCGAGCGCGCTCGCCGAGCTCGGCCTGTCAGGGGACCGGTGAGGTAGCGTTGCACTCCTTGGAAGGGCTGCTGTTCAAACTGAGGAGGGGTTTCGCGCCGGCGCTTGTGGCACTTGCGCTGCTGGCCTTCGCCGCAACCGCCGTGGCAAACCAAGCGCAGACGATCCTCGAAAAGTGCGGCCACAGCAAGCCCGTCAGCGGCTACAGCCAGAACGCCTATCGCGAAGCGCTCAAACAGATGACAACCACGCTGAGCGAGTACTCCGAATGCACCAACCTGATCCGCAAGGCCGAGCTCGCTGCGGCAGGCGGGGGGGCGGGCTCCACGACAGGTGGACCCTCCGCGAGCGTCCCGTTGCCGCTGAGCCCCGCCGAGCAGCGCGCCGTGCAGAGCGCCCATCACAACGGCTCCTCGCCAGTCCAGGTTGGAAGCGAACCGGTGCGTCCCGGGGTGGTGCACGCCAACATCGCCTCTGCCGTGAACACTTTGCCCGATTCGCTGTTCGCCGTGCTCGCGTTCATGCTCGTCGGCGCTCTCGTGCTCGCACTCGGGGAGGTGCGCAAGCATGTCCGCGCACGCCGTGACGGCTGAGCATCCGTCGGTAGGGCTCCCACACGAGCCGCCGCGAGCACCATCGCCTCCGGCGCACCGACCGAGCAGACCGGGCATGACGATGGCGGCAACGCTCTCTGTCGCCGCCATCCTGTGCTTTGCGACATTCCTGGCCGGAGGTGGCCTGAGACTCGCGCCGATGACCACGCTCGAGCTGACCCTCACGCTCCTTGCCGGCGCGCTCATCGTGGGCGTCCTCGTGTTGGCACCGCTGCGCATCCGCTTCTACGGGTTGTGGCCAATCGGCCTGTTGCTGGCATTTACCGCACTCGCCGGACTGTCTGTCGTATGGTCGGTGGCGCCTGACGCGAGCTGGCAGGACGCAGGCAGGATGCTCGCCTACAGCGGCGTGTTCGCCGCCGCCGTAGCACTCGCCTGGTTGGCGCCTGCCGGCTGGCGCGCGCTGCTCGGAGGCATCGTGCTCGCGGCCGTCGTCGTGTGCGCCTATGCGCTGCTCACGAAGGTGCTCCCAAACAAGCTAGGCACGAGCGCCGAAGCAAACTTCTATGCGCGCTTGCAAGAACCGTACGGCTACTGGAACGCGATCGGCCTGACCGCGGCGATGGGTGCGATCGGGTGTTTGTGGCTAGGCGCGCGCCGCGCAGGGCACGCGCTGCTGAACGCGCTCTCCTATCCCGCGATGGGGCTGATGATCCTCACACTGATGCTCGCCTACTCGCGCGGTGCGCTGGCGGCGCTCGTTATCGGCGTGATCGCTTGGATGTGCATCATGCCGCTGCGTCTGCGCGGCGCGCGTGTGCTGATCGTTGGCGCGCTCGGCGCGGCGCCTGTCGTTGCCTGGGATTTCTCCACTCATGCGCTCTCAAGCGAAGGAGTGGTGCTCGCGGCGCGCATCACCGCCGGCCATCAACTCGGCGTGCTCATCGGTGCGATGCTCGTCCTACTGGCGCTCGTCGGCATCGCGATCGGCTTCTTCGGTGACCGGCGCGCGCCCTCCGCCGGCACGCGCCGCGCCGTGGGGATCGCATTGGCCGCGCTGCTCGTGCTCGTGGTGCTCGCGGGCGCAGGCGGTCTGGCAGCCACCAAACGAGGACTCACCGGCACGATCTCGCACGATCTCTCCTCGCTCACGAACCCCAACGCGGCGGTGCCGGCGAACACACCGGGACGCCTCACGGCCGTCGGCAGCGTCCGGGCGCGCTACTGGAACGAGGCGCTTGAGATCTTCAAGGCCCACCCAGCTCTCGGGGCCGGGGCGGCCGGGTATGAAACCGCGCGCCTGCGCTACCGCACCCAGGAGCTCGACGTGCGCCAAGCGCACGGTTACATCGTGCAAACGCTCGCCGACCTCGGCATCGTCGGTCTCGTGCTCACACTGGCGTTGCTGATCGTGTGGATGGCCGCCGCCGGACGCTCCACCCACCCATTCAACCGTCGCTGGAGCGCTCGCCGATCGCCGCCTTCGCTGGCGTGGCGCAGCGAGCCGGCGGCGTACACGCCTGAGCGGATCGGGATGCTCGCGATGCTCTGCATCGTGGTGGTGTTCGGGGTCCACTCCTTCGCTGACTGGACCTGGTACGTGCCGGGTGATGCCTGCGTGGCGCTGCTCTGCGCCGGCTGGCTCGCCGGGCGCGGACCCTTGTCCGCAGGTAACCTGACAGCACCGGCCGGCTCGCCAGCAGCGGCGTTCTCGCCGCTCAGTGCGTCAATAGATGCGGTGGTCACGGTCGAGGCGGCCACGGGTCAAGACGCCTCAAACCTTCCCCTCGCACAGGCGTCCGGCCTTGCTCCGACACGCCGGCGCTTGCCCTCGGCACGTGAGCTCGGACCTCTGCGAGTGAGTGTCATTGTCGCTGTCGTCGCCGGCGCCTTGCTGGCCACCTGGACGGAGTGGCAGCCACAGCGCTCGGTCGAAGCCTCCGAACAGGCGGTCGTACTACTCAAGCGCGACCCGGTGGGAGCTCTCGCCGCGGCGCAAGCGGGCGTCAATCGTGACCCACTCTCCGCCCCGGCCCTTTTCACCCTCTCCGCGATCCAGCACGCAACCGGCGAGAGTGCGCTCGCTCGCGCCACGCTCGAGAAGGCGGTGCAGATGCAGCCGTCCAACCCGCAGACATGGCTGACGCTGGGGGAGTACGACATGAGCACCAACCCCCAAGCGGCCGTGAGCGAGTTGCGCGCGGCGGTCTTTCTCGATCCGGTGTCGGTCGCGATCCAAAACGTCTACGTGCAAGCACTGCGCGTGGCGCCAAACGCCGCCGCGGCAAACCGTGCCAGCCATGCCACGAAGCACGCGAACTCTGCCGCGAACCACCCGGGCACGGCTCGGAGCGGCTCGAGCGCAGCCCGGAGTGGCACACGCCTCGCTCAGAACCGCTTGCGCCGTCCACTCGCGAGCAGGACGCGCCGCGCGCCTGGCAGGCCACCTGCAGGCCTGACCTCGACCTCCTCGAAGCCGAAGTCAACAAGTAGTCCGGCAAGCGCTCGCCGCGTGTAGAAACGCAAATGGTCCGAGCGCGGGTCGAAGCGTGCCTCGAACGCTCTATGCCCGAGCGCGATTCGCAACCTCGACAGTGGCCCGTGGTCGGGGGTGCTCAACAGCACGAGACCGCCGGAGCGCAACACACGACGGATCTCCGACAGCCACTGGGTGGTATCGGCAATGTGCTCGATCGTCTCGCCGGCCCACACCGCATCGAAGCTCGAGTCCTCCAAGGGAAGCGATGCTTCTGGCTCCACCAGTCGCAGCTTCAGAGTGGGATGGATCGCCCGCGCACGACGCAACGGCTCTTCGGCGACGTCGATCGCAACGACCTCGGCGCCGTCTCGCACAAGTGCTGCGGCGAAGTGACCCTCCCCGCAGCCAACGTCCAGCACGCGCGGCGCGCGACCGATTCGCTCCCGCAAAGCGTCCACCCGCTCGAGCAGGAATGCTTCACGTAGGGACGCCTCGGCCGGCTCAAGCCCCTCAGGCAAGCCCTCCCACAGACTCTCGTGGTAGGCGCGCGAGGGCATCGCATCGCAAGGCTAGCGCGGGTGAGCGCGGCTCTCGTCGTAGGGAGTGCGCGAGAACCCGCGCGACACGGGAAGCGCACCAAGAGAGGCAAACCTCGGAAACAGCGCGTGCAATCCATCCGTGATTTGCACGTCGGACGCTCCGAGCGACTATGTTCTGAGTCAGTGCACATTCTTGGGTGCAGCGTGGGACAGACGTGAAGCCGTCTCGTGGTCTCTCGCAGGCCACAGCGGATGACGTTATGAGGGTGGCCTTCGACAGTCGGCCCGCCGGCGACGTGCGCGGCGTGGGCCGCTACACCCGCTCGCTGCTGACCGCGCTGCGCGAGACCGGCTCCAAGAGCATCGAGATCGTCGAGACGCACCGACCGCGACGGGTCGAGGTGTTCCATTCGCCGTGGATGGAGGGAGCGATCCTGCGCAGTCCCTGCCCAATGGTCGTCACGTTGCACGACCTCTCCGCTCTCAAGCGCGTAAGCGAGCACCTGCGCATGGGGGTACGCCTGCGCCTACGTCAGCTCGCGGTACAGCGCGCCGTGCGCGTGATCGTGCCGACCGAGGCGGTCGCCGGCGACGCGGTACGCCGGCTCGGCCTGGATCGTGAGCGGATCTCGGTCATCCCCGAGGCTCCCGACCCCACCATGTACGTACGCTCAGATGAGGAGATCGCCACGGTGCGTGAGCGCTTCTCGCTGCCGGACCGCTACCTGCTGTGGGTGGGCTCGCTGCGTCATCCCGATCCGCGCAAGCACGTCGCCAAGCTGGTCGCCACCCCGCGCGAGCTGCCACTCGTACTCGTGGGCCCCACGCGCCCGTGGGCGCACGAGTTGCCGGGCGTGATCCTCACCGGCGAGGTCTCCGACGAGCAACTGGCCGCGATCTACACCGGCGCACACGCGCTCGTGCTGGCCTCCGAGGACGAGGGCTTCGGCCTACCCGCAGTCGAGGCGCTTGCCTGCGGGACACCGGTGGCAGCGTGCGAGGTTCCCGCGCTGCGCGAGGTGCTTGGCGAGCGCGCCTCATTCGTAGAGCCCGGGGACCTGAAATCCCTGATCGAGAGCGCCGAGCGCTCCCGGCGCCCCGCACCGGCGCCACCGCGATGGACCTGGCTGGACGCGGCACGCTCGACGATGCAGGTCTACCGCCAGGTGGTTAGCCACATCGAAGATGAATCTCAGCCGGTGGGCTGGGGTATGGTCGAGCCCAGGACTGGCCTGGAGTTGGAGTAGGGAGCTGGCCCTGGAGCGGAGTAGGCCCGGGGCCGTGCTGCCCTCAGGAGTTGCCCAGCACGATCCTGCTGGTTTCGCCGGTGCTACCGAGAAGACCCGGGGCAGGACCCGCCGGTCCTTCTGATTCCCCTTCACACGTTTCGCGCCCTTCGGTGGCCCGCGAGCCGCGATCTTCGCTCATGACGACGTTGCCGCTTGGCGCACGCACGACGATCTCTTCAGGTTGACCGTCAGTAGCCAGATAGACCAGCACTCCGCCGGCGCGCAGGCTGGCCGGAATGCGCACGCGGAGCAACGGAACGAGCTTGCCGGCGATCTTCGCCAGCACCGTGTCGCGTGACCGCTTGAGCAGACCGTAGAAAATCGAGTATTCGCGGGGATGACAGCCTGCGGAGATTTCCGAGTCCAGCGGCGTCGTGTGCTTTACGGACACGACGAACGATCCGCCTGGGCCTTCGTTCGAGCCTTCTTCTTCACCTTCATCGGAACGCACCAATCCTTTCCCCGTCCTGAGCTTCAGCTGGGTGTGGATACGACCGAAGAGCCGGTACCGTTCGCCGACGATCGAGAAGTCAGGGCCCTGCGACACCTGGCCACGTACAAGCGTGCGCTTCCCACCTGGCAGATATTCCAGCGGGTGCTTGGAGCAGCCAACGATCCGCCGCAGCTTCACCACTCGCAGCGTGCGTCCATGGGCATCACGCTCGATCAACGACACCGGGATCGGAGATGGGCCACGCACAACCTGGTAGTAGAAGGCGTCGGGGCCGCCCAAGCGGCGTGGCACGAGTACGGGGCGAGAGACGATCTGGGCACCGTTACTCATGCGCAGGTCCAGCGTACGCGTGGCTGATAGCGCCTCAGCTTTGATCTTCAAGAGCCCTTCGCTGCAATTGACGCTGGGATCTTCCGAGCGATCCTTACGGGGCGCGAAACAGACTTCCGACCCGGAGCTCGCGAGCAGTTCCAGGAGCCCCGGCTTGGCGCCGTCAGCTTCCCTTACTTCCACGCTCGACTTGCACGTATCCGCAGAGCCGCCCTTTGTGCGTTCAAGCCAGACCGTGTACCTGGTCCCAGCGGCGGTGCGTCCCGCGCCGATCTGGGTGGAGGATTTGGATTCGTGCGATTTCGGGATTAGTAGCCTTCCCCGCGTCACGAGGCCAAGCGCGACTTCGGCTCGCTTGCGCGCACTGCCGATGGAGCCGGCAATCGTCTTTACCGTCTGCAACTCCAGCTGGTCGGTCTTACGTGCGAGCCCCTTCTCGGCAAGAGCTTCCTTGACCGCCAGGGATCCGCTCGCGGACTCTGTGGCGAGGTCCCTGAAGAACTCAGCAAGCTCTGCTTCGCGCTTCTGCGCGATCGCCCTGCTGGCCGGGGAGAGCGTCCGGTAGCCACTGCCAACCCACGCCTTCGCGTCAGCACACACGTCCGTGCTTTCTACCCGCAGATCTTCTTCCAATCCGACCGTCTCCACATGAACGATCTGGGTCAACTCCGGATCGTCTTGCGGCAGGACCTTGAGCTTTGCCAGCAAGGCCGTCACCGCCGGTCGACGGGGTTCCTGCTCCGCAAAAGCAAGCTCCGAGGCCAGCTCCGCTTCGAGGTCGCGCAGCTGCGTGCTCCGTCGCTTTTCTTCACCACGCTGGCGTGCTGTACGCGAGGGGATGGACGATGCCGCCACGATTCCGGTTTCTTGAGGAGCGCCGGCAAAGACGCCGGGACATTCGCCGGCGACCCTGCTCGCGGCTGCTTCGTAGGCACCAACCGCGGCCGGTGCGGCTTCGGTAATGGCCTGCGCGTACGCGTACATATCGAGGAGATACGCGTGCACGGCCGCGCGGTCTGCTGGGGTACTCGCCGTACGTGGCGATCCGGCCGACGCAGTGCCAGGAGCAACCGTACAGCTCACCGCGATGACGAGCACGACCGCCAAGACCTGCCCGCGTCCCCTCCGATGTCCCCTCCGCGCCAGCAACCACGCGCAGCCTATACCAGACCAAGGTCTAACTGTCGCATGATCGGAACTCATCCACTCATGTGCATTAAGCGCGCAGGTTGCCAGGGAAGCGAATGCATGGGGTGGGCTCGGGCGCGCCATGTAGCGCCGGGCCCTACGCCCGGAGGGCTTCTTAGTAAGCCCCGCGCTGCATAATCACAGCGGGGATCGTCTTCAAGAGAATCGCCAGGTCAAGCGCGAGCGACCAGCGCTCGAGGTAGATGAAGTCGAGATGCACGAGATCGTCGAAGTCGAGTTCCGAGCGTCCCGACACCTGCCACAGGCCGGTGATGCCGGGAAGTACCAGATAGCGCTTGCGGTGCCAGTCCTCCAGCAGCTCGAAGTCGCGCTCGGGTAGCGGACGCGGGCCGACGAGCGACATCTCGCCGCGCAGCACGTTGATGAGCTGGGGCAGCTCGTCGAAAGAGAAGCGCCGCAAGAAGCGACCGACGGGGGTCAGGCGCGGATCGTCGCGGATCTTGAAGAGCGCCCCGGAGGCCTCGTTGAGCTCCTCGAGGGCGCCTTGATTCTCGTGCGCGTCGCAGTACATCGTGCGGAACTTCAAACAGGCAAACGGGAGCTGACCGATGCCAGGGCGCATCGAGCGATAGAAGACCGGACCGCGCGAGGAGAATCGCACGGCAAGCGTGATCGCGGCAAGCAGCGGGCTCAGCAGGAACAGCAGGAACGTCGCACCGACGAGGTCGAATGTACGCTTCAACGCAAAGTCGATCCCCTCGAAGACGGGCGGCCCGAGCTCGAACAGGGGGACCGACTGACCGGGGACGAACTCGGCACGGTGAATCAGGATCTCCATGGTCGAGGGGGCGATGCGCACACGCACTCCGCGACGGTGGCACTGGTCTACGAGCTCCACGGCCCGCTCCTGCGGGAAGTCCGGGTCGGCGATGATCACCTCGTCAATCCGCTCGGAGGCGATCACCCCTTGCAGATGCTCGAGCGTGCCAAGGCAGCGCACGCCATTCGCGGGCAGTGGCTCGGGCGAGACGAAGCCGACCACTTCGATCGGCGAATGCGGAGCGTCGGCGAGGGCATGGGCGACGTCGTGGATGTGCTTGCCGGTACCGACGAGCACCGCGCGGCGCTGATAGCCGGCCGCATGCAAGATGGCGCCGGTGACGCGCTCGTAGAGGTAACGCAGCGAGGAGATGTAGAACAGCCCAAAGGCGAGCGAACCGTAGAAGATGTAGTAGCTGGAGAAGTGTTCGCCACTCACCACCGCGAATATCAGGGCCACGAAGGCCACTTGGAAGAGCGACCCGACTATGCGCGAGAGACCGGGCCGCTGCGAGCGCTCCGCGTATAGGCCGGAGCGAGCGAACAGCAGCGCGGTGAGCAGGTAGGCGAACGCGAGGATCGATCGCGTACCCTCGAAGGCGTTGGTCACGTCGAGGCTCGAGAGCAGGGCCGCCTTCAGGGCGAGGGCCGTGAAGATCGCGAGCGACACGCCAAACAGGTCGAGCACGAGCAGCGACAGCACGCGCAGCCCGCGCCGCATCGTATCCATGCGCAACAGGAACGAGAGCGCCGGGGGACGCTTGCTGCGCATGTCGCGGTCAGAGCGCGTGACCGCAGCCGCGGTCTGTTCGGGTGCCGACGGCGTCGGCACCGGAGCCGCCGCACCAGGCACACGAGCCGCACCGCCGGATTCGGCGGAACCTGCGTGAGCAGCCACACGCGTCCGCTTGGGGCGGTCAGTGTGTGGCGCGTTCGGGGAACGCACTCCCATCTCGCCCTTCACAACAGCTTAGGTTCCCAGATGGAGCGGTCGCGAAGCATCGAAGTCGCGGGTGACAGCCGGCTTGCGACACCCGCCGCGGGCGAGCGCGAGACGGCTCAGCCGACCAGCTGCTCTACACCGGAGGTGTCGATCGTGCGGCGCAGACCATCCCGGAGGGACACCTCGGGCGCCCAGCCAAGCAGCTCGCGCGCAAGCGTGATGTCGGGCTTGCGCTGCTTGGGATCGTCCACGGGCAATGCCTCGAACAAGATCTCCGAGTCGGCACCCGTCACATCCTTGACCGCTTCGGCCAGTTCGAGCAACGTGTACTCGTCAGGGTTGCCGATGTTCACCGGATCGTGGTAGCCGGACTCCGCGAGTGCGATCAGCCCGCGGATGAGGTCGCTGACGAAACAGAAGGAGCGTGTTTGCGAACCATCGCCGAAGACGGTGAGCGGGCGGTTGGCGAGCGCCTGGCGCAGAAAGGTTGGGATCGCGCGCCCGTCGTGCGGGCGCATGCGGCTGCCGTACGTGTTGAAGATGCGCACGATCGCCGTGTCCACGCCTTGCTGGCGGTGATAGGCCATCGTCAGCGCCTCGGCGTAGCGCTTGGCCTCGTCGTACACGCCACGCGGGCCGATCGGATTGACATGACCCCAATAGGTCTCGGCCTGGGGGTGTTCCTGCGGATCGCCGTACACCTCGCTGGTGGAGGCGATCAGGAAGCGGGCGCGCTTGGCCTTGGCCAGGCCGAGCGTGTGATGGGTGCCGTAGGAGCCGACCTTCAGTGTGTGCAGCGGCAGGCGCAGATAGTCGATCGGCGAAGCGGGTGAGGCCAGGTGGTAGACGAAGTCCACCGGCTCATCGATCTCGTAAGGCTCGATGATGTCTACGTTCACGTGCCGGAAACGCTCGGGATCGCGGATGTGCTCGATGTTGGCAAGCGACCCCGTCTCCAGGTTGTCCGCGCAGATGACCCGGTGTCCGCGAGCCAGCAGCTCGTCGCACAGGTGCGAGCCGAGAAAGCCGGCACCGCCGGTGACAAGGCACGTTGGCACGACCCGGACGATACCGGCTTCTGTGCCCAAATATGATCTGCTGATGGCGATGACCGACGACAGATCAGACATCAAGCGCGATGAGCACTTGACGGTGGCCCCGATCGTGGGGCCGGACGACCCGCGCCACTTCACCGACTCGGGGATCGAGATCGACGCGCTGTACACCGAGGCCGACCTGCCCGCGGATCTCGACCTCGGCGCCCCGGGCGAGTTCCCCTACACGCGCGGGGTCCACCGCGAGATGTACCGCAAACAGACGTGGACGATGCGCCAGTACGCGGGCTACGCTTCGGCTAAGGAGTCCAACGAGCGCTACCGGTACCTCCTGTCAAAGGGCTCGACTGGCCTTTCGATGGCGTTCGATCTGCCCACACAGCTCGGCCTCGACTCCGACAACCCGCGCTGCCTCGGCGAGGTGGGCCGCACAGGCGTCGCGATCGACACGATCGACGATATGCGTACCGCCTTCGATGGGATCCCGCTGGATGAGGTGTCCACATCGATGACGATCAACGCCCCCGCCGCGTGCTTGATGTTGCTGTACGAGCTCGTGGGGGAGGAGCAGGGCGTGCCCTCAGAGCTTCTGCGCGGGACCACCCAGAACGACGTGCTCAAGGAGTACATCGCGCGTGGCAACTACATCTACCCGCCGGTCCCCACGATGCGGTTGACGACCGACCTGTTCCAGTACTGCCAGGAGCGCGTACCGAAGTGGAACACGATCTCGATCTCCGGCTACCACTTCCGCGAGAAGGGCTGCTCGGCCGTTCAAGAGGTGGCATTCACGCTGTCCTCGGGGATCGCATATGTGACCGCGGCGATCGAGAAGGGCTTGGATGTGGACGATTTCGCGCCCCGCTTGGCGTTCTTCTTCAACGGCCACAACAACGTCTTCCAGGAGGTCGCCAAGTTCAGGGCGGCACGCCGCATGTGGGCGCACATCATGCGCGAGCGCTTTGGCGCCACCAACCCGAAGTCGACGATGCTGCGCTTCCACACGCAAACGGGTGGCGTCACACTGACCGCGCAGCAACCGGAGAACAACATCGTGCGCGTCGCCCTGCAAGGGTTCGCGGCCGTGTGCGGCGGCACACAGTCGCTGCACACCAACGGCTTCGACGAGGCGCTTGCGCTGCCGACCGAGCGGGCCGCCAAGACGGCGCTGCGCACGCAGCAGATACTCGCGTATGAGTCCGGGGCCGCCGACACCGTGGACCCGTTCGCGGGCTCCTATTTCGTGGAGTCTCTTACCGACGAGATCGAAGCGCGCGCAAACGAGCTGATCGGCAAGGTAGACGCGCTCGGTGGGTCGGTCAACGCGATCCAGTTCATCACCGGCGAGATCGACGAGTCCGCCTGGGGCTACCAGGAGCGCTACCGCATCGGCCAGGACATCGTGGTCGGCGTGAACAAGTTCGAGGAGGACGACATCGAAGTGCCCGACCTGCTGCGCGTGGACCCCGAGTCCGAGCGTGAACAGGTGGAGCGCTTGAAGGCGTTCAAGCAGAACCGCGATCAGCAACTAGTCGAGCGGCGCCTGGAGGAGCTGCGCGCGACAGCACGCGGCAGCGAGAACCTGCTGCCAACGATCCGCCAAGCGCTCAAGGACCGCGCTTCGCTGGGCGAGGTGTGCGGGGCGATGCAGGACGTGTTCGGCAAGTACGCGCCGACGTTCTAATAGGATCCCGTCCGTGATCGCAACGGTGGAGTTCTTCGAAGTCGTCCTGGCCGTGCACATCATGGCCGTGGTGTTCGCTTTTGGCGCAACGTTCGCCTACCCGGTGCTGCTCGGCACGGTGGGCAAGTCCGACTCGCGTGCCCTGCCCGCGCTCTACAGGGCGATCCACGCGATCAGCGTCAAGGTCATCATGCCCGGCCTTGCGATCGTCGTGATCTGCGGCATCTACCTCGCGTCCAAGCTGCACGTGTGGAGCGAGTTCTACGTCCAGTGGGGTATCGCCGTGGCGGTCGTGATCGGTGCGGTTGAGGGCATGTTCATTAGCCCCAACGAGAAGCGTCTGATCGAGGTCGCCGAGAAGGATCTGGGCGCCGCGGGCGACGGAGCCGTGACGTTCGGCGCCGAGCACGACACGCTCGTGAAGCGCATCGGCGCCGTCGGCGCCACCATGGACCTGCTCGTGATTCTCACGATCTTGTTCATGGCCCTCAAAACCTGACGCCTGGAGGGTCGCTGAGCGGCGCGATACTGCGTCCTCGCTCGTTTGTGTGCAGAAGAGCACACTTCACTCGCTGCGTCCTTACCGATCGGAGATCGACGGAATCTCCGATCGGCCAGCTTGCTCATCGGCCCTCCAGGAGGCGCGGATTGCAGCGAGAGTCCATGTACTCTGAGAAGCATGAGTGAGGGCTACCGAGTAGCGGTCGTAGGAGCCACCGGGCAGGTGGGAACGCTGATGCTGCAGCTGCTGCGTGAGCGGGAGTTCCCGGCGCGCGAGATCGTGCCGTTCGCCTCCTCGCGCTCCGCCGGCAAGGAGATCGAGGGCGTCGGTGTGGTTCAGCCGCTCAACGACGAGACGATCCAGGGCTTCGATCTGGCGCTGTTCTCGGCCGGTGGTTCGACCTCGGGCGAGTGGGCACCGCGCTTCGTGGCCGCCGGCGCGGTCGTCGTCGACAACAGCTCCCACTGGCGCATGAACGACGACGTGCCGCTCGTCGTCGCGGAGGTCAACCCGCAGGCGCTCGCCGACCACAACGGGATCGTGGCCAACCCCAACTGCTCGACGATGCAGATGGTCGTGGCGCTGGGGCCGCTACACGACGCGGTCGGGATCGAGCGGTTGGTGATCTCCACCTACCAGGCGGTGTCGGGCACAGGCAAGCAGGCGGTCGACGAGCTGCTGGACCAGTCCCACGCGCTGCTCCACGACATGGAGATCGCGCCCCCACAGGCGTATGCGCACCAGATCGCGTTCAACGCCCTTCCCCACGCGGGCAACTTCGCTCCCGGCGACGATCACACCGACGAGGAGCGCAAGCTGATCAACGAGACGCGCAAGATCCTCGATGACCAGTCGATCCGTGTGAGCGCCACGTGCGTGCGCGTGCCGGTCGTCAACGGCCATTCGGAGGCCGTCAACGTACAGACGCGCGACGAGCTGAGCCCCGGGCGGGCACGCGAGCTGCTGCGCGCGGCCCCGGGCATCACGGTCGCCGACGACCCACACGCGGCGTTGTATCCGCTTGCCACGAACGCAACCGGTCATGACGAGGTGTTCGTCGGGCGCATCCGCCGCGATCCCGGCCATGAGCGGGCCTTGGACATGTGGATCGTGGCCGACAACCTGCGCAAGGGAGCGGCCACGAACGCAGTGCAGCTGGCCGAGTTGCTGCACGAGCAGGGCTTGATCGTGCCTCGCGGCGCACCGACCGCGGCATAGCAAGCACAGCCGCAACAACACAAAAGAGCGGCGGCCTGCACCGGTATTGCAGCAGCCGCCGCACAGGAAGGACTCTCGCCGCCCCGCTCGAACCTGGGAGCGATGAGCGTCTCGACCGAGGTGCAACGCACCCTTGTGAAGTCCCCGCCCGAGCTGTGGTCGGAGCTGAGCAACCCCGAGGCGCTTGCCCGCCACCTATCCGAGCTGGGCGAGGTCCGCATCACTGCCGTCGAGCCCGAGACGAAGGTCGAGTGGGAGGCTGAGGGCTCAAGCGGCATCGTGCACCTGAAGCAGTCCGGCTGGGGTACCAAGGTCACGCTGACGGTGACGCGAGCCGCACCGGCTGGCGAGGAAGTGCCGTCCGAGTCTGAGGCGATTGCAGAGCCAGAGCCAGCTGTAGAGCCCGAGCCGGTCGCCGCGACTGGGCCGGAGCCTGAGTCCGAGCTTGCTACACAGCCCCCTGCAGCGGCCCCAGTGGGCGAAGTCGAGCCGGAGCCGGGGACTGCCGCGGAACCCACCGCCGAGCCGCTGGGCGAGGTCGCGCTCGAACCCGAGCCGGTCGTTGAGCCAGAGCTCGAGCCGGTCGCTGCGGTCGCAGAGCAAGAGACGGCCACAGAGCCGGATACTCGATTCTTCGCACGCCTATTCCGTCGAGGCCACGCAAGGCGACGCGCACTCGCCGAGGCGCTGGCAGAGTTCGACGCTGTCACGGAACCCGAGCCGGAGCTTGAGATCGTTGCGCTTATGGCACCCGAGCCGATCTACCCCGAGCCAGTGGTCGAACCGGAGCCGCCGGCCGCCGGACCGGCCAGCGACCTCGCCGCCGAACTGGCATCCGTGGAAGCGCAGATGGCCCAGGAGACCACGGAGCTGCTGACCAGTGTGCTCGATCGATTGGGCGCCGCACACCACAGGCCCTTCTCGCGCGGATAAGATCCGCGCCGATGCGCGCAAAGGCACCGGAGACCTACGAGGAGAAGCTCGCCGAGCTGCAGGAGTTACGCGGCGAAGCGCTGCATTCGGCGCCCGAGGCCGAGGAGAAGCAGCACGCCCGCGGCAAGTACACGGCGCGGGAGCGCGTGGAGAAGCTGCTCGACCCCGGCTCCTTTCAGGAGCTGGACACGTTCGTGCGCCACCGCACGTACGACTTCGACATGCAGAAGAACCGGCCATGGGGCGACGCGGTGGTGACCGGTCACGGCACGATCGAGGGTCGTCGCGTGTGCGTGTTCAGCCAGGACTTCACCGTGTTCGGCGGCTCGCTGAGCGAGGTGATGGGCGAGAAGATGTGCAAGATCATGGACTTGGCGGCCAAGATCGGCTGCCCCGTGATCGGCATCAACGACTCGGGTGGAGCACGCATCCAGGAGGGGGTCGTGTCGCTGGGCGCCTACGGCGATGTGTTCGTGCGCAACGTGCGCTCCTCGGGAGTGATCCCCCAGATCAGCCTGATCATGGGCCCCTGCGCGGGCGGCGCCGTGTACTCGCCGGCGATCACCGACTTCGTGTTCATGGTCAAGGAGACCTCGCACATGTTCATCACCGGGCCCGACGTGATCAAGACGGTGACGGGCGAGGAAGTCGGCTTCGAGGAGCTGGGCGGCGCGATGTCGCACAACACCAAGTCGGGCGTGGCCCAGTTCGCCTCCGAGGATGAGGACGCGTGCCTGGAGGATTGCCGCTACCTGGTGAGCTTCCTGCCGCAGAACAACATGCAGACCACGCCGCGCGTGCAGCCCACCGACGACCCGCTGCGGATGGATCCTGAGCTTGACCACGTTGTGCCGGACAACCCCAACAAGCCGTACGACATGCGCGACGTGGTGCGCCTGATCGTGGACGATGGGGAGTTCTTCGAGGTGCACGAGCACCACGCCAAGAACATCATCTGTGGCTTCTCCCGCTTGGACGGCCACGCGATCGGGATCGTCGGCAACCAGCCCAACCAGCTCGCGGGCGTGCTCGACATCGACGCCTCAGCCAAGGCCGCGCGCTTCGTGCGCACGTGCGACGCCTTCAACATCCCGCTGCTCACGCTGTGCGACGTGCCCGGTTTTCTCCCCGGTACCGCTCAGGAGTGGGGCGGCATCATCAGGCACGGAGCCAAGCTGCTGTATGCGTTTGCCGAGGCCACGGTGCCGAAGATCACGGTGATCACGCGCAAGGCGTACGGCGGGGCGTATGACGTGATGTCCTCCAAGCACCTGCTCGCGGACTTCAACTTCGCCTGGCCGACCGCCGAGGTGGCCGTGATGGGGCCCGAGGGGGCTGTGAACATCATCTACCGGCGCGACATCGCGGGCAGCCCGACGCCGCAAGAGCGTCGCCAGACGCTGATGGACGACTACAAGGCTCGCTTTGCCAACCCGTATACGGCGGCTGAGCGCGGGTACATCGACGATGTGATCATTCCGCACGAGACACGCCCCAAGCTGATCGCCGCGCTCGACACGCTGCACACCAAGCGCGAACCGGGCCCGAAGCGCAAGCACGGCAACATCCCCCTCTGAGTTGGAAACAGCGGGATGGCCAATCGTCGCCCCAAACTTGAGCTACCGATCGGCGATCACGTGATCGCCGATCGGCCAGCACCCTCGGCCTCGCCCGCCCAGGCGGCGGCGATAGTGGCCGCGCTCGAGCGCTTCATGCGCGATACCACGCCCCGTTTGGCGCCCCCCCCAGAGCAGATGGATCCCTGGCTGCGCGCGGCTATGCTCGAAGGCGTGGCGCGCGATATCGGGTCCCGCCCACCCGACGAGCCCGATCCTTGGATAAATACCTAAAAGCCGCTAGGCTTTACGACCAATCTCTTTGCCGGTCGCAAACGATAAATCCGGGACCCACCACCCCCAACCCCGGACCAGGAGGTTTTCGCTAGATGGAGCCAGTTTCGATACCCGCCGAGCGGTCCGCCAAAAAGGGCTCGCTTGAGGACCCTGAGATCCTGCAGAACGTCCCCGGGCATGTGATCCCGATCCTGCAGCGCGAGTACGACGACTTCAAGACCGAGGCCACCAAGTTCCTTGAGGGTGGCACACCCGAAGACGAATTCATCAAGTTCCGCCTCAAACAGGGCGTATACGGCCAGCGCCAGCCCGACGTGCAGATGATCCGCGTGAAGCTCCCATTCGGGGGCGTGACACCGGAGCAAATGGACAAGTTCGCCGACGTCGTGGAGAAGTACGCCCCGCTGGGCAAGGGCCATGTCACCACACGCCAGAACATCCAGATGCACCACATCCCGCTGCCCGAGGCAGAGAAGGCAATCAGGGAGTTGGGCGAGGCCGGGCTGTCCAGCCGCGAGGGCTGCGGCAACACCGTTCGCAACGTAACCGGTGACCCGTGGGCGGGGGTGGCGGCAGATGAGCTGTTCGACCTGACTCCATATGCCGGCGCATATGCGCGCTACTTCGTGCGCCACCCCACCACTCAGGGGATGCCACGCAAGATCAAGACCTCTTTCGACGGCAGCCCGCGTGACCGCGCGATCAGCGGCATCCATGACATCGCCTTCAGGGCACGCACCCGTGAGTCTAAGGACCCCGCCCACCCCGGTGAGGTGCGCGGAGCAGAGATGCTCGTGGGCGGCGGCACTTCGATCATGCCGCGTGTGGCCCCGGCGCTGTACGACTTCGTGGAGCTAGACAACGGCGACTACCTGAAGATCTCCGAGGCCGTGTTCCGCATCTTCGACCGCCAGGAGTGGCTGCGCGTCAATCGTGCGCGTGCGCGCATCAAGGTGTTCGTGGACAAGTTCGGGATCGACGAGCTACGCAACCAGGTCGAGGAGGAGCTCAAGGGCGATTGGGTCGCCGAACGCGACTTCTCGATCGAGCACCTTCTGTTCCTGAACGACGAGCGCGAGGGCGCACCGGCGCCGCCCGCCACCTACGGCAGCCCCAACGGCGACCTCTCCGAGTTCGAGCGCTTCCGCCACGCCAACGTCGCCGAGCAGAAGCAGGAGGGCTTCGTGACGGTCGAGGTGAAGATCGTGCGCGGCGACCTGACGCCCGAGCAGTTCAGGGGCCTCGGACAGATCATGCGCGACTACTGCGGCGGCTACGCGCGCACGACCGTGCAACAGAACTTCGTGCTGCGCTGGGTGCGCGAGGAGAGCGTGTATGACGTGTGGCGCGCGCTCTCCGCACTGGACCTCGGCGGCGCCGGCTCGCGCGAGATCGGCGATGTCGTGTCCTGCCCCGGCACCGACTCCTGCAAGCTCGGGATCACCAGTTCGATGGGTCTGAACAAGGCGATCGAAGAGCGCATCGAGCAGATGAACATCACAGACCCGCTCGCACGCCAGATCCACATCAAGATGAGCGGCTGCCCGAACGGCTGCGGCCAGCACCATCTCGGCGCGATCGGCTTCTATGGCGCCTCGATCAAGGTCGGCGAGCACACGATCCCCGCCTACATACCCCACGTCGGCGGCGTGTGGGAAGGCGGCGAGGTCAAGTTCGGCCAGCGCCTGAAGCTGCGCCTGCCCTCCAAGCGGGTGCCGGAGGCCGTCGAGCGCTGGGTGCGCCACTACGAAGCCAACCATGAGGACGGCGAGGAGTGGGGCAGATTCATCGATCGCGTAGGGGTGCCCGAGCTCGAAGGGCTCGTCAAGGAGCTTTCGCTGCCCGTTGACTTCAGCCTGGAGTCGATGAACACATTCATCGACTGGAACCGGGACGTGCCGTTCCAAGTGATCCGCGGCGAGGGCGAGTGCGCGGTCTAACAGACACACCGACAGAGACGGCCGATAATGCCTCTCTCCCCCAGGACGTCGGCACGAACGTGTCTGAGGCGCCCGTCGTCGCACGCGACGAGCTGGCACGTGGCCTGAGCGACACCCTCCGCGCCGCCGTGGAGCGCCATGGCGAGAAGGTCGTGCTGCTGTGCTCCTTCCAGAAGGAGGAGTCGGTGCTGATTGACGAGCTGCTGCGGATCGGCGACGGAGGGGGGGGCGGGACCCCAATAAAAATCGCGACGATCGACACCGGCGTGCTCTTCCCCGAGACGCTGCAAACGTGGAAGGCGTTCGAGGACCGCTTCGGGATCGCCGTCGAGGTGCACGACGCCAGCAACGCGTCGGCACCATGGAGCGGTCCCGAGCACTGCTGTTCAGTCGCGAAGGTGGCTGCCCTGGAGCAGGCGCTGCAAAGCGCCGAGGGGTGGATCACCGGGATCAGGCGCGAGCAGGGACCGACACGCGCCGCCACGGAGTTGATCGAAGACGACGCCAACCGCGCGCTGCGCAAGTACAACCCGCTTGCGCTGTGGAGCGACAAGGATCTGTGGGCTCGAATCTTCGAGCGCGAGCTTCCCTACAACCCGCTGCACGACCAGGGGTACTCCTCGATCGGCTGCGCGCCGTGCACCCAGCCCGGCTCGGGCCGCGAGGGCCGTTGGGCAGGCACGGAGAAGACCGAGTGCGGATTGCACGTGAGCGTCTCGTGAGCGTCGCGGAGCGCCCCCAGCTGAGCCACCTGCGGGCGCTCGAGTCCGAGGCGATCCACGTTATGCGCGAGGTGGCCGCCGAATTCGAGCGGCCCGTGCTGCTGTTCAGCGGCGGCAAGGACTCGATCGTGCTGCTGAGGCTCGCCGAGAAGGCGTTTCGTCCGGCGCCGTTCCCGTTTCCCCTGATGCATGTGGATACGGGTCACAACTTCCCCGAGGTGATCGAGTTCCGCGACCGGCGCGTGGCGGAACTCGGCGAGCGCTTGATCGTGGCGAGCGTCCAGGAGTCGATAGACGCGGGCAGGGCGACCGAGGAGAAGGGCCCGCGCGCCTCGCGCAACCAGCTGCAGACAGTCACGCTGCTTGATGCAATCGCCGAGCACAAATTCGACGCGGCCTTCGGCGGCGCGCGCCGCGACGAGGAGCGCGCGCGAGCCAAGGAGCGCATGTTCTCCTTCCGCGACGACTTCGGCGGCTGGGACCCCAAGAGCCAGCGCCCCGAGCTGTGGAACCTGTACAACGGACGCATCAAGAAGGGTGAGAACGTACGGGTGTTCCCGATCTCCAACTGGACCGAGCTCGACGTGTGGGAGTACATCGACCAGGAGCAGCTGGAGGTGCCCTCGATCTACTTCGCCCACGAGCGCGAGGTGTTCCGCCGCGACGGGATGCTGTACGCGTGGCGCGAGGGCACGGAATTGATCGAAGGCGAGAGCGTCGTCACCGAGACGGTGCGCTATCGCACGGTGGGCGACATGAGCTGCACCGGCGGCGTGCGCTCGGAGGCGGTGACGTTGCAGGAAGTCGTGACCGAGATCGCCGCCACCCGCATCACCGAGCGCGGCGAGACGCGCGCGGACGACCGCGTGAGCGAGGCGGCGATGGAGGATCGCAAGAAGGCCGGGTACTTCTAGTGCGCCCGTTTTTTGGGGCTGAGCCGGCCCACGCGACGGGACGAGGCGCCCACTGGAGCGGAATCTCTCAATCCTCCGCGACCATGCCCGACGAGCAGGCGCCGCGATGACCCTCGACCTGTTGCGCTTCACGACGGCGGGGTCGGTGGACGACGGCAAGAGCACGCTGATCGGCCGCCTGCTGTACGACACCAAGCAGGTGTTCGAGGACCAGCTCGACCACGTGGCGCAGGCCTCAGAGCGCCGTGGTGGCGAGGGTGCGCTCGATTTGGCGCTGCTCACCGACGGCCTGCGGGCAGAGCGCGAGCAGGGGATCACGATCGACGTGGCCTACCGTTACTTCGCGACGCAGAAGCGGCGCTTCATCATCGCGGACTGCCCCGGCCACCAGCAGTACACGCGCAACATGGTGACTGGCGCCTCAACGGCCGACCTGTCGGTGATATTGCTCGACGCGCGTAAGGGCGTGCTGGAGCAGTCAAAGCGCCACGCGTTCATCAGCGCACTGCTTGGCATCCCGCATCTGGTGGTGGCGGTAAACAAGATGGACCTCGTCGACTACTCGCAAGAGCGCTTCGAGGAGCTTGTCGCCGAGTTCGAGGGGTTTGCGCAGAAGCTGAACGGGATCGGGACGGGAACGGGGATGGGCCGCGACATCACCTACATCCCGATCTCGGCGCTCAACGGCGACAACGTGGTGGACCGCTCGCAGAGCATGGACTGGTATGAGACCTCACACCCGACGCTACTGGAGCTGCTGGAGCAGGTGGAGGTGGCGTACGACCATCCCTATGACAGGCCGGCGCGCTTCCCGGTGCAGTGGGTGATCCGCCCGGCGGGCCCCGGCGGGAGCGACTATCGCGGCTACGCGGGCCAGCTCGCGAGCGGCGCCTTTCGCGCCGGCGAGGAGGTTGTCGTGCTCCCTGCCGGTCAGCGCACGAGCATCGCGGCGATAGACACCTACGACGGCGAGTTGCCAGAGGCGGTGGCTCCGATGTCCGTCACGTTGAGGTTGAGCGACGAGCTCGACATCTCCCGCGGCGAGACGATTTGCCGTCCCGAGCAGGCGCCAACGGTCGCGCGCGAGTTGGAGGCCGATGTGTGCTGGATGACCGACGCGCCGCTGCGCAAGGGAGCCCGCTACATCGTCAAGCACGCCACGAGCGAGGTGAGGGCGGTCGTGGACGAGTTGTGCGACCACGTCGACGTGCGCACGCTGGAACGCGCCGGCGCTCCCCAGGAGCTTGCTCTCAATGACATCGGGCGTGTGCGTCTGCACACGAGCGCACCGCTCGTGTTCGACCCGTATGCGAGCAATCGTCGCACCGGCAGCTTCATCCTGATTGACGAGACGTCCAACGACACGGTCGGGGCCGGGCTAATCCATTAGGCTTCGCGCCCGATGTTCTCGAAGGTCCTAGTAGCCAATCGCGGCGAGATTGCCGTGCGCATCGTGCGAGCCCTCGAGGAGATGGGGATTGCCTCCGTGGCTGTTTATTCGGAGCTCGATCGCGAAGCGCTGCACGTAAAGCGTGCTGATGAGGCATACAACCTCGGCGAGGGACCAGCGGCTGATAACTACCTGAATATCGAGAAGATCCTTGACGCAGCCAAGCGCTCGGGCGCACTGGCGATCCACCCGGGCTATGGGTTCCTCGCTGAGAACGCGCCATTTGCACAAGCGTGCGAGGACGCCGGGATCGTGTTTATCGGCCCGCCGCCAAGCGCGATCGAAGCGATGGGCTCAAAGACACGCGCGCGCGAGCTGATGCAGGCTGCCGGGGTGCCGATCGTGCCAGGCACCACCGAGGCGGTAGCGACCGTGGCTGACGCGATGAAGATCGCCAAGCAGGAGATCGGTTTCCCCGTCGCCGTAAAGGCGGCCGGCGGCGGTGGCGGCAAGGGCTTTCGTGTCGCGCTCACGGAGGACGAGCTTGAGGGCGCGTTCGAGGGCGCTAGCCGCGAGGGCGAGAAGTTCTTCTCCGACGCGACCGTGTATCTGGAGCGCTACCTGCCGGACCCCCGTCACGTCGAGGTGCAGATCCTCGCCGATCGTCACGGCAACGTGATCCACCTGGGCGAGCGCGACTGTTCGATCCAACGCCGCCACCAGAAGGTGATCGAGGAGTCCCCGGCTCCCGCGTGGGTCGTGGACGAAGACCTACGAGCGCGCATCGGCAAGATCGGTGTGGAGGCAGCCAGGGCGGTCAATTATGTGGGCGCAGGCACGATCGAGGGATTGCTGTCCCCCAAAGAGGACGGCAGCGCGGAGTACTTCTTCCTGGAGATGAACACGCGCGTGCAGGTGGAGCATTGCGTGACCGAGATGACAACGGGCGTGGACATCGTCAAGGAAGGCATCCGCGCGGCGGCGGGCGAGGAGCTCGCCGTCCGTCAAGAGGATGTGGTGCTGCGCGGCCATGCGATTGAGTGCCGCATTAACGCGGAGGACGCCTCCAAGAACTTCGCACCCGCACCCGGTGCTATCGGCGCATATTCCGAGCCGAAAGGCCCGGGTGTAAGGGTCGATTCGGGCGTGGGAGCCGGCGGGGAAGTGTCACCGATGTACGACCCGATGGTGGCCAAGCTGATCGTGTGGGACGCCGATCGCGAGCAGGCCACGAGACGTATGCTGCGCGCACTCGACGAATACGAGATCGAAGGGCTCAAGACGCTGATCCCGTTCCATAAGGCGCTGCTTCAGACTGAGCAGTGGATGAAAGGCGAGACGTGCCGTGACCTGCTCGAGGGCCGCGAGTGGCTGAAGACACTCGCGTTTGAGAAGCCCACGGCAAAGACCATCGATGAGGACGAGCCAGAGAAGGTCGAGCAGACCTATACGGTCGAGGTGTCCGGACAACGCTTCGATGTGAAGGTCGTCGGCCCCCCGCTCAACGGCGGCGTGGCGGTCAACGGGTCTGCGCCGACGGGCCAGAGCGCTCCCAAGCGCTCCGCCAGAGCCAAGTCGGCGAGCACTGGGGGTCCGGACACGCTCGAGTCGCCGCTACAGGGGAACATGTGGAAGGTGCTCGTCAAACAAGGCGATGCCGTCACCGAGGGTCAGATCCTGTGCATCATCGAGGCGATGAAGATGGAGAACGAGATCACCGCGCACAAGGCAGGCACGATCGCGGAGCTGCCGATCGTAGAGGGCGAGCCGATCAACGCGGGCGCGCCGATCGCCACGATCAAGAGCGACGTCGCGATCACCGAGAGCTGAGCGCGGGCAAACGCCCTCGCTAAACAAGGCAACGGAGGATTGAGCATGTCGGCAGTGGACTACACCGCGGTGGCTGCCGGATTGAGCCAAGCGATCCCGTTCAACGTGCACCTGGGTCTCGACACGATCGCCGTGGCCGAGGACCACGGCGTGGTGAAGCTCCCGGACGAGGAGCACCTGCGCAACCACGTGGGCTCGCAGCACGCGGGCGGCCTGTTCTCCGCCGGCGAGGCGGCCTCAGGCGCAGCGTTCGTGGGCGCGTTCCTGGACATCATGGGCGAGATCACCCCACTGGCCGAGTCCGCGCAGATCGCCTACAAGAAGCTCGCCAAAGGCGAGATCACAGCGACCGCTCGCTTCACCGAGGATCGCGATGAGCTGAAGGCGAAGCTGAACGGCGATGGCCGTGTGCGCTTCCCGATCGATGTGGAGATGACCGACGCGAACGGCACGGTGGTGGCCGAGATGACGGTCAACTGGTACGTGCGCCGCAACGACGCCGCCCGCTGAGCGTCCCCGCCCGCGGAGCGCCTTCGCCAACGGAGCACCCTTGCCGGCAGAGCACCCTTGCCGGCAGAGCACCCTTGCCGGCAGAGTTCTCCTCGCAGGCTGGGCAATCTACGCGGAGCCGCTAGTTGACAAGCGCCCTGGCGACGTTCTCCGTGTGGATGGCGCGCTGCGCCTTGGTGCGGCGCCCGTCCGGCAGCTCTGCGCCAGCGCCACTTTCCCCCAGAGCACGCAGATAGGCAACGTCCTCGTCGAGGATGGCCGACGCGCGCTCGGAGTCGAGCACCGGGCCGTGGCCCGGCACGACGTGCTCGGCCGCTGAGAGGAGCGGTCGCAGGCGCTCGAGCGTCGCCAGATAGGCATCGATGGAGCCGCCCTCGCCGAGCACGGGGATCTCTACGGCCGAGAGGTAGTCGCCCGCGACGAGCACGCCCGCCCAACCAATCCACACGGCCATCCCGTCAGAGGTATGGCCCTCGGCAGGATGCAGGGCCAGCTCGTGCTGAGCAATCTCGCAGCCTCCGGGAACGTCGAGCGCCTGCACAGCCCCGAGCGCGAGCGGGGCCGGCCGGTGCACGTAGTGATCCTCGTCGAACGCACGCAGCTCGCGCTGGGGTGCGCCAGGTGTGGAGCGCATGCGCTCGGCACTGCTGGCGGCACAGCCGAGCGTGGCGTCGGGGAAGGCCAGGCGCGCAAGCAGATGGTCCCAGTCGGCGTGGGTGACCAACAGGCCGCTGGGTCGCGGAAAACGCGACTGCTCGAGCAGGGCCGGCAGGATCTCCAGCTCATCGGGGAGGATCGGCGAGTCGATCACGAACGCCTCGGCCTGGGGGCTCGCTCCACCGGACATGTGCACCGTCAGAGGAGATCCCGAGGTGCCGGAAGCCGCGGGAACCTGGGCGCCGCGCACGATCGTGCAGGTGGTCTGCCAGATGCGACTGGTGGCTATGAGAACGTCGGGGTGCAGCGAGACGACGCGCACTATCGAGGATCCAGGTCCTGGTCCCGGCGTCCGGCTGGGACCTCAGGCAATACCGAGCAGCTTGGCTGCCTCGCGCAGGTTGGGCACTTCCGCGGTGGGCTTGCGCTGAGAGGAGTCAAGCGCTTGCTTGTTGCGGTTGACCCAGATCACAGGAATACGCGCCTTGATGCACGGAGACACATCGGAGTGATGGCTTGCGGCGACGTGAACCCAACCCTTCTTGGAGCCCAAGCGCCGGGCACACTCGACAAAGTGGGCGGGGTCGGGCTTGTAGGAGCGCACCTGCTGAGCGGTGACGACCAAGTCGAAGTCCATCGGCATGTGCCGGCGGGTTTGGCCGAGCAGCTTGTCATCGATGTTGGAGATCAGGCCGAGCTTGTGCTTCTTGACCAGCTTGGTGAGCTGTGTGGCTGTCTCCTTGAAGGGCTTCCAGCGCTGTACGGAGTCGGGCAGGAAACCCGAGCGGGACGGTTCGAGTTTCCACTCGAGACGACTTGCGATCTCGATCGCGGTACGGCGTAGGACCTCTGCGTAGAGCTCGTAGGAGCCGGCCTCGATTTCCTGGGAGATCTCGTGGAAGAGCGGGATCAGGACATTGCGGTCGATCTCGAAGCCGTCGCGCTCGGCCTCCTTGGCGAATGCCTCGTAGATGCCCGTCTCCCAATCGATCAGGGTTCCGTAGACGTCAAAGGTGACAAAGGTGATGTTCTTTGGAATAGGCATGGGGCGGGCATTATGCCTTGCCCGACGCCCTCGGCGCGTTGTGCCACGCGTTTTGGAGTCCTTGGCGCGCGCGGCGGGCGCTTTCGGCTAGAGTCTCGCGCCGCATGGACCTACTCGAGTACCAAGGCAAGCAGCTGTTCGCCCGACACGGTTTGGAGGTGTCCGATGGCAGGGCGGTTACGACCGTCGAGGACGCCGTGGCAGCCGCGAACGAGGTGGGCTATCCGGTCGTCGTGAAGGCGCAGGTACTGATCGGCGGGCGTGGCAAGGCCGGCGGTGTGAAGCTCGCCGACGACGAGGCGCAGGCCCGCGAGCACGCCGAAAACATCCTCGGGCTGGACATCAAGGGCCACATTGTGCGCACGCTGTGGATCGAGCACGCGAGCGACATCGCGACCGAGTACTACGCCTCGGTGCTGCTCGATCGCTCGGCCAAGCAGCCGATGGTGATCTTCAGCGTGGAGGGAGGCGTTGAGATCGAGCAGGTGGCGGAGGAGAGCCCGGAGAAGCTCGTGCGCCACCACGTGAATGCTTTGAACGGCCTCTCCCGCGAGGAGGCGATCGAGATCGCGACGAAGGGACAGGCCGACGCGGACGTCGTGGAGGGCGTGGCGGACGCGATCGTGGCGCTGTATGACGTGTGGTTGAAGGAGGACGCGACGCTGGCGGAGATCAACCCGCTGATCGTCACGCCGGAACGCAAGGTGAAGGCGCTCGACGCGAAGGTGTCGCTCGACGGCAACGCGCTCTACAGGCACCCCGAGAACCAGGGGCTGTCCGACAGCGAGAACGAAGATCCGATCGAGCGCAGGGCCAAGGAGCAGGGGGTGCAGTACGTGGCGCTCGACGGCGATATCGGCATCCTCGGCAACGGTGCGGGGCTCGTCATGAGCACACTCGACGTGGTGGCCCAGGCTGGCGGCGCGCCAGCCAACTTCCTCGACGCGGGAGGTGGCTCGGACGCCGCCAAGATCAAGCAGGCGGTGGAGCTGATCCTCGCCAATGACGCCGTGAAAGCCGTCCTCTTCAATATCTTCGGCGGGATCACCCGCTGCGACGAGGTGGCGAAGGGTTTGATCGCCGCGTTCGGCGACATCAAACCGAGCGTGCCGTTCGTGGTGCGCCTGGACGGCACGAACGATGTGCAGGGACGCGAGCTGCTGCAAGAGGCGGCGCTGCCCAACGTGCACGCGGCCAGGACGATGAACGAGGCGGCTGAGAAGGTCGTGGCATTGGCGGCGGCGACATGAGCACGCATACTCCTCAGCGCCCTTCCAGCACACCCACCGGGGAGCGCATGCTCCCGGCTGAGCAGGAGGTCGCTCGATGAGCGTGCTCGTCGGCGAGGACACTCGACTCGCGGTGGCTGGGATCACCGGTCGCGAGGGGTCGTTCCACACGTTGAACAACCGCAAGTACGGCACGAATGTGGTGGGCGGCGTGACCCCCGGCAAGGGCGGCCAGGACGTCGAGGGCATCCCCGTGTTCGATAGCTGGGAGCAGGCCGCGAGCGAGGTGCAGCCGAACACGGCGATGATCTTTGTGCCGCCACGGTTCGCCGCTGACTCGATCCTCGAGGCGGCCGCTGCTGGCGTAGAGCTCGTGATCGCGATCACCGAGGGAATTCCCGCGCACGATGAGCTCCGTGTCTACAACACGCTGAAGCGCGACTATCCAGACACACGCTTGATCGGCCCGAACTGCCCGGGCATCCTCTCTCCAGGCAAGGCCAATGTGGGCATCATCCCGGCGTCGTTCTTCAAAGAGGGCAACGTGGGCGTGGTGTCGCGCTCGGGCACGCTGACCTACCAAATCGGCAACGAGATAGCCCAGGCGGGCTTTGGTTGTAGCTCAATCGTCGGGATCGGCGGCGATCCGGTGCCGGGCTCCTCGTTCGTGGACATCATCGAGCTGTTCGAGAACGACTCGCAGACCGAGCTGATCGTGCTCTCAGGCGAGATCGGGGGAACGGCCGAGGAGGAGGCCGCCGAGTACATCTCAGAGGCGGTGAGCAAGCCGGTGGTGGCGTACATCGCCGGGTTCACGGCCCCCGCCGGCAAGCAGATGGGCCATGCGGGCGCAATCGTGTCTGGGTCGGCCGGTACCGCGGCCGCAAAGGCGCTTGCGCTCGAAGCGAAGGGCGTGCGTGTGGGGCGCACTCCGACCGAAGTCGCGGAGATCGCAATCGAGATCCTCGGCGGAGTTGCCGGATCACAGCTACGCTAGTGCCGTGGACCAGGAGGTCGCAAAGACGCTGGGCGAGTTGGAGCTCAAGCTCCAGGAGCTCGAGCGCGAGCTGACCTCGATCGGTCGCCGCGATACGCAGCCGAGTCCGCTACATGCGCCGGGGAAGCTGATCGACGAGGCCGTGGAGCGCGACGGCGAGGACAGGACTGACGTCGAGGGCGACGAGGATGAGCGGGCCGTCGACAATGCAGTTGGGGGACCAGCGGTGTTCGGCGGGGAGGAACTTCCGGCGCAAGGTGGCACGATCGCGCGCGATTCAGCGTTTCCGGTAAGTGAGACGGCCTACGGGGAGATAGCCACGGGGTCACCCGGGCTCCCGTCATCCTTCCCCTCGGGAGTGTTTTCGCCAGCGACGTCCTATACGCCCCAGCCAGGGCCGCCGCTGCCGCCACCGATAACACCGCCACCGCCAACAGGTCCCCCGCCGCCGCCGCCGGGACAGGCGCCACAACCGCCGTTGACCCCGCCCGAGCCGCCCTCCGGGCCCACGCCCCAGCCTCCGCCGTCAATCCCGCCGGGACCCCCTTCCCCCGTCACTCCTCCGGGCCCACCAGACGTGCCTGCCGGGTCGCCTCCACAGCCATCGCCCAATCCCCAGCCGATCGACAGATCTGAGCTGGCGCGCTTCAAGGACAGGATGCAGCGCACGCTGGAGGATCTGATCGACGAGTGCAGCAGGCTGCTGTCCCCGAAGCCGCCAACATAGGATGTCCTCCATGATCTCCTTCGCACGGGGCGCCCCGTCGCTTGACATCGTCGACGTGCAGGGCCTGAAGGATGCCGCTGCGCGCGCCTTCGAGAGCGACCCGGCAGGCACGACCGCTTATGGCAGCGCGATCGGGTACCCCCGTCTGCGCGCCTGGATCGCAGATAAGCACGAAGTGGAGCCCGAGCGCGTGCTCGTGACAAACGGGTCGATGCAGGCCGACGCGTTCCTGTTCGAGCAGCTTGTGAAAAGTGGCGATGACGTGATCGTGGAGCGTCCGACGTACGACCGCACGCTGCTGTCGCTACGCCAGCGTGGAGCGCAAGTGCACCCGGTGGAGTTGCAGCCCGACGGGGTGAACACGGACGCACTCGCGGCCCTACTCGCCGGGGACGCGGCCGTGAAGCCAAAGCTCGCGCATATCATCCCCAACTTCCAGAATCCCGCCGGATATACGCTATCGCTCGCAAAGCGCGGGGCCCTGCTGAAGCTCACTACTGAGCACGACTTCCTGATCTTTGAGGACGATCCGTACGTGGATCTGCGCTTCAGCGGCGAGAAGCTGCCGACAATGCTCTCGATGGACCCGGAGCGGGTGGTATACGCATCGTCGTTCTCAAAGACGGTGTGTCCGGGGATCAGGGTCGGCTACCTCGTGGGACCGACCGAGTTGATCGCAAAGATCGCCAAGCTGGCGACAAACACGTACATCTCACCGAGCATGGTGTCGCAGTCGATCGTGTACGAGTTCTGCGCCTCGGGCGCGATCGACCGCTCGATCGAGACGGTGAGAACGGCGCTTGCCAAGCGCGCCCGGACGCTCCAGACGGCACTGGACCGCGAGCTCCCGGAGGCCGAGTACGTGGCCCCGGAGGGCGGTTACTTCATGTGGGTGACGCTGCCGCAGGGAACCGACGTGAGCGCCCTCTTCAAGCTGGCGGACGAGCTGGGGGTGGCGTTTGTGAAGGGCACCGACTTCCTGCTGGAGGGCGGCGAGAACACGCTGCGCCTTGCCTACTCGGGTGTCACTCCCGAGCAGATCGACGATGGCGTGGGACGCCTCGCCGAAGCCTACAGGTCCCTTCCAGCTCGCTAGGCATCTCGACTAACGTCGAGAGAGAGACGAGGGAAGGATCAGCGGCCGTAGCGCTGGCCTAGCACCAACTGCTCGGGCAGTGCCGTGCGCGGGGGCGGGGATGGGTCGGCTGTGACGGAGACCGTCTCGGCGACGCTCGGCGTGAGGACGCAGCGTGAGCCGTCAACGGTCTCGACCACCACCTGGTCGTCGTCGTGGGCTACGAGCGTCCCCGTGAGCCCGGGCTCGATGCCGGATGCCTTGAGGTAGCGCAGTAGGTCCTCCGCCTCGTTCTCAAAACGCAGGATGCGCACCGATGCCCCAATCTCCACGTCGGCGAGCGGCACTCCCGCGAGGCGCGCACCGGCGACGATGGGATGACCGTGGGGACAGGTCTTGGCATCGCCGATGGCGGCAAGCATGCGCTCCTCGAGGACGGGAGACATGGCGTGCTCCAAGCGCTCTGCCTCCTCGTGAACCTCGTCCCACGGCACACCGAGCACGTCGGTGAGGAAACGCTCGATCAGGCGATGGCGTCGCACGATGCCCTCGGCGTGCTCGGCGCCAGTGGGTGTGAAGGCGATCGTGCGCGAGGAGTTGCGCGTGATGTAGCCATCGCGCTCGAGTCTCCCCACCATCTCGTGGACGGTGGGCGCGGATAGCTGCATCGCGCGAGCGACGTTGGCGCCGGTCATCGGTAGGCCAGCCTCGTGCAGCCAGAAAAGGATCTGCAGGTACTCCTCCTCGGCCACGGTTGCCGTGACTGTAGCGTCCTCACTCATCGTCTCAGCCTATCTCAGCTGATCGATCGTGCACTCGCGTGCGGGCTTGTCCTCACGCCAGCGCACCAGCTTTGCGCCGTGGCGGATACGCCCTGCGGAGACGTGGTCGAAGTCGATCTCCACGACCAGCTCGGGACGCAGAGCGACCCACTCCAAATTACGATCGGCGCTCCAGCGGCTCGGATCGGAGGAACCGCGCTCACCCGTCTCATACGGCGCGAGCGAGTCGACGAGCTCGCGCTTGGCCTTGGCGGTGAGACCCGAGCAGTGACCGACGACGCGCAGCTCATCTCCGTTGTAGAGGGCGAGGATCAGCGCCCCGACCGTGTGCTCCTCCTTGCCCGGGCGCCAGCCGGCGACGACGGTGTCGATCGTGCGGGTGCGCTTGACCTTCACCATCCCCTTGCGCTCTCCCGGAAGATAGGGAGCGGAGCGCTCCTTGGCGATCACGCCCTCGGCCTCGCGCAACCAGCGCTCGGCCTCCTGCGGTGTGCCTACCGTTGCCATCAGCTCGACCGGTGCGTCTCTGAAGCGGTCCTCGGCCAACAGGCGCTCCAAACCGGCACGCCTCTGTGCGAAGGGTTGCTCCAGCCACGAGTCCTCCTCGTAGGCGAGCAGGTCGAAGGCGATGTAAACGGCGGGGGTCTCGACCGCGAGGCGCTGCACGCGCGAGGCCGCCGGGTGGACACGCTGGCCTAGCGCGTCGAAGTCCTCGCGCCCATCGACGCCGCGCACGATGATCTCCCCATCGAGCACGTAGCGACCCGACGGAAGTGTGAGCTCAGGGAAGTAGCGGCCAAGCGCCTTGCCATTTCGCGATTGCAGAAACACCTCCTCGCCGTCCATGAAGGCGATGCAGCGAAAACCGTCGAGCTTGACCTCATAGACGTAGTCCTCCTCGGCGGGCAACGCCTTGCGGGAGAGAGCAAGCGCTGGCTTGAGCGGTGGAGTGAGAGGAAGGCTCACTGCTTGGCCCGACTGGGTTGCACGCGGCGCGGCTCGCCGGCCTGCTTGCGAAAGTGAGGCGGCCACGGAGCATCGCCCAGTCCCTCACGCTCGTCGCGCGCCGCAAGCTCGAGCAACGAGGAGAGCGATCCGGCATGTTCGTCGATCGTGGCACTCGGGTCGCCCCGTTCGCGCAAGCGCGCGGGGACGGTGTCGATGCGCAGCTCCGCGGGCTCCATGTCGGCGACCTCGTCCCATTCCAGCGGGCACGACACGCGCGCATCGGGCACAGCGCGCACGGAGTAGGCGGAGGCGACGGTGCGATCGCGGGCATTCTGGTTGTAATCGATGAACACCCCCTCACGCTCCTCCTTCCACCAGCGCGATGTGGCTTCGCGCGGCATGCGTCGCTCCACCTCGCGGGCGAGCGCAAGCGCGGCGCGGCGGAGCTCGGAGAACTCCTGCTCGGGGAGCACGCGGACGAACACGTGGATCCCGCGCGAGCCCGACGTCTTGGGGAAGCCGCGCAGCTTGTGCTCCTCGAGCACATCGCGCACCGTGAGCGCGACGCGGCGCACCTGGGCGAAGTCGACGCCCGGACCGGGGTCGAGGTCGATGCGCAGCTCGTCGGGATGGTCGAGGTCGGAGCGGCGCACGGGCCACGGGTTCCAGTCGATGACCCCGAGGTTGACACCCCAAACGAGGTGGGCCCCATCGTTGGGCACCAGCTCGCGGGCATGGCGCCCGCTTGGGAAGGTGACCGTTGCGGTCTCCAGCCACTCAGGGGCGCCGTTCGGGACGCGCTTCTGGAAGAACGGCTTGCCTTGCACCCCATCGACCCAACGCTTCATGACAGTCGGGCGCTCGCGCAGATGACGTATGACCGCCTGCTCGCACTCCACGTAGTAGGCGACCAGATCGAGCTTGGTGAAGCCGGGCTCGGGAAAGAAGATCTTCTCGGGTTTGGAGACGCGCAGCTCGCGCCCGGCCACCTCGACCATCACGTGCCCCCCATCCTCCCCACTCTTACGTTTCGAGCCGCCGGCCGCCACGACCTCCTCGTCGGACCGGCTTGTCCGCACGGGCTCCTCGCCGGGCCCATCTGTCCCCACCATGTCGGTTTGCTTGCGTGGCACACCTGAAAGGATGCCAGTCGTGATCTCAAATACCGTGCTCGTACTTGCGGGACCGTTCGGAAACCGGCTGGACGCTGGGCGCGTTTCCGGCGCGATCTCACGCGGACTCGCTGCCAACGGGCTCCTCGAGTGCGACGTGTGCTCCTTGGAGGACGACCTTGGCGCGCGTGCCGCGGATCGATCGAAGCCACTGGACGAGCTCGACTTCGACCGGCGCATGCGCGCGGCCCGGGCGGTCGTGCTGGCATGCGCGCGTCTCGACGACCGTACGTTGGCGGGCAGCGTGGCATTCGAGGCAGCCACCCGCGCGCGGCAATCGGGGGTGCCCGCCTATGCGATAACCAGCCACGACACCCTGGACCCGTTCGAGGCCCGCGTTGTGGACCTGCAGGTGATCCTCCAGGCGAGCACCCTGGCCGCGCTCAGCGCCGCGGGTCGTAAGCTCGCGGCGCTGGTGTAGCAACCTACCCAGGCCGCCCTCAGCCGCTGACCGCTCCCAACCACGACCACGACCACGACAGGAGACTCGGCAGAGTTCTCACAGAAAGCACCTGCCCTCCCCCCGGTAGGTGGGAACCTCCTCGGCGATGCGCTCGTCTTCGATGAGGTGGAGCCGGTCGAAGCGCTCGCATAGCTCGCCGGCCTTGGCGTGGCGGAACCAGACGCGGTCCCCCACGCGCAGGCCGCGGGCCGCGGGGCCGACGAGCGGCGTCTGCACCTCGCCGGCGCCCTCCTGCTTGTCAAGCGCGAGCCCAGCGGGCAGGAACGGCGTGGGCAGGCGCGCCGTGTCGGCTCGACCAGATGCGAGATAGCCGCCGCCAAGCACCGTCGCCACCGCGGCGCTCGGCTTGCGGACGACGGGCAGTGCGAACAGAGCGGCCGGCTCGGGCTGGAAGGCACGGTAAGCGTCGAACAGGGTCGGACCGTAAAGCCCAGAGCCGGCCGCGATCTCCGTGATGGCGGTCTCTGCGCCAGTTAGCTCGAGGCTGCCGGTGCCCCCGCCGTTGACAAATCGCAGCGGCGTGGCGGACGCGGCGCGAAGTACGTCTTGCACTGCCCCCACCGCCGCGGCCCGTCGCACAGACAGCTCCCGTGCGGAGCGTCGTTGCAGGGCACGGATCGCCGCTCCCCGCAGGTGCTTGCCCGGCGGAGCATCGCCGAGACCGGCGATCTGTGACTCATAGGCCATGATCCCAACAAGTCGCAGGCGCTCGCGCTCGAGGATCTCCTGGGCGAGGGCCGCGGCCTGTTCGGGAGTGTGGATGGGCGAGCGCTTGGCTCCGATGCGAATGCGCCCGTCGAGCATCCACAGGCCGGCATCAACGTCGATGCAGACTTCGATCGGAGCGCCGTCGGACGAGCCTACGGCCGACTCGATCAAGTCGAGTTGGGCGATGCTGTCCACCATCACCGAGACGCGCGCGTCCGCCGTTTGCTCGGACCGTCCCGCAAGTGTGCGCAGTGCCTCTCGATCGGCTGTCGGATAAGCCACGACGATGTCCTGGAGGCCGAGCTCGGCCAGCCACAGCGCCTCGGGCAAAGTGAATGCGAGCGTTCCCTGAAAGCCGGGGCGCGCGAGCACGCGTTCCTGCAGGGCCCGACAACGGACCGACTTGCTCGCCAAGCGAATCGGCTTGCCCGCGGCGCGGCGTTCCATATCGGCGGCATTGCGCCAGAAGGCATCGAGATCGACGACCGCAAACGGCGCCTCCAACTCGACGGTCGCACGCTCCAGTCGCTCCAGTCGTGGATCGCTCACTGGGCCGCCCCCACCGCCCCGAGCACGCGATCGATCCACGCGTTGGCGAATCTTCCCTGTGGGTCAAGGCGCGCGCGAACCGCCTGGAAACGGTCCCATTCTGGATAGCGCGGGCGCAGTGTGGCAGCCGTCTGGAAATGGCGCTTGCCCCAGTGGGGTCGCCCGTCGAAGCTGTCCATGATCTCCTCGACCGCCTGGAAGTAGGGCCGCCACTCCATGCCGCGGTACATGTGCACGGCCACGTATCCGCTCTCGCGCCCGGCGGCGGTGCTGAGCAGCGCGTCGTCGGGAGCGACTGTCCGCACCTCGATCGGGAACGGGACAGCAAAGCCACGCTGCTCGATCAACTCCATGATGGCGCGGACCGCATGTGTGGTGTGCTCTCGCGGCAGCGCATACTCCATCTCGGTGAAGCGCACGAGCCGTGGACTCGCGAAGATGCGATAGGAGCTGTCGATCCGCTTCGAGCTCCCCGCGAGGCGTGTCACGAGCCGGTTGATCTCGGGAATGCGACTCGGCATCCGTCTGCCGATGCGGCACATCAGCTCGAAGGCGTGATTGGTGAGGAGCACGTCGTTCGCGTACTCCGCCACGCGACCGCGCGAACGCGCAGGCTCCGCGACACGGTTGTTCGTGCGCGTGAGGGCGACCTCGCAGTGCGGGAACACGAAGAACTCGAAGTGCTCGTTATCGAGCGCCCGCTCCTCGAAGCGATCGAGGGTCTCCGCCAGAGGCGCGGGGGCGTCAATGCCACACAGCGTGAACGCGGGCACACAGCGCAGGGTCACCTCGGCGACCACGCCAAGCGCACCAAGACCGACCTGCGCAGCGCGAAACAGCTCTGGGTCACGCTCGCGCGAGCACTCGAGCGTGGAGCCGTCGGCGAGCACCAACGTCAGACCCACCACCTGCGAGGGAATGTTGCGCAGGCGTGCGCCGGTCCCGTGTGTGGCGGTGGAGATGGCGCCGGCGATGCTCTGCACGTCGATGTCGCCAAGGTTCTCTAGCGCCAGGCCATGCTCGGCGAGCTGCGCGTTGAGCTGCGCGATCGTGATGCCCGCCTGCACGCGCACCAGGCGGGACTCCGGGTCCACCTCAAGTACACGCTGGCAGCGGTCGAGCACGATCAGCAAGCCATCCGTGCACGCGATATCGCTGAACGAATGGCCGGCTCCGGCAACACGCGTGCGCCATCCCTCGCGCACCGCGAGCTCTACCGCCGCGACTATCTCCTCGACTGAGCGCGGGTGCACGATCGCCGCGGGCAGGCAACCCTCGTCGCCGGCCCAGTTGCGCCACTCCACGTCACTTCTCTCAGGGGCGTTAGGCTCGCGCATCAGATGACCGCGCCCGAGGCTACTCCGAGCACCGCCGCAACGTCAGTGCCGGATGGCTCCAGCGCATCGACCACGGACATCCGGCCGATTCCGGCGGAGCCGCAATCGTCAGCCCCTGCCGAGGCGCCGGTTCGCGCGCGGGGGCGCACGCTCCCGAGTCCCGTGGCGCGTCGTGCGACAGTGATCGGAGCTGGCTCTTTCGGCACCGCCCTCGCGGTGTTGTTGAGCAGAGCCGGTCTGCGCACCACACTCCAGACGCGCAGCGCCGAGCAGGCAACACTGCTTGCTTCCGAGCGCGAGAACAAGCTCTACCTGCCGGGCGTGGAGTTGCCTAATCAGCTGCGAGTCGAGCCAGTATCGGAGGGTGTGGCGCGCGCCGACTATGTCTTTCTGGCGGTCCCCTCACGCGGTCTAGGCCACGCGATCTCGGCGCTTCAGACCGGCGAGTTGGGGCGACGTAGTGCGATCGTGTCGGTAGCCAAGGGGCTCGTGCCTCCCGACGGGCAACCGCCCACAACTGTGCTGAGCGCAATCTTCGGCGCACAGCGTGTGGCATGCGTGGGCGGGCCCGCCCACGCCCAGGAGATGGTGCGCTCTGGCGCAGGCTTGGTGGTGGCGTGCGGCGACGAAGAGCTCGCGCGCACCCTCGCCCAGGTGTTCACGCGCGCAGGGGTGGTTTGCGAGCAATCAAACGACCCGATCGGCGTCGAGCTCGCCGGCGCAGCCAAGAACGCGGCGGCGCTGGCGGCAGGCGCCACTGAGGCGCAGGGCGCAAACGCGGCCGGAGCCGCCGCCGGGCACATCTTCGCCGAGGTGTGGCGCTACGCCGAGGGTCTCGGTGCCCGGCCCGAGTCGATGATCGGCCTTGCAGGGATCGGCGACCTGGTCGCCACCGCGCTCGCCCGCGAGAGCCGCAACCGCCGCGCGGGCGAACTACTCGCCGAGGGGGTCCCGGCCACCGAGATCCCGGCGCGCATCGGCCAAGCGGTGGAGGCGCTCGAGTGGGTTCCGCTGCTCGCCCGCACGCTGGAGCAGGCCGGCGTCCAAGCGCCCGTCACGGGCGCGCTCGGCAGACTCATCTCCGGCGAGCTCCCTCTCGACGAGTGGGTCGCACTCGTGCGCACCACGGTCCCGCCACCAGCACTCTGGCGGCGCCGGCCCGAGCCTGGCTTCTGGCGGCGACTGTGGCGAGCACTGTCCCGCGAGCGCTAGGCGCTCCCCAAGCTACAGAGAGGAGTTCGTGGTCGAACGCCTCTACGAGAGGGAGTAGCGTGAGGGCATCATCGAGTGACGAGCGTGCTCACGACCGCCTCGTAGACACCGGCGCCGTGACCCTGCTCGGCTATGCGCACATTGTCGAACGCGTCGCTCGCACTCAGCATCGAAGGATCTCGTCCGACGGCGTTGGCGACGAGCCAGAAGACCCCTACGTGCTCAGCGCACGCCAGGTCCTCGCGCGAGTCGCCGACGGCGAAGGTGTCCTCGCGCGCGTAGCCACGTACACGACGGTGGAATGCGACCGCCGCCGCCTTCGAGGCACCGGACGGCACGAGGTGGTAGCCACGCACATGCGATAGGTCCGCCAGTGCAGGCGACCGCCGCTGCACAACGCCGTTGTCCACGAGACGCAAGTTCCCATGACCGTGCTCGACGAGCAGCGCATCGACCTCGACGGCGTCGACCAGACCACGAAACAGGTGTGAGACTTCCCGGTCCAGATGCCACGGCTCGTGGTACTCCAGACGCCCCTCATAGCGATCGAGCAGCAACGACGGGGCGCCTGAGTGCTCTATTTGCTGAGCGATGGTCAGCTCGCCGGGCACCATCTCGCCGGTGAGCCAATGCTCCTCGCCACCGAGACGCGGATCGCCACCCAAGACGACGCACGCACCCGCCTCGAAGATATAGGCGCTCTGACCAAATAGGCGCGCGTCCTCGGCCACCTGAATGCGGCGACGACCGGACATGAGCACGATCTCCACGTCGGCGCGCAAGCAGACCTGAATCGCGCGGACCCCCTCCAGGGAGACATTGCCCTCCCCGTCGTGCACGAGCGACGCTCCACGCCCGAGCAGCGTGCCGTCGAGGTCAACGTATAGGCAGCGAATGCTCATCCCGTCGCTTCCGATCCAACCTGGATGCGCGGCGAATCGTGGAAGGTGCGTTCTTTAGCGGGACGCATTGCCGGAGCGATCAGCATCGGCTCTACTATCGCAAGCCATGGCTGTGGACCGCATGATCGAGCCGTGGAGCGCCCTGCTCGACGAGGCGCGCGAGGACGGGCGGCTCGTGCGCGAGGCCAATGAAGGGCCCAGCGAGGCGACCCTTGTGAAGATCCCCAAGGAGCTGCACCCCGATGTGGTGGCCGGTCTCGGCCGTGTCGGCATAGAGCGGCTCTACTCTCATCAGGCTCAGGCGCTCGCCTCAGCGTGGGAGCGCACGACGATCGTCACGACCGGCACGGCCTCGGGCAAGTCACTGTGCTTCAACCTGCCCACGCTCGATGCCCTCTGCCGCGACGCGTTCTCACGCGCGCTGTACCTATATCCGACGAAGGCGCTCGCCCAGGATCAGGCACGGGCGATAAACGCGTTCGGGCTCACCAAGCAAGTGCGCCCGGCGATCTACGACGGGGACACGCCCCGTGACGCGCGCGGGGACATCCGCAGGCGCGCCAACGTGGTGCTCACCAACCCCGACATGCTGCACGTCGGCATCCTCCCCAACCATGGTGCGTGGGAGCGTCTGTTCAGCCACCTGCGCATCGTGGTGGTAGACGAGGCTCACGTCTATCGGGGCGTGTTTGGCTCCCACGTTGCGAACGTTTTGCGCCGGCTGTTGCGAGTGGCCGCGGCATACGGCAGTGATGTGCGCGTGCTGTTGACCTCGGCCACGATCGCCAACCCGGTGGAGCTGGCCGAGCGCCTGACTGGCTTGGAGGACGTCGGTCTGATCGATCGCGACGGCGCCCCCACCCCGCGGCGGCAGATAGCGATGTGGAACCCACCGCTCACCGACGAGGCGATCGGCGCGCGACGCTCCGCACTCGGGGAGGCCGCGGAGCTGATCGCACGGCTCGTACGGGAGGGGGCCCGCGCTATCTGCTTCATGAAGTCGCGCAAGGGCGTGGAGCTGCTGGCGCGCATGGTCACAGAAGACCTGGAGCACAGCGATCCTGAGCTGGCGCAGCGAGTGGCTCCCTATCGCGCCGGCTACACCCCCCAGCAGCGACGCGAACTGGAGTCACGGCTGACCAGTGGCGAGCTGCGTGCGGTCATCACGACCGACGCGCTCGAGCTCGGCATCGACATCGGCGAGCTCGATGCCGCGGTGGTGGTGACATTTCCCGGCACCGTGGCGTCGCTGCGCCAGATGTGGGGCAGGGCGGGACGACGCGGCAAGGGCCTCGCGGTATACATCGCCGGCGAGGACGCCCTCGACCAGTTCTTCTGCCGTCACCCCGACGAGTTTCTGGAGCGGGCCGTGGAGGCGGCGATCCTCGATCACGAGAGCGCCCAGATCCACCAGGCGCACCTGCTGTGCGCCGCGTATGAGGGCCCACTCGAACACGGGGACGCCGAGTTCTTCGGCCCGCGCTGGGAGGCCCACGCGGAGGCATTGGTCTCAGCCGGGCTATTGCGCAAGCGGACGGTGCGACGCTCCCTCGCGGATCCTCCCCAAGCGCGCGAAGGGAGCGCCGCTTTGCAGAGCGCAGCCAACGATCTCGCTCCACAGGGGGAGGCCGAGGTGTACGTGCCGCGACGGCCAGCCGACTATCCCGCCGCGGACGTATCGCTGCGCTCCGCTTCGCCCGACAGCTTCGCGATCGTGGATGTGTCCTCCGGAGAGCTGATTGGCCAGACCGAGGCTGCGCGCGCCCACTCCACTGTTCACGACGGCGCGATCTACCTGCACATGGGCCGCTCCTACGAAGTGCGCGAACTGGATCTCGAGCACCGTCGTGCGCTGGTGGCGCCGTTCGACGGCGACTGGTACACGCAGCCCAAGCGTGAGACGGACACCAACATCGAGCGTCTGCTCGACCGTCGTGAAGCCCTAGGAGTGACGCTCTCCTTCGGCGAGGTGTCGGTCACCGAGACGGTGATCGGCTACCAACGCAAGCGTCTTGCCGATCACGCGCAGGTTGACCTCGTGATACTCGACCTCCCGCAGACCTCCTTCTCTACGCAGGCGCTGTGGTTCGAGCTTGACGCCAGCCAGCTTGCCGTGCTCGGGGGGGAAAGCACGGATGCCGCCACTGACCGTCAACCCGAGGGCGGCAACGGCCCACTCACGAATATCCCGATGGACGCGCTGCTCGGCTCGCTGCACGCCACCGAGCATGCCCAGATCGCCGTGCTACCGCTGATCGCGATGTGCGACCGCTGGGACATCGGCGGCCTGTCCACCAACATGCACCCTCAAACCGGCGGCCCCACGATCTTCATCTACGACGGCCACCCCGGCGGCATTGGCATCACCCGCCTTGCCTACCAGCGCTTCGAGGAGTTGTGCCGTGACGCGCACCGCCTGATAGCGGAGTGCCCTTGCAAAAGCGGCTGCCCCTCGTGCGTCCAATCGCCCAAGTGCGGCAACCTCAACGAACCGTTGTCAAAGGCCGGGGCGAAGCTGGTCTTGGATGGAATGCTGGCTACAAGTTTGGCGCCCACCGACCGCGCGGCCTGATCGCGCGAGCGGCCCGCCCCTCGTCGGATCGCTGGGACCGCGCGAGCCGAGCGCCGCACCCCAGCGCTGGAGCCAGGCTATCCGCGATTCCCAGCCGCGATCTTCTTCAGATCGATCGTGGTGTCGTACAGCTTTGCGTCGACGCCTTCCTCGAGCGCGATCTCGCGCAATGGACGCCCGGAGTCGGTGGCCTTTTTGACAATGGCCGTGGCCTTGTCATAGCCGATGGCGCCGTTGAGGGCCGTGGCGACCGCGAGCGTGGCCCCTGCCGAGGCTTCACAGCCGGCCTTGTTGACCAGGATGCCATCGACGCACTTCTCAGCGAACACCCGTGAGGCGCTGGAGAGCAGGTGCAGCGACTGGAGCAGGTTGCGCGCGATCAGCGGGATGCGCACATTGAGCTCGAACTGGCCCTGCATACCGCCGACGGTGATCGCTGTGTCATTGCCGATCACCTGCGCGGACACCTGCAGCACGACCTCGGGAATCACCGGGTTGACCTTGCCGGGCATGATCGAGGAGCCCTTCTGCAGCTCGGGCAGGAACAGCTCGCCAATGCCAGCCCGTGGGCCGGAGCCCATCAGCGCAATGTCACCTGCGATCTTCGTCAAAGACACGGCGATCACCTTGAGCGCACCGGACAGCTCGACGAGCGCGTCACGGTTGGCCTGGGCCTCGAAGGGGTCCAGGGGTGCAGCGATCTGCTTCAGGCCCGAGTCGCGCTTCAAACGCGTACGCACCCTCTCGGCAAAGCGCGGGTGCGTGTTGAGCCCGGTGCCGGTGGCGGTACCACCGAGTGGGATCTGCCCGACGTGCACGAGCGCGCTGGAGACGCGCTCCCGCGCGAGTGCCATCTGGGCGGCATAGCCACCGAACTCCTGGCCGAGCGTCACGGGCACCGCATCCATCAGGTGGGTGCGCCCGGACTTGACCACCCCGGAGAAACGCTTGGCCTTGACGGCGAACGAGCGCTCCAGCAGCTTGAGCGCAGGCAGCAACTCGTTCTGAGCGACATCTAGCGCGGCGAGGTGCACGGCAGAGGGGAATACGTCGTTGGAGGACTGGCCCATATTGACGTGATCGTTGGCATGCACGCTCTCGCCCGCGAGCGTGGCGATCACCTCGTTGGCGTTCATGTTCGTGGAGGTGCCCGAGCCGGTTTGGAACACATCGATCGGGAACTGCGCGTCGTGCTTGCCGGCGGCGATCTCCGCCGCGGCCTTCTCGATGCGAGCGGCGCGGCGCTTGTCGAGCAGACCCAACTCGCCGTTGACGGCGGCGGCAGCACCCTTCACGCGGGCCAGCCAGCGCACGACGGACACGGGCACGGTCTCGCCAGAGATTGGGAAGTTTGCGACTGCCTTGGCGGTCTCCCCGCCCCAGAGCTGCTTGTCGGTCATCGGTTCTCCTCGCGTGAGTGGGCGCGTCAGTATCTCATCCGCAGAACGCCACGAGCTCCCGCGCGACCCCTACCGGGTCGTCGTAGGTCATCAGGAAGCCGGTTCCGGGGAGCACGCGGAGCTGCGCGCGGGGCAGAAGGCGCAAGGTTTCTTCCGCGCCGGCAAGGGGATGCACCGGATCGTTGTCAGCCCACAACAGCAATACAGGCATGTCCAGCTTGGGATAGAGCTCGAGTAGCTGCGTCTGGGGGCCCCGCGGCCAACGCCGCGCGCACTTGGCCCAGGAGCGGGCGAGGTTCGGGTTGCCGGGGACATCGCCAAAGGCGTGGCGCATCAGATCCCCCGCCTCGGGCGCGTGGCTCTCTGACATGCGCATGCCGAACTCAGGGGTGAACACCAGTTTGGTGGCGTGACTGAGGACGCGATCCATACCGGGAACCGAGCCGCCCAGGGTGGCAAGCCGCCAGGCTTCGCGTCTGCGAACGTACTCGATCGGTCGGTGCAGGCGGTTGGGCATCAGCACGAGCCGGCTGGGACGCAGCTGACCGTTCATGACGGCGCGCATGAGGATCTCCGCGCCCGCGTCGTGACCCGCGACCAGCGGTTTGGGGCCGAGCACGTCCGCGGTGAAGCCGCTCATCACCTCGGCGAACCAGTCGATCGTGTAGGGGTGGTGTGGGCGATCCTCGGAATCGCCGTGCAGCGGCAGGTCGGGAATCACGAGCCGGTGGCGCTCGGCAAGGCGCTCGACGACCGGCTCCCACTCACGGTGGGAGAGCAGACCGGAGTGCAGCAGCGCGAGCGGCGGGCCGGCACCGACCTCGCGGTAGGCCACGCGCGCACCGTCGCGGTGGTGGTAGAGACGGAGTCTCATCGGAAGCGTGTCGCGCACAGCCACACTCCCATCGTAAGGAGGCGCAGAGCGGGCACCCCCGACAAGTCGGCGGGTATATGACGCGCACGCGTCGGACCACATCGCTCTCGCCTGCGTGATGCGCGCCCGCGGGATCCATCTCGCACGTCGTATCGCGCGGACGTGCTCCTGCGCGTGCACGCTATATCCCAAGATGCACCCCCCCTTGCGCGAGTTGCGGGGTCGCTTGTCAAAGCTCACCATTGCTGCACATGAGCACAGTCCGCACGAACGCCGCCGCCGCACTGCTCGGCGTGAGCCCCAACACGCTGCGCAGCTGGGAGAGGCGCTTCGGGTACCCCACCCCGAGGCGCACCGAGGGAGGCCACCGCCAGTTCGAGCTCGCTGAGATCGAGGCGTTGAGGCAAGCGTTTGCGGAGACCAAGGACATCTCCTCAGCGATCTCGGTAGTACGCGAGCGCGGCGAGGGGCCCTCCACGCCGGCACGGCTATGCACCGCGTTCGAACTGTTCAGCCAGGAGAAGGCAGACAGGCTGATCGAGGAGAGCATGGCCGTGCGCTCGCTGGAGCGGACCGTCGAGACGGTGCTGTTGCCGGCGGTGCAGAAGATGGCTCCCGAGGAGTCCGCCTCCCAAGGTCTGGGGCATCTCGGCGACCGAGAGCCACTGCCCGGCAGTGGTTTGGCGGGCTCGCCCGAGTACTGCTTCGCCTGGCGTTACGCCACAGGCTGGCTGGCAGCGACCCAGCGGGCGGCGCCGACCGCCACGCGAGACGAGGGCGTCTTGATCTTCGACGCAAGCCGGCCGTTCGACATGGACGGGCTGCATGTGCAGGCCCTCGAGCTGTTCTCTAGACGAGCGGGCTTGCGCGTGCTGACACTCCCCGTCGACCTCGACAGCACGCGCGTGGGAAACGCTCTTCGCGCACTGCGCCCGCAGGCGCTGGTGCTCGGCGGGCGCTGCTCTTCGCTCGAGGCGATCGGGCGCGCTGTGTACGCGACAAGGCAGAGCGCAGGCGAGCTTCCGGTGCTCGACTATCGTGGCGCGCTGCCCGATACAGGTGCGAGCACGATCCCGCGCATCGGTCCGGGACCGGCGGAGGCGGTGCGGATGCTGCGCGAGCGCCTCGCGAGCCCGGAGCGCGTTCACGTGGTTACTCCTGTACCGGCATCGGCCGTCGTAGCGGCTTCCTAGCGTCCGGATCGCAACCGCGGTCGGCATGGTTTAGAGCGTCCCCGGCGTCCCGCCACGGGAGTGCCATTTTCGGCTGTCCCCGTACGCGCGGGGAGCAAGTCCTTTTCGTTGAGGTAGACACGGCGCTATATGGGGCGCACCTACAATGGCCGCTCGATGACGGCGCCCGCGAGACACCCGCTGATACCCCCACGCGAGGTGGATGCGCGCCAGGAGCTGCCTGAGCTCGAGCAGGAAGTGCTGGAGCGCTGGCGTGAGCGCGATGTGTTCGGCGAGTCGCTGCGAAACCGCGAGGGGGCCGAGCAGTGGGTCTTCTACGAGGGGCCCCCCACCGCCAACGGGCGGCCGGGCTCCCACCACGTGCTCTCGCGCGTGTTCAAGGACATCTACCCGCGCTACAAGACGATGCGTGGCTACAGGGTGGAGCGCAAGGGTGGCTGGGACTGCCACGGGCTGCCCGTGGAGATCGCGGTCGAACAGAAGCTCGGGATAACGAGCAAGGCCGAGATCGAGGACCCCGAGAAGGGCATAGGGATAAAGCGCTTCAACGAAGAGTGCCGCAACTCCGTGTTCGAGTATCTGGAGGAGTGGGACCGGCTGACGGAGCGGATCGGGTTCTGGGTGGACCTGGAGCACGCCTACAGGACGCTGGATGAGAGCTACATCGAGTCGGTGTGGTGGGCGCTGAAGACGATCAGCGACAAGGGACTGCTGTATGAGGGGCACAAGGTCGTGCCGTATTGCTACCGCTGCGGGACTGCGCTCTCTTCGCACGAGGTGGCGCTGGGGTACAAGGATGTGGTGGACCCGTCGGTGTATGTGCGCCTACCGGTGCACTTCCCAACGGCCGCTGCCCCGGACACGCTGGTGCAGCAGCCAGGAGGGCCGGTGCACGTACCCGCCCGCGCCCCCGATCCAGCATCGCCGCTGCGCGAGGGCGATGCGCTGCTGATCTGGACGACGACTCCGTGGACCCTGCCCGGGAACGTCGCGGTGGCGGTGGGCCCGAAGATCGAGTACGCACGCGCGAAGGTGGGCGAGGAGACGCTGATCCTCGCAACGGCACTTGTCGAGAGGGTGCTCGGCGAGGGCGCGCAGATCCTCGACCGCTTCCCGGGCCGCGATCTGATCGGTCGCGAGGTCGGCGAGCAGATCGATGCGCAAGTGGGCGGGCGCGGCGACGGCGAGCAAACCGGCACCCTCTACGAGTCCCCGATCTTTCCCGCCGACGGGCGCCCCAACGGTGGCGCCCCGATCATCGCCGGAGACTTTGTTACGACCGAGGACGGCACTGGACTCGTGCACATCGCGCCCGCGTTCGGGGAAGACGACTTCAGGACTGCCGTCGCGGCCCGCGTGGGAGCGATCGATCTGGACAAGCCGCACAGCGTGTTCAACCCGGTCGCCCCGGACGGCACGTATGGGATGGACGTGCGCAGCCACGACGGCCGTTCCTACAAGGGCCGACTCGTCAAGGACAAAGAGCTAACGGAGGAGCTGATCGCCGACCTCGATGCACGCGGCCTGCTGTTCAAGCGCGCCGACTACGAGCACTCTTACCCCCACTGCTGGCGGTGCGACACGCCGCTGATCTACTACGCCAAGCCGTCGTGGTACATCGCGACATCGAAGGTGCGCGAGCGGATGATGGCGGCGAATGAGACGGTCAACTGGCATCCGCCGCACATCAAGCACGGGCGCTTTGGGGACTGGCTGTCGGGCAACGTCGATTGGGCACTCTCGCGTGAGCGCTACTGGGGCACGCCGCTGCCGGTTTGGCGCTGCGAGGCGGGTCATACGCACACGATCGGCTCGTTCTCAGAGCTGGAGGAGCGCTCGGGCACGCCTCTTGACGACCACCATCGTCCATATGTGGATGACGTGGTGCTCACCTGTTCTCACGTGAACGACCCCGTATCCATCCCATCGGCCACCGGCGAGTCGAGCAATGAGCCCGGCCCGTCGGCGGGCGCGGTGTGCGGCAGGCCGATGAAGCGAGTGCCTGAGGTCATCGACGTGTGGTTCGACTCCGGCGCGATGCCCTTCGCCCAGCACCATTACCCCAACGAGAACGAACAGCTGTTCCAAAAAGAATTCCCAGCCAACTTCATCTGCGAGGCGCTCGACCAGACCAGGGGCTGGTTCTACTCGCTACTGGCCGTCTCAACGCTACTGTTCGACAAGTCCCCCTACGAGAACGTGGTGTGCCTCGGACTGATCCTCGACGGGGACGGCCAGAAGATGAGTAAGTCCAAGGGCAACACCGTCGAGCCGTGGCAGGTGCTCGACAAGTACGGCGCCGACGCGTTTCGCTGGTACTTCTTCACCTCCAAGCAGCCATGGGACGGGTATCGATTTTCCGAGGAGGCGATCGGGGAGGGCGTGCGCTTGTTCCTCAAGCAGCTGTGGAGCACCTACTTCTTTTACACGCTCTACGCGAATGCGAACACGCAGACATTGAACGGGGAGACCCACGCAAACCTCGATCCCTCGCACAGCTCGCGAGGGATCCAGTCGATAGTGGCTGAGCGGACCCCCGCGACGGGACGCGGAGCCGGCGGGAGCGGAACCTCTGCCAGGGCCGCTGAGGATGCTCTGGATCGCTGGGCCCTGTCGCGCACGGCCGCGACCGCGCGGACGGTGGCCGAGCGCCTGGATGCCTACGACGCGACTACCGCGGGGCGGGCGATCGCCGAGCTGATCGATGACCTCTCGAACTGGTACGTGCGCCGTTCGCGCCGGCGCTTCTGGGACGGCGACACCGCGGCGTTCACGACTTTGAGGGAGTGCCTGCTGATCGTGTGCAAGCTGCTCGCGCCGTTCTGCCCGTTCGTGGCGGATGAGATCTACGACAACCTCGACGGCACGCTCGCGAGCGTGCACCTGTGCGACTTCCCAGTCGGCGATGGGCTGCCCGCGCGCGACGAGTCGCTGGAGGAGGCGATGGCGATCGCGCGCGAGACGGTGCGGCTCGGCTTGGGAGCGAGGGCCCGCGCGAAGATCAAGGTGCGCCAGCCGCTCGCGGAGGCGGTCGTGGTCGCCGATGGGCGCGAGCGCGCCGCGATCGAACGGCTCGTGGAGATCGTGCGCGAAGAGCTCAACGTGCGCCGCGTGCGCTTCGTCGAGGCAGCTGACGAACTGGGCGAGTACGAGGTCAAGGCCAACTACCGCACGCTGGGACCGCTGTTCGGCAAAGACATGCCCCTCGCCGCCGACGCGATCGCGGCGCTCGATCCCGCTCGCGTCGCTGCCGCGGTACGGGGTGGCCCCGAAGGCGGGGCGGGCGATGGCATCGGAATCGCCGTGGGGGGCCGCGAGCACACGCTCACAGAGCAGGACGTGATCCTCACGATGAAGGCCCCCGAGGGCTACTCCGTCGAGCGCGAGGGCGTGCACGCGGTCGCACTGGAGCTCACGATCGACGAGAGCCTGCTGCGCGAGGGTCGCTCGCGCGAGATCGTGCACGCGGTGCAGAACGCCCGCAAGAGCGCGGGCCTAGAGGTCGAGGACCGGATCGAGCTGATCCTCGGTGGCGACCCCGTCTTGCTCGACGCCGCTCGCGAGCACGAGGCGTATGTCAGTGGCGAGACGCTGGCCGTCAGCCTGGTCTTGGGTGACGGCGACGCCGCCGCGATGGACTACCGCGAGCAGACCGAGATCGAAGACCTCAGCCTCGAGATCCGTCTCAGCAGATCAGATCGCGCAAGCCTCTGAAACGGTCGAGGACCAAGCGACACAAGGACGCAGGACCCGCGGTGTACCGATTGACGGTCAACGGGACCGCCAATCGGCCAGCACATGAGGGTCCGAGGACGCGGTAGCGCGCCGGTCATCGCCGTCTCAGCTAAGCCGCCGTGAGAACCCCGTCCAGCTCCGCCTCGATCTTCTTCTTGGGGTAGGCCCCGACGACGGTCTTGACCGCCTGGCCCCCCTTGAAGAGGATCATCGTCGGGATCGACAGCACCTGGAAGGCCGCTGCGGTCTGCTGGTTCTCCTCGACGTTGAGCTTCACGATGCGCAGGTCCTCGCGCTCGGAAGCGATCTCCTCGAGCACAGGGCCGACGACGCGGCACGGCCCGCACCACGGAGCCCAGAAGTCGACGAGCACGGGCTTCTCCGACTCGACGACCTCGGCCTGGAAGTTGGCGTCGGTGACTTCGTTGAGTGTGCCTGCCATGGGAATCTCCTATCGGGTGGCCGTATCGCTGCTGTGTGGGCTCGGCCCAGCCGGCCCGTCTCCACTCACTATACAAAGTAAAGCAGCGCATTTCAGATCGGCGCTCGACCTTCGACACCCGTGGTTCGCCCGCCGCCTCAGTGACCGACCTTGACGGTGAACCCTTCCCAGTTGCCGACGATCGGCGGGTGCAGGCCGGTGAGCGCCGTGAACAAGTGCGGGGACACGTATACCTCGATGAGCGCCGCGACCACCAGCAAGGGCAGGGCGACGGCGACCGTCACAACGGTCGCTGCGAGCAGCTGATCCCACTGCCCCCTGCGACTGGCGATGATCCACGCCGCGAGCGGCAGGAACAGCGCCATCAGCTCGGGTACCGCGTGCGGGAGCACTCCCAGCAAGAGCAGCGCCGGGGACACTTTCATGAAGTGGGCCACGCCGGCGAGCGTGTGGCCGAGCACGTACGCCTGGGCGGACAGGGAGAATGTGGTGGCACACACCACAAACGCGATTGCTATGCGCCCCCCGTGCTTGTGTACCCACAGCGAGACTCCGCTCTTGCCCTCCGCTTGCAGCGGGAGCGAGCTGCCGGCGATGAATCCGGCCACGCACGCCATCGCGTGCAGCGCGAGCACGAGCAGATTGTGGGAGACAACGCTCGCGACATTGCTGAGATCGCCGACCGCAAACGGGGGTTGCAGTTCGACCGGCTGAACGTAGCGGGTGAACAGCTCCGAGATGACCAGCACGGCCAGCAGCAGCCCCCCGGCCGCAAAGGCAGACCCAACCACCCATGTGCCAAGCACCGGCAGCGGCCGGCGCTTCCAGGTGCGCAGCGTCGTACGGGTACGGCGAACGCCGTGATAGAGCGCGTATGAAGAAGCGTTCACGCCTCTCTATCGGCTGCTGGTCGCTTCCACCTGAACCTGATGCTCAGGCCGATGCGCCGGTGGCTGAGGCCCGAAGCGCAGCCGCGGCACGAGCCACATCGCCTCGGCGGCGATCCACCATGACATCTTGCTCTGCCCGAGCTCCCGGTCTTTGAAGACGATCGGCACCTCAACTACGTTGAACCCGGCGCGCGCGGCGCGGTAGGTGAGCTCCACCTGGAAGGCATACCCTTGCGAGCGCACGCTGTCGAAGTGGATCGCTTCCAGCACCTCGCGCTTGAAGCACTTGAAGCCGCCGGTGAGGTCCCGTACGCGCAAGCCGAGCACCCAGCGCGCGTAGGTGGAGCCCCCCTCGCTGATAACGCGCCGCAGCAAGCTCCAGTCAACCACTCCGCCGCCGGGCACGTAGCGCGAGCCGAGTGCCAGGTCGGCGCCGGAGCGCACCGCCGCCAGCAGGCGCGCAAGGTCGGCGGGGTTGTGGGAGAAGTCGGAGTCCATCTCCATCACGTACGCCGCGCCGTGGTCGAGCGCGTAGCGAAAGCCGGCCAGGTAGGCGGGGCCGATCCCGTTCTTCTGGGTGCGGTGCAAGACATCGACCTGCTCGCGCTCGCCTGCGAGCCGGCCGGCGATATCACCCGTCCCGTCGGGCGAGCCGTCGTCGACGACCAGGATCTTGTAGGCGTCGTCGCTTGTTCCCCCCAGCACCTCGCCGGCCGCGACCACGATCGCCTCGATGTTCTCCGCCTCGTTATAGGTCGGCAGGATCAGCCAGGGGACGCCCCCCGGGGCGGGTGGATCGGCGACGTTCATGGACGCGTACCCTAAAGCGTGGCAGGGAGCGACGCGCCTGCCGGCGAACATCAGGCCAGGCGCCGGACGCGCCTCAAGCTCACGATCCCAAGGACCGAGGGGTAGTCCCCACCGATGGAGAACCAGCCGCACGGGCGCACACGCGCGCACAGAAGCAAGGGCGCGATCGCAGCCCTTTCGCTGGTTGGCGCCCTGGTCTGTGCCGGGCCGGCGTGGGGCAGCCGCCTGGAGCCAACGCCGAGCGCCACTCAGCTGGACGGTTACATCGCGGGAGTGGCGCGTGCGTGGGAGCCCTATACGACCGAAGACGGGCGGGTGGCCGACCCACTGGACGCCGCCGACACCGGCGACAACTACGGCGTGATCATGCTCGCCGACGTGATGTTGAAGGAGGCTCTACGCACAGGCGACACGGGACTTGAAAACGCCGGTGCACGCATCCTCACCTCGGCGCTGACGCTGCCCGTCCCCAACGACCCCTTCAACCTGCTTGCGATCGCCGCCGTGGTCCATGACGGCGAGGAAGGTGCCTTCCCCGCCGGCGTGTGGGAACGGCTCGAGGGCCCCCTCGAGTGGCGAGCCGGCCAGATCGGTCCCCCCACGGGAAGCAGCTGCCTCACCGAGCCTCGCTGCTACGGCAACTGGCGCCTGGTGTGGTCGGCTGGGGCCGCGCTGCTGCTGAGCGACCATGTCGAAGGCACTCCCGGCTCGCTCGCCACCACCCCCAGCGTGGTGAGGACCCAGATCAGAGACGACCTCGCGCTGGCCCTCACCCACGCGGGCGCCCCGCTTCAGAGCGTCGCCGCGGGCGAAGTGCGCGGACACGGCAAGCCAGGATCGCCCAAGGCCCTCACCAGCTCCCCCCAGGGCGGAGCCGCGCGCGAGCTCTCAGATCCCGGCTCCGAGCCCGCCGCCTACGAGCTGTTCTCGACGTTCATGCTCGAGCTGGTCGCCGAGCGCGATCCGCAGGCGATCACACCCGCCGTGGCGAGGCTGCGCCGTCAGGCCGACCGCTATGCGCTCGAGATGATGGCGCCCGACGGTCAGCTCTCACTGTCGGGGCGCTCGCTCGACCAATCTTGGGTGCAGGCCGCCGGGGCCGCGCTCGGAGCCAGACGCGCCGCCCTGGAACCGGCCAACGCCGGCGCGTGGCGTGCCTATGCCGAGCGTGCCGCCTCCTATCTGCAGATGGCCTATCCCACCCAAGCGGACGGCCTGCTCCCGATCGTCCCGGGCCTTGACGTGGAATGGAACCCCTCGATCATGGACGGGTATGCCGCGCTGAACCAGTACGAGGGCCTGACTTTGTGGCTGCTCTCCGACGCACTCGCCAAGTGGCCCCCCTCGGAAGCTCCCCAGGCGTCGTTGCCAAGCGACAATCGTGAACTGCTTGCGGACGACCTCGCCTCCAGCGGCTTGGTATGGGGTCGGGCGGGCGCCGCGTGGTGGGAGATCGGTGGACGCAGCACGAGCAGCGATCCGCGCACCGCACAGGGTCTCGTCGCCGTGAAGGTGGACGGAGCCCTCGGCTGGCGCGACCTGCTGGCGCTGCGCCCGATCCACGGTGAAGACTCAAGCGTGTGGACACTTCAGACGAGCCACGACGCCATTGCCACCCCAGCCTTTACACGCGTGCGAGGAACGGGTCGCCGGGTGGTGCTGCTCGGACGCTACAGGGAGGCCGGGGGCCACGTGCTGGCCCGCGCCAGCTGGACCCTGACAAGCACCGCGACAGGGGTCCAGGTAAGCATGAGCATGCCCGCGAAGACGACGCTGCACACGACGGTCTGGCTCACTCGCAAGGGTTCACAGCAACTCAGCGCCCCTCACGCCACGACGATGCGCGGAGCCTGCATCGTGACCGCGTCGGGCACCGCCTGCCCGGTGACGATCTACTGGGACGACCGGCGCGTCGCCGTGCTCGACATCGGCTCGTAGCCTCTCCGCCCTCTCGTAGCTTCGCCGAGAGTCCGCTACCTCGAAATCGAGGGGTCCGCCGGGACGTTCAGAAGATCTTCGGGATCGATTTCTGGATGCTGCGGTGAAGTTCCCGCGCGACCACATACAGCGCGGGTCGAGCCGCGCCGTTGGACTTCACCAGCCCGGCATCCCACGTCGCCTTGCGGGCCGCCTTTGCCGTCGGGTTGCCCGGCGAGCGCCAGTGGTAGTAGTAGATGCGGGTGATCCTCGGGCTCAGCTTGGCGAGCTGGAAGATGTTCGCGGCGGCCCTCGCCGCAAACGCTTCCCCGTGGTCGATCAATTTGCCTTTGAAGCGCCACCACACCACTCCGCCGATCTCGCTGAACCACACCTGCCCGCGAGTCGCCGCCAGGAAGTTTTCAATCAGCGCCGGGCTGTCGGTGCTGACGCTGCTGTACGGATTGAACGGCCATATCTTCGGATAGGGGTGGGCTCGTTCGAGGAATGAGGCAACCCACGCCTCGACGTTTCCGTCAGAGTCGAGGATGTCCGGCGCGGTGATCTCGCAGCCACTGCAGTTGGCGGCGAGTGCGTTGTAGTACTCGGCCGCCAGCCACGGATGGTGGGCCGTTGGCTGCGTCGCGTGGGTGGCCTCATCCCATGGCACGAACTCGGTCACCCACGGGAACAGCTTGCGGAAGCGCTTGAACGCGTTCAGGAACTGCCCGGGGCTCGGCGCCGGACCGTTGTTGTCGGCGTGCTGAAAAGTGATCAGCGGAATGATGTGGTAGGCGTGCTTGACGGCGTCGAGCCAGGCTGTGGCCTGAGCGAGATCGCGCTTGTTGAGAGCCACGTTCCACGGCACCACCTCGCGGGCGAGGTGTACGCCGAGCTCGGCCACGCGCGGATCGGAGAACGTGTTCGGTTCGTAGTCGGACAGCCCGAAACGGTAGGACACGCTTGCCTTGGTGCCCTTCGGATGGGTGCCCTTGGCGAAGGTACCCACAGCCGCGACAGCGGTGAGCGCCAGGCAGGCCAACACAAAGGAAATCAGCAGTAGTACACGGCGAGGCACGGCACGTGTAGCTGCGTGGCTTTGGCGGTGTGGGCGTGCGCGCATGGTTTGAATCTCCTATGGCCTTCGGCAAAGCTCGCCGCGTCCCTCCCGGCTTCACCGCCCTAGCCCCAGATATCATAGGCACCGATGAGCTGGTGGCGCGCCACTCTGTCGGCGGGCCTGCTCGTCGTGGGATTTCAGATCTTCGCGGTAGCACCGGCCGCCGCGACACCCACCGCACCGCTCCTCCCCCGCGACGCACACGCCTCGATCGTCAGCCGCTCGCCGTTTGGCCTCTCGTTCGAGTACCCGCTGATGGAGCGGGCACTGGGCACCGGCGCATGTCCCGCCCCCGCGCTGGTGGATGCGCTGCGCGAGCTCGGCTCTCCCTCGCTGCGCATCGGCGGCGACTCGCAGGACCTGGCCGGACCCACGGCCGCCTACCGCTACTTCATACCCCCCCCGTTCTGGGGCAAGCTCGGCTGCCTGGCGCGCGAGACCGGCGCGCAGATCACCGTCGGGTTGAACTTCGCCACGAGCCCCCCCGCGGACGATCTCACCACGATCGCGGCGGCCGAGCAGGCGATCCCCGCGGCGCAGCTCAGCTTCTCCCTCGGCAACGAGCCCGACCTGTACGGGATAAGCCACATCTTCCCCGACGAACCCGGGGTCACGATCCCGGCCTTTCGCCCGTCGCCGTGGACGGCCGCGCAATACGCAAGCGAATGGCAGAGCCGCAGAGCGCTGCTTGGACCGATTCGACTCGAGGGTCCGGACCTCGCCGGCATCGGATGGCAGGGCCCGATCGGCCAGCTGCTCCGCAGCGATCCGCCCGACACGATGGACGTGCACGCCTACCCCACCTCCGCGTGCGCACCACCGCTGACCACGGCGGCGCGCCTGCTCACTGAGCACACGAGCGTGGGGCTCGTCGAAAAGTACGCCTGGTTGCTGAACGTCGCGCGCGCCACGCACCGCCCGGCGATCATCTCCGAGAGCAACAGCGCCTCCTGCGGCGGCAAGCCGGGCGTGTCGAACACACCCGTGGCTGGGGTGTGGGCGGCGCGCTACGTGGTGGCCGCGCTGCTCGACGGCTTCCAGCAGGTGCGCTTCCACTCGGCCGGCGGGAGCTACGACCCGCTCGTGTTCAACGCGAACGGGACCGTCACGATGCAGCCGCTCGGACACGCGCTGCTGTTCCTACACCGCTGGATCCCGCTCGGCAGCCGCGTCGAGCCAAGCTCACGCATCCCCGGCGTGCTCGCCGTCAAGGTGTCCCAGGGTCGGCGCTCGAGCACGATCGTGAGCTCCTTCTCCTCCAAGCCGCTCCCCTACGAAGTCGAGGTCCCAAGCGCCGCGGGGCATGTGCGCACCGACACGCTCACGACCGCCAGCTCGATCGAAGCGGGCGCATCGGTCGCGGTTCGCGCCCACCGGGTGCGGCTCGTGCTCGCGCCGAACACGGTCGTCGCGATCGGGACGAGCTAGTGCACCGCGAGACAGGCCGATACGAGACAGGCGTCTGCGAGACAAGCCCGCGCGAGACCGCCGACTTGGGGTACTAGGCGCGTGGCCGGGGAGCTACCCAACTCGGCGATCGCCGACGCGCTCGAAGAACTGGGCGATCTGTATGAGCTCGACGGCGCGATCGTGCACCGCGTGCTCGCCTACCGCGGCGCCGCGCGCTCGGTGCGCGAGGCGCCCGTGTCGGTGGCTGAGCTGGCACGCGCGGGCCGCGCCACCGAGCTGGCGGGCATCGGCGCGACGCTCGAGCAGAAGATCCTCGCGTTGCTCGACACCGGCACGATCCCCGCGGCGGAGAAGCTGCGCGCAAAGGTGCCAGCCGGGCTGATCGCGATCACGCGCCTGCCCAGCCTGGGGCCCAAGCGCGCACGCCTGCTGCACTCCCAGCTCGGGATCGACTCGCTCGACGCGCTGCGCGAGGCCGCGCTCGCGGGGAGACTGCGCACGGTGAAGGGCCTTGGGCCGAAGTTCGAGGCCGGTGTGATCGTCTCACTGGAGAAGGGCATTGGCGAGCGCGCGGCCCCGCGCCTGTTGCTGCCAGCCGCGCTCGAGCTCGGGCAGGCGCTCGCAGGCGGCCTAATCGAGCGTGGTGGCGCCGGTACCGAGGTGCACGTCGCCGGCTCGGCGCGACGGATGACCGACAGCGTCAAGGACATCGACCTGATCGCGGTGACGCGCAGGCCGACGACACTCGCCAAGAGCCTCGCCGCGCTACCGGAGATCGAGAGCGTGAGCTCCGCCGGCAAGGCGGGCGCGAAGGCGCGCACCCATTCGGGCACCGGCGTGGACCTGCGCATCGCCAAGCCGAGCCAGCTCGGCAACCTGCTGCAGCACTTCACCGGCTCGGGCAAGCACAACGCCGCCCTGCGGGAGATGGCGGTGCGCAAGGGATTGCACGTGTCCGAGTACGGCATCGGCGACGACGCTACCGGCACGAGCACCACATGCGCCGGCGAGCGGGAGGTGTACGAGATGCTTGGCCTGACCTACATCGAGCCGGAGCTGCGCGAGCACCGCGGCGAGCTCGCCGCGGCCGCGCTGGGAGCACGCCCCGCCGGCAAACGCTCCGCCGACCAGGACGACCCCACCGGTGCGGCGCACACCGGCCTGCCCGCGTTGATTGAGATCGAGGACATCAGGGGCGACTTGCACTGCCACACTGTCGCCTCCGATGGACGCAACACGATCGAGCAGATGGCGCTCGCGGCGCGCGCCCGTGGATATGAGTACGTGGCGATCACCGATCATTCCGCGACGCACGGGTTCGGCAACGATGTATCCCCAGAGGAACTGCGCTTGCAAATCGAGCATGTGCGGGAAGCCGACGCGAGCATCGAAGGGATCCGGGTGCTGGCAGGCAGCGAGGTGAACATCCTCCCCGACGGCTCGCTCGACTACGAGGACGACCTGCTGGGCGAGCTCGACTGGGTCATCGCCAGCGCCCACACCGCGTTTGGGATGAGCGAACGAGCGATGACCGAGCGCATGATCGCGGCGATGGAGCACCCGCTGGTGGATGCGATCGGGCATCCGACGGGACGCCTGATCGAGCGGCGCGAGCCCTACGCGCTCGACATGCCGGCCGTGATCGAGGCCGCGGCGCGCACCGGCACGATGCTCGAGATCAACGCCAACCCCAACAGGCGCGATCTGAGCGACATCCATGCGCGCGCGGCGGCCCAGGCGGGCGCCACGATCCTGATCGACTCAGACGCCCACGGCGTGGAGCGCTTCGACGTGATGCGCTGGGGCGTGGCCACCGCCCGCCGCGCGTGGCTCACGGCTTCCGATGTCGCCAATACGCGTACGTGGGAGCAGTTCGCACAGCTGCGCAAGCGCTCGCGCCGATAGCGCAGCGCCGCCCATGGGGACGAATGGGAGACGATCCGCGACTCAGCCGCGCAGCAGGCGCGGCAACAGTTGCTCGGCGACAAGCCGGTCGGCTGCGGCGCGACGAAAGGGAGCGAGCGCGTCGAGAGCGCGCTCAGCGTAGCCGGGCAACGGATCGTCTAGCGCGGTGCGCAACGCCGCGACAAGGTCGCCGCCAACGAGACGATCGTCAAGGGCGCGTGCGATCGGCAGGGCCGCATATGGGCCCGGAGAGGCCGTAGTCACGAGCATGCACCCGTCGGCGAGTGCCTCCAGCTGAGCGATCCCGTAATCCTCGCGACGGACCGCGCATACGTATGCGCGCGCCCGGCGCAGCAGCGCGCGATAGTCCTCGGGGGCGAGCATGCCGGTGACGCGCACGCCCGCCGCGGGTAGCGCGTAGCCGAGACGGCGAAGCTCATTTTCCTGCACACCCGCCACAAACAGCTCCTCGCCGGGCCTGTGTGCTTGACGCCATGCGTCGAGCACAGTGTCGAGGCCCTTCTTGGCAGGATTCGCCGCATATGTGATCGCGGCGATGTCGCGCTGTCCGCCGGGCGCGGATGGCTCGACGGGTACGGGTAGCACGAGCGAGCGCTCGTGCACCAACGAGCCGCGTACGCCAGCCGGGACCTCAAGCAGCGCACCATCGCTCTGCGGCAGCAGCAGGTGCGCTTCCTGCAAGCGTCGGCGCTCCAGCGGGCGCTGCCACAGGCCGTGGCGCCCAGGCCGGTTGCCTGCCGCGGGTGCGTCGAAGCGGATCGCGCCCGGCCGTGGCCACAGCAACGCCGCGGTGACCGTCGAGTAGATCAGCGCATGCGCGCGTGTGCGGGCCAACTCAGCCCGCGCCGCGCGGCGCGCCGCGCGCGCCCAGCTCAGATCGGTGAGCATCAGCGTGCGCACCGGCACCGGAGGCTCAGGGCGGGCGATCGCGGCGATCGCACCCGCCCGCCGCAGCGACTCGAGCAGCTCATCCTCGGCGGAGCGCAACCCGCCTGTGGACCCGAGCGAGACGATCAGGACGTCAACGACGCTCGCCATCGGTGTCGCCGCCCTGACGCTCAAGTCAGGTCGTGGCGCCGTTGACGCGTTCGGGGCGCAGCGTCTTAAAGCCCGGAGTACGCGCCAGCCTGATCGAGCGCAACGGAGAGGTGCGCAACACGTGGAAACGCACCCCGTCGCGCTCCTCGATGGCGGCCACCGCCGCGTCCTGACGACGCCACCACAGCGCCACTGCGATCGCAAAGCCCGCGCCGATGCCAGGGATCTGTGGAGCCAGGAACGCAAGCCCCCCGGCCACCACTGTGAACAGCAGCAGCGGCCACAGGCGATTCAGCAGAGTGGCGCCCGGACGGTACTCGGGCAACGCCGTGCTCGTCTTGGCTTCGCCGAGCAGGCGCGCGATCGGCGGGTTTACCTCAGCCCGGCGGCCGAGACGCAATCCCACCGCCGCGGCGACAACCCACCAGCCGACCGAGATCGGCACGATCGTCGCATCGCCCGTAGGCGCCGCGGAGAGCACGGTGACGATCACCAGGGCCGTGGCCGCGGCGGCACTGAGCAGGACGGTGGCCCTGAGGAAGTCGACGAAATGCACGCCTCGTGCCGCGTCAGCGCGCGCGCCGGCCGACTTGACGGTGAGATCCCTCGCGAGCGCTCACAGGAGAGCCTCGAGCAACCCACGAACACCACTCTGCCCCGCGATGATCAGATCGGCCTGCTCCGCAAGCGCAGGCGGCGTCTCCTCAGAGCCGACCGCCACCCGTACGGCGAGCTGAAGCGTGCCTGCGTCAACGAGTTCGCGCAGGGCCCGGAACGCGTCGATGTCGGTGCTGTCGTCACCGACGTACAGGGCGCTCTTGATCGGCGGTCCGTTGTCGCGCTCGGCGGCGCTCTGCAAGAGCGCGCTCACACCAAGTCCCTTGTCGAGCGCGAGCGGAGGGCGCACCTCGAGCACCATACGACCCCAGTGCACCGCGAAGCCCTCCGCCTCCGCGCGCTCGGCGATCTCGCGCACGAGCGCCGCGGCACCCTGCTCGTCCGGGGCGCCGCGCCAGTGGAAGGCGGCAATCGCCTCCTTGTCCTCGCTGCGCACGCGCGCACGCTCGTGCTCGGACGTATAGACGCGCCTGGCGAACTCGCGCACCCGCTCCGACCAGGCGCTCAGGTCCGGGTCGAGCTCGGCGCGCGTGGCGCCAGGGCGCAGCAGCTCGCCGCCGTGGTTGCCGATGTAGGCGATGCTCCCGATCGCGACGATCTGGCGCGCAATGGCGGCGCGCCGCCCGCTAACGCAGCCCACGAGCCGGTAGCGCTTGGATATCTCGATCAGCAGCGTGCGCGTCGCCTCAGGCACGTGCGCATCCGCGGCGTGGCGAACTATCGGCGCCAGCGTGCCGTCGATATCGAGCAGCACGGCTGCATGAGCGGGGTCGGAGCGGAGCGGCTCAAGCGCCTCCACAAGCGTGGCAGCCGGGGACACGACCTTTAGTATGGCGCTCTGTGACGGCGGACCGGTCGCATCCCGCACATGACCGCTGAGCGGGAGCCCCTGCCAGGCAGCCACAAGACGCTCGAGCCCATCGGCCACCGGGCACTCAAGCTGGCTGTGATCGGGACCGCCGCCGGGGTCTTCAGCGGCCTGTTCGGAGTCGGCGGCGGGACGGTGATCGTGCCATTGCTGATGCTGTGGCTTGGCTACGGACCCCGCGAGGCCACCGGCACCTCGCTCGCGGCGATCGTGTTCATCGCGGCCTTCGCCGCCGCCACACAGGGGGTGTACGGGAATGTGCACGTGCTCGACGCGGTGCTGATGGGGGTTCCGGCCGTGGGCGGCGTGCTTATCGGCACGTGGCTGCAACAGCGTCTTGGCACCCGCACGATCTCGCTGCTGTTCGCGGCCGTGCTCGTGGCAAGTGCCGTGGAGCTGCTGGCGCAATGATCGGCGCGATCGCGATCGGGTTGTGCGCAGGTGTCGTGGCCGGACTGCTGGGGGTGGGCGGCGGCGTGCTGTTCGTGCCTGGCCTCGTGATCCTGCTGGGCCTTGGACAGCACCAGGCGGAGGCCACCTCGCTGCTTGCAATCGTCCCGGTGGCGATTGTCGGCACGATCAAGCAGGATGGCTACGGCAACGTACGCCGCAAAGACGCGCTGCTGATGGGCCTGCTCTCGATCGCGGGCGCGGCGGCAGGTGTGGCGCTCGCGAATGCGCTGTCGGGAGCGGTGCTACGCGACGGTTTCGCGCTGCTGATGGTGCTCGTGGCGGCGCAGTTGGTGCGCAGGGCACTGGGCGAGCAGAGTAACCCTGATCCGCCGCGTGGCGACGCCTCGCGCAGAAATAGCCCAATCTCGCCCGATAGCGCCTAGACTAGAGATAGATGGGACTCGACAACCCGCTTCACATCGCGTTCCTGCTGGTGATCTTGCTGCTCGTGTTTGGCGCTAAGCGCCTTCCCGAGATCGGACGCTCGCTAGGCGGTGGCCTGCGCGAGTTCAAGCAGTCGATCAGCGGCGAGACCCCGGGACAGAGTCACGAGCCTCAGCAGCCGAGCCAGCAGCAGCCCACATTGCCGCCCGGAGCGGTGCAAGCACCCATTCCCCCGCCGGCCCAGCAGCAGCCCGTCCCGACGCCCGTCCCGGCATCGGCTCAGGCGACCGCACAGGACGCCTTCGCTCAGCGCGATCCGGCGTCCACCGAGCAGCGCTGACTTCACAACGGGCGATAGTCCGTGGCGGCGACCGAGGGACTGTTGAAGCAGGATGCAGCTTCTAGGAGGCGTTACGTCAAGGCCTCCTCGAGGGTGACAGCTAGTTTCGGTGTAATCAAATCCCCGTCCGCCGAGAGAAGCCGGCGTCCTGTGCGACTGGCGACGGCCGCATAAGAGGCGTCATAGAAAGTTAGCTTGTGCTCAAGAGCAAGCGCGGCTGTGAGATGACGGTCATCGAAAGTGAGCTCAATTGGTTCACCGCATATGTCTTCCAGGAGACCGAGCGCCGCGCCGATCTGGACTGCATCCAAGCCCGAGTATCGCGTGAGTATGTTGCCCACCTCGTAGAAGGCCAGGCTTGTCGTGCGTATCGCAAGACGTCCTATCGCCGTTCGCGCAAGGTCACCGTCGGGCTCACGATCTACGGGAAGGAACCACTTCAAGGCGATGCTCGCGTCGACGAGCCAGCCATCGATGGCAATGGAGAGGGTGCTCACCCGTCCCGAAGCCGCTCAGCGCGAACTAGTCGAGCCGCATCGATGGGTCCACTCCACTTACGAGAAAGTCCGTCGAGCTCGCTGAGTACGGCATCGCGTTCACGGCGTAGTAGCCCAATCTCGCGGCGCGCGCCGGTCTGCAGAATGGCACTGCGACTCGTATGGCGGCGTTTAGCCTCCGCATCGAGAGCGTTCAGCAGATCATCCGGAAGTGAAACCATCACCTTCGCCATGAAAGAGAAGTATAGCTTGGTGGCAATACTCCTACCCGATCGCCTACCCCTTGTGCAAGATCGGCCCTGTGCTGAGCGCTTCGAACGCCGAGCCGGGCACGCTCTTTAGCTGATCTAGGTCTTCGTTGTTCCAGCGCGGGTTGGGGGCGCCGGTGATGTACCAGGGGCTGCCGTTGTCGGCGACGATCAGGCCGTAGCGCTTGAGCGCCCGCAGGACCACCAATGCCTCACCGTGGTAGCCGGCGAGGTTGAAGCTCGCTTTCAAGCGCAGGCGCAGGCCCATTGGCGGCAGGCTCGGACTGGAGTTGTTCGAGGCAAAGTGGGTCGCGGGGTGGATGTAGCCGCGCTGGGTGCTCGGCACGGTCACGCGCAGCGCGTGGTCGATCTGTCCGGCCTTCACCTCGGGGTAGCGCACCAGCAGCGGGAAGATCGGCAGACCGGCGGCGTCCGCTGAGGTCCAGCCTTCGGGGCGCAGCTTGTTACTGCGAAGGTTGAACACGGCGCCCGAGCCGGCTTCCCAGCCTGCGCCCACGCGTTTTGCCGCGTATAGCTCGTACAGCTCGCAGGTTCCCTCCTGGAGCACGAGCACGTGACGGTCCCCTTCTTCACCCGCACCCTCCACCGGCGCATTGGCCGGCACGGGATAGGGACCTGGGTTGGATTCTTCGCCGTATTCGGTGAAGTGGATCGGGACCTTTGGCTGATGCGGACCTACGACGGTGTAGGGAATGCCATAGCTCGGGGGCGTGCCGAAGTCAGCGTGCAGGTGGACATCCGCGCCGATGCTTTCAATGTACTTGGCCGAATTCGGGTTCACCGGAGCATGAGCGATTTCCTGGTTGAGCGGGCTGCTCGCCGGGAAGATCGGGCACGCGCCTTCGTAGGGAGGCCCGCCTGCGGGCGCCTTTGCAAGTGCGACCGTTGCGGCCGCGGCAATCAGGCCGGCGACGGCGAGGATTGAGATTCCTCGGCGCAGTGGCACGAGAGCGATGCTACAGCGCACGGTTGACTAGACCGCACGTGCGTCCGCGAATCGACTAACCCGACGGCGTGCGTACCGCAGTGTCCTGCGTCACCACAGCAGGCCGCGCCTCCACCAGCAACCCAGCGCCGCAGTGCCAGCAGTAGGCAGCGCCACGGCTGTGGACCGCGCCGCAGGAGCGACACTGGCCGTGAACGCCCGCCTCGGCGGCGCCCAGCAGGCGTTCGACCTCGCCCAGCTCGGCGTCGGCCTGTTGCAGCTCGGCGGCACGCCGGGAGAGCACGTCGAGGCGATAGTGGTCGCGAATCGCCATCTCGTAGGCGAGCCCGCCCAGGTCCCAGGTGAGACCGGCGACACGCTCGGCAAGCTCCAGGCGACGGTTGCGCAGCTCGGCGAGCGAGCCGCTGGGAACGAGCGACTGCCCGGCCATCAGCCCCCCGTTTCGATCGGTTTGTCGCCCGCGGTCAGCTTTTCGATTTCCTGCTGGTGGGTCTTGCCCTTGGAGCTGCCCAGCTTCTGCAGCGTGGCTTTGCTTGGTTTGACCGCCGCCTTCGGCTTCACCTTGCCCGTTTCGGCTTCTTTGACTTCCTTTACTTCCTGCGCTTCTGTCGCGGGCGCGCTCTCGGCGGTAGCCGTTTTGGTTTGGCTCGCGGGCGTGGTGGCAGTGGGAGCGGGCGTCGTTGGAGCGGACGGCGCCGCGGCAGGCAGGGTGCCCTCAATCTTGATGATCGACGGGCCCGCTGCTTTGGAGGGGGCCAACCAGTGCCCGACGAGCAGCCCGGTGAGGCCGCATATGAGCAACACGGCGATCAGGCCAAACAGGCCCGAGTAGCGGCGCAACCGGCCGAGCGCACCATCGTCCTGGGGAAGCGGCGGCAGATAGGTGGCGCTCGGTGGGGCGTACGCCACTGGACGGCGCAGCTCACTCTCGGCCTGCAACACGTCGAGGAAGGGCAGGCGCACAGGCGAGCAGGGCTGCCCACAGGCCAGGCAGTAGCGCTGGTCGGCGGCCACAGCGGCGCCGCAGTTCGGGCACTTGGCAGCGTCGCTCTCGGGGGGAGTTTGGATCGGGAAGACGTTCATTCCGAGGGGTCTATCCGAAGGCGCCGCGCACGTAGTCGCGCGTGCGCTCGGCGCGCGGCTGCTCGAACACCTGTGCCGTCGTGCCGTACTCGATCAGGTCGCCGAGATACATGAAGGCGACCTTGTCCGCCACGCGCTGGGCTTGCGCGAGGTTGTGCGTGACGATCACCACGGCCAGGTCGCGACGCAACTCGTGGATCAGATCCTCGATCACGCTCGTGGAGATCGGGTCGAGTGCGGAGCAGGGCTCGTCCATCAGCAAAACCTCTGGGCGCATCGCGATTGCGCGTGCGATGCACAGTCTTTGCTGCTGGCCTCCGGAGAGGCGTAGAGCGGGGCGGTCGAGGTCGCCCGCGACCTCGTCGTACAGTCCTGCCCGCCGCAGCGCGTCGATCACCAGCGGCTCCAGCTCGCGCCGGCGCGGCTTCTTGCGCGACTGTTCGCGCAGCGCGAAGGCGACGTTGTCGAAGATCGACATCGGGAAGGGGTTAGGCTGCTGGAAGACCATTGCGACGCGCGCGCGCAGCTTCGTGTCTTGCAGGGCGTGGACGTCCTGGCCGTCGAGCATGATCGAGCCCGAGCGTGAGGCGCTTGGGGTCAGCTCGGTGAGCCGGTTGAGCGTGCGCAGCAGGCTGGTCTTGCCGCAGCCGGACGGACCGATCAGGGCCAGCACCTCGCCCTGATGGATGGACATGGAGACGGAGTTGACGGCGCGCTTGGGTGGGTGGGTCCCATAGTAAATGCTCACGTTGTCCAGGCGCAGGCGCTCCGGGCCCTGAGCTGCCAACGCCTGGCGGATCGACTCGCGCTCCTGTGGCGGTGCTACCGCCGTCGGCTCGCGGTCGAGCACGATCGTGCGCACCGGCGGGACCACCTCGTTCTGCGTGGTCTGCGCCGGTCCCGGCGAGACGATCGCCTGTGCCTTGCCGTTTACGCGCGTGGGCCCAGCCAGCTCCTCGCTCCAGCCGTCTGCGAGCTGGCTCCAGGGGTCGAGCAGTGTCTTGTCAGCGCTCATCTTCTACATTCTCCATCGAACCAATCAGGTTAGTAATCAATTGCGCCTTTGTCAAAGGTTTTGGTGCGTCCCAGGCAGCCATGTAGGCGACGGCCGATCGAGACCGGCGGGCGGCGATCTGCATAGACGTGGCTCATGACCGTCCGCCGCCTGCCTCAAAGCCGCTGGAATGTGCTTGCCTGCGGCTGATGCGCCCTACGGCGATATTGAGCACGAGAACGAACAGCAGCAGCACGAATGCGGCCGCGTACGCCTTGTCTTCGGCCTTGCCTTCGCCAGCCGGCGAGTTGTCGAACACATAGCTGGTCAGCGTCGAGCCTGTGCCGCGCAGAAACCCAACGATCGGGGTCGAGTTGAGCGGTTCGTTGCGCAAGGTCTCGCCGAGCACGATGACCACGACCGCCGTGTCGCCGACGATACGGCTGATCCCAAGCGTCGTGCCGGTGGCGATGTTGGAGCGCACACTCGGGATCAGGACACGACGGATCGTGGCGATGCGCGTCTTGCCGAGCGCAAAGGCCGCCTCGCGTATGTGCGCGGGAACGGCCTGCAGGCCGTCGCGTGTGGCGGCGTAGACGGGCGGCAGCGCGATCAGCGACATCGTGAGGCCGGCCGCGATGAACGAGGTGCCGGTGACCACGCCCGTTGCCGACCTGCTCGACAGCGGCGCGAGCACCCCGAGCTGGAAGACGGCGATGCCGACAATCGCGATCACGATGTCGGGTGTGCCGGCGACGATCTCAATCGCGGACTCGACCAGCCGCGCAAACCAGGAAGGTCGCCCGTACTCGACAATCCATGCGGCACTGCAGACACCCAAGGGGAGTGCTACCGCCAGCCCAATCACGGTCAGCACCACTGTCCCGATCAGTGGATCCAGAATGCCGCCTGAGACACTCCCATCTTCGGCGACCAGCGGCCTTGAGGCAAGCAGGTCCGGGCGCAGATATTGAAAGCCGCGCACGCCCATGTAGACGACGATCGCCCCCGTCACCAGGCACAGGCCGAGTCCGGCCGCCCACGCGGCGCCCAGAATGATCCGGTCGAGCAATCTCCACTCTCGCATCGAGGAGCCTCGACCGCGCGTAGGACGCGGCGCCTCTGACTGCGCGGTGGGAAGTGCGGCGGGGAACGTGCCCATCACTTGAGCTGGTAGCGCCGCAAGGGCAGCTTGATCAGATAGGAGCAGATCGACAGCCCGATCGCCGAGAGCAACAGCAGCAGGCCGAAGGCGTACAGCGTCGAGTTCACCGCCGGCGAGCCGCCGAAGCCTTCCTTGTTGTCGACGATCACGCTGGCAAGCGTGCGCAGCGGCTCATACAGGAAGATCAACGGTCCGTGATCCAGGTTCGGGGTAAACGATCGCGAGCCCGAGACCATGAAGATCATGATCGCCTCGCCGAGCGCCCGCGCGCACGCGAGTGCCGCGGCCGCGACGATTGCCGGACGGATCGCCTTGAGGCTGACCGCCAGAGTGGCGCGCAGCCGATGCACTCCTAGCGCCATCGCTCCCTCGCGCCATGAAACGGGCACTCCGGAAAGCGCCTCGCTGATCAGCGCGACCATGATCGGTGTGATCATCACGGCGAGCACCACCGACGCAACGAGCAGGCTGGCGCCAGTCAACTCGACGGTGTTCTGCACAGAGGTCTTCTGCGCACCGGTGACCAGATGATTGCCGACGAACGGCACGAGCACGAGGATCCCGATCAAGCCGTAGATCACAGACGGCACCGAGGCCAACAGGCGCACGATGGGAACCATCACCCGCCTCAGCGCCGACGGAGCGAACTCGACGATGAATATCGAGGACAGCAGCGCGAGCGGCAGGGCAATCAACAGCGCGATCGAGGTTGTCAGCAGCGTGCCGTAGATGACCGGCCAAGCACGCAGGTGGTAGGCGGAGGCCGGCGGATGAGCGCTCGTTTCGAACATTCGCTGCAGCTGACTGTCGAGATTGCCGCCTGAGCCCAGCCAGGCGACACCGCCATTGTGCTCGATCGTGGGCCAGGCGTGGACCGCGACGAACACGACCATCCCGACCACGATCAGGCATACCAGCAACGACGCCGCGCCGAGCGTGAGCTCGGCGCGGCGGTCGGACCAGGGTTGGCGCATACGCGCCAATGGACTTGTTACTTGAGGGAGATCCACTGTGTGGAGATGATCTTCTGTGCGGCCGCGGCGTTCTCGATCCAACCGATGAACGCGGAGGCGGCCCCCGTCGCTTTGCCCTTCGTCACCTCATAGAAGTGCGCGATACCCGCGTAGTTTCCGGCGGTGGCGTTGGCCAGCGTGCAGCCGACGCCGTTGAAGGCGACATCGTTGACGCCCTGGCTGGCGAAGTAGCCCGAGAGGAAGCCGATCGAGCTCGGGTCTTTTTCGATCGCCTCGCGCTGCAGTCCCTCGGAGGACTCTTCGGCCGCCAGCGAGGAGACTTTCTTGCCGCCGATCAATAGCGTCGTGAAGTTGCTGAGCGTGCCGGCCGTTGAGTTGCGGCTGATCAGGTCGATCGGCCCTGTGGCGGTGGCGCCTGGGACCTTGCTCCATTCGCGGGTCTTGCCCGTGAAGATCGCTTCGACCTGCGCCTGCGTGAGGTTGGGCAATTTGTTTGCGTTGTTCGTGACCACGCACAGGTAGTACTTGGCGATCGGGTAGAAGTTGAGTCCGGTCGGATCGGTCGTAAGCGGATCGCGCGAGACGTCCGCGATCGTGTCGCGGCTGGCGGCGACATTGTTGATGCCGACCTGCGTGCCGCCTTGGGAAAGCTTGATTTTGACCTTCTTGTTGAGCTTCTCGTACTTCTGGACGAGCAGCGAGACGAGCGGGAACGACGCGGTGGCTCCGCTGATCGAGATCGTGCTCGTCGCGAGAGCGGCCGTTGGGACCACTATCGAGAGCGTGAAAGTCGCCGCGACTAGGGCGGCGACACGGCGAGATCGGTGCATTGAAGTTTGGGCTCCGTTCGAATGGTTGACAGCGTGCTGTGCGGCAGCCTAGCATAATCTTCATAAATAAGATCAGGATTAGCCATTTTATGAGGAAGGCCACCGACCCCTCGAACACGGAGAGCCGGCAAAAGAGCACCGAGCACAAAGCACGAACCAGCGATGACCACCGAGAGCAACCAAGACAACTCTGTCCCCGCACGAGACAGCCCCACTCCCCACGAGCAATGCGGGGACTGTGGCGCCACGCTCGTCGAGGACCAGCGCTACTGCCTGCGGTGCGGGGCGAGGCGGGGCAAGCCGCGCATCGACTTCGCCGCCTTCTGGGGAGGACTGTCTCTGACCGACGGCTCTGAGGAGCACGCCGGCACCCAGAGCACCGGCGCCGCGGCTGGGCAGCGCAGCGGCTGGTGGACAGGTGCGTCCTTCCTCGGCAACGGGGCGCCCGCACGAGGCATGGCCGCCGCGCTTGCGACCGGGATGCTCGCCGTCGGCATCCTGGCGGGCGTCGCTCTGGGGCCTGGTCCGGCCAGCTCGCCTGCCGACAACGCCGCACTGGCACAACGCGCAATTGCCGCACTCGTGGCGCGTGGCGACAACAGCTCGCAGACCGCCCCCTCGACAAGCGCCGCGACCGCGCCAACACCGCCGCCGGTCGCAAGCGAACCCACCCCAACGCCCGCGACAACCGGTAGCGCCGTGGGCAAAGCCAAATCGGCACCGGCCTCGAGCGTTGCAAGCGGCACATCGGAAAGCCCCGGTGAATCGACAAGCAGCTCCTCGGAAGGCTCCTCCAAATCCTCAAAAGGCTCGGGCGAAAGCGAAAAAGCGACGCCGGGCACTCCGATCAAACTGCCACCGATCAAGCACGTGTGGGTGATCGGACTCTCCGGGGCGAGCTTCAGCGCCGCGCTGGCAGATCCCACAGCCGACCCGTACCTGGCAAAGCAGCTCGTGCCCAAGGGCACGTTGCTCAGCGACTACACGCTCAGCTCGAATAGCGCGCTTGGCAATGGGATCGCGCTGCTCGCGGGGCAGAGCGTGAACCTCGACACCGAACAGAACTGCCCCACCTACAGCGCCCTTGAGCCGCCAACCGTCAACGCCACCGGCCTGGCCGAGGGCGTCGGCTGCGTGTACCCGGCGGCCATCAAGACGCTCGCCGACGAGCTGACCGCCGGATCGCTGACGTGGAAGGCCTATGTGCAGGACATGCAAGAGGGCACATCCGGGGACCCGAGCGGCACGGCAGTCGGCGCCGGCACTCCAAACGACACCGCTACGCCTAACACCGGCACCTCAACCGGCACCAACCCGACGCCGAGCGCCGCCGGCACGACCTCGGGGGCAGGCGCGCCGACACAGCCAACGGCCGGCGTCACCTGTCGCCGGCCCGAACTGGGCGCCACCGACCCCAACCACACACCTGTCCCCGGTGACCCCTACCTCACCTATCGCAATCCCTTCGTGTACTTCGACTCGCTGCTGAGCGAAGGCGCGTGCGCAAGCAACGACGTGGATCTGTCGCAGCTACGGGCAAGCCTCGCGACGCCCGCCAACACGCCAAACCTCAGCTGGATCGTGCCCTCCGCGTGCAACGACGGCTCGGCCAGGTCGTGTGCGCCGGGTGCGCCGGCCGGACTCACCGCCGCCGACGGCTTCCTGAAGGAAGTCGTGCCTCAGGTCCTCGCGACCAGCGCCTACAGCAAGGAAGGCCTGATCGTAATCGTGCCCGACAGCCCGCCGGCCTCGCCCACGAGCGCCGCGGGCAAGCCGGTCGGCGCGCTGTTGCTCTCCCCATTCATGCACAGCGGTGCGCGGGTGACCGAAAGCGTCAACGACTTCTCGCTCCTGAAGAGCATCTCGCTGCTCTTCGGAGTCCTCCCCTTGGGCCATTCGGGCGACCAGAGCACCGTGTCATTCGGCGCGACGGTCTACCGCACAGGTGGAAAAGCGGCCAGTGCCGCCTCCACGGCCAAGAAGGCGGCCCAGGCCGCATCAACACAACCGCGGCACCGACCGCTCCCCGATCTCATCGATCTGGGTGGCTCGGCGTCGCTCCCCGGCGGCTGAACACCCCGCCTTCATGTCAACAACGAACGGAGACCCCCGTTGCATACACATCAACCCGTCCACTACCGAGCTTCCCTATGGCTCTGTGCGGCCCTGGGCGCGATCGTCCTCTCGATGGCGATCGTCACCTCGGCCCACGCCGAAGCTGTCGGAATCGAAGGAAGCCCGAACAACCTGACCTGCTCAGGGCACATATCCGCGGGTACGCCCGAACTCGGAAGCGAAGAAGTGCAGGCTCGCTACACGTTCTACTGCAACGGTCCGATCACCGGCTATCAGCTGCAGACGAACGCGCCCGTGACCGGATTCGAGGCATCGCCGCTGGTCACGAGCAACGCAACTGGCGCACCGCTCTCGGACACGTTCTCCTGCGGAGGCGAACTGCCGGGCTGGGCGGACAATTGCGAGGGCTCGACCAAGACCGGCTGGGAGACGATCACTGGCCAGTTCTCGATCGGCACCCCGTTGTGCGCCGCGCCGCATGTCGATCCGATCCTGACCGTCACCGACATCTACCTCGAAAAGACGGTCCCCACGCAGGCGATCTCGGGTCCGTTCGACCTCGGCCGCCCGCTTCACTGTGCGGCCTCCTCCTACGTCGGCGGCACACGCCTGGATCCCGTGACTCCGCTGCCCTCGAAGGGCAAGGCGGACAAGCATGGCAAGGGCAAAGCAAACGACAAAGGCAAAGCGAAGAGCAAAGGCAAGACCGTGGGAGGTAAGGACAAAAAGAAATAGCCCCAGCGGCAGCCGCCCGGACGTCGTGCATCCACATGGCGTCCGGGCGCACCCTAAGAAAGTTCTAACCGACCGATAGCCCCGAGGGCATACGCTTGCCCGGATGATCGTCGCGGCTCTCCGGGCCAAGGGGCCCCGCAGTCTCCGGACCGCCCGACGCCGCCAAGCGGCGCTGCTGGCAGTGTTCGCGAGCTTGGCGCTCGCGCTTACGAGCTGTGGCTCCAGCACCAGTGCTGAGAGCCCATCGGCTGTGACTCCCTCGACCGCTGCTGCGCCTGCGTTGGCCCCTCCACAATGCGCAGACGCGGTGGCGAGGGCCTTCGGGACGATCGCCGAACACGTCTACCGCGAGCTCTCCGGCGGGCGGATCGCGCTGCCGGCCGCTGAACGGGTCGCAAGCTCTCAGGCGTTGCTCGCCGCCATACAGGCCCACAGCCCAGCGGCAGCCCGGGCGGTTCTGGGGCCGCTGTTGCGCGGCCAGCTCGTGCGTGTGCGTGTGATCGTCGGGGGACGCACGTTCGTCGAATACGGCAGTGCCAACGGGATCGCCCCGGTGAGCACCCCACTGAAGAACGCGGAAGGGCGCACGATCGGCACGGTCACCGCCGCCGAGGAGGGAGTGTTCGGATACGCCGGCACCGTGTACGCCATCACCGAAGCGCAGGTGTTCGCACGGGCAGCGGGGCGCTCGCTCGGCGGCTCGAGCAGTCCCGGCCCGAGCGCCATCCCCGACAAAGGCGAGATCACCTATCGCGGCGAGCGCTATGCCGTCTACTCGTTCGCCGGCGCCGGCTTCCCGAGCGCGAAGCTACGCGTATTCGTGCTCGCCCCTGTCCCATCAGTTTCCGCCTGCGCCCGCACGCCCGCGGAAACGGCAGCCGACGCGATTGGGGCGACGGCTGTGAAGATCTACCGCGAGGAGCGCTCGGGAGCGGCTACGCGCGCCGTGGTGCGCGACTTCGAAAGCTCGCACCGCTTCCAGGAAGCTGTCGCCACGGATAACCCTACGGCGACGCGAGCGGCGATCGTGAAGTTCTTCGAAGGCACACTGCACGTCGTGCGCGTGCGTGCCACGCTGGGCGAAAAGCTCGTGGCCGACGTGGGGGGCCCGCACGTGCTGGCGCCGATCCGCGGCGATGTGCGCAACTCGCACGGGCAGATCGTGGGCCACTTCCTGTTGTCGGTACAGGATGACCTCGGCTACGTGATATTGGCCGAGCGCTTTGCCGGCGTACAGATATATCTCTCCCAGGAAAAACTGCTGCTGCTCGGCAGCTCCACCCTCCCCCCACCAAATATGCCCAAGCGCGGCGAAGTGCTCTACGGCGGCATCCGCTACTACGCATATTCCTTTACGGCCGAAGCGTTTCCCAAGGGAGCGTTGGAAGTCTCGCTGCTGATACCACCTGTGCGCGGGACCTGACCGGGGACACGCGAGCGGGAATCCGCGAGAACGCCGCGCCGCCGCCCGGAGGGCGGCCCCTCCCAAAAAACACCCCTCGCAACCCTCGAAGCTCAGGATCAGATCATGCTCGTGGTCATCCGCTCGATCTCCGCGATCGCGGTCTGACCGGCGCGCACCTTGGCGATGCCGTCGTCGCGCATGCGTCGCATCCCCTGGCGCATCGCGGCGGCCGCGATGTCATCTACGGAGGCACGGCTCAGCACGAGCGAGCGGATCTCCTCGTTGACCGACATCACCTCATATATGCCCATCCGCCCGCGATAGCCGGTGGCCGCGCAGCGCGAGCAACCAACCGGCTCGAACGCCTCGGACTCATACAGCCCATACTCGGCGAGCAGCGACTCCGGCGCTTTGCTCGGCCGCTTGCAGTGCGGGCACAACGTGCGCACCAGACGCTGGGCCACGACGCAGTCGATCGCGGAGGAGATCAAAAACGGCTCGATGCCCATGTCGATCAGGCGTCCCAGCGCGCTCGGTGCGTCGCGGGTGTGAAGCGTTGAGAGCACCAGGTGGCCAGTAAGCGCCGCCTCAACCGCGATGTGCGCCGTTTCGCGGTCGCGGATCTCGCCGACCATGATCACGTCGGGATCGGCACGCAGCATCGCGCGCAACCCGCCCGCAAAGGTCATGCCCGCCTTGGGGGCGACCTGCATCTGCTTGACCCCGGCGATGCGCGACTCGACGGGATCCTCGATCGTCAGGATCGAGCGACTGCCGTCGTTGACCGCGCCAAGCGCCGCATACAGCGTCGTGGACTTGCCGCTGCCGGTCGGGCCCGTCACGAGCACCGCGCCGTTGGGACGGGCGATCGCATAGGCGAAGCGGTCCTGCTCCGTGCGCTGCATCCCCAGCGACTCCAGACCGCGCACCGCCACGCCCTTGTCGAGGATGCGCAGATAGGCCCCCTCGCCGTACACGAGCGGGAGCGTCGTCACGCGCACATCGACGCGCCGCCCGGACACCGTCAGCGCGAAGCGCCCATCCTGGGGGACGCGCCGCTCGGAGATGTCCATCTCGGACATGATCTTCACACGCGAGATCACATTCGTGGCCATCGAGCGCTTCAGCGTCGAGGTCAGCGAGAGCACGCCATCGATCCGAAACGACACGTGCATGTCGCCCTCACCCGGGTCGATGTGGATGTCCGAGGCGCCCTGCTCGATCGCGTCGGCGATGATCGAGTGCACGAGCTTGATGACCGGAGCGTCCTTGTCGGCCTCATCCATGACGAACTCGGCCTCGCCCTGGGTGTCATCCTCCTCGACGATCTCTTCGACGGACTGCTCCACACGCGAGAGACGCATGATCAGGATGTTCAGGTCCTCAATCGACGCCGAGGCCGAGCGCACTCGTCTGCCTGTGAGCATTGCGATGTCGTCAATCGTGAGCACGTTCGTGGGATCCGCCATCGCCAGCAGCAGCGTGCCGTCCTCCAGGAAGCCCACCGGCACCGCCTGGTAGCGGCGGATCGCCTCCATGCCGATCAGGTTCACGGCACCCATGTCGAGCTCGTACACCGACAGGTCGATGTACTCCAGGCCAAAGCGTTCGGCCACGACACGGGCGAGCTGATCGTGGCGCAAGATGCCCTGCTCGACGAGGATCTGGCCGGTGGGCTTGCGCTGAGCGCGGGCGAGATCCACCGCCTCCTCCACCTTCTCGCGAGTGGCGAAACCGAGGTCCACCACCACGTCGCCGATCAGCCGTCCCGGACGGCCGTCGGCGAGCGCCTGCATCAGCGCGTCGCGTTGGGGCGGGCCATTATGAGCAGGCTCGCGCGGCGCCTCGGCGGGACGCAGGAACGAGAGCTCGCTCACGGATGCACCAGTTGACGTAGGTCGGTCCCCCACGCTTTCATGATCGGCACTGCCGGGCGCGGACTTGACCGGGTGGTGGGGGTTCCTCGGCGTTTGGTCGGCCCTACGCGCACGCGCAGCGCGGGGCGGCCAAGCTCAGCGCCCTATGCCCTGCTCGAACGCGCCCTTGACGCCAGCGTCAAGGGCGTTGAGCCGCTGCAACGCAAGGGCCTCAGCGGAAGCGAAGCGCTGTGGGCCGCTGTCGGCGCCGTGATGGCACAGCACGCAGTGCTCGAGCGCCATGCGCCGCTCGGCGGGGAGCGTGGGAGGAGCGTGGGAGGCGATCACACGCAGACCCAGCTCGACGTGACCCAACATGCGACCCTCCTCCGTACGCACGATCTCCGCCCCGTAGGCGTACTCGCGCGTCTTGCCCAGGTCGTGCACGAGCGCGGCGCACAGCAGCAGATCGCGGTCCAGGCGCGGATGGACCGCACACAGCTCCACCGCCAGCGTGGCAACCGCGACAGTGTGCTCGAGCAGCCCTCCGAGGAAGGCGTGGTGGACGAAGGAGCGGGCGGGTCCGCTCGAGGGCAGCGAGCAAGGCGCCCGGCGCAGCTCGGCGCGCAGCTCGCGATCGCCGAGCAATCGTCGCAGCAACTCTTTGAGCCCCGGGTCGTACACCTCGCGGGCGAGGTGCTCGAAGAAGCCCTCCAGCTCATCGACATCGCGGCGCGACACGGGCAGGAAGCGCATGGCGTCCTCGTCTGAGAGCTCGACACGCGCGATCTGCTCAACCGTGAGCTGCAACTGCTCGCGAAAGAGCTCGGCGCGTCCGCGCACCTGCACGAGGTCGCCGCGCTCGAAGCGGCCCGCGAGCAGGTCGGCGTCGCGGAACACCCTGCCCGTGACGCTGCCCGACTGGTCGCGCAGCTCGACCGTGAGGTAGGGGGTGCCGGAGCGCGCCATCTGGCGCTCCTTGCGCACGCACGCGAACACCGCGTCAACCGCGTCGCCCGCGCGCAGGGTGGCGATCGTCTGTGCCTCGCGGACACCGCCTGGCGGCGGCGCCTCGGGGTCATCGGGCCGCGCCGGGGTGGTCGAACTCGTGCTGGACATGGGGTGTCCATGATGTACGGTGGGTCGGATGCAGCCACTCATCTGGGATCGTCGCCCCGACGGCTTGCGGGCCCCAGCGATGGTGTGCTCGTTTCAGGGTTGGAACGACGCCGGCGACGCCGCCTCCACCGCCACCGCCTTCCTCGCACAGGCACTCGGCGCAGAGCGCTTCGCCCAGGTTGACACGGAGGAGTTCTATGACTTCCAGGCCAACCGCCCGCACGTAAAGATCGACGAGACCCAAGCACGCATGATCTCCTGGCCATCGGTTGAAATCCTCGAAGCGCGCGCTCCGCGCGCCCATCGCGACCTGGTGATCGTGCAGGGCACCGAGCCCTCGATGCGCTGGCGCTCGTTCAGCTCGCTGATAGTGGACTTGGCGGAGGCGCTGGACGTTCAGTTCGTGGTGACGCTCGGCGCGCTGCTCGCGGATGTGCCGCACTCCCAGCCGGTCGCGATGACGGGCTTTGCCTCAGATCCCGCAATGATGGAGCGGTTGGGCTTGAAATCCAGCAGCTACGAGGGCCCTACTGGGATCGTGGGGGTCCTGCATGCCGGCTGCTCACAGTCGGGTCTGCCCTCGGCGAGCGTGTGGGCGAGCGTGCCCCACTATGTAGCGGCCGCCTCCAGCCCAAAGGCGGCGCTTGCCCTGCTGCGCAAGTTGGAGCTGATGGTGGGCGTGTCGGTGGACGTCACCGAGCTTGAGGAAGCCGCTGGGGAGTACGAACACCAGGTCGGCCTCGCCGTGCAATCGGACCCGGACATCCAGGCGTTTGTGGAGCGCTTGGAGCGCCGCGCCGTCGAGGACGGGCAGACCACGATCAGCCCACAGGACCTACCCTCGGGCGAGCTGCTGGCGCGCGAATTCCAGCGCTTCCTGCGCCAGCGCGGGATCGAGAGCTAACGCGAGGCGACGCCGTAGGTGATGGCCGCTTCGCCGATCGCGAGTTTGGCGGAGCCGTACTCGGACTCGGCCTGAGCGGCTGGGAAGCCCGGCGAGAGCGGGATCGTCTTCTTCAGCGCGTAGAGCACAAACTCGACCGTATCGCTCTTGCCGGTGGCAGGGCAGATCGGAGAGTAGGCGGCCTTGCCGGCGGTGTTGGTGCCGACGACGCCCCCGGGCGGAACCTTGCCCGCGGCGACGCCCGTCGAGGAGGGGTCGATCCCGCCGACGATCCAGCGGATGCCTCCCGAGGAGGAGGCGGAGCTGTCGTCGATCACGAACAGCACGAGCTCGGCGGCTTTGGCGGGCACTTTCTGCCAGGAGAGCGCCGGAGAGGTGCCGGCGCCCGCGCACGTGTAGGAGACGGGAATCGCACCGTTGCGTTCGAAAGCGGGGCTGGAGATCGAGAACGCGCCGGGGGCACTGTAGACCTCGCCGCTGGAGTTGGAGGCGTTGTTGGTGGAGGTGCTAGAAGACGCACCTGAGCTCGCCTTCGAGCCACCGGCGCCTGAAGATGTGTGGGAGCTCGTGGACGTGAGGCTTTCCGGCTTGCCCTTGTACTGCTTGCAGTCTTCCATCACATAGCCCGGGTCACAGCTTGTGTAGCTCTTCCAGTGCGTGTGGAAGCTGTTCTCGAAGGCGGTCAGCAGCGCGGTGCGCTGGGATGCGCTCTTGCCGGCGGTGACCTTCGCGGCGATGCGTGAGGCGAGCAGTTCCACCTTGATGCGCGCCAACAGGTCAGCTTCGGTCTCGCCCGACTTGGCGAGGTACTTCTGCAGCGAGCCGGCCTTCGGGAAGCTCTCGTGCACAAGCTGGGCGAAGCGCTGCTTGACTTCGGCTTCGGAGACGGTGACGTGGCGAGCGGTGGCCTCGCCGAGCACCCACTCGGAGGTGATCAGGAAGCCGAGCGCCTGGTGGGCTGGAGAGCCGGCGGCGCCGAGCGCCGTCTCGACCGCGAGCCAGTGCTTGTAGCTGGCCTTGGAGATGGGAGTGCTGGAGACGTAGGCAACCGCGTCGACGCTCGACGCGCTGCCCTGCGTGGGTGCAGAGGCGGGCGAGAGGGGGACGGCGGCCGTGGTTGTCGAGGAGCCGCCACCACCGCAGCCGGCGACGAGCAGGGTGACGGCGAGCAGCGATAGCGCCGGCACGGTAACGCGCGTACGTATTAGGCCCCCGCCCATCTCGATGCTTCCCTTCATCCGCGAGAAGCGTAGTGGCCCAGCCTAAAGCGCAGCCAAAAGATCAGCTATGCGACGTCGGCTCGGCGATCGCGCCCTGGACCCGCCAGCCCTTGTCGGTGAGCGTCCACGCGTTGGGCTCCCCGCGGGCGGCTCCGCCGCCGCTGTTCTCGATCAGGCCGATGTCGTGCAGGCGGGCAAGCAGCCTTGACATCTGGCCTTGGTCGGTGAGCTCGGCCGCCTCGGCGACCACCCGGTTGGAGGAGCCCGGGTGGGCGGCGATCGCCATAAGGACGCGGACGGTGCGGTAGGTGAGCCTCATCTCCAGTTCACCAAGAGGGTTACCCTCGGCGCGGTGGGCACCGGTCGCTTTGGGAGCGGGACGCGCCAGCTCCTTGCGGACAGCCGCGGGGCCGAGATAGGGGAGCACGATCATGCCCATGAGCGGACCCGTGAGGTCAAGCAGAGCGCTTCCCTCATGCCCCGTCCGGTCCTCTTCAGAGGAGAGCGCTGGGGAGACGAGCAGCCGGGAGTGCAGCACGGACAGAACGCCGCCGACCACTCCCTCGGCCGTGAGCGGTGGAAGCTCGCCGCCCGCCTTGATCTCGGCGCGCCCTTCGTCGACCAGCGCCATCGTCCGAGCGAGCACATCCTGGCGGCACTCGAGCGCCCTGGCGCTCGCGCCGAGCGAGCCGACTATCAGCAACCGGCCCACATCGCGTTCCACGTCGAGAAATGTGAGCAGACCGGTGAGCGCCGCCCTCAACCGATCGACCCAGCGCGCGTCTGGGTCATAGCCGTCGAGCACGTACCGTGCGGCGCGCGCGATCCCATCCTCGAAAGCGCCGAGGAAGCAATCTTCGCGATCCTCGAACAGATCGTAGAACGTGCGCCTCGAAACACCCGCACTCGCCACGACATGCGCCACGGTCACATTACCCGCACCGCGCACAGCACACTCTTCGACCATCGCCACGAGAATACGCGAGCGCTGAATCTCATTTACACGCTCACGGCCCGGATCGTGCGACGCTACGCGGTCTCGTTCTGGATCAGGCGCCGCCCGCCGGGCCGGCGGCGCCTTTGCCCTAGCGTGCATCTCATTTCTTCTTGTGGTTGTGAGCATTCGCTTTCCCGCTCTTCTTGCTCTTCTTTTTGGTCTTCTTCGCCTTGTGCTTTGAACAGCCGGTGGCCGTGATCGAGGTGGATTGCTTGATGACCATTCCATTTTGTGCGGTGAACGCCGTCGGCATCTTCAGGGCCGTGGTGCACAGGTTGGCTGTGGCGGCAAGCGCCGAGTTGGAGCCCTCCGGCAGCACCAGTTCGAAGCTGCCGATCGGGACGTCCGGGATCTGACGGAACGTGCTGCTCGTGATGCCCGCTTTATCGATGAACGTTTCGCCGTGCAGTTGCACCGTCACCCCGTAGCCGGAAAGCACGATCACAAGTTCCGGGAACTTTGCGCCGCCGTAGCTGACGAAGTACGCCGGCCCGTGCAGTTCTTCGGGAATGATCGGCGTGGTGGCTTTGGCTTCCCCGACCTTCGAGCCGGCCGGACAGGATGCCGGGTTGGCGTCAAAGGTCGCGGCGGTGCAGGCCTTCTGCAGCGTGCTCAGACGCGAGGGCAACTGCTTGGGCAGATCCACCTTGACCTTGGCGATGTTCGCCTGTGTGCCAAACGCGGCTTTTGGGTAAGACAGCCGGACGCGCAGACTGGCGCCGTTGGCCCGGCTGGTTTTCCCGCTGGTGGAGACCGCGAACTGCGGTTTGAACCCGAGCGTCGCGCAGTTGGTGACCTGGAACGGGACGTGCAGCGCCGACACGCTCCCCTGCGAGCTGGTCAGCGATCCTCCGATCTGCGTCGGCTGGCAGTCGGTCGGGTTGAACGTGAAGTTGGCACGATCGATCGAGACGTTCACGTGCTTTATCTGCAACGGGATCCCGTCGAGGATCTGCGGGATCGCGTACGGCCCCGTCGTGTCGGTCGTGATCGTCAGCGCCGTGGTGATCGGATCGACTTCGATCTTCGCACGCACCACAACCTGTCCGAGGTCGAACGGTCCAGCCTTCGCCGGGTTGACGATCGACAAACCAAACGGAGCACCCTTATACGGACCAGTCAAATACACGCGCCCACCGGTAACGGTGTAAGGGTTTCCACCCAAACCGACGCTGACGATGGTGTGCCCGATCAGGCTTTCTTCACCACACGTGCCCTGGTTGGCCTGCGATTCCTGACAGAGCTTCACCCCGGTCAACGTCCCCAACAAACCCGGCGGCATCTTCAACTGCACCGCGTCCAGGTTCTGCTGGCCGTCTTCACGACTCATCGTCATCGTGAACGGCGTGAACGCCCCAGCCTGCAAGTTCACGCTGCCCGTCGTCAACGATGGCGCGAACGGCAACGGGTCGCTGCACGGCGAGCCGTTCGGGCCCGACGTGACATCAAACGTGGACGAGGATTGCGCTGGAGCGTTGCCTGACCACGGTTCGATCGACGCCGTCGTGGTGTACGCGCCGCATAGCGCAGGCGTGCCCAACGGTGCCCGCGACCCCCCGAAGAAGTGCAGCGTCAGATCTTCAAACGGCAACTGCGGCGTGTTCTCGAACGTCGAGACCAGCTGACCGGTCACAGGGTCAGGTTTTACTTCGCCCGCGAGCTTGACGCGCACGCCCGACACCGGATCGTAGACCTCCAAGTACAGCGCGACCAAGCTCCCGAAGGGGTTTTCGTTCTGGGTCGCCAGATACGCGGCACCGACCAAGGGATTCGGCAGCAGGGGCGTGTGGATTTCAACCGTCCCCACCTTCGACGCGCTCGGACATTCCTGTTCAGCCGGGCTGGACAAGCCGATCTGAGCGGTCGAGCACGCCAGCAGACCATCCGCGCCGGCCGGGTTCAACGCGACGCCCGCCGGCAGGGTGACCGTAGTGTTCTTCACACTTGCCGGTGAAAGCCCTTTCGCGTTCAGGGCCTCTTCCTGCGGCACGTGAATACCGACGGTCAAGCCCGACGGCGTGCTGCCCTGCGCGCTGTCAGGCGCTAGCGAAATCGAAGCACTGAAAGGCATACGGTTACATCCGTCCAGGCCGAGCGTTTCTTCCAGCGGGCCCTTCAGTGAGTAGGACACCGGCGCGGTGAGAGTGTTCGGCTGCGCCCACGAGTCGGCCGTCATCGATGGTTCAAACGGCTGTTCGCAAGAGGTCGGCAGTGTGAGAAGCGGTGGAGGCTTGGGCTGATCCTGGAAGCTGCAGGGACCAAAGAACGTGCCGTACAGGCAACCCCAACCGCGTGAAGCGTCGTGTCGAGGGTCGCCCGGCACTCCCCAGAACGTCACGCGCGAAGCGAGGAATGGTTCCAGCTGCGTGATGTTGTTCACGTTGACGCGGACTTTGTAATCACCGCCGGTCTCCACTTCGGTATCGAGCAGTATCGGGTTGCCGATCACGTCGAAGCCGAAGCGCGCCGGCTCCCCGACCGTCGGTTCGAGGTTGAACAGAGGCACTCTAAGCGCGAATTGTTCGCCGCCGGTAGAAGAGCCGAGGGTCAAGATGACAACTCCGATGACGGTGTCCGACGCGCATCCGTTCGTTATATAAAGCAGGCGTTTGATGAAATCAGCACCGCTACATTGTGGGAACGGCGTTGGGTTGCCCACAAACCCAGGAGGCAGGTCGAAGTGCAGATCCTTGGGCAAGGTAGGCTGATAGGGGGGCGTGGCGATCTGGTTCAAAACCACCGTCGTTGTGAACTGGAACGGATGTGAGCCGGCCTGCGTATCAGGCGTGCCGCCTTCTTCTTCAGGCACCATTTCGAAGTTTTCGACCCCGAAAGGAACCGGACCGTTACCGATCCCGACGGGGTGCTTGACACGAACGCTCGGGGCGCCCCCACCGCTGATCCTGGCTTCGTTCTCAACGCCGTTCGTGGCGCCCGCTTCGACTTTTACGGTTATGTTTATCCACAGACGTTGGTAAGCAGGAAGCGCCCCTTCATAGGTACAGCTCAAAGACGTGAGCGAGCAGTTGACTGAGCCGTATTCTGCTTCCTCTTCGATCGATCCGGAACCAGCAGAGATCGCCGTTGCGGTCAGTCCGGGAGGAAGCTGGTCGACTACCGTGACGGGATTCGCTTGTGCTTCCACCTGCCCGTCCCCGAGGTTCGTCGCAACCAACCTGATCGTGCCGGTGCCGCCCGGGGGCAAGTCGCTGGGAGTGGAGGCTGAGCTCAGTTGCCACCACGGCTCGGCTGCCGTGGCGTTCACGGCGCCGAACAGCCCGAACGCAACTACCGTGATCGCGGCAAGTAGCGTTCCCCACTTCAACCGTGCACCATTCATCGTCCGCCCCCCTTCGTGCTCGCTTTCACATTCCGCCGCTCCACGGCGGCGTGTCTGCCGCGCTTCGCTCGCGCGCTGCGCACCCGTTGCTTGCACAGTTCGCGCCGGCGACGGTTGTGCCTATATTTCACTTCACATGCCTTCGACGCGTTCTTTGACTTCTGCTTGGGACTCACTTTCACACTCTTAACTTCGACTGTTGCGAGATTCCCCTGCCCATTGAACGTGGCGCTCGGCGGCGCACCGAATGTTTCCGGCTGGAGCGAGGGCGCCGCCTTGCAGGAGTCGCCGGAGTCGCACGGCGGCGGCAACACCGGTTCGCTGACACATGGCGCGTCGGCGGAGCAGACATGGGCGTCGTACATGTCGATCGCGTGATCGGTATCGCGCGCAACGAGCGGCTGGGCCGTCGCGAAGAATACGTCGTCGCCATTTTCAGAGGCATCGAGGAACACCGATTCTTCCTGGGATGATCCGGATGTGATCAGCGACACGCAGCCGCGTTCTTGCGCGCAACTCCCGACTCCTTCGGGCTCATACTCATAGACGTCCTCCAGCCCGTTGACGTCCTGAGGCACAAGCGCTTCAGGGCTGTCGAAGTACAGCCTGCCGCTGTTGGCCAAATAGCGCGACTGATATATGCTCGCTCCACCCGTGCCGATTGTTGTCCATCCCGGCACGCTGCCGGATACCCACCAGTCCTGCCCGCCGAACGTACCGGACCTGTTCATCATCGGAGTGTTGCCGTCAGGGGTCGCGCCGCCCGCAGATATGTGCAGACCGATCGGCCGTGCGCCGGTGGGATTGCAGGAGGCACAGCTCAGATGCCCAGAGTCGGCGTCATAGAGATACATCTCGGTGTCGCGTTCGCCGCTGACGGCGTCGCGGTTGTCGTACCCGGTGAGGCTACGTGTCGACAGGAAGGCGAGATATCTGCCATTGGGCGAAACCCGCGCCGTCAGCTCTCTGGGATCCCCGAAATAGGCAGCAGGCAACGGGCCCGTCTCTCCTACCAACGAGGTCCTGCCGCCGTGGGCGAGGTAGATTTCTTCGTTTTTCGCGACGAAGTACATGTACGCGCCGTCTTCGCTCGCGTCGATCACGCCTCCTACTCCTTCACCGAGTGAGAGATCGCTAACCTCGCACGTAAGCTGTCCCGCCAGAACCCTGACTTCGCATTGATAGAGATTTCCTCCCGTAGAGCCTGGCGTCAGTTCGGAGGCATCGGTGAAAATGATCTTCGAGTCATCCGCGCTCGCGGCCCAGAACTGTGCTCCGCCATTTTCTCCACCAACGTCGAGTTGCACGGTCTGCCCCAGTGCGATATCGCGCAGGTAGAGGTGCCTTTCTTTTGATTCCGGATCGATGCCTACGAAGACGACGCGTGTGCCGTCAGTCGAGACCGCATGTATCCTCCGGCCTCGCCCGAATTGACCATCGCCGACGTAAAGAGCCGATCCTTCTCCACTTGCCGGCTTATCTTCTGCCCCGGGCAACACGCTAATCAGCTGCAGCCGACCTTCGAACCACTCGTATAGTCCTGGTCCGACCGCGTTTTCGGTCAACGGCACTTCCGAGTCAAGCACCACGTGGGAGAAATCAGAGCTGGCGCCCTCGAATTTGAGCTGCCCGAATCTATTTTGAAAGTTACCGAATTTGGTGCCGAGCGGTACATTCGAAGCGCTCACCAGCGGGCGGTAGGATCCGCTCGCATTGTCGTGTAGATATGGCGTCCATTCGGTCGCTTCCGGCGAGAGCGGCAGGTTCTGTAGCGCTTCGACCAGTCCGAGCGAGAGGTCCGAGGAGAACGCGCGGTACTCGGTGCCATAGCCGGTGGCGACACCGCTCGCTTCATTGTCAGGAGGGGTTAGATCCTGCGTAGTCCAACCGTTTGTCGTCCTCTTGGAGAGCACGTCCACCGGTTCCGGGGAACGACTGCCGGCCGGTTCTGCGGTCACTGGGGCACTTGCGTAGTAGGCGATCGCCCCGCCTTCGACTGCTGCCTGTATCGCTCCGCCTTCTTCTCGCCCAGCTTCGATCAGGGAGCCGTGCTTGTTCGGAGGCGACACCAGTTCCCACTGGCGAGCATCCGGCAACACGAGCTCTCCGCCGGCCGTCTGGGTCGTGAACGTCAGGTCGGGGCCGTCGGCGCTCCCGCCAGGACCGGTGGCGACCACGCGATAGTGGTAAATGGTCGATGGATCGAGGCTCTGAATGTGCACGGACACGGCCACGCCGACAGCGCCGGCGGCGATTTCCCCTTCACCCTGAGGGACGCTTGCGCCGTAAGAGCTTGAGGTTCCGTATTCGAAGCGATAGGTGACGGTGCTTCCACGCGGATTAACTGTCGCCTGCAGCGTGGCGCTCGTGCCTGACACGTTGGACACATACTCTTCTTCAACCGCCGGAGGTTCCACGGCCCACGCCGCTTGCGCCCCCACCAACACCAACACACACGACGCGCACAGCAATGCGACTGTCGCTGCGATCGATCTGCGAGCAACCATCAAACCCATCCCCTCCTAGAAGTGCGATCCACACGAGACCCGCGGGATCGCGGGCATGACAAAACCGCCGAGGACTCACGTCCCGCGACGACCGAAGCACAACAAGTAGACGCGTCTATAGGACGCGAAAATTCACACCGAGCGTTTGGCTCGGGTTGCCACGCGGAACCGCCGCGGCGAGTGGGGCTAGCGGCTAGAAGCCGACTGGCCCAGAGAGAGAGAGAGAGAGAGAGACGCGTCAGCGACGCTGACGCGTCCTATTACGCCCCTATCAGAAGCGCAAGGACTCTCAAGCACGTTATCCTCAAATGAATGCACGCGAAAACAACTCCCTCTCAGAACGACCCGGTCCCTCTCCCAAGGTCCCCGTCAAACGTTTAAAGCTGCCGGCCACGAAGACCGACCCAAAACCCGACCTTATGTACGTCGTACCCTTGACGGATACGAACACGTAGCCACTATATACCCCACTGACGCAAGTTGTCAAGTGGTCTGAGGGAAACTACTGTGTTGCGAGCTATCTCTCCCAGGCAGGACAGGCGATACGGAAGTCGCACAACCCACACACGCTCGGCGAGGGCGTCGGCTCGAAGCGCTGCGCCATGATCGCTTCGCCGACCTCGGCCACGACCCGCGCGATCCAGTCCGGATCCATCTCGGCGCTCGGGACCGGGACCTTCAGGTCGTCGAGCACGTAGTAATAAGAGAGGCGCTTGGCCTCTACCTCCCAGGACTCACGCGCACCCACCGCGTAGAGCGAGAGCTGCACGTCGTCGCCCAGCTGCTCCGCCGTCTTCGGGCGCGAGGTCTTGTAGTCGATCATCTCGTACGTCCCATCCTGCAGCCGATCCACGCGGTCAACGCGCCCACGCAGGTGGTGGAGGCCGAGCTTGAACGAAAAGGAGCGCTCGAACCACACCGGCTCTGCCTCATGGGCCTCCAGGTGCTGGTGGTAGAGCACGAGCGCCGCGCGAGCCTTGGAGTACAGCTCGCGCTCCCTGTCGCTCTCGCCGAAGCCGCCACGCCGCCAGCACGTCTCGAACAGCTCCATCATCTGCTGCACCGTCGTGTGCTCGGAGGCGTGATAGCGCTCGAGCACCTGGTGCACGGCGATCCCGAAGCGCTGATGCAAGGTCTGTGCGGAGGGGATCTTCAGTACACGCCCGAGCTTGTAGCGCAGCGGACAGGCGCGGTAAGTGTCGATGTCCGAGGCCGACAGCACGAGCCCGTCCCCGCGCTTGGGCAAGAACGCTTGCAGCGAGGGTTCCTCGCGCCGCGCGAAGGCACCGAGAGCGGGGGCCGCCACGGCCACTTTGGGCGCAACCGGCGCGCCCTCCAGCTCGGACTGATCGACGTCGCCCGGCTCGAGTCCACCCCGTTCGCTGGCGAGCAGCGCCTCATCCAGCGTCGAGGTCTGAAATATCTCGCGCTGAAGCGGCGTGCACGCCGCAAGCAAGCGCTGGTTTATGTCCGCCAGCGCCTCCTCCACGCTCTGTCCAGGTGGACGCTCCTTCAAGGCGGCAAGCTTCACCAGCTCCAGGTAGCGCACCACACCGTGAGAGATGTCAAGGTCGGTGTCTAGGCGCAGCTCACCGAGGCGACCCGCGATCCTTGTAGCCCCGCCAAGCACCTCCTCGCCCATCAGCTCGACCGTCGCCTCCAGCGTCTGCGCTCGCGGCTCGGAAATCGTCTCGCCGCCGAGCAGTCGCGCCTCAGATGCCGCGGTCAGCTCGGCCACCAACTCCTGCGGACTGCAGTGCAAGCGCGGACGAAGCGCATCGAAGGCGATCTTTGCTTCCCCGTGCAGCGCCTGAAAACGCTCGATCCGCTCACGCGCCTCCGGTGGCATTTGCGGCGACTCCATCGCCGCCCCCAGCGCCGCCACAATGTCGAGCTTCGCCTTACGCGCCACCTGCACCACACGTGCAATGTCCACCTGGCGCAACTCGATCGGGGGACGCCCGAGCGCGCGCACTATCGCCGAGGAGTCGCTCGGATCGCTTAGCAGGCGCACCCACGCCAGCACGTCGCGCGCGCCGGCCCGCTCGAAGAACGTCCCCGCCGCGTCAGCCGCGCCCACGCTGCCTGCCGGCGAGGCGAAAGCGATAGCGGAGATGGCCACACTCCAAGGATACGAGCGCACGCCTCGCAAGGTGATCCCCTATCGCCGCCAGCCCCAGTGCCCGCGCCGGGACGCCTCATCCTTCTCCTATCGCCGCCCTCCAGAGCACCGATGCCTAGATACCGCACACATGAGCGTAGGCTCTCCATATGGAGGGCATCGACTGGAACGTGGCGCAGCGCATCGGCGAGATGCTTGCCGGAGGGACGGGTGGGTGGGCATACCAATCCGGCTCCGACGCGAGCGGGGTGCAACCGCTCGCCGAGCAATTCGCCAAGCGCGTGGGGGACTACACCGGGCTGAAACCCCCGGAGCATCTGCCAACGCTCGAGCTGATCGACCGTCCACGCTGGATCGAAGCGAACCTCGCCACCATGCGCCCACTGCTCGACCCGCTCACCAAGCGTCTCGGCAGCGGCACCGGGCCGCTCGCGCCCGCGATGCGCTCGATCACCCAGCTCCTACTCGGCGCCCAGATGGGCGCAATCACCGGCATCCTCTCCCAGCGCGTGCTCGGCCAGTACGACATCGCACTGCTCGAACCCGAGCGCCCACCGCGCCTGCTGCTACTCGCGCCCAACCTGGCTCACGCTGCACGCAACCTTGGGCTCGACCGCGAAGAGTTCACGGCATGGGTGGCAATCCACGAGGTCACCCATGCGGTCCAGTTCGCTGGAGCCCCCTGGCTGCGTGACCATCTCGGCAGCATGTTGCGCGAGCTGATCGACGGTATGCAGGTCGGCGTCAAACTCGGGGGCATCCCAAAAATTCCCGATCCCTCGGACCTGCGCGCGCTGGTCGAGCGCCTGCGTGGCGGCGAGCTGCTGCGGGTGGGGCTCGGCGAGGATCGCTGGGCACTCGTAGAGCAGATGCAGGCCACGATGTCACTGGTCGAGGGGCACGCCGAGCACGTGATGGACGCCGTTGGCTCAGAGGACCTGCCGACGCTGGAGCGCATGCGCGTCGCGATGAACCGCCGCCGCCGCGAGCGCGGCTGGCCGTGGCGCATCCTCGAGCGACTGCTGGGCCTCGAGATGAAGATGCGCCAATACGAGATCGGGCGCACCTTCTGCGACGAGGTCGTCGCACAGGCCGGCCCGAGCGCGCTGACCGTGGCCTGGAGCTCGGCCGAGATGCTGCCCAGCATGGACGAGCTCGAGCATCCGAGTGCGTGGCTCACACGAACACGCGTTCCGCTGCTGCCCAGCTGAGGCGTCTCTCCAGGCATCCGAGCGCAGGCACGCCGGGTTCATACGGTTTCTTTACAGCGTGTTCACGCTTGCTTGAGATTGGCGTGTAACCATCCTTCCAGAGCGGGTTAGGAACATGTGTTCGGTGCTAAGCTCGCACTGACCAGAACAAGTGTGCCCCCCAAATTAGGAGATTCCCTCCAGATGGCAACAGCCCAGTCCACATCCGCAAACAGCGCCAAGACGCGCCGCTCCACCGCCGCTAAGAGCGCGACGCGAGCGAAGGCCACTCCACGCGCCACCGCGTCGCGGGCGAGCAGCTCCAACGCGTCGACCAAGCGCTCAGCCCCCGCCGTCAAGAACGGCACCGTCACCTCCTACGCCGAGCGCGCCGTGCTGATCCCCGTCGGCGCCGCCCTGATCGCCCGCGAACAAGTGGTCGCGCGCGTCAACGACACGATCGGCACCTTCGGCACCCCCGCGAAGGCGAACGCCCAACTGCGTAAGTTCGAGCGCCGCGGCAACACTGCTCGCAACCGCCTTGAGCGCGAGGTGCGCAAGACGCGCGTGCGCGTCGAACGCGAGGTGCGCCAGACACGCGCAAGCGTCGAGCGCGAGGCGCGTCGCGTCCAGCGTGAGGGCGAAGATCTCGCCAACAAGGTTCAGGAGCGCATCCTCAGCCTCGTCTGAGCCCAACCCCTTCCCCCGCCCTGGACCGGAGAGGCCACGGGCGGGAAAGTCTGCCGGCCCATATCCCGCCGGTAGTAGAAGCACCCTCTCCTCCCTCGCCGCCGGGCGGTCCCCCTACCGCCCGGCGGCATTTTCTTTGGCGTCGCTCCCCAACCCTCCGACGTACTGATCCCACGCAATAATCCGGGATAGCAACGCCGGTTTGTCAGAATGCGAGCAGACATGAACGCAGACGAAGTCCTAAAGGCCCTGGAGGTCGTGATCGATCCGGAGCTGCGCCGCTCGATCGTCGAGCTCGAGATGGTGCGCTCGATCGACATCTCTGACAACGGAGTGGTCGACGTAACCGTCTCCCTGACCACCGCCGGATGCCCAATCCGCGGCCACTTCCAGACCTCGGTCGCCGAGGCGGTATCCGCGCTCGCGGGTGTCACGCACGTGAATGTGTACTTCGACGTGCTCAGTGACAGCGAGAAGGTCTCTTTGCAACAGAAGCTCGGACGTGCGAGCCTGCCCGCCGGAGCGCTCGCGCAGGTATCGAACGTGCTCTGCATCGGCTCGGGCAAGGGCGGCGTGGGCAAGTCCACGCTCACCGCCAACCTGGCGGCTGCGCTCGTGGCCGACGGCAAGCGTGTGGGCATCCTCGACGCCGACGTGTGGGGATATTCGATCCCACGCATGTACGGACTCGGCGCGACCCGCCCACCGGTGTCCGCCCAGCGCAAGATCGTGCCCCTGGAGTCTCACGGCGTGAAGGTCATGTCGATCGGCTTCTTCCTTGAGGAGGACGCCGCCGTGGTGTGGCGCGGACCGATGCTGCACAAGGCGCTCAACCAGTTCCTGCAAGACGTCGAATGGGGCGTGCTCGACTACCTGCTCATCGACCTGCCCCCCGGCACCGGCGATGTGTCCATGACGCTCGCCCAGCTACTCCCGCAGGCCCAGTTCGTGATCGTGACGACCCCCCAGGCCACCGCCCAGAAGGTAGCTCGCCGCTCAGCCGAGATGGCCAACAAGGTCTCGCTTGAGATCTGCGGAGTGATCGAGAACATGTCCGGGTTTACGACCCCCAGCGGGGAGCGCTACGCGATCTTTGGCGAGGGGGGAGGCAAGGAGCTCGCCGACGAGCTCGACGTGCCGCTGCTCGGCAGGGTGCCGCTCACGATGCCACTGCGCGCCCAGGCCGACAACGGTCTGCCGCTGGTGATCGAGGATCCAGACGACCCGGCCGCGCAAGCGATCCGCCAAGCCGCACGCGGCCTGATCGCGATGGCGCCGATGGAGCTGCCCACGCTGCCGCTTGTGGAAGTGGCGCCACCGAGCCCGCCAACGCCGCCGGCGAGCCCAAAGCCAGCGGGCATGTCGCTACCGATGGCCTAGCGGCCGTAGCCTGAACCCAGGCCGGACAGCTTCGGCCTCTAGAGGCAGCCACCCCATCCCGAGCTCGGCCGGGCCGCTTGCGGCCCGGTGGCGGTGGGCGAGGCTAGGCCTACTTGGTGTTGGCGAAGTACTCCGCGTTGATCGAGGCGAACTTCTGCCACTCATCGGGGAGCTGATCCTCGGCGAAGCACGCGTCCACCGGGCACGCCTCGACGCACGCATCGCAGTCGATGCACTCCTCCGGATCGATGTAGAGCATCTCGGCCGCATCGTAGCCAGGCTCGTCGGGCGTCGGGTGGATGCAATCCACAGGGCACACCTCGACACAGGAGTTGTCCTTGGTGCCGATGCACGGCTCAGCTATTACGTAGGCCATTCGCTTCCTTCTCGATCGTTTTCGGGGCTACTTGTACGGGACGTCGAATAGTAGCGATGCCGCCCAGCCGTATCCCGCGGATGTGCGCAAACAGGCGGCGGCCGGCCACTCGGCGCACTCCGCTAGCTTTGGGCGATGCTCTTGCTCACCGGAGCGACCGGGCTCGTCGGCTCGGCGCTGCTGCGTCGCCTCGTCGCCGAAGGACAACCCGTTCGCTGCCTCGTACGCGATCCCCGGCGCCTCGGCCCGCAGCGCGTGCGTGTGCAGATAGCGCTGGGCGACCTCGCCGACCCACCGTCGTTTCGCAACGCGATGCGCGGCGTCAGCACAGTGGTGCACCTGGCAGCCTCCACGCGCGACCAGCCGCGTGGGTCGATCGAGGAGTTGGCGGCGATCGCGACCTGGCGAATGGTCGAGGCGGCCCAGCGCGCCGGTGTGGAGCGCTTCGTCTTCTTCTCCACACTCGGCGCCTCAACCCACCACCGTGCACGCCTGTTCCGGGCCAAGGCCCTCGCTGAGCAGGCCGTGCGCGAGTCGGACATGCACTCGACCGTGATCGCCCCTTCGCTTGTGTACGCACCTGGCGACCGCTGGCTGACGCTAATCGAACGTCTGTCACTACTGCCGGTCCTACCAGTCTCCGGTCGCGGTCACGCTAGGTGTCAGCCGATCTGGGCCGAGGACGTCGCAAGCTGCGTCATCACGACACTGGGCGAGAAACGCGATGTGGGGGCCGGGCCAGTCCATGAACGCTACGAGTTGGCCGGCCCGCAGACCATGACCTATAACGAAGTCATCAGCACCGTGCTGAGCTCACTCGATCGTGAACGCCCGCTGCTACCCATCCCCACACCGATGGTCTCGCGCACGCTGCGACTGCTAGAGCGAGCCGTGGGTACAAGCGCACCGATTACGTGGGACGAGGCCGAGTTGCTGGAGGCGAACATGGTGGCCAAGGACGGGATTGCCGATGCGCGGGCGCTCGGCCTGACTCCCGAGCCGATGCACGCGGTGCTTCAGCACTGAATCGCTTTGTCTGCATAACTGATGGGGTGGTCTCGGCTATCAGCTGTTTGTGGTCCCATGGCTCGACCCGTCTCAAGAGGCGAGTCGAGCTGTTTAAGAGACCGGCGCGCGGCGAGCCGCCCATGGGACAGCCGCTTCTACCTGCGACGCAAGCGCCAGTAGCGCTGCCTCACCGGCGGGCCGGCCGACGAGCTGCACGCCGAGTGGCAGTCCATCCTCGCCCTGATAGAGCGGCAACGAGATCCCGGGCTGACCGCTCGCGTTGAACACCGGCGTGAACGGCGTGAACAGGCCCGAGCGCGTGAACGTGGACATCGGGTCGGGCGCGGCCGTGTCGAGCGTCCCCAACGGCAACGGGCGCTCGGCCAGTGCCGGTGTGAGCAGCATGTCGTAGGGCTCGAGGAAGGAGACCAGCTGGCGTGTGTATGCCTGAAGCTGAACCTCCAAGCCCTTGCCCTGCAGCGCGTTGAAGCTCTGCGTCATCTGGTAGATCGCCCAGCTCATCGGCTCCATGTCATCCGCTGCGGGCTCACGCCCGGCGACCATCCCCGAATAGGCGATCTGGAGCGCGATGTGAATCGAGAACACGCCGCCGAACAACTCGGAGATGCCGTCGATCTGCCACGGTGGATCTACCTCCTCGACCTCATGGCCGAGCGAGCGCAACAGCTCGGCGGCATCCGCCACGGCCTGCGCGCAGAGCGGATCCACCACTGCATCCGCCACAGGCGGCAACGTTGTCGCGGCGATCCGCAGCTTGCCGGGCGCGCGTCCCGCCGCCAATGCAAACGGCTCCGCCGGAGGGGGCGCCCAAGTCGCATCCCCGGGCTCATAGCCGGCGAGCACGTCCAGGATCGCAGCCGTCTCGGCGACGGTACGGGTCAGCACTCCGTCGATCCCAAGCGATGAATCCCCGAGTTCCGGGGCCGGCGAGATGCGCCCGCGCGCGGGCTTCAGGCCAACGAGACCGCAACAGGCCGCCGGGATGCGAATCGAGCCGCCTCCGTCGTTGCCATGAGCCACGGGCACCATGCCCGAGGCCACAGCCGCGGCGGCACCGCCGGAGGAGCCCCCGGGGGTGCGCTCAAGGTCCCATGGGTTGCGCGTGGGACCAAACAGGCGCGCCTCGCTGACCGGCAGGATGCCGTACTCGGGCAACGTCGTCGTGCCGACGATCACAAAGCCAGCTTCCCTGAAGCGGCGCGTGACGTTGTGGTCGTAGTCGGCCACGTGGTCCGCCATCAGCGAACAGCCGATCGTCGCCTTCAAGCCGCTCACAGGTCGGTTGTTCTTGATCGCGATCGGCACTCCCGCGAAGGGCCGTGGATCGTTCGCCCCAATCTCCTCGGCGGCGGCGAGGGCCCGCTCGCTGTCGATCTCCACGAAGGCATTCAACTGCGGGTTCAATTGCTCGATGCGCGCAAGCGAGCTTTCCACCAGCTCGCGTGAGGACACCTCGCCCGAGCGCACCATCTCGGCAAGCTCGGTAGCGGGACGGAACATCAGGTCACTCTCGGTCACGGCGCTCCTCCTCATTGGCGACGGCACGGCGCCGTCGATCGATGCGGGCGGTGGCACCCCTCACGATGCCCTCGACGGCATTGCTATCCACCGCTCGCCGCAACGGAGCCTACCCTGCCGATTCCTGCGACGATATGAGCCTGCCCACAAGGCAGCCGGGTCCATTCCGGTGCAATCCAGCGGGATCGACTCTCAACCGGTCATCAGCAGCCAGAAAGCGAGTGCCCATGAGCGAGGTCACGACACAGTCGCCTCCTGTCCCATCTCCTTCCAATGAAGTCCAGTCAGGCCTCGAGGGCGTCGTCGCCTTCGCCACCGAGATCGCCGAGCCCGACAGGGCCGGCGGGTCGCTGCGCTATCGCGGCGTAGATATTGAGGATCTGGTCGGCACGATCCCCTACGAGCAGGTCTGGGGTCTGCTCGTAGACGGGCGCTTCAAGCCCGGCCTGCCCCCCGCCGAACCGCACGTGCTCACAGTGCGCTCCGGCGACCATCGCGTCGATGTGCAGTCGGCGCTCGCGATGCTCGCCCCGGAGTGGGGCTTTAACGCGCTGATCGACATCTCCGAGGAGCAGGCCCGTGACAATCTCGCGCGAGCGTCGGTCATGGCGCTGTCGTTCGTAGCTCAGTCGGCACGCGACGCCGGTCAGCCGCCTGTGCCCCAGTCGGAGGTCGACAAGGGCAGTTCGATCCCCGAGCGCTTCCTGATCCGCTGGCGCGGCGAGGTCAATCCCGACCATGCCAAGGCGATCGACGCCTACTGGATCTCCGCGGCCGAGCACGGCATGAACGCCTCGACGTTCACCGCGCGCGTGGTGGCCTCCACCGGGGCTGACTGCGCCGCGGCGCTGTCGGCGGCCGTGGGTGCCCTCTCGGGCCCGCTGCACGGCGGCGCACCCTCGCGCGTGCTGAAGATGCTCGACGAAGTGGAAGAGACCGGAGATGCCGACGTATGGGTCAAGGCGGCGCTCGACCGCGGTGAGCGGCTGATGGGCTTCGGTCATCGCGTCTACCGAGCCGAAGACCCACGCGCGCGCGCGCTGAGGCGCACCTGCCAGGAACTCGGCTCGCCGCGCTTCGAGGCGGCCGAGGCGCTCGAGCAGGCGGCGCTGGCCGAGCTTACGGCGCGCAAGCCCGACCGCGTGCTCGCCACCAACGTCGAGTTCTGGTCGGCGGTGATCCTCGATCTGGCGGAAGTGACGCCGGACCTGTTCACGCCGATGTTCACCTGCGCGCGCGTGGCCGGCTGGTCGGCGCACATCCTTGAGCAGAAGCGGGAGGCCAAGCTGATCCGCCCGACCGCCAACTACGTGGGCCACGGCCCGCGACCCGTCTCAGCGGTGGAATAGGCAATCCACCAGATACGTCGTGCCGCCGCCAGCGATGGGCGGTGGCACGGCAGTCCGGGCAGGTCCGGGCAGGTCCGGCAACCATGGTCGAACACGCAGACCAGGGTGTTAGCACAGCCCGATTGATAAGTGCAGGCTGTCCTTAACGAGACGAGGGCCCAGCATCCTGCCGGGCCCTCTGCTCACCTATCGACCGAATGTGCGTGCGGCTGGAGCGCCGCACGCACAGGGGACGGTCTGGCTACATCATCCCGCTCATGTCAGGCATACCGCCGCCGCCCGGCATTCCGCCGCCTTCCTTCTCCGGCACCTCGGCGACGATCGCCTCAGTCGTGAGGATGTTCTTGGCGATCGACGCGGCGTTCTGAAGCGCCGAGCGCGTGACCATCGCCGGGTCGATGACGCCTGCCGCGACGAGATCGACGATCTCGTTCGTGGCCGCGTTCAGGCCCTGACCCTTCTTGGCCTTGCGCACGTCATTGACCACCACGGAGCCCTCCAGGCCCGCGTTCTCGGCGATCTGACGAAGCGGCTCCTCAAGCGCACGCAACACGATACGTGCACCTGTCTTCTCATCGTCCTCCTCGATACCGTCGAGGGAGATGGCGCTAGCGGACTGCAGCAGTGCGACGCCGCCGCCCGGCACGATGCCCTCCTCGAGCGCTGCGCGAGTGGCCTGCAGCGCGTCCTCGACGCGGTGCTTCTTCTCCTTCATCTCCGTCTCGGTGGCCGCGCCGACCTTCACGACTGCGACACCACCGGAGAGCTTTGCCAAGCGCTCCTGGAGCTTCTCGCGGTCGAAGTCCGAGTCGGTATTCTCGATCTCGGCCTTGATCTGATTGATGCGTCCCTTGATCGCCTGCGCGTCACCCGCGCCGTCCACGATCGTGGTGTTGTCCTTAGCCACGACCACACGACGAGCGTGGCCCAGCTGAGACACCTGAGTGTTCTCGAGCTTCAGGCCCATCTCCTCGGTGATGACCTCAGCTTTGGTGAGGATCGCGATGTCCTCGAGCATGCGCTTACGACGGTCACCGAAGCCGGGGGCCTTCACCGCAACCCCGGTGAACGTGCCACGCAGCTTGTTAACGACAAGCGTGGCAAGCGACTCGCCCTCGACATCCTCGGCAATGATCAGCAGGGGCTTACCCGACTGAATCACGGCCTCGAGCACCGGCAGCACGTCGCGCACGGAGCCGATCTTCTGGTTGGCGATCAGGATGTAGGGGTCCTCGAGAGTGGCCTCCATCCGGTCCTGGTCGGTGACCATGTAGGGCGAGATGTAGCCCTTGTCGAACTGCATACCCTCGGTGAACTCGAGGTCCATGCCGAACGTCTGGCCCTCCTCGACGTTGACCACGCCGTCCTTGCCTACCTTCTCGATCGCATCGGCGATCACGTCGCCGATCTCTTCGTCGCCGGCGGAGATGGTCGCGACGCGCGCGATCTGGTCCTTGCCGGAGACTGCCTTGGATTGCGAGGCAATGTTGGCGACGACCTGGTCGACCGCCTTCTCGATACCGCGCTTCAGCGCCAGCGGGTTAGCACCGGCCGCAACGTTCTTCAAACCCTGGCGGACGATTGCCTGGGCCAGGACGGTCGCGGTGGTGGTGCCGTCGCCGGCCACGTCGTTGGTAGCCGTGGCCACCTCGCGCACCAGCTGGGAGCCCTGGTTCTCGAAGACGTCCTCGACCTCAATCTCGCGGGCGATGGTTACACCGTCGTTGGTGATCGTGGGGGCGCCGAACTTCTTGTCGAGCACTACATAGCGGCCCTTGGGGCCGAGCGTGACCTTGACGGCGTTGGCGACAGCGTCAACACCTGCCTCCAGAGACTTACGCGCCTCGGAGCCGTACTTGAGTTCCTTGTGAGCCATGTCTATTCAGATCTCCTTACGCGATCTTGGCGAGGACGTCGGACTCGCGTAGCACGAGCAGATCCTCACCGGTCTTCGGATCTTTGATCTCGGTGCCGCCATACTTGCTGTAGAGGATCTCGTCACCCTCTGAGACGTCGAGTGGGATGCGCTTGCCGGCATCGTCGAGCTTGCCGTCGCCGACGGCAAGGACCTCACCCTTCTGCGGCTTCTCCTTGGCGGTGTCGGGAAGGACGAGACCGCTGGCGGTCTTCTCCTCCTCCTCGATGGCCCGCACGATCAGACGATCGCCCAGGGGCTTAAGTTTCATGCTGAAAACCTCCGTTTAGAATGTGCTTCCGGTTGACGCCTACGCATAAGCGACGGCGCCGTCGTCGTTGGCACTCTCAGGGTAGGAGTGCCAACGGCACGATCAATATATACGAGCGGCAGCGTCCGTCAAGGGCTGGCTGGCACTCTTCGCGTCTGAGTGCCAATCAGCTGCTCGACCTCAACGCCCCGCTTGGTGAGCGCCCACGCGTTGGGGGCACCGCGAACCTGCCCACCGCCGTTGTTCTCGATTAGCCCGAGCTTCTCCAGACGGCTCAACAGCTTCGAGATCTGGCCTTGATCGTCGATCCCGGCGTCCGCTCCGACCTCGCGGTTGGAGGCCCCCGGGGCGGTGGCTATCGCCAACAGCACACGCACCGTGCGATAAGTGAGCCGCATCTCCAGGTCGCGCAACGGGTCCGTGCTGGCGCCGCGGGGAGGAGCCCTACGCTCTGGTACCCGGTATGCACCCTCCTTGACGGCAGCGGCGGGGCCAAGGTAGGGGAGCACGATCATCCCCATCAGCGCACCGGTCAACTCCAGTAGCGAGGTGGGCTGCTCGCCTGCTCGTGGGCCCGCTGGATACCGCGCACCCTTTGGCTGCCCCCCGCCATGGGGCGTCGGGCGGGTCGGAATCCCGTTGGGCAGCAAGCGCGCGTGCAAAACTGACAGCACACCCCCCACAATCCCTTCGCTGGTCAGGGGTGGCAGCGCCGTCGCCGACTTCGACTCCCCACGCCCTTCGTCAACCGCGGCTGTCACTACGTCGAGGACTGCCAGGCGGCGTGCATGCACCTTGGGTCCCGCCCCCAGCGTCTCGACTATGCACAGACGTCCCATGCCCGGCTCGTCTTCGAGGAATTCGATCAGACCCACCAGGGCGGCCCTGATCCGCGCGCGCCACTTCTCCGCCGGATCATACGCACCGAGCACGTACTGCGAGGCACGCGCGACCGACTGGTCGAGCGCAGCCAGGAAACAGTCTTCGAAGTCGGCAAACACTTCGTAGAACGTCCGTCGTGAGACACCCGAGCGCGCCACCACGTGTGCCACCGTCGCATTGGAGCGACCGCGCTCGGACACGACGTCGATCATCGCCGCGACCATTCGGGAGCGCTGGATCTCGGTGACGTGCTCCCGTCCAAGCCCCTCCTGCTCGAGGGCACGGGGATGGCGCTTAATATCTACGGATTGGGACTTGGCGGGCATCTGCTGGATCGCTCACAATCCTCCGCCTTATGCAAGTGGGTTGCACCACCTGTTTCCCATTGGGAGGGACGCTCGCACCCACTAGTTCTGCGCGCCGCCGAATCCCTTCATCGCTTCGGTCATCGCCGTAGGCTTGTCCAGTATCTGTGAGAAGCGCACGACCGTGACCGTGTCGTCCATTGACACCGAACGCCCGTAGATCTGCTCCATGAAGTTGACTAGCTCCTCGTGACGGCGAAACTCAGGGTTGTCGTGCTTGATGTCGCGCGGCGAGAGCTCGGAGACCTTCATTACCTCGACCTGGTCTATCACCGCATCGAAGATCCGCTCCCGAGGTGAGTACTGGTAGCCGATCGTGACGAGCACCGCCTGGTTCTTACGGTACTTGCCCGACTTGTCTCCGAGTCTGATCGTGGCCGTCTTGCGACCCTTCTTTAGCTCGTCGGCGAAGATCGTCGAGTAGAAGTTGAGCACCTGCACGACTGCGCAGGCTATCGGTCTTGCTCGCAGATGGCTAGCGCCCGCTCAACCATCTCACGCTCTCCGGCATAGCTGAGCGCCTTCTGGGCCTCCGCGAGGCCCATCCAACGAGCCTCCAGCACCTCGTCGTCGTGGTCGGCAGGGTCGCCCCCGCAGTAGCGGAACAGGAAGAAGTGCACGCTCTTGGCCACCTTGCGCCGGTCGCGCACATACCAGTAGCGCACCTCGCCAAGCTCCTCTATGAGCTCAACAGTGACGCCCGTCTCCTCGCGCACCTCCCGGATGGCGGCCTGCAGGATCGTCTCACCCTCGTCGAGGTGGCCCTTGGGTAGGCCCAGCACGTGCGATCCGTCGGCGGCTCGCCGCGTGGGCACGATCACCAGCACGTGCCCGTCATGGACCACGACGCCCCCCGCCGAGACCTCGCGCTTAGAAGACATAGCCCTCGAGCGCCGCGGGATCGTGCACCACGAGGCGACCGCGCCCTTGGGAGATCACGCCGGCGCGCTCCAGCACGGCCAGGAAGCGGGAGGCCGACTCGCGCGAGGAGCCCGCGAGCTTGGCTAGGTCGGCCTGCGTGGCGGTAAGCAGCACCTCCTGCTCGGAAGAGCCCGCGGCGACGGCCTGGGCGACAAGCTCGCCCAGTACCACCGCGACACGGCTCTGCACGGTCTGGAAGGACTGTTTGGTCAAGCGCTCGTTGGTCTCGCGCAGCCTGCGCCCGAGCGCCACCACCAGACGCATGGAGATTTCCGGATGCTCGACCATCAACCTGCGCATGTCAGGACCGAGCACCGCCACGACGCTCGTGAGCTGCACAGCCTCAACGGTGGCCGAACGCAGCTCGTCCTCGAACATCGCCAGCTCACCGAAGATGTCCCCCGGCCCAAACGTGGCGAGTGTGATCGTGCGACCGTCGGGATGCTCACGTACGGCCCGGGCGCGGCCCGAGCGCACTACGTAACACGTGTCGCTCGCATCGCCCTCGCGAAAGACGATCTGACCCGGCTCGAACGTGCGTGGCACCGCCACCTGCGCGATTCGCTCAAGGTCGTCGTGCTCGAGCGTCGAGAACACCGGCACACGCCCGAGCAGCTCGACAATCTCCGCCGCCTTGGTGGCCGCCATGCCCTGGGAGATATCACAGCTGGCCGGGTATTACGCAAACAGCGGTTGACTCTCGATGACCGCGACTGCTCTCAGCGGCCAAAAGATCAGGCAAACCCGCAACTTGCGGACACCCGACGCTATCTTCACAGTATGAGTCCCTTCAGGTCGATCGCACCGCTGATGCTTGCCGCCGCCCTCGCCCCCGCACCCACCCATGCCCTGCTTCACTCGCGTGAACTGTGGGCCACCGTGGATGTGTGCAGTCCCAAGGACCAGCCCGACACGATCGGCATCCGCGGCTCGATGCCAGGCGACGGCCACGCAACGGACGTTATGTACATGCGTTTTCGCGTGCAATACCTCGACACAACCACCAACAAGTGGCTCAACCTCACCCAGGGCGCAGACTCCGGCTTTGTCAAGATAGGCAATGCCCAGCTCGCACGGCAGGCCGGTCGCAGCTTCCAGTTCGCGCCGACCGCAGCGGGCAAGCCCACGTTCACTTTGCGTGGCGAGGTCATCTTCCAATGGCGCAAGGGCGTCAGCGTGCTGCAAACGGCGACCATCCCCACCACCGCCGGACACACGAGTCTCGCGGGCGCCGACCCTAAGGGATTCAGCGCCGCCACCTGCAAGCTCACATAGGATCGAGAGGCGCGAACAGGCGCGGGTCGTTGGTAATGATCCCGCTCACACCAAGCGCCGTCAGCTTGGCTATGCGCGCAGCCTCATCCACCGTCCACACATAGAGCTCGCCCCGCGCTTGCTCCACCGCACGCACCAACGCCGGGGTCACGACGCGCCAGTGGGCCATGATCGCATCGACCGTCCCGCTGAGTAGCGCCTCCCGCGCGCGGCGGGGCAGTAGCGCCCGGTAGCCCGTGAGCATCGCAAGCGCCGGGATCGCTGTGAGCATGTCGCTTGTGTAATCGCGCCTCACGCGCGGCACCGACCAGCCCAGGCGTAGCGCCGGCTCGGCCGCACGCACGCGTGCAAGCGAGGACGGATACATCCCACTGATCAATGCCCTGCCGGTGAGGGTGGCCTCTCGCAACGCATCCACCACGCGGAGCTCATACCCGGGCAGCTTCACGTCGACGTCAAAATCAAGGCCCGCAAACGAATCTCCCGCCAGATGCTCCAGTGCCTGCTGGAGCGTGAGCGGCGTTCGCGAACGCATGTCCTCATAGTCATGCGCCACAAACAGATCGCCGCTTCCATCGGGCCGCTCGCTGAGAACATCAAACTCAATCATGTCCATCCCATGGGCCAGCGCCGCGTCGAAGCTCTCGCGTGTATTGCCCTGCGCGAGGTGCGCTGCGCCCTTGTGTCCCACCCGCCGGGGGCGCTTGCCGGCACGGATGGCCTCCTCGGTAGCCACTGCCCAGGAGGATAGAGCCACCCCTCTGGGAGCGAGAGCTCTCAGGAAACCTTCAGCTGCTTACGCCTCGAGCCCGCGGCTTCAATGGCCTCGACCGCCGGACGTGGGCCGATATAGGGCGCGAGGATCAGGAACGTCAGGTGATCCACAAGGCAGGGCAAATAGCGCAGGCGATCGTGCGGCGCATAGCTTGCGAGGATCGCCCAAATCGCCCCGATGATCGCCTCACTGGCGACAGCCGGCGCTCGCTCGGGCTCCGGGACCCTCTCAGTCATCACCTTAATGAAACCATCGAGCACGCCGCTCACACGCGCCACCATGCCGTTGCCGGCGTCGAACAGGTCTATGAACGACAACTTCACGAGCCCCGGATGGGCCGCGCAGTAGCCAATCAGGGCCTCCACCCCTTTGTGCACCGCTTCCGGCCACTCGGTGTCGTTACGTGTGGCTCGCCGCACAGCATCATGGGCTTCCGCGGCGAACTCGTCTACAACTGCCAGCAGACACTCTTCCTTGTTGGGGAACTCCCTGTGGAACGCTTCGGTTGACACCGCCGCGGCGCGCGCGATCTCGGCGTCGGTGATATTCGTATAGCCCTCCTCCAAGGCGAGCTGCACCATCGCATCCATAACGCTTGAGCGGCGGTCTTCGCGCGTCAGGAAGCGTGCCCGTTTGGCGAGTAGGTGCGGGGGCCTGCCCGATCCGAGCGTGCGCAGGCGTGTCACCGCCGAAGAGCGGTAGGAGTTGACCCAGTCGAGCAGTTCGTCGGTAAGGCCCGCCAACTCCCGATGGCGCCCTTCACGCACGCGCCTGAGCACGACAAAGCGCACTCCGCCGACGACAGCCCGCGGCGCGAGCGGGGGTAGCGTGATGCCATCGGGCGTCAAGCTGAAGCCGGTGGCGACAACGCGCTCAAACGCGGTCGCCGTGAGCTGCAGGCGTTCATGGCCGCGCGGACCAATCCCGATCGACTCGACGAGCACCAGCTTGGCTCCCCGCGGATCCGCGGCTACCGCCTCAAGGAACACGCGACATGCTGCGTACAGACGATTGGCCCAGCCGCGCTCGGACAACCACGCCTGTAGGACCCGTTTACGCGAGGCAGCGACGAACGCGTCGTAGGTCGCCAGGAAGCAGTCTTCCTTGTTTGAGAATTGCTCATAGAACGCTCGGCGGGAGACGCCCGCGAGCGCAATCACGTGGGCGACGCTGGTGGCGGCGTACCCGCGCTGATAGACGGACTCGGCCATACCCCCGTAGAGACGGGCGCGCTGATGGCGAGCCACCTCTTCGCGTCCGAGCCCGTGTGGGCCATGAGGCAAGCGCTTATAGAGCGGAGTCAGCCCGTCGTACTGGCTCGTGGAGTTGGTTAGTCCGTTGTACTGGCCGGTCGAGCTACCGCCCACCAACAGTTCGTGGGGGACTTCCCCACAGGGAAATTCTTGACAGGCCTCACCGACGAGCGTCGACGACGATCCGCTGGCAACAGCCTCCCCACTTGTTCCATTCATCCCCATTGTTCAACAAGATAATTCAGAGCTGAACTATTGGCAAGCTGTCGCCAATCCGATCGCAGCGAATGTTTCTGACTCCCGCCTACGAAATGCAACTGTTCCCCTCCTCCGCATTCGTCGGATACCAAAGATACTCTTCTTGTACTGCATCCTCAAATGCTCCATGTTTCGAATTCGATCTTATTCGAGGGGATCGGGCGCTTCAAGCGCCCAGGGTGAGCCTCCCCGATCTCGGTGGATCGAGCGGTTCACGCACAGCGTGAGCCTCCGCGATCACGGCTCATTCAAATTAATCGAGCTGTTCACGCACGCAGCGTCAGCCTGCGTGGGCCCTGGCGAAAGCCGAGCTCTACGAGCACAGGCTCAAACGCCGAGCCGATCGCGGGCTCCCCATCGACCCGCTCGAGCGCGAGGGCATCGACTCGTCCCGCGCGCACCGCATCAGCCAGCGCCCGCAAGGCGAGCGCCAGGGGCGCCCCCTCCCGAGAAGCGCCCGCCATAGCCGCAGACGCAGGCCAGGATGCCGACGCAGCGCCGCGAGCAGGCATCCCCGTCTGCACCTTCAGCGTCACGATCCCACGCCCGCCCCGCTCTAGATAGAGGACGGGCTCGTGCTCGACAAACACGACGTATGCCCCGGCCACGCGCGCGGGCCGGCGGGTCTGTCCCTCGCGCCGCGGCCAAGGCAGCACGGCTCCATACGGTTGAGCGGGATCCACCGCCGAGAGCACGAGCGTCGCGGCCTCCCCGTCGGATGCTCGCGCCCGCAGTCGCTCCACTGCTCCGGGCAACGCGAACTGCGCGCCCCCGAGACCCTCGACAAAGTAGCCGCGACGGCACGCTCCGAGCGTCTCGAGCTCGGTGAGCGCGCCGTACAGAGTCGAGAATCCGCCCGCCACTCCCTCCGCGGAGACCTGCTCTCGCGTCAGCACCCCGTAGCGCTCCAGCAACAGTTCGGCAAGCGCGCGCCGGCGCTGGCGCAACTCGTCGATCCCCGCCGCAGCGTCCGCTCCCCCCGCGCCAACTGCCCCCCCACGCACGCGGGGAGGGCGGTCCGTTTTGGCCACCCGCAGAGCCCGAGCACTCTGCTCGCGCGAGATCTCCCCGCCGAAGAGCGCAAGCGTGAGCGACCACCGGCCCTGTACCTGCGCGCTTGCGCCGAAGCGTCCCCCACGTAGCGAGTGTCCGCCGAAGCGCCGTCCGGCGCGCACGTCTCCCAGGCGCGAGCGAGCGGACCCGCTCCGCACGTTCGCCGCGAGCGTCTGGCGCGGCGCGCGCAGCGGCGCCCACGCATCGTTGGTCACCTCACCAGCCCACACCAGATCCCATAGCGCCTGCATGAGCGTGGCGCTCGGCAGATCCAGCTCGGCGAGCAGGTCGGTAAAGAAGCAAGGGCCCACCGCCAAGCGCTCGCGCAGCAGCGCATGCGCCGGCTGAGCGGGCGGCTCGCCGCGCGCCCCGGCAGGTGCGGTGGGTGGGCCCAACACCGCGACGTCCTCGCGGAAGTAGAGCGCCACACGTCCGGAGTCTCGCCCGAGCGAGCCCGCGCCCACCCACACCACCTCACCGCTCGCGCACAACGTGTCCAACCACGAGGGCGAATACGAGCCCGTACGACAGGCGAGCACGTCCCGCTCCCAGGCGGCTGCCGGAAGCGCCAAGCCCTGCAACGGAACAAGCACCTCGCGCAGACGCTCCACGCCGCCGCCCCGCTCAGAGCCACGCCGCCAACGATCGACACCCTGCCACGAGGGCATGAACGCGCTCAAGGCACGCTCGCCGACAGGTTCTATCTCCTTGCGCAACGCGGCAAGCGAGGCACGGCGCAGGCTGCGCAAGACCTGGATGTCACACCACTCGCGCCCGTCTGCCTGCTCGCCTTGTGCCCTTTGAGTGTGCCCTTCAAGATGGCCCCCGCCACCGGGGACACCCCGTAATGGGAGGTCGCCCTCGCGCGGTGGCGAGGAGGACATGCTCGGCGAGGGCACCTCAAAGGGAGTCGTGGCAACAGGACGCAGCTCGCCGCGCGCCAGCTCGCCGGAGCGCTCCAGCTCGCGCAGCACCGAAGAGACGTCCACCGAATAGCGATCAAAGAGCTCCGCGCTCGTAAACGGCCCGTGCGTTCCCGCATAGCGCGCCACGAGCTTTGCCAGCGCATCGGGCACGTCCCCCAGGAACACGCTCGGCAAGCCCCCGGGCGGTGGGCAGCCGAGCGCGTCACGGTAGAGACCGGCGTCGTCGGCCGCGATCAGTCGCTCCTCTCCGCCGATCCGCACGCGCACCACTCGTCCTTCATGCTCAAGCGCCGCGAGCATCGCATCCGCGTCCAAGCCGACCAGCACCCGCTCGCGGACCTCCTCGAGGCGCAGATCCCCGACTATCCGCAGCACATCGCCGAGCGCATCTCGACTCGTCGCCCGCGCACGCTCGGAGCGGTGTTGGAGGTCGTCCTCGATCTGTGCGAGCGCGCCGGGGTCGATCAGCTCGCGCAGCTCCTCCTGGCCGAGCAGCTCCCGCAATAGGTCACGGTCGAGTGACAGCGCGGCCGCGCGCCGCTCCGCCGCCGGGGTGTCGCCCTCGTACATATAGGTGGCGACGTAGTCAAACAGCAGCGAACCGGCGAATGGAGAGGCGCTCTGGGTCTCAACCTCCACGAGTGAGAGCTCGCGCGTGGAGAGTCCCCGCAGCAGCTCCTGCAAGCCTGGCAGGTCGAGCACGTCGCGCAGGCACTCGCGGTATGTCTCCAGCACGATCGGAAAATCGGGATAGCGACGAGCAACCTGTAGCAACCCCTGAGCCTTCAGCCGCTGCTGCCACAGCGGAGTACGCCGGCCGGGGTAGGCGCGGGGGATCAAGAGCGCGCGACCGGCGTTCTCACGAAAGCGCGCCCCGAACAGCGCCGAGTCGCCGAGCTCGGCGACGATCGCCTCCTCAACCTCCTCGGGGTCGAACATCACCAGGTCGGCATACGAAGCGGCGCCGGTAGCACCAGAGGACTCGACGCCGCGCAATGCCCGAGCGTCCGGCGCGTCCGACGCGTCTGGGACGGCAGATGGCTCGGCGCTGCTCGGCGCCCACTCCTCTACCCCCGCGCCATCGAGATCGACGTCCGGGAGGCGCACCACGATGCCGTCGTCCGACCAGATCGCCTCACCGTCGACCCCAAAGCGCTCGCGCATACGTGCCGAGATCGCAAGGCCCCATGCGGCGTGAACGCGACCGCCGTATGGCGAGAGCACGCACAGGCGCCAGTCACCGATCTCGTCACGAAAGCGCTCGAGCACGATCGTGCGGTCGCTGGGAAGCACGCGGGTGGCCGCCTGCTGCTCGCGCAGGTACTCGAGCAGGTTGGCGGCGGAGCGCTCGTCGAGGTCGTAGTCCCGCACGAGCAGCTCCGCGTCCTGGTCAACCGCCCAGCGCGTAAACGCGCCGATCGCCGCGCCCAGCTCCTTGGGCCTGCCGATGCCGTCGCCCTTCCAGAACGGCACCGCACCCGGCACACCTGGGGCCGGCGTCACGATCACGCGGTCGCGCCCGATTTCCTCGATGCGCCAGGAGGAAGCGCCAAGCAGGAACACCTGCCCGGGCCGTGCCTCGTACACCATCTCCTCGTCCAGCTCCCCCACGCGCCGTCCGTCCGGCAGGGTCACCGCATACAGGCCGCGATCGGGGATCGTGCCGGCGTTTACGATCGCCAACTGACGAGCGCCCTTGCGCGCACGAATGCGCCCCGCGACGCGATCCCACACGATGCGCGCCCGCAGCTCGCCGAACTCGCTTGAGGGATAGCGCCCGTCGAGCATGTCGAGCACGTTCTCAAGCAGTGCGCGCGGCAACTCGGAGTAGGAGTGAGTGCGCGTGATGAGCTTGTACAGATCGTCAATACCCACACTGCCGTCTCGCACCACTTCAGAGGTCTGCCCCTCGCCCACCGCCCCCCTGACCCGCGCCTGCTCGCCTGTCGCTCCCTCGCCCGCCATCCCCCCGCCCCGCGTCTCCTCGCCCGCCACCTCAGCGAGGCCGACCGCCCGGTCCTCGGCCGAGGCGGCGATCGCCACGATCTGCTGGGCGAGCACGTCAAGCGCGTTACGCGGCACGACCGTCGGCTCAATCGCGCCTTCACGCATCCGCCGGCACACCACCGCGCACTCGAGCAAGTCGCCGCGGAACTTCGGGAAGATGCGTCCCTTGCTGACCTCGCCCACGCCGTGACCCGCACGCCCGATGCGCTGCAGCCCGCGCGCCACCGACTTGGGTGACTCGATTTGCAGCACGAGGTCCACCGCACCCATATCGATGCCTAGCTCAAGCGACGAGGTGGCCACCAGACACGGCAGCTCCCCAGCCTTAAGCTGCTCCTCGATCGTCGTGCGCTCCTCTCGCGACAGTGACCCGTGATGGGCCCTCGCGATCTCGCGCAGCGCCACAGGCCCTTGTTGCTCCAAGGGAACGCCGCGCAGGCCGCCCCCAGGGGCGGCCCCATCCAAACCACTCCCGGTGTCATCTGAGCGCTCCTCGGCGCCGTCCACACCTGCCGCGGCAAGCTCGTTGAGCCGCAGCGCCACGCGCTCGGCCGAGCGCCGGTTATTGACGAACACGATCGTCGAGCGGTGCTCGCGCACAAGTCGCAGCACCTCCGGATATATCGCCGGCCAGATCGAATTGCGCGTTGACTCGCTTCCCTGAACAGGCTGGAGCGGATCGTCGCTCGACGGTCCGGTGGATGGGCCGGTGGGCGGGCCCCTCAAGTCACTCATCGACTCCACCGGCACGTGAATGCGCAGATCGAGCGGCTTGCTCACACCGGCGTCGAGGATCCTCACTTTGCGGTTAGGCCCAACCAAGAAACGGCCCACCTCCTCCAGGGGATTCTGGGTGGCCGACAGCCCCACACGCTGCACATCGGTGGTGGAGGTACCTGGGACTTTCGCGCTGCGCACCTGCTCCTCCAAGCGCTCCAGTGTCAACGCCAAGTGAGCGCCGCGCTTGACGGACGCCACCGCATGGATCTCATCGACGATTACCGTCTCGACCGTGTTTAGCATCGCGCGCGCGCGTGAGGACAGGATCAGATACAGCGACTCCGGCGTCGTAATCAGGATCTCGGGCGGTTTGCGCGCCATCGCCGCACGCTCCGCCTGGGAGGTGTCACCCGTGCGGATGCCCACGCTCACGTCCACCCCAATCCCCCTCAGGGGCGCTCGCAGGTTGCGCTCGATGTCGTAGGAAAGCGCCTTCAAGGGGGACACATACACGACGCGCACGCCGCCCTCCGCCCCCAGGCGGGAATTGGCCGTGGGGTCGTTGCCAACGACGGCGTCCCCCGCGTGCGCGGGAGGTTTGGCGTTTGCGGCCTGCTTGGCCTGTGTGCTCAGCCGGTCCAGCGCCCACAGGAACGCCGCGAGTGTCTTGCCCGACCCGGTGGGAGCGGCGAGCAACACGTGCTCGCCGCTGGCGATCGCCGGCCATGCCTTTTGCTGCGCGGCGGTGGGCTCAGCAAACGATGACTTGAACCAGGCGCGCGCCGCCGGACTGAACGCGGCAAGTGGGTCTGGTGTTGTGTGAGCCATGTCCGCCGAGGCTAGCGCGCTGCGCTTGCAGGGTCCCCATGCTCAACTGCTCGAACATCTCTAAAGAGCGCGCAAGATCGTTTCTCGGGATTGTTCGATTAGACTGCCGCGCGTGTCCGACGACGAAACGCAACACGCCTCCAGCGATCGCCCCTCCCCAAAGCGCACGGGACCGCTTGCATGGATGCGTTGGATCACAGGTTCCATACCCAGCGCCGAGCCCGCCCCGTCGGTGCTTGACCCGACAACGAGCGAACAGCTAAGCGTGCGCGGCACGCTGCTCGCGCTGCCCTCGCTGCTCGACGGCACAGGTCTGCCCAACGGGGTCGTGGAGTTGTTGATCGAGGACTCACAAGCACCCACCCGTCAGCTGTTCGACATCCACGACGGCCGTGTCACGCCTGTGGAGCCAGGCAAGTGCGTTCCTTGGGCGAGCATCGCCGGGCCAACCACCGCCTGGGCGAGCGCCCTCGCCCCCGAACGCAACACCACCGCCCTGCGACTCACCGGTGACGAACAGCTCGCTCGGCGCCTGCTCGCTGCCTTGCCGCGCCGCGGCTAAGACTCCCGCACAGCGGATAGAACTGAGCTCCAGTCCAGATAGAGCTGTCCTTGGGACGCGCGCTAACCGGGCGCGAGCAGCCGCGCCGCCGCAACCGCTCGAGGCTCGTCGTGCAGGACCCAATCTGCGACCAACTCGCCCATCACCGGCGAGAGCTGGATGCCAGACCCGCCGGCCCCGGCGGCCACAATCACCGGTGCGCCGCCCGCCATCGGGCCCACGATCGGCCTGCCTGTAGGGCTCACCGGATAGAGACCCGCCCAACCCCCCGCCAGAGCCGCATCCGCCAGTCCCGGCAGGCGACTGGAGAGCTTGCCCGCAAGCTCTTCCAGGAACTCCTCGTCTGCTTGGCGCACGTAGGAGTCGGGGTCGGCGCTGAGCGCGGATGCCTCCTCGCCGTGAAGCCCCGCGATCAACCTGCCTCTGCCCTCGTGGCGAAAGTACAAACCATGCTCGCCGCTGCCAGGCGTGTAGTCCATCACCGACGGCATCGTGTAGCTCAGCTCGTGGCGGAGATGCATCAAGCTAGCCTGATGGCGCTGAGGCGCCAAGTCCAGCTCGCAGCCGAGCAGCGCCGCCACCATTCCAGCCCAGGGGCCCGCCGCGTTGACCGCCAAGTCGCACTCGAGCTCGCCAGCGCTCGTCATCAGTCGCAGCCCACCACCCGCGAGTTGCTCAGCACCGCGCAACTCCGTGGCCGTGAGCAACCTCGCGCCCGCACCGACGGCCAGCTCCGCGAGCAGCCCGCAGTAGAGGTGGCCGTCGACAAAGCCATCTCCGCGTCCGAACAGCCCCGCCTGCACATCATCGGTACGCATGTCCGGGACGAGCCGCGCGATCTCCCCTCGATCGAGCACTTTCGCCTCCCGCACGCCGAGCTCGCGTTGGATCTCCACACTGCGCTCAAATTCTGTCCACGACGTCGCATCGTGGCCAAGTCGCAGGTAGCCGTTGCGCACAACCCGCAGCCCATGCTCATGCTCCAGCCACTCAAACACGCGCATTGCGCGCACCCGCAATTCGATGTCCAGCCGGTCGAGGTACTGCGTCTCGACAATCCCCACCGACAGCCCCGAGGAGCCGGCGGCCACATGCTTCGCCTCGATGACACACACCGAGCCCACGCCGCGCCGCGCCAGCTCAAGCGCGCTGCAAAGGCCAATCGCGCCCGCGCCAATGACGCACACCCTCACCGAGCCACGGCCCCCACCCGCTCGAACGCGTCCAGCACCCGCTCAATCCTCCGCTCGTCCATCGGCGTCGAGAGGCACACCAAGCCATTCCCCGCGATCAGCACGCCGGCCTCGTACATCCGCCACCACAACGCAGTCGGATCCTGCGAGACGATCTGCAGCAGCGAGCCGCTGCCGCTCACTGACCAACCCCGCTCGCGCAATCCCTTGCGTAGAACATCGCCGAGAGCGTTCATCCTCTCGATCTCCGCGGGCCCAAACGCCTGCAACGCAGCGATCCCCGCGCGCATTGTCACAGGGTTGGCCGAGAACGTCCCGCCGTGCGCCACTGCATCTGGACGCCGTGGATCGAACACATCCATAAGGGCAGCTCGCCCACCGACAGCGCCCACGGGAAAGCCACCCCCGATCATCTTGCCGAGTGCGATCAGATCGCCCTCGATCCCGTACAACGAGTGCAATCCTCCCGGCGCGAGCCTGAAAGTGATCACCTCGTCGATCACGAGCACGATTCCGCGGCGCTCGGTCTGCTCGCGCACGAGCCTCACGAACGACGGCTCGAGCGGCTGCAGACCGGCGCGATTGGGCATCAGGTCGAGCAGCACAGCCGCCAAGCGCCCCTCATGCTCGTCGAGCGCCGCCACAAAGGACTCCTCGTCTCCGAGCTCCAGCGTCAGCACATCCCGCTGAGCCGCGGCCGGCACGCCGTGCGAGCCACGGCGCACCACCGCGTCCCAGCTGCCGTGGTAGCAATTGGCAAAGCGCAGTAGCCCGTCCCGGCCGGTTGCGGCACGGGCGGCGCGCACTGCCATCATCACCGCCTCAGTGCCAGAGTTGGCAAAGCGCCAGTGCTCAGCCCAACCCACGCGCCCCGCCAGGCACTCGGCCAGCTCAATCTCGGAGAGCGTCGGCAAACCAAACGCTGACCCTTCGGCGAGCGCCACCGTGACCGCCTGCACCACCGGTGCGAACGCATGACCGTGTACAAGCGCCGTGTAGTTGTTCTGCAGATCGATCGCCCGGTGGCCGTCGACGTCGACGATCTCGCAACCCTCACCGCGCGCTGCATAGGGAGGATGAGGAGCGACGAACAGCGTCGAGCGTGAATTGCCGCCGGGCAGGCTGCGCAGGGCGCGCTCATACAGCTTCTGTGCAGTCGGCGCTTCAGTGACGATCGGAGTCCGCTCCATCGGCTTGCCATGTTGGCATCAATTTGGGTGTTGCCCGGGATTCACACGCATGGCACGAGCACGGCCTCCTCCGCTGAGACGAACAGCTCCAGCTCAGCTCCCAGCACGATCCCCCCGCAGTCACGCGAGTCGATCGTCGCCACGATCCGCCCGAACTCCGGCGATTGGATCGATATCTCCTGCTCGTCGCCAAACAACAGCATCTCCGACACCACCCCGGCGACCCGCAGCGACCCTGGCGCGCACGCGCGCCACAGGCTGCGGCGGCGCACGGCCAGCGTCACACGATCCCCAGCCTTGGCAGTCGACGCACAGCGGACCTCACCATCCCCACAGCGCACGCGCGCGCTCCCGTCGCCAAGCAGCTCGTGCTCCCGTACCGCCAGCAGGTTCGCGTTTGCGAAGAAGCCCGCCACGAAGCTGTCCGCCGGGCGCGTATAGATTTGCGCAGGCTCCCCCACGCTCGCCACCCTCCCCGCACGCATGATCGCGATGCGATCCGACAGCGCCAGCGCCTCCTGTTGATCGTGCGTGACGTACACGATCGTCGCACCCAGCTCTCGGTGGATGCCGCGGATCTGCTCCTCCATCTCGATGCGCAGCGCCCGGTCGAGCGCCCCCAGCGGCTCATCCATCAAGATCACCTCGGGGTCGTACGCGAGGGCCCTCCCGAGCGCCACCCGCTGTTGCTGGCCGCCGGAGAGCTGGCGCGGATAGCGGCCTTCAAGGCCCTCCAGCCGCACTAGACCCAACATCTCCCTCACGCGCCGCTCGCGCTCGGCGCGGCCCACACGCCTTAGCTTCAAGCCATAAGCGACGTTTTGAGCAACGGTCATATGTGGGAAGAGCGCGTAGTTCTGAAACACCATCCCCACGCCGCGCCGTGCGGGCGACAGTCGCGATATGTCACGACCGCGCAACAGCACCCTCCCCGACGTCGGCGCCTCAAAGCCCGCTATCACCTTCAACAGCGTCGTCTTGCCCGAGCCACTCGGCCCAAGCAGCGTCAACAGTTCGCCCTGGCGCACCTGCAAGCTGATCTCCTGTAGCGCAGGCGTCTCGCCATAGGACTTGCTCAGTGCCTGGATGTCGAGCACCATCTCCTCGCTCACAATGCCCCCCGGCGTGCCAGTCGCACCGCAAACGCCATCGCGAGGCTGGTGCCCACCATTAGAAGAGTGGCGATCGCGGTGATCACGGGTTCGAGGCCGTAGCGCACAGAGTCGAGGATCGCCTTAGGCAACGTCTCTTGACCGGGCCCGCCGAGGAAGTTGATGAGGACCGCCTCGTCAAGGCTGGTCACGAACGCGAGCACCCCACCCGCCATGATCGCCGGCGCGAGCAATCGCAGCGTGATCGCAAACCAGGCTTGCATCCTGCTCGCGCCCGCCACCATCGCCGCCAGCTCCAGCTCGACCGGGATGCGGCTCATGGCAGCACTGGTAACGAGCAGCATCACCGGCACCGCGAGCGTCAGGTTGGCGAGCACTAGGCCCCAGTAGGTTCCGAGCAGACCAATCTGAGCGTACACGCCGTACATCGCAACCGCATAGGCGGATATCGGGAGGATGATTCCCGCGATACCGCCGACTTGCAAAGCATTGCGAAACGGAAGCCTGCTGCGATGGATGGTGAACAGTGTGGGCACCACCACAAGCGCAGCGAGCAGCGCCACCGGGGCGGCGATCCTCACCGATAGCCATAGCGCCAAGCTCCAGCGCGAGTCTTCGAGCAGCGTACGGTACTGGTGCAGCCCCCACGCGTGCGGAGGAAAGTCGAAGAAGCGATCATCAGAGAAGGACAGCACCATCACCAACGCCGCGGGCACGAGCAACGCGAAAGTCGTGACCGCGACCACGGCGGCGCTCGCAGCGCCGGTGAAGCGGTCGCCGAGCAGTGCCCGTGTCACGCTACCGCCCTCTGCAGGCGACGGCGCCCGACTAGAGCCAACGCCAGGCCAAGCGTGAGCAGCGCGACGGCCAGCAAGATCACCGACGCGGCGCTCGCGATGGGGAAGTCATAAAAGGTAAAGATGTAGTCCTGGATGAAGCTCGCCATGAACGGCGCCTGCGCGCCTCCGAGCAGCACCGGCGTGACGTAGAAGCCGAGCGAGATCGCGAACACGAGCGCCGCACTCGCGACGATCCCGGGCATCGCCAGCGGCAGCATCACCGAGCTGATCGCACGCGCGCGAGAAGCCCCCAGACCACGAGCGGCATCGAGCAGCGACTCGTCTATGCCCGTGAACACTCCATAGAGCGAGACGGCTGCGTAAGGAACCATCGTGTAGACCATTCCAATCGCCACAGCCGTCGAGGTATAGAGCAACGAGACCGGTCCCAGACCCACCAGTTCGAGCCCCTTGTCGAGCGGTCCTTCCGATGACAGCAGGATCACGATCGCGTAGTTCTTCACGACCGTCCCCATCCAGAAGGGGGCAAGCACCGCAAGCCATAGGACTGCCTTCACGGCCGTGCTCCTACTGACCTTGATGTGCCACGCAAGCATGCCCCCGAGCGTCACCGCTACCGCGCTCACGAGCACGCTCGACAGGACGGTGGTGATCAGCGCACGCCTACCAGCGGGACTATTCAAGACCGCGGCGTAGTTGCCTATCCCTTCGCCGGTGGTGAGCGAGTCGATCGTCAGCTTGACGAGCGGATACACAACGAAGCCGAGCAACATCGCAAGCAGCGGCACCACGAGCAACAGCGCCCAACGGTTGGGCAGGATCGCGCTCCAAGGCGATCCTGCCTCATCGCGAGGCGGCGCGGGGAGGCTCGCCGTCACGCTCCTCCCCGCCTGCCCCATTTCAGAAGTCCCGTGCGCAGCTACCCGCGCAGGAAGTTCTCGTAGGCGGTGTTCAGTTCATTGCTGTGCTGTCCATACCACAGGAAGTTGGGCGTCGCCAACTGCTTGAGGTTCACCGGATTGTCGGCGAGCTGCGAGCCGATTGAGCTCGGGAGGTAATTGAGTGCCAGCGGATTGGGCACCGAGTCGTGGACGATTTCAGCCCACGTCGCCTCCGACTTCGGGTGGCTTGCGATGAACGCGAGCAGCTTTGAAGCGTCGCCGGAGTTGTGAGCCCCTTTCAGCACCGCCCAGTAGCTCGGCTCGTACGCGCCTTCCATCCACACCACCTTTAGTTTCACTCCTTGGGAGATGAGCTGGTAGGCGCGATCGCTCCACATGATCCCAAGCGGCACCTCGCCGCTGCGCATGATCTGCTGTTGCTGTTCGCCGGACTGCCAGAACACCTTGACCTGAGGCTTGAGCCCTTCAAGCGTCTTGATCACGGCTTTTACGTTCACAGGCGTCGTGGCGGTCTGGGTGATCGGCATCCCCGCGGCCACCTCGGCCGTCGTGATCGCCTCGATCGGCTCGATCCCCCCGAACATGCGTGGCTGGGGGAACTCCTTGGTGTTGTAGAACTGGGCCATCGTCGTCGGACAGGTCTTCATCTTGTCCGTATTGCAGACAATCACGTCGCCGAGGCTTCCATGGGAGAAGCCAAACGGCGTGACCTTCTGGGCACCGAGTTCCTTTTCGAAGCTCGCCTTTGTGGCGGGCGGCAGCGGAGCCAGCTGTCCCTTTGCGTAGAGCGTGTAGGCCGAGCCTCCGTCGAGCGAGTCAACCGCGTCCCACTGAAGCTGTTTAGCCTGGTTCTGCGCTTCCACGCGCGCGAGCTGCGCGCCAGGAGCATCCACGAACTGAGACTTAACGTGGTTTTCCGTGTCGAACTGGTTCAGGTATGCCTTCTGCGTAGCTTCGTCAATCACCCCTCCCCAACCGCCGATCGTCAGCGTGGCGGAGCTTTTACTACTACTACTGCTACTACTGCTGCTACTGCCGCATGCGGCGATGCCCAAGCTAACCACGAGTACCGCGAGCGCCCCAAAAACCCGGCGGCTCCTACCCCGACTCATTGACTGCATGTGTTTCCCCTCTCCTAACTGCGCTTGAGCTCGACGATTCGGCGCACCATTCCCGAGCGCACCGATGCGAGCGTGCCCTCAGAGCGTGACCTGCGAAGGCAACCAGCCCCCTGTGCTCAGCGGAACACGGCATCCAGTGTGTCCCGCGGGATTGATGGCTGAGAGTCGAGCACTCGATGACCAATAACCGTGAGGATCGCGTGCGCCGCATACCGCGCGGTGCGCCCTCCCCCCACATCGTATTGGGGGATCATCTCGCATATGTCAAATGCTCCAACACTCTCGAACTCCGGAAGGACTCCTAGCGCGGCCAAGACTTCGCCTGAGCTGAGGCCATCCACGACGATCGAGTGGGTGCCCGGCGCGTAGGCGCCGTCAGTGACGTCGATATCGAACGTCACATACACACGATCAACCCCCTCGGAGGCGATCTCCAGCGCCTCGCGCATCGTCTCGAGCACGCCGCGGCGACGAATCGAGGAGGCAGTATAGGCGACGAAACCTCGCTCCTTGCAGATGCGCAGCTGCTCGGGCTCGGCAATATTCGTCCCATTCAAGCCCCACCACACCATGTTTCCGACCGCCTCGTGCTCGCTTATGCGGCGCGCGAACGTACCGTGGTTGAGATGTCCCATGTCGCGGAACTCGTCCCAGAAGTCGAAGTGGCCATCGATATTCAGAAATCCGACCTTCGCGTTCGGCGTGCTGGCACGCAGCCCCCGCGCGAAGCCGATGAACGAGGGATAGGGCACGAAGTGGTCTCCGCCGAGCACAACCGGCATCGCGCCGCGTGCCGTGAGCTCGGCGACGGGCGCCGCGATCGCCTCGATCTGCGCGTGCACGTCGCCCTGATGGATGCGCACATCGCCCGCGTCAAACAGGCGCGGCTGCTCGGGCACAGTCCACACGCTTCCCTCGGACACATTCACGTAGCCGACCGGCTCTGTCTGCAATCCGTAGTAGCCCGCTAGATACAGCGACGCCTCACGGATCGCCCGAGGCGCATAGCGCTGTCCATTGCGACCCAGCGTCCACGAATCCAGCGGCACGCCGAGCACCGCCACGCTATCGGCCGGGACTCGATCCACGCAGAGGGCCGGTGCCCTGTAGAACGTGGTCGGCCCGGCATACCAATGGACCGTGTCGCGCTGGGGCGTCAACGCTCGCTCAGCATTCAGTGCCGGCCCACTTTGCGGCGATCGCCTACGCATCGTCGCCGACCCAGGTGCGACGACGCTTGGAGGCCCTGACTCACTTGCAAAACAGCTCCACGGGGACCTTGTTGAGAACCTCCGGGCCATCCTCTGTGACAAGCACATTGTTGCCGAGCATCATCGTCGCACCGTCGCTGTAGGAGAGGCCCGGCTCCATCGTGATCACCATGCCCGGTTCGATCACATGGGGATCGCCCCTCATCAGGCTGAGCCCCCCGATCCAGATCGGGGGGTAGGCGATCTCCATGCTGAAGCCAAACCGACCCCACGTGTTCTGCTCATAGCCGCGGTGGCACTCCGCCACGAGCTCCACGATCTCCGCGACGCTCGTGCCTGCACACAGCGCCTCGGTGGCTCGCTCGAGCGCGACGCGCACGACGTCATAGAGCTCCCGGACGCGCGGTGAGGGCTCCCCGAGGACAACCGTTCGCGAGATGTTGCAGTGGTAGCGACGCACCACGCCACTAACCTCCAGATAGACGACGTCGCCGTCGCTCAGCACCTTGCCGACAGGTGTCCCGTGTAGCGTGCCACGCGCGTCCACGAGCGTCGGATAGGCGGGAAACTCGCCTCCGGCGAGCGCAACCGCCTGTTGTATCGCAGCCATCACCTCACGGTCACTGACACCAGCGCGGATTGCATCGATGCCAGCGCTCACCCCGAGGTCGGCGACATGGGCCGCCTTGCGCAACAACGCGATCTCAGCAGGGCTCTTGACCAGACGCAAGTCGTCGAGCGCCTCACAGACGTCGATTGTCTGGGCATCTGGTAGCCCTCGCATCAGCTCCAATGCGTAGCGCGCCTTGAAGTGGTAGCTCGACAGGTTCACGCCAATGCGCCGCGCACCGGCAAGCCCACGCTCGCGCAATATCCTCAGCAACCGCGCGATTTGATCCTCATGAGTCCAGATCGCCTGAACGTCACTCACCCAGCAGGTTTCCTCGCACAGCAACAGCTCAGCCTTGTTGCAAAGCAACGTGAGCGGGGCCTCCTCGGCGAGTGGCACGACGAGCGCCTGAAAATAGAAAGCGCTCGTCGGCTCATAGCCTGACAGCCAGTTGTAGTGCTCAGGCTGGGTCAGCAGCAGCAGCTCAACTTCTTGCGTGCGCATCCACTCGCGCGTACGCGCGAGTCGCTCTTGGTACTCCTCGAGCGCGACCGCCATACGGGGAGCGCCCCGGGCGTCGGTCATCTCACGATTGTGCGGCTTTGCTCGCGCATGAACTGCTGGAGATAGTACGGCCCAAGGCCGCCCTTGCCCGTGAGGCCGCTCGCCTTCCAGCCGCAAAACGACTGCGACCCCGGCCACGCCCCCGTGGTGGCGCCCGCACGACGATTCACATACACCACTCCGGCCTCGATCTGCTGAAGGAACCGCTCCACCTCGGGCTCGTCCTCACTGAAGATGCCGGCGCTCAGCCCGTAGTCGACGGCGTTGGCCTCAGCGATCGCGCCGGCAAGATCGTCCACTCGCGTCACGGTGAGAAACGGCAAGAACAGCTCACGCCGGCTCAAGACGTGGCCCACCGGGAGGTCACTCACGACGGTCGGCTCGACAAAGTGCCCACCGCGCTGCTCGATCCGCCGCCCACCGGCGACGACATCGCCCTCGCGAGTCGCGAGGGCGACGCTCTCCGCGAAACGTGCCGCCGCGCGCCCGTCGATGACCGGCCCGAGCGCCGAGGTGCGATCCGCGGGATCTCCGACGGCGAGCGTGCCCGTAAACGCGCACAGCCGCTCGACGAGCTCGTCGTGGACCTCCCCCGAGACGATCGCGCGCGAGCACGCGCTGCACTTCTGCCCAGAGAGCCCAAACGCAGCCCTCGCAATGCCCTCCGCGGCCTTCTCCAGATCGGCGTTGGCGGTAACTATCGCGGGATTCTTGCCGCCCATCTCCGCCAACACTGGGCGCGACCAGGAGCCATCGGCCAACGTCCGTGCGATCTCCCGCCCAACGGGCACCGAACCGGTGAACGCGATCCCCGCGACGTCTCCGGCGACGAGCGCGCGACCGGTCTCGGCGCCGCCGTGCACAAGATTGAAAACGCCCGCTGGCAGCTCCCCCTCCGAGAACACCTCACCGAGCAGCGCGCCCGTCCACGGCGTCGCCTCCGAGGGCTTCACGACCACCGTGTTGCCCGCTATCAGCGCAGCCGAGAGCATGTTCACCGCCAGCGCCAAGGGAAAGTTGAACGGTACGATCACGCCGAACACTCCATAGGGCCTGAGCGTCTCGAGATTACGTTCGCTCGCGGTGAGGCTCACAAGCGGCGCCGTGAATCCGCCAGCCTCCTCGATCTCAGCGCAGTAGGTCTCAATCAGGTCGATCGCCTCCTGCACCTCGGCGATCGACTCCACGCGCGTCTTGCCGGTCTCAAGGCTCACGACGGACGCAAGCTCGACGTGACGCTTACCGATCGCACCCGCTACCGCACGCAGATGAGCACAGCGCTCGCCGTATGCCGTCAAGCCCCAGTACGCTTGTGCGCGTCGCGCGGCCCGCAGCGCCTCGGCGACGGTCTCCCCGTCGGCCGCGTGTGCGCGACTGACGTGTCCACTGGCGTCGGAGGGGTCGTGTCGCTCGAAGACCTCTCCCGCCCATGAGCTCTCCCCGGCGATGAGGTGGGCAAACGGCTGCGGCGCGGTAGCGCGCATCTGCGCAAGTCGTCGCTCGAACTCTTCATCGAGTCCACTCGGTAGCGCTCCGCTGGTGTACGTCAAACGCTCGCTCACGCCGCCTGCACCCCTATGCAATTCGGGCTTTGAATACTCAGTTCTGAACAATCTCGCATCAGTATCGTCCCCAGCAGAGAGCAGCCGATCAAGTCGATTCGGAAAATCCCGTATTTGAGCATAAATTCGGCATAGATAAAGGAGATACGTACCACCTGTCAGCTATCAGAGGGTGTGACCTACGCCGATGCCCTCCACGCGCGCCAGCACCTACCGTACATCGAGACCCCACAAACTCAGTTCGACATGCTGCTCACGATTGAGAACGTCGGCATTCCCAAGTATGATGACTGTTCAATAGAGGTGCACCCATGTAGAGGCACCTCCGGCACTACGGATAGGGGCCATAGCAGAGATGCCTAGAGTAAGCTCGAATTCTTCCAAATCCGGCCAAGACGGTGAGTGGTCGATACCAAGCCTTCGTGAGCCGCGCTACTCCCAGTCGCTCGAGCGCGGGCTTGCCATCCTGGGTTGCTTCACTCCGGACCGACCCATACTCGGCATCGCCGACATCGCCGACGACCTGGGGATGAGTCGCTCGACGACGCATCGCTATGTGATCACACTCGTGGCGCTTGGCTTTCTCGAGCAGGGCGCCTCACGCAAGTACCGCCTCGGTCTGCGCGTCACCGATCTCGGCATGTCGGCGCTGAACTCAACTGGTCTGCGCGAGCATTCGCGCCCTTACCTCGAGGAGCTGCGCCAGCGCACCTCCTACACCGTGAACCTCTCGGTGCTCGACGGTCCGGAGATCCTGTATGTCGATCGGGCACGCAGCTTCCGTCGCGGACAGAACAAGATCGACCTGAACCTGCGCCCGGGCTCACGGTTGCCCGCCTACTGCACCTCAATGGGCAAGGTCCTGCTTGCCAATCTTCCCGAGGCCGAGCAGCGCGACCTGATCGGGACCATGACGCTTGCGCGCCGCGGTCCGAATTCGATCACGAGCAAGAAGGCGCTGCGCACCGAACTCGAGCACGTACTCGAGGAGGGCATGGCGGTAAATGACGAAGAGCTGGCCCAGGGCCTGCATTCGATCTCGGCGCCTGTTCGCACCGAGTCGCGCGAGGTAGTGGCAGCCGTGAACATCGCGGCACACAGCTCGATGATCTCGCTCGAGGAGCTTGTTGACGCGCTCGGCCCCCATCTGGTCGCAACCGCGGACAACATCTCGGCGCGGCTCGGCTACCGCCGCGACGACGAGCAGAGCTGAGCTCAAGCCCTGGTGGGCTTCCGCCGGCCGGCGTACGGATCACGACACCGGTCGGCTGGCGTCAGCCGAACAAGCTCATCACGTCAGTCCAGCTAGCGTCGACTCAGAGCGCACGTCGACTCAGAGCGCATTGACCGGCGCGCTCACATACGCTACGGCCCGATGATCCCATCAGCGAGATCACTCACCGTCGCACTCGGCGCACTCGTGGTTGCAGTCGGCCTGGGTGCCTGCGGCGAAACGGCGTCGACAAGCAATTTCAAGGGCGAAAGCCATAACGTCGCCCAGACCGTCTCCAACTTCCAGAGCGACGCGACTGCCGCGGACCAGAAGAAGCTCTGTGAAGACGACCTCGCCGCAACGCTCACTACCCACCTGCGCAGCTCCGGCGGGTGTCAGACCGTACTCAAGAATCAGTTGCGCGAGGTCGACTCACTGAGCCTTACGATCGAGGCGATCAAGATCAGCGGCAAAAGCGCTGTTGCACAGGTCAAGAGCACCTATTCGGGCAAGAGCCGCGTCACGGCGCTATCGCTCGTCAAGGAAGGCTCACACTGGAAGATCTCCGGGGTGGGCAGCCGCTCCTCCTAAGCCGACGCGGGATTGAGGCGCCCCCGAGAGGTGTGCGGTGGCCGATAGCTTAGGCGAGCGAGCGGCCGTACTGGCGCTCGTAATAAGCGCGATAATCGCCTGAGCGGACAGGCTCCCACCACCAAGCGTTGTCGCGATACCACGCGACAGTCTGCTCCAGGCCCTCAGAGAAGCGCACGCGCGGCTCCCAGCCGAGCGCCCTGACCTTCTCCGAGGAGAGCGAATAGCGACGGTCGTGGCCGGGACGGTCGGTGACGTGCTCTATCAACGACTCGTCCGCACCGGTCAGCTCGATGATGCGCTGCACCACCTCGATGTTGGGGCACTCGTCGGGGCCGCCCGCGTTGTAGACCTCACCCACAACCCCGTGCTCGAGCACATGCCCGATGGCTCGGCCGAAATCGGTGGCATGGATCCAGTTGCGCACCTGCATCCCGTCGCCGTACACCGGCAGCGGGTCGCCATGGAGGGCATTGAGGATCATCAGCGGGATCAGCTTCTCTGGATATTGATATGACCCATAGTTGTTGGACCCGCGACAGATCGTGGCCGGCAGGCCATAAGTGTGGAAGTAGCCCTGTACCAGCAGGTCGGCGCCGGTCTTCGTGGCCGAGTAGGGCGAGGAAGGGCGTAGTGGCGACTCCTCGGTGAACGAGCCATCCTCGATCGACCCGTACACCTCGTCGGTTGAGACCTGCACGTAGCGCAGGTCTCGCTCGCGTGCGGCCTCCAACAGCACGTAGGTTCCCAACGCGTGTGTCCTCACAAACGCGTCCGGCTCCGCGATCGAGCGATCCACGTGTGTCTCAGCGGCGAAATTGACGATCGCTTCGATCGGTCCCGACCCACCTCCCTCGAGCGCGCCCGCGACCGCCTGCGGGTCCTCGATCGCCCCGTGCACGAAGCGAAAGCCGGGATCCTCAGCGAAGTCGTGGAAGTTCTCCTCACGCCCCGCGTAGGTGAGCTTGTCCAGCACCACCACCTGATCGCCGTTCTCGCGCAACCGCATACGGACAAAGTTGGAGCCGATAAACCCCGCGCCACCACAGACCAGAAGCCTCATGAGCCGATTATCCCATCCCTGGCTGCCAGATAGCCCGCGAGTCCATCCTGCCAGGGGCCCATCGGCAGCACATCGTCACGTTCGGTGTCCAGCACCGAGAACGCCGGCCTGGGAGCGGGGCGAGCCATCTGCGCACTCGAAATCGCCTCCACGCGGCAGTCAACCTCGGCCTGACGGAAGATCTCCTTGGCAAAGCCGTTCCAGCTGACACGGCCCGCACCGGTGAGATGAACAAGCCCGCTGACCCCGCGGTCGAGCAGTCCCACCACCGCCGGGGCAAGGTGTCCCGACCATGTGGGCGAGCCGATCTGATCGTCCACCACCTGTACCGCCTCGCGCTCGCCGGCGAGGCGTAGCATCGTGGCGACGAAGTTAGGGCCATCGGTCCCGTAGAGCCAAGCGGTGCGCACGACGGTGTGGCTCGGGGAGGCCGCCAGCACTTGGCGCTCGCCGGCGAGCTTGGTCTCTCCATAGACCGACTGTGGACACGTCATGTCGGACTCCACGTAGGCCCGAGACCGACCGCCCTCGTCAACTGGGGCCACCCCATCGAAAACGTAGTCGGTGGAGATGTGAAGCAGGGGTGTGCCAATCCCAGCCGCGGCGCGCGCGAGGTTGCCGGCACCATCGGCGTTCACGGCATGGGCCGCCTCGCGATTGCTCTCGGCCCCGTCCACATCGGTCCACGCGGCGCAGTTGAGCGTGGCATCGGGTCGCTCGCGCTCATAGAACTTGACAACGGCCCGCTCATCGGTGATGTCGAGCTCAGGGAGATCCACGAGGATCAGCTCATGCCCGGCTCGCTCGCCGGCGCGGCGCACGTCCGCTCCAAGCATTCCTGCGGCTCCTGTGACGAGGATTCTCAACAAGGAGCCCCCTGGCAACGCGAGCAGTTCATGCCCGCGCCTGCGTGTCTGCCGGATTGAGGCGCGCGTTCTCTGGGCTCACAGGATCGAGATATCCGAGTTGTCGCCCACCATGAAGCGATAAGCGCGCGGCTGGCGATCGCCACGGCGAACCGTCACGTTGCGCCCGAGCAGCGAGGACTCCATGCGCCCGTCCAGGTCGCACACCGAGGATCCCTCCAGCAGGATCGAATGCTCCACCTCGGCGTTTGTTATGCGGCAGTTCTCACCGATCGCCGTATAGGGACCTATGTAGCAGTCGCGCAGCTGGGCTCCCGCGCCAACGATCGCGGGGCCGCGTACCGTTGTCCGCTCCAGGCGCGCCCCAGCCTCGATCACGACACGTCCGTCGACCTGCGAGTCGATCAGCTCGCCCTCAACGCGCTCGCCCAAGTTGTCGAGGATCAGCCGGTTGGCCTCGAGCATGTCATCGAGGCGTCCGGTGTCCTTCCACCATCCACGCACGATGTGCGGCTCGACGCGCCGGCCTCCGTCGACGAGATACTGGATCGCGTCGGTGATCTCGAGCTCTCCCCGCGCGGAGGGCTCGATCGCGCGTGCGGCGTCGTGGATCTGCGCTGTGAACATGTACACGCCGACAAGTGCGAGGTCGGTGGCCGGCTGCGAGGGCTTCTCGACGAGCCGCACCACGCGGCCGATCTCTCCGGCTGACGCCTGCGCCAGCTCGGCGACGCCGAAGTTCTCAGGATCGGGCACTGGCGTGAGCAGGATCAGCGCGTCGGGGCTGTGCTCGCGAAAGGCGGCCACCAGGTCCGCGATGCCACCCTGCAGCAGATTGTCGCCGAGGTACATCACGAACGGGCTGTCGCCGAGGAAAGGCTCGGCTGTGAGCACCGCGTGGGCCAGCCCAAGCGGCTCGTCCTGCACGATGTACTCGATGCGCACCCCGAAGCGGGAGCCGTCACCGGCGGCTTGCCTGATCTCCTCGCCTGTCTCGGGCGCGATGATGATGCCGATGTCCCGCACACCCGCCGCCGCCATCGCCTCGATCCCGTAGAACAACACGGGCTTGTTGGCCACAGGCACGAGCTGCTTGGCACTCGTGTGCGTGATTGGCCGCAAGCGCGTGCCTTTGCCTCCTGAGAGGATGAGTCCCTTGAGCGAATCCATTCGCGCGAAGCCTATCGATGGGCTCACTCATACGAAGGCAGCCGTGAGCCGGAGGCCGAGTGGGGTGCGGGTGCGATACGGCGCGGGGTGTTGGCGCGGCGCGGCGCGGCGCGGCGCCGAATCAGTACACGCCCGCTAGCTTGCGGTGGTCCCAGCTCGCGCGGCGGCGCTCGACGAACTCCATCGCCACCCGCTTGGCGGCCTGCTTGTCCACCATCTCGGCTACCTCCGACGCAAGCGCGTCCACCGCAGGCTCACCGCGAGGGGCGGCATAGCGCCTGAAGATCTCCTGGCCGAGCGCCCCTACGGTCTCGATATCGCGGTGGACCAGTACATCGCACTCGAACATCACCCCACGCAACTCCTGATACTGCTCGGCGGCCTCGACCTGCAGCGTTGCGCGAGGATCGCGCTCCAGGTTGCGCACCTTTTGCGAGGCCGCATACGTCCAAGCCCAGATCCGCGGCCCCACCCCGTCGTCGGGATCGCGCAACACGTACCAGAGCGGCATCAGATGAGGCCACCCGCGCGGCCCCACCGTCGCGCACGTCACCGTCCGCTCTTCTGAGAGGAATGAGGCGACCTCCTCCTCGCTCATCCTGATCTGATCACGGCGGCTCATCGCGACGCGCAGCGGAGGAAGAGGGAAAGAGACCGACGTACCGCGCGCCGGCGCGAGCTCATGAGACGCCCAGCAAGCACCGCGCGGGAAGGATGCTCACGAGACGCCCGCGGGCACCGCGCGCAGACGGCGCACCGCCGCGAGCACCGCGTCGCGAGCGTCCTCGGGCTCCAGCACGACCGCGTCGCCGGCCTCCTTGAGCACCTCGCGCACAAGCCAGTCGGTGCCGGCGAAGCTCAGCTCTACGACGATCGACCCGTCGACGAGCTCGTCGACGACGCGCCGCTGCTCACGTGCCCACCGTGCCCGCTCCGGGGAGATCCACACGCGCGCCGTACGCGAAGCCTGTACCTCGCCCGTGCGCATCCAGCCGTCCACTTCGGCGATCGGATCGACCTCGGGGCGCGGCTCGAACGTCTCGTCGGTCACCTGCGCGCGCCTGATGCGATCGAGGCGGAAGTGGCGCATGTCGTGCTTGTCGGGATCGAATGAGGCCACATACCAGCCCTCCTGCCCGTTGGTGAGCGCGTAGGGCTCCACACGCCGCAGCGAGAACTCATCCTCGTTCTCCTTGTAGTAGTCGAGCTCCACCAGCCTGTGCTCGACGATCGCACGTGACACGATCCGTGCCACCTCGGAATCGTCGCTCGTGGCGTGAGCAACCTGCAGCCCTTGCTCCATCGGGTCCTGACCGAGCGCGGCCACGATCTTCTCGCGGGCGGAGGCAAGCGAACCCTCGGGAATGTGCTCGCCGACCAGGTCTATCGCCGCGACGAGCGCCTTAGCCTCGACGGGGAGCAGTCGCGCGGGGCGGTCGAAGTTGTCGCTGTAGGGCTCGGGATCGACGTCGATCTCGCCCTCCTCCTCAAGAATTTCCGCGTACAGCACGTAGGACCCACCGCCGAAGTTGACGACGTTCAGGACGTTTATGTCCTCGCGCAGCTCCTCGTCGGAGAGCTGCAGGCTCTCGCACACCTCGGCGATCTTCACGCGCTCGCTCCGCCTGCCAGCGTGGATCAGGATGCTCGCGAGCGTCACGAGCCGCGCAAAGCGCTCGGGGCGGATGGCCGCTTCGGCTTGAGGATCGCGCTCGGCGGCCGCGGCCCTGCGCCCCGCACGCGCCGCGGAGGCCGCACTGGGGTGGGCGGTGCTCCCGATCGGCTCCTCAAGCGCCGGTACGCTGTCGGCCAGCTCCAGCGCCTCGGAGTGGAGCTCATCCAACAGCGTCAGACGACGCGCAAGTTCCTCCACGAGCTCGGATGGGCCGAGCAACCGCGCGTGCTCACCGAGACCCAGCACCCATGAGGCGATCATGCGCGCGTTTGAGTAGCTGGTGCGCAACAGCCGGTCCCCCGGCGCGTGTCCCTCGCCGTCCGCTGGCACCATCTCTCCGTAGCGGCCGAAGTGGCGTTCTATTTGCCACGCGATGCGCTCGGATAGAAGCACCTCGGCTGTCCCCTGCTCCTCGCCGAGCTGCCACTCGGAGCGGTTTGCGTAGGCGCGCGGATCGAAGTCGACGGGGCGCCTGAAATCGTGCTCGGCCTTCGTGGCATAGGAGACCTTGCCCTGGATGCGCGACAGACGAAAGACGCGAATCTCCTCCCGCTCATGCGCGTGGCCGAGCAAATAGAACTCGCCGCCCTGGAACAGGAGGTGGTAGGGATCGACGCGGCGAGAACCGACCTCGTCGCGCGCCATCGTGTAATAGTCGAAGGTGATCGTCTTGTTGCGGAAGATCGCCGTCTCGATCTTGGCGAGACGAATCGAGAGCTCGTGCCCACCAGCCGATGCCGTGATACCCAGGGCAGCCGAGCGCTGCTCGGGCGCACGCAGCGGACTGGGGCGCCCCCAGGTGATCTGCTGCAGCGCCAGGCGCAGCGGCTCGGCGTAGGCGAACTCGCCGTCGAGCAGGTGCAGCGCGGCCTGTAGCGCGGCCAGCTCTTCGTCTGAGAACTCGATTGCGGGCAGATGGAAGTTCTCGGGACGCAGCGAGTAGTTCTCCTGCTCGGCCGCACCGTCGGCGGGGCGGTCCACGGTGAGCTGGATCCGCAACGACTCGAGCTCCGAGCGGTCGGCATAGAAACGGCGCGCGAACGCGTCCTCGTTCATGCCGCTGTAGCCCTCCACGTCGCGTCGGATCTCAAGCGCCGTGACCGGCCTGCGCTCGGCCATCAGGTATGAGATCAGCGACAGCTGGCGGATCAGCTTCTCTGTGTCCTTGGCCATCAGGGTTCGGGTCCGGATAGGTGGTGGGCTGATGTGGTCGGGCCGTGGATGCAAGGCGCCGCACGCAAGCGCAGCCGTGCTGGTAGCACGGCGAGCATTGCGGGTGGCGTATGGCGCCGCGGAGCGGGCGCCTCAGGCCAACAGATATCCGGACACGGACCCATAACCATCAAAGATAGAACCCGATGGCGAGACGTATTCGCCTGGGGAGCTTCCCGCTCGCTATTTGCGGGTTTTTGACGCCTCACTGGAGCCGCCTCACGCAGAGCCGGTCGGAGTCGCACCCATGCGCGAGGCTCAGGTCACTCCAAGGTCGCTTCCCGAGACAGCTTGCTCAGGCGGCTTCGCGCTCGGACTCTTCGGAGAGTCCGAGCTGCTCGCGCGCATTGAACCAAGCGCCCGATCCGATCGCTCGATCGAAGCTCGACCAGCGCGCACCCGGCGAGAGCTCCTTCTCGATCCGATCGAAGCTGCCGAGACGCCCGCCGAGGTTGTCGATCATGTGTACGAGCGTGGCCTCCCGCGTGCACGGCACCACGGGGCTCCCATGCTCGAGCGAACCGTGATGGGAGAGGATGATGTGCAGCACAGCCCACGCCAGCTCCTCCGGGAAGCCGTCGATGTCCTCTATGGCGCGGCGGACGCGGTAATAACCGAGCGGGATCTCCCCATGCAGGCGACCGAGGTCGGTGAGGTCGATGCTCTGGGAATCGTCCGTGTAGGCATCGAGCTTGCCGATGTCGTGCAGCAGCGCACCCGTCACCGCTACGTCACGGTCGATCCCGGGAAAGGTCGCCGAGATCGCGCTGACGCCTTGTGCCACTCCGAGGCAGTGCTCCAGCAGGCCGTGGCGGTAGGCCTGGTGGTAGTACTTGGCAGCGGGCGCCACCTCGTAGCGCGCCCACAGCGGCGAACCCTCGCCGAACACGTGCTCGAGCAGGACGCTGAGATGGGGATTGCGCACGGTTGCGAGCAACTCGCGCAGGTCCACCTCCATCTGCTCGGGTGAGCGGGCCGGACCATCGAGCAAGTCGTCGAGCGCGAAGCTCCCCGGCTCGGCCGCGGCGAGCGAGCGAAGGTTTATCTGTGGGCCAAAGCGCGGATGCACAGTGTAGCGACCGCTCACATGCACCGGGACACCCGGCGTCGCGAGGCGCTCCATCTCGACAAGCTCCTCCCACACCATCGAGACCACGGCGCCGGTGCGGTCGCCCAGCTGCAGGCGCAGGTACTCGCCACCGTCGCGGCGGGAGCGACGCTCGATCGCGCGCACCAGCAGGACCTGGTCGATCTCTGTGCCGTCTGTGAGCTCGTTGACGAGCATGACTTGCAAGGTAGAGCCGAGCGCGGACGGTATCCGGCCAAATCCCGGACACTGCTGCACCTAAATGTCTAATGGGGTCTCGTCGGTTTGTCCACTTGACCCATAGACGTTTCCATCTGCCTCACCTAGTCTGTGAGTTGTGTAGGAGGTAGTTTCCGGTTTTGTGTAGCACGCAGTTTCTGCTCTTGTGTAGCGACTGTTTTCCACGAGGGGTCTCCAACCAGGAGGATCGGGACATGATCGAGACAGACACAACACGACAAGGAGCCCGCAGCGGGCGCCAAGGGATCGCAACAGGGGGGTCGGGACGATGAGCACCAGCGAGCAGAACAGACTCAAAGTGATCAGCTGGAACGTGAACGGGATTCGCGCGCGGATGCCGCGCATCGCGGAGATGCTGCGTAGAGAGCGGCCCGACATGGTGTGCTTGCAAGAGACGCGCTGCCCCTTTCGCCACTTCCCCCACCAGCGCCTGGAGCAACTGGGTTACCGCGCCGAGCACAGCCCCGGACGACGCAACGGCGGCGTAGCGATCCTCGTGCGCTCAGACCATCGCGTCACACGCCGCTGCGTCTCGCTCGCGGGCAAGCACGACTTGGCGCAGGGCCGTTGGCTTGAGACCACATGCGCGGGGCTCACGCTCGGCTCGGTGTACGTGCCGGCTGGGCCAACCCGCCAGGAACTCGACGACTCGGGCAAGCTCGCCTTCCTTCAGGCCGTCGCCAACCAGGCCTGCCGCGATTACTACCACCCGCTGTTGATCGTCGGGGACTTCAACGTGGCGCCATCGGACCGCGATGTGTACGAGCCCACGTGGCTGGAAGGCTCCTACCACACGGCGGCGGCCGAGCGTGAGGATCTGCGCCACATCCTGCGCGAGGGGGAGCTGGTGGACGTCTACCGCCACCTGCACCCAGACGAGCACGGCTACACCTGCTGGGACCAGCGCGAGGGCCACTACGCGCGCGACTACGGGTTGCGCATCGACCTGGCCCTGGCGAGCAGCCGGCTGGCCGAGCACATCACCCGCTGCGAGGTCAAGCACGCCTATCGGCAAGGACGCCGACCCTCCAACCACGCGCCGCTCGAACTCGAACTAGAGGGCCTCGACGACGACATGGAGAGCGCAATTGCGGCCTGATCTCACAGGGCGGTCCGGCATGGACGCCGGCCACAGGAGCCAGCACTTCGCGAGCGCTCACCTCATTGGCGCCCGTGAAAAGGCGCTCGACGCGTCCCGCTGGCTTGGCGAGCAGCGACGGGGGCGATCGCACGGAGGCGACGCGGATCTTGTCTTCCCCTACTCCCACCGTCCTCGCCCCTCGGGGGCGGTGGGAGTCCCTAAAGACCTGTCTTCTATGGCTCCAGGCGGTTGGGCCCTCGATACAGGAATGTGACCTCGCGGACATTGTCTTGGCCGAGCATCTGCATCAACAGGCGCGTCAAGCCGAAGCCGAAGCCCCCGTGCGGCGGGGCGCCGTAGCGGAAGAAGTCGAGGTAGTACTGGATCGGCTCGACCTCGACCTTCTTCTCGAGCGCCTGGGCAAGGAGCTGCTCGTAGCGGTGCTCGCGTTGGGCTCCAGTGGTGAGCTCGATACCTCGCCAGAGCAGGTCAAAGCTCTTGGTGAGGGTTGGCTGGTCCTGATGGCGCATGTGGTAGAAGGGCCGCACCGAAGTGGGGTAGTCAGTCACGAACACAAACTCGCTGCCTGACTGCTCGGCCACGATCGCCGATAGCGCACGCTCACTCGGCGGGTCGAGATCGTGATCAGGGCCCGGCACGTCGTGGCCGTGCTTCTTCAAAAGAGCCTTGGCATCGGCGAGCGTGATGCGCGGGAAGGGCAGCTTCGGTGGGCCAACCTCAACCCCGAACGTGCTTGTGAGCTGCTCGCCGTGAGTCTCGGCAACGACGGAGAGCACATGCGCGAGCCAACGCTCCTCAAAGGCCATCACGTCCTCGTGCGAATCAACCCAGGCGATCTCAACGTCGACGCTCGTGAACTCGGTGTCGTGACGCGAGGTGAAAGACGGGTTGGCACGAAATACCGGCCCGATCTCAAACACCTTGCCGAAGCCACCGGCCATCGCCATCTGCTTGTAGAACTGGGGGGACTGAGCCAGGTAGGCGGTGCGCTCGAAGTAGTCGACCTTGAACAGCTCGGCGCCGGACTCGCTCGCGGAGCCCATCATCTTCGGTGTGTGGATCTCGATGAAACCCTGCTCGCGCCAATACTCGCGCATGGCGTGCTCGACGGTGGACTGCACCTCGAAGATCAGACGCCGGTCGGGACGGCGCAGGTCGATGTAGCGCCAGTCGATGCGCTTGTCGAGCGCCGACTCGGGCGTGACCGGCAATTCAGGCTCGGCGGGCGAGTCGACGGTGAGAGACGCAAGCTGGATCTCCAGACCGCCGAGCTTGACGCGCTCATCGGCTACGACGAGGCCGGTGACGGTGACTGCGGACTCCTGTGTGAGCGCAGAGATCGCCTCGTTGAGCTCGCTCGGGGGATCCTCCTTGGAGAGGATCAGCTGGGCAAGGCCTGTTTCGTCGCGCAGAACGAGGAACTGCATGCGCTTCTGGTCGCGTATGGCATGCACCCACCCACGGAGCTCAACCGTGCTGTCGAGGTGCGATTTGAGATCGGCTATCGAGGTGCGCGCCACAGGACGGGCAATGCTATTGCAGCGCTGCCCCCGTCTGCTGGTCGACCGCCTAGCGCAACGTTGCCTCGACCGACTGGTCGATCCGGCGATCTTGCACGCACACATCGCGCGAGTCGCGCTCGGAGCGGTGGGTGGGGCAGTAAATGCCACGCACACCGCCGTCGCGCGAGCCATAGGCAAGCCACACGCCGTGGCGCCACTCGAAGTTGAAGAAGCCCTCGATCGCACCGTTCAGCTGCATCTCGCGCTGCCATGCTTTGACGACAACGCTCGCCGGTATACGCGAGCGGCAATCGCGATCGTAGTGGGGGTATCCGCTCCATACGCACTTCAGCGGCTCGGTCGCCCCAGCAGGGCTGGCCTCGAGAGAGCTGGCCTCGGTGAGGTGCCGCCATCGCGACTTGGGAGAGTGTGGCTCGCTGTGCTGTCGTTGTTGCTTCATCGGCCTGTCTCCAACCACTCGGGCCCTTGCGGACGACGTGAGCGTCGTCCTTTCGTCCCTACGAGGTTTCTACGGCAAGCCTTCCCGGAAGGATGCCCCTATATGTCCACACTGGACGATTGTTCTAGACAATTTAGGTTTTACGCGTACGCGTAGGAACCGATCCAGCGGATCCGATCTCCGATCCCTCCCGGCCATGATCCCTCCCGACCCTGATTCCACCCACGACCATTCCACCCCGATCCGGGCCCCAGCTCTAGGCTTCGCCTACCCGCCCGACAATCGTGGGGCGACCGGAGAAGATCATCGACAGGAGTGCAATGAGCGATATAGCCAACGAGCCTGAGCCCGCCTATCACCTGTTCCTCGAGGCAGACGAGGTGGCGCTCACGGCAAGCGCACTGCGCCTGCTCATCTCCGACGAGGCCCACGAGCCGCAGATCCGCGGACTTGCCCGCGAGGTGATCGCGAGCCTGGAGGCCACACCGGATGAGCGCGGCAAACTGACGGTGGAGCTGGCACCTGAGCAGATGAAGATCACTCACACAGCGGTGAAACTGCTGCTCGACGATCTGCAGCGTGGGCAGGCCGACGAGCGTGAGACCCTGCGCCGTATCCTCGACAAACTTCCCGACGAGCACACGATGCGAGCGATTCAGCTGCCCTAAGTCACGCCCGCCGGGGCGTACCGTGCTTTCGTTGGCGGTGGCGTGAAGGCAAATTAGGCTGGACCCACGCGCGTGGGTGGGCCAGTCCAAGTTAGGCTTAGCTTGCCGATGAGTGCGAGCCAGCCTTTCAACGCAGACGAGCTCCGGTCGAGCTTTCTCGACTTCTTCGTCGCGCGCGATCACAGGCTGGTGGGCTCCTCGAGCCTGGTGCCCGAGCACCCGGCGGCGCCCCTGTTCACCAACGCCGGCATGGTCCAGTTCCTGCCGGTGTTCTTTGGCGAAGAGCCGCCGCTCTCCCCGCGTGCGACCTCCTCGCAAAAGTGCCTGCGCGTGCGCGGCAAGCACGACGACATCGAGATCATCGGCCGCAGCACTCGCCACCTCACCTTCTTCGAGATGCTTGGGAACTTCAGCTTTGGCGATTACTTCAAGGCGCAGGCGATCGAATACGCGTGGGAGTTTCTAACTGGGACGCTGGGTCTCGAGGGCGAGCGCATGTGGGCGACGGTGCACTCAAGCGACGACGAGGCGGCTGAGTTCTGGCGGGAGCTTGTGGGGTTGCCCGACGAGCGCATCCAGCGCATGGGCGAGGACAACTTCTGGGAGATGGGCACCACCGGGCCGTGTGGGCCATCGTCTGAGATCTTCTACGACAAGGGGCCCGAGCATGGCGCCGATGGCGGGCCCGCTCGGGGAGGCGAGGAACGCTACGTGGAGATCTGGAACCTCGTGTTCATGGAATCCAATCGCCTGGAGGACGGCAGCCTCGTGGCGCTCCCCCAGCGCAACATCGACACCGGCGCCGGCCTGGAGCGGATCTTGCCGATCGTGCAGGGGAAGTCCTCGGTGTTCGACACCGACGTGCTGCGCCGCCTGATTGGCTCGGCCGAGGAGCTCACGCGTTGCGCCTACGGCCACCACGAAGAGAACGACATCAGCCTGCGCATCGTGGCCGACCACGCGCGCGCTGTCACGTTCATGCTCGCCGACGGGGTGGTGCCCTCCAATCTGGAGCGCGGATACGTCCTGCGGCGCATCATCCGCCGCGCGATCCGCCACGGCCAGCGCGTGGGGGCACGCGAGGGCATGATGGCCGCGATGGCGGCGGCCGTCGCCGAGGTAATGGGCGGCGCGTACCCAGAGCTTCAGCGCTCGTTGGACATGGTCTCCGACATCCTGGAGCGCGAGGAGCATCGTTTCGTCGAAACGCTCACGCTGGGACTGGGCATGTTGGAGGATTTGATTAATGATGGCGTTCCCGTGGTGCCAGGGAGCGATGCCTTCATGTTGCACGACACGTACGGGTTCCCCGTAGAGCTAACGGCCGAAATCGCCGCGGAGCGAAAAGTAGGGTTGGACATGGAGGGGTTCGAGCAGGCAATGGCGCGTCAACGCGAGCTCGCACGCAGCGCCGCCGGGGTTGGCGCGGGTGGCGACGAGCAGGAGAGTCAGGCCGCGGGCCGTCTCGTAGCCGAGCTCGCGGGACTCGCTCCGACCGAGTTCCTTGGCTATGAGCAGGTGGAAGCTCCCAGCAAGCTGCTGCGCGTGCTGCGAAGCGAAAGCGACGACCCAGCCAACCCAACGCTCGAAGTGTTCGCCCAGAGCACCCCTTTCTACGCGGAAAGCGGCGGTCAGGTCGGAGACACGGGCACGATCGAGAGCGAGTCCGGGCGAGCCCGCGTGATCGACACCGACCGGCCCCTGGAGGGGATCATCCGCCACCGTGTCGTGCTCGAGTACGGCACGCTCGTCGAGGGCCAGGAGGCGATCCTGCGCGTCGATGTGGCCCGGCGCGATGCGATCCGGCGCAGCCATACCGCCACCCATCTATTGCACTGGGCGCTGCGCACCACTTTTGGCTCACAACTGCAACAGCAGGGTTCACTCGTGGAGCCGGACTACCTGCGCTTTGACTTCAACCACCACTCGCAGCTCGGCGACGAGGACATCGCGCGGATCGAAGAGCTCGTGATCGGCGACATCCTCAGCGACGAGCCCGTACAGACCACCGAGAGCACGCTCGAGAGCGCGCGAGCCGAGGGAGCGATGTCCTTCTTTGGCGACAAGTACGGCGACGTCGTGCGAGTCGTGCACGCGGGCGAGCATTCGGTCGAGCTATGCGGCGGCACCCACGTGTCCGCGCTCGGACGGATCGGGGGGTTCGTCGTGCGCAGCGAGTCTTCGGTCGGCGCCAACCTGCGTCGCATCGAGGCCCTTACCGGCAAGGCGGCGCACGAGGACCACCGCCGCGCGCGCGGGCTGTTGCACACGGCGGCCGAGTCGCTACACGTGGCGGCAGACTCGGTGCCCGATGCCATCGCTCGTCTGCAGACATCGCTCAGTCACGAGGAACGCCAGCGCAAGGCGCTCGCGGCCGACGCGGACCGGGAGCTGGCCTCGACGCTTGCCCACCGGGCTGTCGCGGGGAGCGTCGTAGCGCGGCTCGACGGCCGCGACCAGCAGGCGCTGCGCGTAATCGCGGCCGAGCTCGCGGGGCGCGCGGACATCACCGCGGTCGGCCTGATCGGCTCACCCGACGGTGAGGCAGTGGCAATCGCGGTGGCATTCGCCGGCGACTCGGGTGACGCGCCCGCTGTCGTGCGTACCGTGGCGAAGCTCGTCGGCGGGGGTGGCGGCGGCAAGGACCGCCGGCTCGCTGTCGGCGGCGGGCGCGATGTCGGCGCGATCGACGGCACGCTTGACGCGTTGCGCGAAGCGTTGAGCGACTCGCGCTAGACGTTCACCTAAAAGCAGCCTCGATTCTTGCCATCATGCCTCATGGCGCGACCCAGACTCGGACGCTGCGAGGCGCCGGGCTTCACGCCTCCTACTTCGGCGTCAATCGGCGACATCCGTGCGGATCAACGGCGAGGGCACGCAGCTTGGCGGCCGATACGCCCGAGAGATTGGGTGCAATCAGCCGCGTGAGCGCGTGAGCCGCTCGCCTCGCGAGGCTCGGAGGGTCGGAGCTCCCATAGGAGGAGATCACAACGGTCGTCTGGCCCGTGTACATCTCAAGCCGAGTCCCGAAGCGCCCATATTCGAACGCGGCCGTGGGGAGCTTGTAGCTACCACCCAGGAGGAACGACTTGCGCGGACTCAGAGCTCCGGCCGGCTCTACGACACCACCGTAGGAGCTGAAGTTGCGATCGCACTCGGGGTAGCTCTGAATCTCTAGCGGTGGATCGCAGGTCCCTTCGCTGACTTCTGGCTTACACGTGCCATAGGTCGCTTCGGAGATCCAAGCCACGGAGGCCGGTTCTCCGAGACGGTGCAGTGCCCTGACGGACGGAGCAAAGCAGGAGCGTTCCACGGAGGTGAGGGGCAAGCTGCGTCCGAGGTCGTAAGCCGTGAAGGCGGGGAGATGGCGCTGCTTCAAACGAGGCGCACATCGCACTCTTCCCCTCTGCGTCTCGACGGCCCGTGGGTCTCGTCGATCCAACATGTGCACAGGCTATCGGTCCTGGGACAGCGTCTCACTCCATCGCTCACCCGGCCATATTGGATGCACTCCTTCCCATGAAGGCGAGCGTCTGAGCAACCCTCCCCGATACGACCGCACCGGACGACAGGGACACGTCGGCTCGAACGCCGCCGTCTTCGCCGACCTGCTGCGGCTGCATGTCCCGTCCGGCTCGCGTCTGGGACCCGCTCGACGCCACTCCCGCGAGGTCGATGACAGGGTGTTCGTTAGAGCCGTAGGCTGGTGAGCATCAGTCCACCAGCCCAAGCCTGTTAAAGGACATGCACACACTCAAGATCATCATCGACATTGGTTGGGTCATCTTTTGGGTGTACTGGCTCGCGTCCGCTTTCGGTGCGAAGGAGGGCCGAGGCAGCAAGCGTCGCATCCCCCTGAATGGCGTGACCGCCCTGTCGGTCGTCATCCTGGTCCGTGTCTTTCGTGGCGGGAGCCTGGCCGTCCACAGCCCGCTCCTCGGAGCGATAGGGGCCATCGTATTCGCGTCTGGGATCGCGCTGGCGATTTGGGCTCGCGTTTATCTCGGGGGCAACTGGGGGATGCCGATGACGCAAAAGGCCGAGCCGGAGCTCGTCACGTCAGGCCCCTACCGATTCGCCCGCCACCCGATCTACACGGGAATCCTGGGCGGGGTGCTCGGGACCGCACTCGTGACGAATCTCATTGGCCTGATCATCGTCGCGATCCTGGGCGGCTACTTCTACTACTGCGCAACCGTGGAGGAGAAGAACCTCACCGAAACATTCCCGGCCACCTATCCGGCGTACCGGAACAGCACGAAGATGCTCCTACCCTTCGTCCTCTAATTGCCCACAGGCGCAGACCCGCGAACAGCTGGAACGACATCGCCGCGAGTCTAAGTCCATCGCCATGAGTGGGATGCACAGCACTCCGATCGCGAGCTCGGCAGGATGGGGTGGCTTACGCACGTGTAGCTGTGGAGGTTCCACATTCACCACCGCTCCGAGCGCGGCAGTCGCAACCGCATGAGCTCTCGGCGAGGCAGGCGAATCACCGGCCTCCCGCTGCGGGCACTTTGTTGAGCACAGCAGGCCTAATGAGGGTGGGTCCTCAGCCACCTGCGTGTGAGCTGACGTAAGGTTACGTCAGCTCACACATAGCTAGAGGCGGCTGCGGCGCCCTCGGTAGGGGCCAAAGAAGAGCAGCACAACGACGAGCAGTAGCAGCAGGACAAGCGGATTGACGAATGCGCCACCGGCGACGCTGAGAATGATCAGCGCGATGATGAGAAGTAGGAGGAGATCCATGAGTTATTTCCCGTCCCGATCGAGGGCGTCCTTCGCTTTCCCGGCGAGTTTGTCGACCTTGTCCTTGACGGAGGCCTTTGCCTGGTCGGCTTTGCCCTCGCGCTTGAGGTCCTCGTCACCCGTAAGGTTGCCAGCAGCCTCCTTCAGGCGTCCCTTGCCCTCATCCACGTTCTTGTTGGTAGGCATCAGCTTCTCCTTCCCGTTGAGATTTCTCGATTGTCAGACTTCTCTACCCGGTCCTGCATCCGTCAACCATCTGGGATCACCCCTGGATCGCGTGTACCCCATCGTCCGGGACATGCGAGTCGGGAGCTCTCACCAGACACGTGCCTGACGCGGCTCGGTTGATCCGCTCGATCTGAGCGCGATTAGTCTTCTCCCAGACGGGTATCGAGAGGTCAATGGCCATGAACGGGGGACTTTGGAGAGACGAAAAGAGAACACCCGGGCCGTGGCCGCAGGGCAAGCGTGCGCCACTGGCAATCATCGCGGTAATTGTCGCCCTACTCGCTTTTAGTCAGCTCCACAACAAGACAGTTCTCGCCATATTCGTGATCGCCATAGGGCTTGGCGCGTTCTACTGCGCCGCACGCCTGAATCCCGAACACCACCGCGACGAACGCTACACGCGGGGATCAGGTTGGTGGCTGGGTGTGATCATGTCGAAGCTGCCGATCGGTGTGACACGAGTGATCTGGGTCCTCATGGGCATCGGCATCTGCACACTCGGAGCCCTCGTGCTCCTAGGCAGCAAATAAATCACACCTAGCCCCCTCCCACGCGATGCTTTGAGCAGCGTGTCAGGCGGGCGCGATGTTGCCCTGGCGTCGGGAGGATCAGCGAGCCGTGTGAGCTTCGTCGCGCGCACCGAAGGGCGCTCACACACGCTCGCTACACACTATGCCTGGACGCCGCGCTGTAGGCGGTAGCCGAGGTAGAAGTGCAGTGCCGCCGGCGCAACCAGCAGCACGCCCCACCAAGAGCCGGAGTAGCACGTATACGCGGCAAGGGCGAGCAGCCAGATACCGACGCCAAAGCGTACACAGGCCTTGGCGCGATCGTGGCTATGGGTGTATGACGCGAAATCCTTCATTCATTTGCCTACCTGAAAACGGTAGCACCGCACACGGAGCGCTCGCGCGCTTTCGCCCGGATGCGAGCGCCCGTCAGCTCCAGCAGAAGCGGCGTGGCTGCTGTCAGCGCTGGTCGGCGTCGCGGTTTGGGATCGTGGACGAGCGTTAGCTCGGATTTGGGAAGCGAACCGTCACGTGGAGTCCGCCCGCGGCCTGTGAGCGCACGCTGAGCGTCGCCCCGTGCGCCGTTGCGATCGCGTAGACGATGGATAGCCCGAGGCCGTGCCCGTCGTCGTGGCTGATGCGGTCGGCGCCAAGCCGCTGGAAGGGCTGCTGAAGGCGGTCCAGCTCCTCGGCAGGGATCACCGGACCGTCGTTGGTCACCGACAGGATCGCCTGCCCCTCTCTAGTTGTGGTGCTGACATCAACGCGACCGCCGGCCACGTTGTGCTCGATTGCGTTGTCCAGGAGGTTCGCCACGAGCTGCTCTATCAGCTGCCTGTTGCCTTCCACGCGGGCACTGTCGAGCGTCGCATTGAACCGCAGGTCCCGGTGCTCGACCTCTTGACGGCGGGCGCCGATCACCGCTTCGGTCACCGCCACCAGGTCGACGGGCTCGCGGTGGTCGAGAGCCCGCTCGCTGCTGGCCAGGTTGAGCAGCGCCCCTATCAGCCCCTCGAGTTGTTGCTCTGCGACGAGCACGCGCTCGTGTGCGGCGCGGAGAGACTCGACGCTGGCGTCAGGGTCTGACAGGGCCACCTGAGCGAGGGTCTTCAGTCGGGCCAGTGGTGTGCGCAGCTCATGCGAGGCGTTGGCGACAAACTGGCGTTGGGACTGAAAGGACTGCTCCAGTCTTCCGAGCAGCCCGTCAAAAGTGTCGCCGAGTTCCTTGAACTCGTCGTCAGGGCCTTCCAAGGCGAGGCGCTGATGCAAGTTGGTCGCCGATATGTCCCGAGCAGTGGTCGTGATAGTCCGCAGCGGGCGTAGCACCCGCCCAGCGATGAGCCATCCGAGCGCCATCGAGACGGCTGCCATGACCGCGAGCGCGAGGACCGAGACGATCGCGAGCACCTGCAGGTCTGCGATGCGCTGCTGGGAGTCGACGATCGAGACTTTGACGTCCCCGAGACCTGGCCGTAGCTGAGGTGGCGCTGCTTGGGAGGAACTCGAGTGGATGAACGGGTCCGGGCCGACCTGTGTGTATGCGTGATGGGTGTGCGCGACGGCCGCGTAGATGAGCGCCAGAAGTATCGCGCCGGAGATGAAGAACACACCGCCGTAGAGCAGCGCGAGACGCAGGCGGATGGTGCGTCGCGGAAGACGGACGCGCACGGGCGATCTCAGATCCGGTACCCGGACTTGGCAACGGTCTCGATGATCGGCGGATCACCGAGCTTTGCGCGCAGACGGCTGACCGTGATCTTGACCGCATTGGTGAACGGGTCGGCGGCCTCGTCCCACACCCGTGCAAGGAGCTCCTCGGCGGAGACGCTGCGGCCCTGCGCGGCGAGCAACAGCTCCAACACGCCGAACTCCTTTGGTGCGAGCTCGAGTTGGCGGCCGGCGCGGAAGGTGCGGTGTTGTGCGGTGTCGAGCACGATGTCGGCATGGCGGAGAACCGGCGGGATCGCTGGCTGGGCACGTCGCGCCAACGCGCCAACCCGCGCAATCAGAACAGGAAAGTCAAATGGCTTTGGCAGATAGTCATCCGCGCCGAGGCCGAGCCCATCCACCAAGTCGTTGACCATCGCCGCCGCGGTGAGCATCAGCACCCGACTGCGACACTCGCTGTCCACGAGCCTGGCGCAGATCTCATCGCCGTGCATCCCTGGCAGATCGCGGTCGAGCACGATCACGTCGTAGTCGTTGACGAGCGAGCGCGCAAGACCGGCCGGGCCGTCGAGCGCGACGTCCACTGCGATGCCGGTCTGGCGCAGGCCGAACGCGATTGCCTGCGCCATCTCCTCGTCATCCTCGATCACAAGCACTCGCATATTCGCCCAGGCTACTTCCCGGCGGTTTCAGCACGGTTTCGCCGGCGGAGAAGTCCACCGCCCTTGGCGGCGATACCTTCGCGAAACCGTCGATGTCGTACAAGCAGCCCAGAGCACGACCTCTCAAGCTGCGAAGGAGACGACATGCAAGGCGATGCGAAACACACCAATGATCGAAACGGGACAGAAAGCGGCCCGCCGCTAGCGGTTTCCCTGACAGCGGCACTGGTTGCCCTCGGCGTGCTCGTGACGGGCTGCGGGGGTAGCTCGCCGACCGGGGGCGTCGCGAGCCTCGGGTCGCCCGTGTCCAAAACGTCCACGACGAGCTCAACGGCGGCCGGGGCAAGCGGCGGGACGGGTAGCTCGGCGTCGCCCGGGAGCCAGGCGGTGGCGTACTCGGCGTGCATGCGCGCACATGGAGTGACCAACTTCTCCAATCCAAAGATCTCCACCCACGGCAATGAAGTGAGGGTGGCAATCGGGGTTACGCCGGCCGTCACGGGCAATCCCGATTTCAAGTCGGCGCAGCGGGCCTGCAACAAGCTGCTGCCCGGCGGTGGTCCCGGAGAAGGCCCGAACCATCAGATGACCCCCCAGGAACAGTCGCAATACCTGAAGGCCGCTGCCTGCGTGCGCTCCCACGGCGTGCCCAACTTCCCCGATCCGACGTTCTCCGGCGGCGGCGTGCACATCGAGCACCAGGGACTGAACGAGAGCTCACCGGCGTTCAAGGCCGCGGTGCACGACTGCGAATCGCTGATCCCGGGTGGTGTGCACGGCGGGTCCGGCTCGGCACACGAATCGGCGCCATGACGCGGTCCTCAATTCTTTTGGGGCTGGTACTGGTCGCTGCTGTTGTGGTCCTGATCGTGAGCGACCCCTCTGGTGGCTCGACCAAGTCCGGCGGTGGCGTTAGAGATAACGCGAGCGCGACCTCGCTGTACACGGTGGCCCGCCAGTCGCTGGCTTCGCAGACGCAGGTGAGCGGGACGCTCGGCTACGCGGGCTCGTCGAGCATCCGCGTGCCGTCCGGCACGGCCCCGTCCGCGGTGTCGCAGGCGCAGCAGTCGGTCACGAACGCGCAAGGAATGCTGCAAACAGTCAGAGCGTCGCTGGCGGCTGACAGCGAAACGCTCGCGGTACACCAAGCGACTGTGTCGGCCGTGCGCGCGAAGGAGTCGGTCGACTGCGCTGGCGATGGGGCCGCGGAAAGCGCGTCCAGCGGCTCCCCCTCATCAGGTGGCGGGGGCTCGAATCTGTGCGCGAGCGATGCGCAGGCAGTCTCGACCGCCGAGCAGAGCTCGTCCGGCGCTTCGATGAAGGTCAAAGGTGACCGGGCACAGGTCTCCTCGGCCGAGGAGACGATCGTGACCGCCGAGACGAGTCTGTCCACGGCGCGGTCGGCGGCGGCGCTCTACGGTCAGAGCTCCACGTTCACGAAGCTGCCGTCGGCGGGCCAGGTATTCACGCGTGGGCAGAGCCTGTATGAGATCAACGGTCAGTCTGTGGTGCTGCTGTATGGCTCCGTGCTGCCAACGCGAGCGTTCATCGCGGGGATTTCAGCGGGATCGGACGTGGGCGAGCTGAACGCGAACCTCGACGCGCTCGGCTACGGGCAGGGGCTTGCAGGCGACGCGTTCAGCACTGCCACCAGTGCGGTGATACGTGCGTTTCAGTCCGCGCACGGGTTGACCGTGACCGGCCAGCTGCTGCTCGGCTCGGTGGTGTTCGAGCCCGGGCCAGTGCGCGTCACGAGCGTGACGCCAACGGTCGGCGCGACGGTTGTGCCTGGTCCAGTACTCGATATCACCTCGACCGCTCGCCAGGTCAAGCTCGCGCTCGACGCGGCCCAGCAGGCAAATGTCAAGAAGGGCGATCAGGTCACGATCACCCTGCCCGACGACCAGACCACGCCGGGGCGAATCACCTATGTCTCAAGCGTCGCGACATCGCCGGCGAGCAAAGCCGGTGAAGAAGAAAGCGCCCCCACGATCGAAGTCGATGCCGCACCGACCGATCCCGCGGCGACGGGTCGCCTCGACCAGGCGCCCGTGAACGTATCGATCACTACCGAAAGCGTCCAAAACGCGCTCGTGGTCCCCGTCGACGCGCTGCTCGCGCTCGCCAGCGGCGGGTACGCGGTGGAGATTGCCGAAGGCCGCGTGCACCATCTGACAGCTGTCACGCTTGGCCTGTTCGATGACGCCGACGGTCTCGTGCAAGTGGGCGGTCGGGGCTTGTCCACCGGACAGCGCGTAGTGGTGCCGGCGACATGAGCAGCGCTCGGGCAGCGCTCGACGCCGACTTCGCCGATGCGGGACCCGAGCCGGCGTTCACGCGCACCGAGAAGACGCCACCTGTGTTGGAGCTGCGCGCGGTGAGCAAGGTCTACGGTGCCGAGCCGCCCGTGTATGCACTGCGGGACGTCAGCTTCGCGGTGCGGGAGGGCGAGCTCGTGGCGATTGTCGGCCCATCCGGGTCGGGAAAGACCACGCTTCTGCACGTGATCGGGACTCTCGAGCGCCCGAGCGCGGGGGTCGTCTCGATCACGGGCCTGGACGCGGCGGGCCTGTCTGACCGCGAGCTCGCAGCGCTGCGTGCCACGCGCATCGGGTTCGTCTTTCAGCAATTCTTCCTGGCCGAGCACTCCACGGCCCTGGAGAACGTCGCCGAAGGACTCCTCTACGCCGGCGTCGCTGTCGCCGAGCGCCGTGAGCGAGCGGCCCAGACGCTCGCCCGGGTGGGGCTCGCAGATCGTGCCCATTTCCGTCCGAGCAAGCTCTCCGGCGGCGAGCGCCAGCGCGTCGCCATCGCTCGCGCCCTGGTTGGACGGCCCGCGATCGTGCTCGCCGACGAGCCTACGGGCAACCTTGACAGCGCGTCTGGTGAAGCGATCCTCGTGCTGCTGGAAGAGCTCAATGCCGACGGCGCGACGATCCTCGTGATCACCCACGACCACGATCTCGCCGCGCGCCTACCGCGACAGGTGCAGGTGCTCGACGGGCGCATCGTGACCGACACCACCGAAGCAGGAGCCGAGGGTCCATGACCGGGATGGCGCGGTTGGGAGGCGGTGTGCGCGCAGTGGGACTCGGACTGATTCTGACCGCGAGCTTGGGTGCAGCGGTTGGCATGCTTGTGGGTGACCCGGCGTTTGCCTCGGGGGAAACCGGCAGCTCGCCAACCGATACCGGGACCTCGCCAACCGACACCGGGACGTCGAATTGTCCGTCGTCCAATCCCCCGAACCAACTGACGCTCCTCGCGGGCACACCGCAGACGGCAATATTCGGGACGGCCTTCGCGACCGGCTTGCAGGTAGCGCTCAGCAACAGCGATGGCTGCCCCGTCACGAGCGCCGCAGCGGGGATCCCCGTCACGTTCAGCGCACCCGCCAGTGGCGCGAGCGGAGCGTTCTCCACCAGCGGGTCGAACACCATCATCGTCGGCGCCGATGTCTCGGGTAGCGTGGCTGCGCCGCCGTTTACTGCCAACAGCTCCGCGGGCAGCTACACCGTCACCGCTAGCTCGCAGTACGGCTCGGTCTCGTTCTCGCTGACGAACACCGCCGCGGGCGTCTGGTGCTCGACATTTGACAGGCGCTCATCCATATCGGCAGGGGAACCCGTCAACCTCACCGCGGGAGTCGGCTCGACGCAGTCCACTACCGCGGGAACCTCGTTCCCCATCCGGCTCGCCGTCACGGTCACCGATGCCGAGAAAAACCCGGTCCCGGATGCACAGGTCACGTTCTCAGCGCCCACGCGCGGTGCGAGCGGACGCTTCGCTGGCCGATCTTCGACCGGTCACTCTCACGGTGCCCACCACCATCGCTCCCACGTGTCCGATTCCTCCACGGTCACGGTCAAGGCGAACGCCTGCGGGATCGCCGTCGCACCCGCCTTCACCGCCAACCACCTGCCGGGTGGCTACATCGTCAAGGCAAGTGTCAAACACGCCAAGCCGGCGGCGTTCGCGCTCGTAAACGTTGCACCCGGACAGTCTTCGTGACAACGGCTGCCGATCTCGCTCCCAGGAAACTGCATCCCTCCGACCTCGCGCGTGTCGCCAGTGTGGGGTTGCGCACGCGACGGATGCGCGCCGGGCTCTCCGCGCTGGGGATCGCGATTGGCGTGGCCGCGATCGTGGCCGTGCTCGGCCTGTCCTCCTCCAGTCAGGCCGGACTGCTATCTGAGATCGATCGTCTCGGGACGAACCTGCTGACGGTCACCAACGGGCAGAGCTTCGCTGGCAAGACCGCCGAGCTGCCGCTCGTCGCGCCCGCGATGATCGCCCGCATCGACCCGGTCGAAAACGTCGCAGAGACCGGGAGGCTCAAAGGCAGTGTCTACCGATCTCCACTGATCCCCACTGTTGAAACGAACGCCCTGAGCGTCCAAGCGGCGAGCCTTGGCCTGCTGCACACACTCAATGTCACCGTCGTGCAGGGCCGCTATCTGAACGCGGCAACTGCCCAGGAGCCGGTCGCAGTGCTCGGCTCCGAGGCCGCACAGCGCCTGGGCATCGACCATATCTACCCCGGTGAGCGGATCTGGGTCGCAAACCAGTGGTTCTACCTAGTTGGGATCCTCGGCCCATCGGTGCTCACACCCGAAATCGAAAGCTCGGTGCTCGTTGGCTTCAGGGCCGCGGAACGCTACCTACAGTTCAACGGGCACCCCAACACGGTCTACCTGCGCGCCCAGAACAGTCAGGTCGCGGCCGTCCAGGCAGTGCTCGCCGCGACCGCGGACCCGGAAGCGCCCAACGAAGTCGACGTCAGCCAACCCTCCGCCACGCTCACAGCCCGCGCCGATGCCCAAGGCGCTTTCGATGGCCTGTTCCTCGGGCTCGGCGCCGTCGCCCTTCTGGTGGGAGCGGTCGGGGTCGCGAACATCATGGTCATCTCCGTCCTCGAACGCCGCTCAGAGATCGGACTGCGCCGCGCGCTCGGCGCGACCCGCGGGCAGATCCGCACCCAGTTCCTCTCCGAGGCGATCCTGCTCGCGCTAGGCGGTGGCGCGGTCGGCGTCGCCGCCGGCGCACTTGCTACCGCCATCTACGCCCAGGCAAAAGGCTGGGCGATCGTCATCCCCACGCTTGCCTGGGGAGGAGGGTTCGGCGCAGCGCTGTTGATCGGAGCGGTCGCCGGCCTGCTCCCGGCGCTGCGTGCCGCGCGCCTTTCTCCCACTGAAGCGCTGCGAACAGTGTGATTACCACAGACACGACGACTGACAACAGCCGTGTAGCGACTTAGCGCTCGGGCTTGTGCTCGTCGTCCATTGCGGGAGCGGGCCGCTGATCGGAGTCAACGCCCGCTTGGCATTCACTCGGGCTCCCCGGCGGCCTTACTCGACAGCCACTGAGGGGGGGTCCAGTCCCCGACTGGGTCGGTGGTTTGGCCCACCTCGATCAGATGACCGTCGGGATCGCGGATGTAGCAGCGGATCTCGTACTGGTGCTGCTTCGGCGGTGCCAGGAACTGAGCACCACGGGCGCTCCAGTCGGCGTACACCGCCTCGATGTCTTTGACCCGGATATTGAGGAAGCTGCTGACCCGGTCGAGGTCGCGTGGCGTCTGTAGGGTCACCGCCGGCTTGTCGTCGGTCGGACCTCCGCCCTGATTAATGACGATCCAGCTGTTGGCGAGCGCGACGTTGGTCGGTTCTCCGGAGCGTTTCAACGTGCCGCCGAGCACGTCGGTGTAAAAGCGCCGAGAACGCTCAACGTCGTCCGAGACGATGAAGTGGGTCAACACAATTCCCTCTGTGGGCGGTCCTGCCTCGGCCATCAGTCACCTCCACTTGGTAGGACTCATAACCCCCTTACAGGCGGGGTTTGTAGCCCATATTGTGATAATCGGGACTCTACCTCCTTCCATGGTAAAGCCCCGCTTCGCCCGGCACGAGCGAGCGTGTAGCGAATCGGAGCCGGCCGTGCGGTCCACCGAGATACCGACGGATACGTGCGGATTCCGGTGGGTTTGTGCCGCGATGCGGGGGCCTGCGACACAAACCCCCGGTGTCGGCCGAGCGGATGAAGGGACGATTTGCTCGCGCTCACTCCTTGGAGGTCAGCGCGCGGAGGAAGTCGGGGAAGCGGCCGGCCGCGAAGTCGAAGTAGCGGGCCCAGTCGGGGGCGATGCTGATCCGCGCCATGCGCTTCGGCGATCGCGAGTGCATCGATCACCGCGACTCGCCGCTCATCGCTGCGTTCGCGGCCGTCGCGGGTGCGCCAGCCTCGCGCGTCGTCGCTGCGCTCCAGGCCGGCGTGCTCGACCAGCCCCGAGGACGAGAGGGACGGGGAGGGTGGGTCGTGTGGGCAGTCCAGAGAAGCTCCGCGGTGTTTGTTCCGCAGACGGCTCGCTAGCCGGGCGTCCCGTCTCGCTCTCGTTTTTGGGCGAGTGGCTGGACTTGTCGTTCATGCACGCCGGGCACCCAATCGTACGCGGCCGCTGGACCGACCCGCGGATCGCTGGCATCACGCAGGGCATGCAGGTACGCGCGATCCTGGTCGATCCGTGTGTGTGCCTGATCAGCTCCACAGATGGACCCGTGACCTGGGATGACGACAAGAGTCGTTGTGCCGGGCATTAGCTGGACGCTGAAGAGCCCGTTAGGCACCGGCGAACTCACCTGATAGCGATATCGCCGTAGCAGTCGGCCCGTCAAGCGGACGGGCTTGCTCGCCAGGTAGAGGCCGCTCGGCGGACGACCGGTGCGCGCACCTCCGTGGCTCGGGTCATAGAGGTTGTAGTTGCCCACATAGAGCAGCCCCATCGGGGTCCACGTCGAGCTGAGGCGTCGAAGAAGTAGGCGGGGCCTGGACGGACGAAGGGGATCTGCCTGCCCGTTTCTAGGTCGATAATTTCGGTGTCATACACGATCGTCCCGTTCGACTTCCATGACAGTTCAGCTCCGCCGGCCTCAAGTCGGGTGTGGACTCGTCGAGGCATGCCGCCGGAGATCGGAACTGTGTAAAGGCTCGGGTTGCTTTGCCCTAGGTGAAAGTTGCCGTCGGATCCCTTTTCGGCGTGGTAGGCAGATCCGATGAATGCCACCGTCTGGCCATCGGGCGAGATAACGGCCATTAGTCGAATGTCGCGCCGAACGTTAGTTGCCGTACTGTGCCGGTGATGAGGTCGTAGACGAAGAGGTGGGTCTGTTCTGAGGGGACTCCGGGTGCAAAGTCAGGCCCGTCGACCTTGACGACGCGGACGATGTATTCGCCGGTCGGGGCCACAGCGAACACGCCCTCGGTGTCGTCTGAGGTGAGCGTCTCGTAGCTGAAGTCATCGACAGCAGGAGGAAGCACCGCCTGCGGGTCGCTCCCGTCAGGTCGGACACACCAGATTTCGCTCACCTCGCAACGCGGGCCGCCCGGATAAGAGACGTAGTAGATCCATGCTGGCGGAGCAGCGCCCGCGGCAGCCGAAGCAGGCACGATCGCGCAAGCGACTCCCGCCAAGGCGACGGCAGTGACTCGCCACAGCCTCGCCAGGATCACCGACGTGTTCGGCGCGCCGGCATCGTAACCGACGCCAACAACCGACCTTCGGCTGTGCCGCCGATGCTGCGCGCAGGCGGTCGTGCTCCTCAGCCTCCTCGCCGAGATCCACGCCGTCCAGACCCCAGGGCAGCAGCTGGCGCTCGACGCTCCGCGCCCACCAGCCAGACGAGCAGATCAAGCCGTGAAAGCGGTTCATGACGGCAACGGCAGCATCGGCGTCGAAGGCTACTCAGCGGCGGCGCGAGGCCAACTCCCCGCGGATCGCGAGCTGCCGTCAGTCTATATTGACAAACGGCCCACGTCAATCTAGACTGACGCCATGAACGTAGACGACCTGGCCGGGGCGGCCACTTCCGAGAACCCAGCAGTGGGCTTGCGCGCCACCCTTGCGCTGCGCCGCTTGGCAGAGCGCGTCGAGGCCAACCAGGTTGCTGTGGCGCGGCGCCAGGGCTGGTCGTGGCAGCAGATCGGCGATGCGCTCGGCGTGACGCGCCAGTCAGTGCACACCAAGCACGGAAAGGAGCTCTGAGACGCAGATGAGCAGAGCATCGAAACGGCGCGAGGCCCCAGGCGCGGGCGCAGCCGACAAGGGCTCGCGCCGAGCCGGCGAGGAGTACCACCCGTGGTCGACCTATGTGCTCGCGCGTGAAGAAGCGCGACGCCGTGGCGATCGCAGGATCGGCACAGAGCTCGTATTGGTGGCGCTGCTGAACGAGCCGTTGGTCGCCGGGGCGCTGGGCACAGATGCAGAGCATGCGCGCGCGGCGCTCGAGGCGATGGACAACGAAGCGCTGGTCGCGATCGGCATGGACCCGCCGCCCGCCGTGCCGCAGCTGCCGGCCCTCGATCCAAGCGCTGTGCCTGCGCGGCCGTCGATCAGGATGGTGCTGCGCAAACACCTGCGGCTCACGCCTTGCGCGAAGAAAGTGCTCAGCGAGTCCTCCAGGTCGATGCGCCGCGGGCACTCGCATCCAGGCCCGCAGCATGTGCTCGAGGGGATCCTCGAGCTGCCGGCGCCGGACCCCGCGGTCGAGCTGCTGGCCGCGCTCGGCGTCGAGCGTGGCGCTGGGAGAGCGCGCCTGGCGGATCGCGATCGTGCTGAGGATGCCGATGCGTGAACCGATGCCGATGCGTGAACTACTCTGCCAGCGTGAACGATTGGCTGTCTGCGGGCGAAGCGATGTGCGTGTGGCTGGCGTGGGGCAATGCGATCCGCGCGTGAGCTGGCGCCCGACGAAGCGATGAGCGCGTGACGGCAATCGTTCGCGCAGAGTCGCTGTCGAAGCGTTTTGGCAGGCTGACGGCAGTCGAGGATCTGTCGTTCGAGCTCGCCGCGGGCACGATCACGGGCTTTCTGGGCCCCAACGGCGCAGGCAAGACGACGACGCTGCGGATGCTGCTCGGCTTGGCGGTGCCGACGAGTGGCCGCGCGCTCGTGTTCGACCAGCTCTATGCGCAGCTGCAACAGCCGGCGCTGCGGATCGGCGCGGTGCTCGAGGCCACTGACTTCCACCCTGGCCGCTCGGGCCGCGACCATCTGCGCACACTCGGCCTTACTGCCGGCCTGCCCGACTCCCGCACCGACGAGGTGCTGGCGCTGGTGGAACTGAAGGATGCTGCCAAACGCCGCGTGAAGGGCTACTCGCTGGGCATGCGCCAGCGGCTGGGGCTTGCAGCGGCGCTGCTTGGCGATCCCGAGCTGCTGGTGCTGGACGAGCCTGCCAACGGCCTTGACCCCGAGGGCGTGCGCTGGCTGCGTGACTTCCTGCGCGCGTTTGCCTCTGGGGGGCGTACGGTGCTGATCTCGAGCCATGTGCTGGCGGAGGTCGCACAGACGGTCGACCAGGTGCTGATCATCAACCGCGGGCGGCTCGTTGTGGAGTCCTCGCTGGAGGCGCTGACAGCGCAGGTCGGCGGCGCGGTGCGCGTGCGCACGTCGGGCGTCGAGCAGCTGCGGCAAGCGCTCGAGCGCGAGCGGCTGCAGAGCACGGCAAGCAACGAGCATGTACTGCTCGTGCACGGCACCACCAGCGAGCATGTCGGCGACGTCGCGCTCGCTGCAGGGGTGCCGGTGCATGAGCTCGTCACCGAAGGCTCCTCGCTGGAGCAGATCTTCCTCGAGCTGACCGGTGGAGACGGCAGCGCTGTCAGCGGTGCGACCACGAGCGCTGCCGTCCCCCCCGAGGCGAAGCCGTGATCGCACAGGTCAAAGCAGAGCTCTTGAAGGTGCGCTCGACGCGCACCACGCTTGGTTTGGTGCTGGGGATGATCGCGCTGATCCTGCTGTTTGCGCTGCTGACGGGACTGCTGAGCAAAATCAGCGGCCTGTCCACGACCGAAGACCAGCGCACGACGCTCAGCTTGGGCAGCCTTGCGGGGATCTTCTCGGCGCTTGCGGGCGTGCTGCTGGTGACCAGCGAGTTTCGCTTTGGCACGATCCGCCCGACGTTCCTGTTCACGCCTGTGCGCTCGCGTGTGCTCGGCGCGAAGCTGATCGCGGGCCTGCTTGCGGGCCTCGTGTTCGGGGTTGTCGGCGAGGGTGTGGGCTTTGCGATCGGCTATCTGATCATCGAGGCGCGCGGCATCACGTTTGTGTTGAGCGGCGGCGAAGTCGCGCTGCTGCTGCTGGGGACGCTCGCTGCAACCGCCCTGTGGGCAGCCCTTGGCGTGGGCTTCGGCGCAATCGTGCGCAACCAGGTCGGCGCGGTGATCGGCCTGCTCGCTTGGGGCTTCATCGTTGACAACCTGCTGTTCGGCCTGGTCCCGTCGGTCGGTCGCTTCATGCCGACGCGCGCACAGGACGCGCTGATCGGGCTGAAGACCGAACACCTGCTTTCGCCTGCCGCCGGCGGGCTTGTGCTGGGTGCATGGGTGGTCGTGCTTGCGCTGATAGGCCTGCCGCTGGTCGCGCGCCGGGACGTCAGCTGAACGAGACAGCCCGGCGCACCGACAGAACAGCGCCCCCACGCCGCAATACGCCTGGACGCTACCAGCGACCAACGCATGCCTAGCGTGGAAGCGCGGCGGATCGTTACTGACTGTCGCGTGTTCGACCCGTGTCGCTTCCGCTTTTGCGTAGGAGCAGACGTCTCGATCAGCCTCGGCAGATGAGCGTCAGCTACCGCACGGACCTTCACCGCTAGCGAGCGCGGCATGGCCGGCGAGGTACGCCTCGCCGGCGAGGCGACAGGGGAGCGCCTGAAGGTCGAGGTCGACTGCGTCGTCATCCGGGACGCTGGCTACATGCAGGTCCCGGCCGGCACCGAGACGGTGTTGGGGATCCCGCCCCGCCAAGATCAGCCGAGCCTCGTCACAGAACTTGAGCGCTAGCAGTGACCGCAAATAAGGCTATTTGCAGGGCTTTCTAGTGGCGAGAGGCGGACTCGAACCGCCGACACCTCGATTTTCAGTCGTGGGGCGACCGACCCGATCCGCCATGCGGAACCTAGCAAAAAGGCCCGTGTTTGCTGGCGTTTCGCGCTGCCCCGGCGACAGCGGCGGGCCGCTCAACCCGCCGAGATACCCGCGGATACCCGAAGATGCCGGGGTCATCCACCACCGTGCAACCCCCTGTAGCGCCGGAGAGCGATCACGGCCCAGATCGCCTCCACGACGCCGAAGGGCCATGTTCCGGCGAGGAACCCGTAGGCGCTTGAGAGTGCGCAGCCGCACGCGAAGGCGAGGACGAACCCCCGGCCGCGGCTCTCCAGCGCGTACATGACCATCATGAAAGTGACGGCGGTGGCGCCGAAGGCGGTAAGCATCGGGGCTCAGTCTGACTGCTGGGGACGCCGCACAGTCATGGCTGTGTGCGATCAGTGCCGCCGCCGTGCTCCTCTGCATCCTTGCGAACGCCGTGCTCGGCTGGTGGTGGCTTGTCCAATCGCGGGCCTCGGGATCGCGGCTCCGGCCGTACACAAGGGGCGCAAGGCTTGGGCCGGTGGGGTCTGCGCCGACTGCGCCCTGATCGTCTTCGCGGCTGCGAAGGGTGCGGCGAGGAAGGCTGTTGTTAGTAGCGGACGGGTTGGTCGGGTGTTTTCTGTCTAGGCTTGCGCGACGAGAGACCATTGAGCCGGGAGGCGATTCGTCTGAGCGTGCTCGTTCCCATGCTATGCCTGGCGAGCTCGTCCATTCAGATCCGGGGCGGTGGAACACCACGACGGTCATTGCGAGCCGTGGCCGGGGCCGGTCGCGTCACCGCTCATCAGCCTCGCTCAACAACCTTAGAGATGGCTGGGGGTTAGTTGCCGGGGTGGCGTGCGACGTGTGCGAGTGAACTGTGGCCGTTTTGGTGGTCGAAGGCGATCGGGCCGGAGCCCTTGAGGATCGTGGCCATTGCGATCTCGGCCTCGTCGTACTCGAACCCACCCGGGATCTTGACCTGGATTGAGTAGTCGGTGGGTTCCTCGCCCATCGCTTGGATCGGCGAGGTGACGGTCTGCAGCGTGTCGCCCACCGCGCAGCTAGCACGGCGTCTCTCAACATCGATGTCGATTTCGATGTCGGCGATCACGGGGTCGTGGAAGGTGTCGATGATCTCCGCGAGGATGCCGTAGAAGGTGCCGCCGTTCTGGCCGGAGAGAATTGCTCCCATCGCCTCCATCTGCTCGGGTGACATCGAGGCGTCGAGGATTGGCTGGCCGGCGCCGTAACCTTCGTGCAGCGCGCCCGGCCACCAGTACTTAAGCGCCCACTTGACGCCGTCGAGGTTGACGTCGTCGAAATGACCCCGCTCGACGATCATCGCCGCCATTCCCTCGCAGTTGCCGTGCGTGGGGTTGGCGTTGAAGTCGCAGGGACAGCCGGGGACGCAGTTGCAGTTCTTCATGTATGAACCCTCGAGACGCCAGTCGGCCATAGCGTTGCCTCCTGGATAGCTTGAGTTGCTGCGTCGAGCCTATTGCGTTACCGTCGATCGTGCTATGGCATCCGCCGCGCAACACCCGGCCGCGCGGTTTCAAGCTGGCATCCTCGCATCGCTGCTCGGGCTGGCCGTCCTCGGCTGGCTGCTGACGCACGAACGCATGCTTGGCATGGACGCTGGACCCGGGACCGACCCTGGGAGTCTCGGTTTCTACGTCGTGTCGTGGGTAGTGATGATGAGCGCGATGATGTTTCCTTCGATCGTGCCGATGGTGCTCGCGTTCGGGTTCGTCCAGCGTCGCCGACGCGATCGCGGGACGATCGATCACGCCGTCTCCTCGTGGGTGTTCGTCGGCGGATATCTGCTGACATGGACAGCGTTTGGGCTACTGGCGTACGGTCCCTATGTCGGCGTGCGCTCGCTCTCGATCCCCGAGCTGTCGTGGCATCGCGGCGGCCCCTATCTCGCCGGTGGCGTGCTCCTTGCGGCGGCGATCTACCAGCTCACTCCCCTAAAGGACGCCTGCCTGCAACGCTGTCGCGGGCCGCTTGATTTCGTGCTCACCCACTGGCGTGACGGGCCCTTGGGAGCGCTTCGCATGGGCATGGTGCACGGCGCATGGTGCGTCGGCTGCTGCTGGGGACTTATGGCGGCGCTGTTCGCCCTCGGCGTGATGAGCCTGACCTGGATGGTCGCGATTGCCGGCCTGATCGCCGTCGAGAAGCTGGCGCCCCGCAAGGAGCTCGCAAACCGCCTGGTGGCCATCACGCTGGTCGTGCTCGGGTTCGGCGTTGCCCTCGCACCGCGGCACGTCCCGGGTCTCACACTGCCAGACTCGCCGCAGGCCAGGGCAGCGATGCGCACGATGCCCGGGATGCACCACGTAAGCGGAAGCGTGCCGGGGCGTGCAATGACTCCGATGAAGGGGAAATGAATGCCTCTCCGTAACCTTCTTGCGGCGCGTCTGAGGTGTGGTCGCGTCGGGTATAGACCATTGGGAGAAACGAGACATCATGAAAGTCATGGCCGTACACCCGATCGGGACGCGCGAGGAGCACGAGGCCGCTCGGCAAGAGCTGCTGAAGGAGGAGAAGGAGCTCACGCGCCTCGGCGACGAGCTGGCCCGCAAGAGGCGCGAGCTGCCCTGGGTCCCGGTCGAGAAGGACTACCGGTTCGAGACCGAGCACGGCACGAAGACGCTCGCCGGACTGTTCGACGGCCGCTCGCAGCTGCTCGTCTACCACTTCATGTTCGGGCCGCCCTACGAGGCGGGCTGCCCGGTCTGCTCCTCGATCGCGGACACGCTCGATCCCCAGGTCGTGCACCTGAAGGCCAGGGACACGACTCTGCTACTCGCCTCTCGCGCCCCGCTCGAGAAGCTGCTCGCCTTCAGGGAGCGGATGGGCTGGGGCATCGACTGGGTCTCAAGCGGCGGCAGCGACTTCAACCGCAACCTCGGCTTCCTGCACACCGAGGAGGAGCTGAAGCCGTTCCTGGCGGGCGAGACCCCGGCTACCGTTGAGCAGAACGCGCGTATGTGCGGGACGGACGCGGCGGGATACGTATCCGAGGGACCGGGCCTGAGCGTGTACTCACTGTCGGACGGGACCGTCTACCGGACCTACGTGACGACCGCCCGCGGCCTGGAGCCCGCAATGGCCTACTACGGCCTGCTGGACCGGACGCCGAAGGGACGCGACGAGAGCGCCACTGAGCCATTGTGGATCCGCCGACATAATGAGTACTAGAACAAAATAGATAAGGGGACAAATGGGAGAGCAGCGGATCGGTACGCGGGAGGAATGGCAGGCGGCCCGGGATGAGCTCGCGAAGCTCGAGGCCGAGCAAGCCGAGCTCGGCCAGAAGGCGACCGAGCAGCGGCGCCAGCTTCCCTGGGTTGCGGTGGAGAAGGAGTACGAGTTCGACACCGAGGATGGGAAGAAGACGCTCGCCGAGCTCTTTGACGGGCGCTCTCAGCTGCTCGCCTACAACATCATGTTCGGCCCCGATTACGATCTCGGGGCCTGCCCTGGGTGCACGTCCCTCGGCGACGGCCTCGACGGTTCGCTCGTCCACCTCAACCACCGCGACGTGACCCTGATCTGCTTCTCGCGGGCGCCGATCGACCGGCTCATCGCCTACAAGGAGCGGATGGGCTGGGAGTTCCCCTACGTGTCTACCTTCGACACCGACTTCCCCTTCGACTTCGGCCTTGCGATGACTGAGGAGCAGGCTCAGCAGGTCCCCGAGGTGAAGGCGATGATCGACAACCCGCCCGAGTGGCTCCAGGAGTGGTCGCGCCAGATCGGGGCCGAGCTCGAGGACGGCCTGCGCGAGGGGCCGGGCTGGATCGCGTTCGCGCGCGAGAACGGGACCGTTTACCACACGTACACGGTGATGGCGCCCGACCCGTTCGTCGCGCCATACTTCAACTTCCTGCTCGACCGCACGCCTAAGCCCCAGCCTGAGGAGCCTCGCACCTTCCGCAAGGACGAGTACCCGGACTGACCCGCGCGACGGGAGACCGCGGAACAGCGAGGCGATCCGTCTGGGCGTGCGCGCGATCCCTGTGCGATCCCTGGCCGCAACCGGTGAGCGCGAACAGACCCGGCGCCCGGATCTTGCGATGGTGTCCCAGCCACACCAGGGCGCCGGCGAGCAGCAAGTCCCAGATCAGCTCGTAGAGAAACGTCGGATGGAAAGTCGCGTACTGCACGTAGCCGACCGGACGATGCGCCGGGGAAATCTCAAGGCCCCACGGCAGGGTTGTCGGTCCGCCGAACAGCTCCTGGTTGAAGTAGTTGCCGACCCGGCCGATCGCCTGCGCGACGAGCGGCGCCGGGGCAGCCGCGTCCATGAACACAGGGACGTTCGCGCCACGGCGGCGCAACACCCACAGGCCCGCGAGGGTCCCGGCGGCGATCCCTCCCCATATTCCCAGGCCGCCCTTCCAGATTGCGAACACTCCCCACCAGTGCGGAGGGACTTCACTCCAGCTCGTGACGATGAAGTAGAGACGCCCGCCGATCACCCCAGCGGGGAATCCCCATAGGGCCACCTCGTAGACGAGATCGCGCTCACCACCCTCGGCCTCCCAGCGGCGGACGGTGATCGTCACGGCGGCGATGACCGAGACGACGTAGGCCAGCCCGTAGGCATGGACGAACAGTGGTCCCAAATAGAATCCGTTGTCCGGGGGGCTCGGGATAAAGGCGAAGATAATGCAGTGGCCTGGTCAGAGATTTCAGGCGTCGGAAGACGCGTCGGAGAATAGGCCAGTGGATTGCAGGACATGCTCGTCGTCCAGAGCAGGCGTGGGTCGGACCGAGACGAGACGCGTGCTTTGGACGGATCTCAAGCGTGAACGGCAAGACGTAAGCGCCCCCGCCTCCCCCGGGCGCAAGTGAGCGCGTAGCGAACCGAATTTTGCGTCGCCGTCGCGTATTTTACTTTCAAGCGGTTTCCTGCGGAGACCTCGTCAGTCGAAGAAGTGGTCGGCGACATCTGCGAGACGGGGAGCCTGGAAGATGTCGTAGTGCGTGCGGCTGGGCAGCACGGCCAAGCTCGCCGGCGAGCGGAGCGATCCGTCCCAGTGGGCGTCGCGCGTTCCGCCGCCGAGCAGCTCGTAGAACTCGGCGATATGGGTCGTCGGCACGCTGTCGGCGTCGGCGTAGATGAGCAGTGTCTGGGCGCAGAGGTCCACGAGGTCCCCACGCCAGTCGTAGTCGCTCTGCTGTAGAGCTCCCGTCTTGTCCATCAGCTTCGAGAACCCGCCTGGATCTGGTGCGACCTCGGCGTAGGCGGCGTAAAGGGGGGTGTGCTTCATGTGCTCAAAGCCGGCGCTGTTCATCTGGTCCATCGTTGCGAGCACCTCGGGGAACCATCCTTCGCGTCGGAATGGGATGGAAGCGATGGCGCGCTTTCGAATCCGCGTCGGGTGCTGGATGGCTGCGCGCAGCGCCGCACCGGCGCCGAGGGAGTAGCCCATGACGTCGGCCTGGTCGAGCCCGAGCTGGTCGAGCGCAGCGGCGATGTCGTCGCCGAAGGCCTCGTAGCTGAACGGGCGGTCGATGTCGGGAGTGTGCCCGTGTCCCTGCAGCTCCAGGCCGATGACGCGCCGGTTGGCCGCGAGCCGCTCGATGAGGGCGCCCGACATGCCGCCGATCTGAGGGTTGCGGCCTAGTGCGATCAGCCCGAAGCCGCCGTGCACGACTACCAGTGGCGTCCCTCCTTGGCCGTGGCTCTCCCAGTACATCTCCATGGGGCCGATCTGGACGCGGCCTGTCGCCGTTTCTGCGGGCATCTCTGTCTCCTTGTTCGTTTGGTCTGCAGCTGCTCACCAAGCCCGGCGGATGCTCGAGCGCTGTGGGGGGTCAGGGTAGGAGTGGTGCGAGGCGTGCGGCGAACTCGGCCGGGTGGGTGATCATGGCGGCGTGGTTGCCGGGGAGCTCGATCAGCGGTATGCCGAGCGCGGCGGCGAGCGCCTGTGCGCAGCGGTGGGGGTAGAACGCGCGTCCGTCCTCGCTGGCGGTGATGGCGATCCGGTCCGCGAGCGGGGTGATGTGGTTGAGGTCGAGCTGGTAGTCGGCGATCGCGGCGACGTCGCGGTGGATGAATAGCTCGATGTCCTCGCGGCGAGCCTCGGGCCGGTCATCTAGGCCGGTAAGCGAGCGAGCGCGGGTGACGCCGATGCTCTCGGCGATCTGGCCGAGCGCGCGACCGGCATCGTCGCGATCGAGCTCGACGTCGAAGGACGCTTGGTCGTCTGCGGGCACCAGCTGGCCGAGTGGCGGCTCATGGACGATCGCCCACGCGAGGGCGGCGGAATGAGCAGCAGCGACGAGCTCGAGCCCGATTAGCGCGCCGACGCTCGTCGCGAACACCGATGCGGGTCCGGCGCCCAGGTGGTCGAGGACGCGGCGGACGTCGCCGGCGTGCACGGCAATGCTCGCCGGCTGCGAAGGATCCTCGAGCCGGCTGCCGCGGCGGTCATAGGTGATGACCGTGTGGCCGGTGGCGAGGTGGCCGGCGAGCGTGTCGGCGTTGCTCGGCCCGCCGCCGATCAGCACCAGCGGCGGGCCGGAGCCCTCCGTGCGGTAGTAGATCGTCCACCGGGCACTGCGACGGAGTGCTCGGTCGCAGGCCCGAAGGACGGGACCGCGTCGTGGCTCATCGTGCAGCGGTGCCGCGGCCCGCGACGAGCCGCGGGTGACGCTTGCCGACGTAGCGGACGGCGCCGAGCGCGACCGAGCTGCCGCCGCCGAGGATCAGGACGGTCGTCGAGGCGCCGCAGGCGATGCCGATCGCGAGCAGGATCACGCCGGAGACGAAGCCAAGGACGCTGGCGACGCGGGGATAACGGTGACGGATGAGGAGCAACATTTGGTGTCCTTTCGGAGAGCGATATAAGAGGCAATACGTATCTAAACATATCTTGTGACAAGATGCAAGGTGTCTCCTAATTTTTTTTGCCATGGTTGCTCCGCAGCACCCCTCAGCACACTTCCCCGGTCGCCCGACGCCGCGGCGCAGCCCTCGAAAACGCCCTGCTCGACGCCGTCTGGACCCAGCTGCAGAGCGTCAGCTACGCGAAGCTGACGATGGACCGCGTCGCCGAGCGGCCGAGACGAGCCGCGCGGGGTTCGCTGCCGGCCGCGCGAGGGTGGTCTTGGTAGGGGGGAAGGTCATGGGTTGCGTAGGACGAGTGGGAGGAAGATGTCGTCGAGGATTTCCTCGAGTGTGTCTTGTGATGGGGGCTGGTGGGTGAGGATCAGCTCGTGGCGGAGCAGGTCGAGTGGTAGGCGGGCGACGCGTGGGCTGATGTTCTCGCGGCTTTCGTTTCGGCTTGCCGCTCTCTTGAGCACGCTCGACATCACGTCGCCGCCGCTGCGTAGGAGTTGGTCAAGGATCTGGTCGAACGCCTCCTCGTCTGAGAGCAGATCGCTCAGCATCCCGATGACTGTGTCGGGGCCGATCTCGACGATCCGCGTCGACGCGCGGCGCAGCACGGCGAGCATGTCGCCGCGCAGCGTTCCGGTGTCCGGGATCGCGCCGGAGAGCACCGGCTGGCGGTGGCGCATCGCGGCGATCACGAGCTCGGGGCGGTTGCGCCAGCGGCGATAGATGACCGCGCGGCTGGTGCCCGCCCGGTCAGCAACTCGCTCCATCGTCAGCTTGGCGTAACCGGACTCCTGAAGCTCCTGCCAGGAGGCGTCGAGCAGCGCGTGCTCGAGCAGCGCCCCACGACGGCGGGTGGCCACGGGGCGTTTCGGCTCGAGTGCGGGCTGCTCCACAATTTTCTTAGGAGAGATAGTGACTCTTATAGACTGGTCTATTTAGATGCGGATCGTCCCTTATCTTAGGCCCAGGAGTCATCACATGTCAACAATCCCCGATCGCTGGGGAGCCGGGGCCCCCCTCGCGCTGTTGGAGGGGATCGGGTGATGACGAGCCAACCCACGACCAACGATCACGACTACAGCGCACCGCGGAGACACCCGCGGATGACAACGGGTGATTCCGGTGGGTTTAGAACAACGGCGGGTGGTCGTAGTCCTACCCGGCCCCCGGCCAGGCGATGGCGAGAGGCAGACTCGAACCGCCGACACCTCGATTTTCAGTGGTGGGGCGACCACTCCGACCGGCCATGCGGGACCTAGTGAAAACGCCCGCGCCCGGCTCTGGCGGTTTGAAGGCGGCGCCCCGCCCCACCCCCACCGCGCGAGACGGACGCGTGCTCGACCCCCCCAAGCCATCGGAGGACCCTACCGCCCTCGGGCCTGCCCCAGGTTCGAGTGGTGGGGGCCGGAGAGCCAGTCCGCATCCGGCCCCAGACGCGCGTCGACCGGTTCCTCTCCCCGCCGCAGCGCGTCGATGTAGGCATGATCGGCGGCTAGGCGGGCCGCCACCTCGGGACCGTCCGCAACGGCGCCGTGGCCGGGGACCACGACCTCAACGTGCCTGGTGGCTTCTCCCAGCCGGTCGAGTGCCGTCTCGTAGGCGCCCACCTGATCGGGGCGACGAGCGTCGAGGAGAGGGATCAGGACATCGGAGAGCATGTCGCCGGCGAGCAGCACGCCACGGTCCGCGAGGAGGACCGCGGCGTGGCCGACGGCGTGCGCCTGATGCTCGATTATCTCGCCCGGCACGGGTCCGCCGTCCGCGGGCAGCGGGGTGACGAGCGCGATCAGCTCGAGAGGGATGCCCGACGCGCTCTCCGCCGCCATCGCCTGCGCCCGCTCGCGGGCTTCACCGGCAGCATTGGCGCCGGCAGCGGTGGCGTAGCGCGGCACATCACCGAACCGGGCATGCCAGAGCAGGTGGTCCCAGTGGGGATGGGTGGAGAACCCGGCGACCACCGGAATGCCGAGCCTGTCCAGGTCATCCGCGAGCTGGTTCAGCTCGGAACCATCGATGCCGGGATCGACCAGGACCAACCCATCCTCCCCGCGCACCACGATGGAATTGGTCCAGACCCACTCACTTTGCCGGACCCAGATGCCGTCGGCCACCTGAGTCAGCATCGGTTCATTCTGTGAGGTATCTCCCCCGGCGCAAGAGGATGATGGCCCGCGAACAGGGACCACAGCCGACAGAGTCGAGGAGTCGTGCCGCATGAGCGACCGCCAGAAAGCTGACGCCGCCCCAAACCGAAGATCGGCTCCTCACCCCGCCCGCCGGTAGCGGATGTGCGTGGCGAGCGGAGAGTGGAGCGCCTCGACCGGCTCGAACCCGAGGGACTCGACTCCGTCGAACAGCCGCTCGCCGGACCCGAACAGGACAGGGACCACGTCGAGCGTGAGTTCGTCGATCACTCCGGCGGCGAGCGCCTGACGGACGGTCGAGGCACCGCCCGCGATGTCGATGCCATTCTCGCCGGCCGTCTCACGCGCCTGCGCGTAGGCGGCCTCGAAGCCCTGGGTGACGAAGTGGAAGCTCGTGCCGCCCTCCATCTCGATCGGCTCGCGGGCGTGATGGGTGAGCACGAAGACCGGCGCATGGTAGGGCGGCTCGGAGCCCCACCATCCATCCCAGTCCTCATCCCACTCGCCGCGGATCGGCCCGAACATGTTGCGGCCCATGACATAGGCCCCGCGCGGTCGCATGAGCCAGCCCTCTGCCGTCGCGTCAGCGTCGTTCGCGCGCTCATCGCCGAGGTGCCAGCTATGGACCTCCCTGCCGCGATTCCCCAGCGGATTCTCCCGGCTCTGGTCCGGTCCGGCGACGAAGCCGTCGAGCGAGATCGACATGTGGCAGGTGGTGTCCGGCATCGGCGTCCTCCAAGTGATTGCGATTTGCAAGCGTCAGCACCGTACCGGGCCAAGCGGCCCGCCGGGCACCACCCCGAACGAGATTGTGGCGATGCTCGTCGAACGCGAGGGGTTTGTTTTCTGCGATCCGATACCAGCGTGAAGCTAGGCACTCAGTTTTGTGACTTGCCGCGAGATACCCCCGTCAGCCCTAAACCCATGCGAGGCCCTCGGGAGTCCCGATCCGGCGATGGCGAGAGGCGGACTCGAACCGCCGACACCGCGGCCTCCTACCCCTCGGTGTCCTCCACCTCGATTTGGGCGACCATGAGTACGTAGCCGTCGGGGTCTGTGACTTGCATCTCCTGACGCGGGCCGGGCGAGCCATCCTCGATCTACTCCCAGGAGTAGGGCCGTTCAAGAGCCCGGCTGCGAGGTAAATCTCTCCGTGACGCCGCCGCGGTCAAGCGCGAGTTCGTCAAGAGACTGGCTGGGGGCGGTGGGCCGGCTCATCTCGGGGCCTCGATTTCGCAAGCCGGCGTGTCAGTTGCGTGTTCTCGCCGCGTGGCCGAGTGACTTCTCGCTGGACTACGGCTCTCTCTTGGGCCATTGCAGGCAGGATGATGCGGAGCTTGTGGAGCCGGTCGATGACGAGTCGATCGCTCATGCGCTGCAGCGGTGCTTTGTCGTCTTGAGATATGGGCATGCGGTTTCCTCTGTGTTGTCGTTCGATAACTGGCACTTGATGAAGGGCGCGTTTCGAGCGCCCTCGGGCCTGGCCTATTCATGCGGGCGGGGCGCGAGCCCCATTGCACGAACCAGAGTGCAATGGGGCTCTAGGAGCGCGGTCTCCTTTTAGGCGAGGAATCCCTCGAGTTCCGCCGCGAACTCCGCGGGGTACTGGAAGAGGAAGCCGTGGCCGGCGTCGGGGTAGATTTTCAGTTGCGCGTTGGGTAGCCGCTCCGCGAGTAGGAACGTGTTTGGGGTGGGGACCATGCGGTCGTTCTCACCGTTGACGGCGAGCACCGGCTGCGTGATCCCAGCGAGCCGGTTCAGGCGGCTGGCGTCGGGGATGCCCCATGTCGTCACGGCGTCGAGCTGTGCATCGCGGGTTCTCAGGTCGGTGCCGACGTCGCGGTCTTCGGTGCGGGTGAAGATGCGCTCGACGAACTCCCAGCCCTTGGCGACGCTCGTCTCGCTGCGCTCGAAGAACAGCGCCAAGAGGTCCTCCGCTCCAGGTTCGTCAGCGACAGCGTTGCCGTTGACTTCATCGCGGTAGCCGTGCTGTTCCACGCCGCCCTGGGGGCCCGTGCCGGCAAGGATCAGGCGGCGGACGAGCAGTGGGCGGATCAGGGTGAGCTCCTGCGCGACGAAGCCGCCCATCGAGTATCCGAGGATGTCGATCTGCTCGAGGCCGAGCGCGTCGATGAAGGCCAGCGCGTCGTAGGCCATCGGCGTGACCGTGTGGGGCACCGTGCCGCTCGATCCGCCGACGCCGGCGTTGTCGAACAGGATGACCTCGCGTTGCTCGGCGATCGCGTCGACGAGCGCCGGGTCCCAGTTATCGAGGTTGCCGCGGTAGTGCTGAAAGCACACCAGCGGAAGGGCCGCGCTGTCGGTGTTGCCGAAGCGGCGGTAGGCGAAGGTGACGCCGTTGGCCGCCTCGATCGACTGATTCGGGGCGGTCAGGTTGGACTGGCGGGTGGCAGTGAGTTGGCTCATGCTGGCTCTCCTTGGGCTCGTTTGGTAAGAGCACCAAGGTCGCGCTTTGGGCTGCCGGTCGCGCACGTATAAGCCACTGGTTGGTGCCCTGGTCTGCCTTTGCGATGCACGTGCAGGCAGACTCAATAGCGAGCAGGAGGGCTAGTCGGGCGCCCGGGCGGTTACAGCTCGGGCGCCTTTCGCGGCCGCGCGGACTTTTCCCACGCGTGCGCGAATTGCAGCATTTTCGTCTCGCCCAGCGGAGTGCCGAGCAGCTCCAGACCGACCGGTAGGCCATCTGTGGTGAAGCCGACAGGCATGGTGAGTGCCGGCAGCCCGGCTTGCGATCCGATCACGGTATTGGTGGGAAAGGTGAGAGCCCTGTACTTCTCGGCAGCGAGCTGCTCACGCGTCGGAGGAATGACCTGCACCGTTGGGTAGACCAAGAAGTCGATTCGGTGTGTGGCGAAGATGTTTAGGAGTAGCCTGCGGAAATGCTCCTGGTTGAGCCGCCGGCGGAGACACTCGACGTCGCTCTCGATCGCGTCGGATCCGTTGGCGATGTCGTGGAACAGGTCGTTGAGCGGGTGGAACCGCCGGCTGTCGTAGAGCTCCATGAAGCTCGACACAGGCGCACGGGGACGCTTGGCGAGGAAGTCGTCGATGTCGGCCCTCGACTGCAGGGCATAGACCGAGGTGTCTGAAATCCACGAGGCGAGGCCGGAGATCTCGAGCTCCGGCGTAGTAGATACGCCCAGCTCGCCGAGGTGGCGGATCGCCGCTCGAACCACGCGATTGACCGGCTCGACGTCTGGGTTCGTGTCGGGAGCGAATCCCGTCTCCAGCACCCCGATCCGCCAGCTGCCGAGGGGCACTTCGATGTCGAGTGCTCGTGCATAGCTCCCCGCGCCGGGAGCGCCCAACGCGGTGACGGTGAAGGCGTCGTTCGGGTCGTAGCCGACGATGCTGTCGAGCAGCCTCGCGATGTCGGGAACTGTCCGGGCGATCGGTCCGGGGGTGTCCTGGAAATGCACAAGCGGCGAGAACCCGGAGCGGCTGATCAGGCCGGTGGTGACGCGCAGGCCGAATAGGTTGTTGAACGAGGCGGGAACGCGGATGGAGCCGCCGGTGTCCTCGCCGATGCCGACGAGCCCGAAGTTGGCGGCCACGCCCGCGGCGGTTCCCGCGCTGGAGCCACCGGACTCGTGGGCCGGGGCGTAGGGGTTCTTGGTGTGGTCTGTCATCGACGAGAACGAGAACCAGCCGGCCGAGAAGTCGCACATGGTCGTCTTGGCGAGGATTACCGCGCCCGCCTCCTTCAGGCGGGTGACCACTGTCGCGTCAAACTCCGGGACGTACTCTTCGAACAGGATCGAGCCGAAGGTCGTGCGCAGGCCAGCCACCTCAGCTTGGTCCTTCACGAGTACGGGCACACCGTGCAGTGCACCCGAGAGCTTGCCGTTCATGGCGAGGAAGTCATCCCGAGCGGCTGCTTCCTCACGAGCCCGGGGGTTCACCGTGACCACTGCTTGGATCTGCGCACCGGCATGGTCGTGCGCCCGGATCCTGGCGAGGTAGGAATCGACCAACTCGACGGCGCTCAGCACGCCCGCCCGAAGCGCGGTGTGGAGCGCGTCGATGGTCAGCTCGTCGAGCTTGTCTAGGTTGCTCACGGCGGAGCTTCCACTAGGCAGATAGGACTGCCCGCCCGCTGTCGGGCAGCGCCCCCCGGAGCTGCTTGCGGGAACTGATGTCAAGCTTTGCGAACACCTTGCGCAGGTGCCACTCCACGGTGCGGGGGCTGATGAACAGCTCGGCGCCAATCTCCGGGTTCGTACGCCCATCGCCGGCAAGCCGCGCGATCTGCGTCTCTTGCGCTGTGAGATCGTCGCGTGTCTCAGGCGTACGCTTGCGGACGGTCTCGCCGGTGGCAAGCAGCTCACGACGGGCGCGCTCGGCGAACCCCTCGACACCCATCGCGGTGAACAGCTCATTCGCGCTGCGTAGCTGCTCGCGCGCGTCGAGGCGACGGTTCTCCCGGCGCAGCCACTCGCCGTAGAGGAGATGAGCGCGGGCAAGCTCCACCCGGACGCGGGTTCGTCCGAGCCGGTCGATCGCTTCGCGATACAGCTCCTCGGCGGTCTCGTCGTCGCTGACGAGCGCCCGCGAGCGCGCCTCGATGCCGAGCGCCCAGTCGGTGCCGGCGGCACGAGTGCTCAGCGAGAGCCGCTGCAGCGCCGCGGCCGCGGTCTCGTGCTTGCCGCTCCGGGCTGCCGCCTCGATCAACTCCGTCAGTGCCCACGCCAGGACGCCGAGATCGTCGTACTCGCATGCCGACTCGGCGGCAGTCAAGGCGTCGCTGTAACGGCCGAGACCGTTGTAGAGCAGCGCGGTCGCGAAGTGACTGATGCCCAACCCCATGCCCTCGCCACGGCTCGCCACGTCCTCGACGGTGGCCTCGATCAGCCTCGAAGCCTCTACCTCGCTGCCGCGATAGGCGGCGAGCGCAACGCCGCCGTAGGCCGCGAGCCGGGTTCCGCTCGCTTCGCTGACCGTCAGCGCCTCCGCGCACAACGCCGCGCCCTCGTCGAGCTGCCCCCAGAACGCGTGCACGAAGATCCTTGAGCGCAGCGCGATTGGGAGTACGGTGAGCGCGCCGGCCTGCCGAGTGATGCGGACGTGTTGCGCGCAAAGCACCTCCCAGCTCTCGTCGTCCCATAGATCCTGGGATACGCGTCCTGCAAGCCACAGCCAGCGCAGCTCTTCCTCGGTGGAGATGTCCGCGCTGCGGAAGGCCTTCAGCGCTCGCTGCAGCAGGGGCGTGGCTGAGGCGCGGCCTTCGGTTATCAGAGTTGTCAGACCGTCGAGTAGGAGGTCGGCCGGGCGCGCAGGCGTCGATGCAGCAGGTGCTTCTCGCGCAGCCGTTGCTACCTCCATCAGATCCGCGCCAAGGGACAGGCGGCCAACTATCAGGGCGGCGGAGAATGCGTCCAAATATGTTTCGCGGGCCAGCCCGATGTCAAGTGGCTCGAGCTGCCTGGCAGCCCCGAGCAAAAGAGGGGGAGAGTCGTTGCCGCGTCTGACGGCGAACGCGATCTTCGCGCGCAGGAGGTCAACCCTGGCTCGCTGCAGCTCGTCAAACGGCCCGGCCTGTGCCATCGCCAGCAGTGCGAGCGCTGCCTCGGGTTCTCCGGCCTGATGCTTGGCCTGTGCCGCGGCCAGCGCGCGCCGTGCTCTACGCGCCGGGTCAAGTGTGAGCCGTGCGGACTCCTCGAGGAGCGCAGCCGCAGCGGCGAGGCCGCCACGCTCCTGAGCACGGCCCGCGGAATGCTCCAGCTCGCTGGCCACCGTCTCGTCGGGGCCAGTGGCCGCGTGGGCGCGATGCCAGGCACGACGGTCGGGGTCGAGATCGGGGTCGGTCACCTCTGCCAGCGCCCGATGTACCTCCTGCCTGTCTTTTGGTGACGCGGCTCGGTAGGCGGCCGAGCGGACCAGGGGATGGCGGAATCGCACCCGCGCACCGACCTCGAGCAGCCCCGCCTCCCCGGCCGGCGAGGCTGCGTCGCCGTCGATCCCGAGCTGCTCGGCCGCGCGCCACAGCAACGTCGCATCGCCGATCGGCTCGACGGCCGCCGCGAGCAGCAGCCGTCGCGTCTGCACGGGAAGCGGCTCGAGCCGCCGTAGGAATCCCTCTTCGATGCGGCTCGCAAGGGGCATCGCATCGGGCGTTCCAAAGCCAAACGCCAGCTCGGCCGCTGTCAGCCCGTGCGGCAACTCCAGCAGGGCCAGAGGGTTGCCGCGCGTCTCGGCCACGACCCGCTCGCGCACCCGCTCGTCCACCGGTCCGCTGATCACCGAGTCCAGCAGCGCATGTGCATCGTGATTGCTTAGACCGTCGAGGACGAGCTCGTCCAGTCCGGCCAGCTCATGATGGTCGTCGGGCTCACGCACCGCGAAGACCACCGCGACCGACTCCGCCAACAGGCGCCGCGCGACGAACGCCAGCGTCTGCGCGGAGACTCGATCAAGCCACTGCGCGTCATCCACCAGGCAGAGCAGCGGCCCCTCCTCCGCCACATCCGCCAGCAGGCTGAGAACCGCAAGCCCAACCAGAAAGCGATCCGGCGGCTCGCCCGTACTCAATCCGAACGCCGTGCCAAGCGCATCACGCTGTGGTCCGGGAAGACGCTCCATTCGATCGAGGAACGGCGCACACAACTGGTGCAACCCCGCAAACGCGAGCTCCTCCTCCGACTCAACACCCGCCGCTCGCGCGATCCGACACCCTGACGCCCGGCCCAACAGGTGCCCCAGCAACGCGGTCTTGCCAACCCCCGACTCACCGCGCACCACCAACACCTGACTCCCACCCGCAGACACGCCGGCCAGCAAACGATCAAGCGCCTCGCACTCGCTGTGCCGGCCACGCAAACTCGACGCGGGGCCACTATCTGACATGTAGACGGCAGAGATTACCGCTGCCCGGCCCCGTCGCACCCACGGCATGCGAACACCCGGCTCGGCGAGCGCGCCGGCGCGGTGCTGACCCGCCGGACCGCCGCCGAAGACCAGGGCGTCGTGGCCACTACTCACGTGGGCAGCTCCTCTCCAGCCTGCTCGCGAACGATGTACTCGGCGTACCAGTCTGGCCAGTGCGCATCCTCCTGTCCGGTCCGCTCCTCGTGCTCACCGTGCGCCTGCGCGGCCCGCTGAAGAGCTTGTGCCAGGTCGCTCGCGGAATCAAATGTGGTCTGCATGGGGTCTCCTTTGAATTGTTGCCAGCGCGATTACGCTGACGATCACCAGCTCGATCGCGACGGTTCGCAACGAGTGCCCAGCGCGGGTCGCGCACAGCTCTCGCTCGGTGCGGCCCACGTCGCACACCGGCGCGAACGTCGCATCTCCCCTTGTGGGCGACGTCAGTCCGCTCACCGTCCGGGCGCGCGTACCTTTACCTCTTGCAGCAGCCAACCGTTGCCGTCGGGATCGCTGAACGAACCAAACGAGCCATAGTCGGCCCGCGCGGGGTCCGGGCCCGGCACCCGTCCCTCGGACCCGGCGTGGTGAAACGCACCGGTTACGTCGTGGAACAGCTCGACATCCACGCCACGGCCAACGAGCTCGTCACGGGCGACCTCGATGTCGGACACGGTCAGCTGCAGACCTTCAAGCGAGCCCGGCACCGCTGAAGTAACGCCCTTGCCGAAGATGATCGAGGCCTCCGATCCGGGGGGCGTGAGCTGCACGATCCGGTAGTCATCGCTGATCGGGAAGTCGGCGTCCAGCCGCCACCCCAACCTCTCATAGAAACGCTTGGCCCGATCGACATCGGAAACGGGCACCAGCACGATCTCGAGCTTCATCTGCACGGTGCCGGTTCCGAGAATCTCGGTCTGGCTCTCACTGCTCACATCGACGCTACTCATGTTGACCTCCAGGGTCGTAGGTTGTGGTTTGATCACGATCGCGTGTGGGCGTGTCTGTCGCGCCCGTGTAGAGCCCTGGTCGATGCCCTGGGATGCTCGCGTTTCGTCTCGGGATCGCCGAGGATCTCGTGAGCCGCATTGCGCACCGTCCGGCGCAAAGATAGGAAGGCTGCGGAGCCGAGGATCGCGGGGACCCACAGGGTGATCGCGCGATAGGCGAGCACGGCCGAGGTCGCGGCTGTGATTGGAACGTTGTAGAGCACGAGGGTCCCCACCAGACCGGCGTCGACGCCCCCGATGCCTCCCGGGACCGGGATCAGTCCGCCCAGCTCGCCGATGAGGTACGCGAGCGCGAGGATCGCCAGCGGCGGCACGACCCCGAACGCGTGAAACGTCGCCCACAGGATCAGGATGTCGAAGACGAGATAGGCAAGGATCCCGCCGAGCAGCCATGCGTCGCCCTCGCGCAGCAGGGCAACGGCATCGTTGACACCGTCGGCGATGGCAACGAGGCTCCTGAGCAGCAGGGTCTCGCGGCGCGCGGGCTCCGCTGGATCGGTGTGTTCCAGGCGCCGGTGCAGGCGGGCGGCGCAGCATCCCGCCAGCAGCGATGCGGCGATCGCCAGCGCGGCGACTGTGGCGGGCAGGAGTGTCAGGGCAAGATCCTTCTCCCCGGCAAGCACCCGGAGGCCGAGCGCAGCTCCGAGGAGGACCACGCCGGCGACGTTGGCGACGCTCGTGAGCAGGAAGAACGCGACGGTGCGCCGGGCGATCTCAGGCGTGGGCATCCCGCCTCGTTTCAGCGCCCAGGCTCCGAGCGCGAGGCCCCCGGCTCCGCCAGTCGGAACGACCGCGTTGGCACCGATCTCGGACATGCCGATCTGGTAGCTGACGCGCCGGCTCATGCGCCGGCCGAACACCACTCGAAAGATCACGACATAGCCCAAGCTCGAGAGCACCTTCAGTGCCGCGCCAACGACAATCCACCCGGGCTGGGCGTGCGAGAGGCGAGTACGCAACGCCGCGAGCCCGGGAAGCAGCGTCACGATCGCGACCCCGGTGAGCAGGATCGCGGCCAGGAGCAGCAACTGCGTGCGCAGCTTGCGAGAGCTCAGCTCATCGGGCAGCTCCAGCTCGCCCACGAGGGCGCTGGGTGCACCATCCTGATTCATCCCTGCGCCTGAAGTGCTTCTGTCACGAGGGCAGGCTGGGGTTCCTGAAGTTGATGTGAGAGCGCGAGCGCGACGGCGGCCAGGACGATCAGGGCGCTGCCGTAGAGGTTGGCTGTCTCATGTAGTCCGAGTTGAGTGACAGCGGCGCCCGCGGCGACCGCCGGCAAGCTGAACGCGAGGTAGGAGACGGCGAGGATCGATGACACCAGCCCCGCGCGCTGGTCGCTGGGGGCGAGACTCGAGAGCGCCCGGAAGGCGCCGGAGAACGCCGGGCCGAACCCGAGGCCCGCGGTCGCCGCGCCCACGAGAAACACCGCGAGCGAGCCGGTCTGCAGGCCGACGAGGACGATCGTCACGCCGGCCATCAGCGCCGCGAGCCCACCGCGTGCGCTTGGACGGGCGCGTGCGTTGCGGAACAGAACAGAGGCGGTCGCGCTGACCCCGGTCATGATGAAGATCGACAGGCCACCGACGGTGTGGCTCGTGTTTCCCAGCACGCTGGCGATCAGCGACGGGCCGAGCGCGAGGACGAGACCGCCGAGCCCCCACGTCGCGATCAGGCAGGGGACCGTGGCGAGGAAGGCCGAGCGCAGCGGCGCGGGGACGCCGATCGTGGGTGCCAGTGCCCCCAGCCACTCTCCCTCGCGTCCCATCGTTTCCGGGAGCGCAGCGGCGATCGGGATGGCGAGCACGAAGGCACCCAGCAACAGCCAGTAGACGAGCCGCGTCGGATCCGGCCCGTACTGGACGAGCAGGCCCGCGCCGAGCGCGCCGGTCGCGAGCCCGACGAGCGGCGCTGTCGCTCCGACGAGACCGCCGAGGCGCGGCCGGCTCTGTGGCTGCAGGTCGAGCAGGGCGGCGCTGATCGCCCCCAGCGCGAGCCCTGTGGCCAAGCCCTGCACGGCCCGGGCCGCGAGCAGCCAGCCGACGCTCCGGGCCTCGGCGAACAGCAGCATGCTCGCGATCTCCAGCGCGAGCGCCAGCAGCAGGACGGGCCGTCGGCCGACGTGATCGGAGACCGAGCCCGCGAGCACCAGCGCAATCACCAGCGTGAGCGCATAGACGGCGAACACGCTGGTCAGCGTGATCTCTGAGAACCCCCACTGCAACTGATACACGACGTAAAGCGGCGAGGGCGCACTGGAGGCGAACAGCAGCAGCACGAGGATCACGGCGAGCAGCCAGAAGGCTGGTGTACGTCCGAGCTTGACGCCCGAGGGCGACTGCGCGCGAACGCCGGGAAGTGTGTTGGCGGGGTCGAGCATCTGCTAGTTCCTCGCGACCCATCCGCGCTCTGGGCTCCAGGGGTAGTCGGCCATGAAATGCGTGCCGGCCATCGCGGCCGTGAAGCGCACGACGGCTCCCGGGCACCCTGGGTAGAACAGCCCTCCGAGGTCGGCATGTACATCGGGTGGCTCGATGCCGAACACGGGCAGGGATCCGGATCGCGGGTCTCCCTCAAAGGGGAGCATCCAGCTCGACCCCGCACCCAACAGCAGCGCAGTGCCCGCCCCAGCGGAAGTCAGTACCGCGCAGGAGGCACGCCAGAGCGCCCCCGCCACATGCCGCAACGCCTCGACGAGCCGGCGGCGTGAGTTGCGAGGCCGCTCGTGCAGTGACCCTTGCTTGTCAATCGCAGGTAGGGGTCCGTCGTATGGAGGCTGGAGCGGTGGGAGTGGGTGGGCCATGCGGCAACAATCGCGTCACGGTGGCGGGCTCGCGCCTGGGTGAGGCACTGGTATGAGCCCTGGTCCTCGCGACCGGCCCTCCTGTACGCCAACCCGTGACCCCTCACGGCGAGTCGGGCGCTGCGTTTTACGGCCGCGGATTCACACGCCAGGGCACCGACCAGGCACTTCCACGGGCGCGATCGGCCCTCTGAAACGCAACCGTAATTGCCAGCACCCCAACCACACAGGAGGCACACCATGAGCACTTCGCTGAACACTCCAACCAAGACCACGACGCCGCTCGGCGCGATCGGCCGCGGGCTCCTCGCCGGTGCGGTCGGCACCCTCGCGATGGACCTGCTGTTGTTCGCCCGCTACAAGCGCGAGGGCGGCGAGAGCGGCTTCGCCGCATGGGAGTCCTCGAAGGACCTGAGCGGCTGGGAGGACGCGCCCGCGCCGGCGCAGGTCGGCAAGCGCCTAACGGAGGCCCTCTTCGCACGCGAGCTCCCACCCGAGCGCGTCAGACTGGTCAACAACATCACCCATTGGGCAGCCGGGGTCGCCGGCGCAGCGCAGTACGGCATCCTCGCGGGATCGCTGCGCAACCCGCGAATCCGCTACGGGTTGCCCTTCGGCGCAAGCGTGTGGGCGACCGGGTACGTGGTCCTACCCGCCGCCAAGCTCTACCAGCCGATCTGGGAGTACGACCGCAAGACCCTGCTCAACGATCTAAGTGCCCACCTCGTCTATGGCCTCGGCACGGCCACTGCCTTCCGCCTGCTGTCCGCGTCGAGCAGAGGCACAGCATGACGAGCCGGAACAGGCCAAACGACCCGGCGCAACCTAGCCTCGCAAAGGGAGCCGTAGCACCAATCACCGTTGCGGACGTGATGGTGGCAACGCTCAAGGTCTCGGGCGTGCGCCGCGTATACGGCTTGCCGGGAGACTCGATCAACGGGCTCACCGACGCGCTGCGTCGCGATGGCGAGATCGTCTGGGAGCACGTTCGTCACGAGGAGGCAGCGGCCTTCGCGGCCGCCGCCGAGGCGGCGGTGACCGGTCAGCTTGCCGTCTGCGCGGCCAGTTGCGGCCCCGGGAATCTGCATCTCATCAACGGTCTATTCGACGCGAACCGCAGCCGCGTGCCGGTGCTCGCGATCGCCGCCCACATCCCGCGTGAGGAGATCGGCGGAGGCTATTTCCAAGAAACCCGCCCGCAGGAGCTATTTCGCGAGTGCAGCGTGTACTCCGAGCTCGTCAGCGTGCCCGAGCAGCTGCCGCGGGTGTTGGAGATCGCGATGCGTTTCGCGCTCGAGCGCAGTGGCGTCGCCGTCGTGGTGATCCCCGGTGAGATCTTCCTACACCACGCGCGACACGACAGCCCGGTGGGCGCAATCCTTGCGAGCGCATCGATCACTCGCCCCGATCACAAGGCCCTCACCGCCGCCGTCGAGCTGCTGAACACAGCAGAACGCGTCACAATCCTCGCCGGCGCAGGCTGCCAGGACGCGCACAAGGAGCTCGTGGAGCTAGCCGGCGTCCTGAAGGCGCCTGTCGTCCACACGCTGCGCGGCAAGGAGCTCGTCGAGTACGAGAACCCCTACGACGTCGGCATGACCGGCCTGCTCGGGTTCGCATCCGGCTACCGGGCGATGGAGCACTGCGACGCGCTGCTGATGCTCGGCACCGACTTCCCCTACAGGCCGTTCTATCCCGAGCACGCACAGGTTGTGCAGGTCGATATCCGCGGCGAGCACATCGGCCGCCGTATCCCGGTGGAGGTTGGCCTCGTTGGCAGCGTCAAGGACACGATCCCGGCGCTGCTGGCACACCTCGAGCCCGCGTGCGACGCGACACATCTCGCCCGCATGAGGTCGCACTACCGACGCACGCGCGAGCGCCTCGATGGACTGACGGTGAGCCACGGCGACCGCGGCCCGATCCATCCGCAGACACTCGCCAAGGCAATCGATGAGCTCGCCACGGATGACGCCGTGTTCCTCGCCGACGTCGGAACGCCCACCCTGTGGGCGGCTCGGTATCTCAGCATGAACGGGCGGCGACGGCTGATCGGTTCGTTCAACCACGGGACGATGGCAAACGCGATGCCCCAGGCGATCGGCGTGCAAGCCTCCCATCCCGGACGTCAGGTGGTGACGCTGTCGGGCGATGGCGGCATCGCGATGATGCTCGGGGAGCTACTCACGCTTCGCCAGCAGCACCTGCCGGTGAAGGTGGTCGTGTTCAACAACGGAGCGCTGTCGTTCGTCGAGCTCGAGATGAAGGCAGACGGCATCGTCCACTACGGCACCGATCTCGATAACCCGAGCTTCGCCGAGGTGGCCCGTGCGATCGGACTCCACGGCGTCCGCATCGAGCAACCCAGCGAACTGGCCGGCGGGCTGCGTGCCGCCTTCGCACACGAGGGCCCGGCGCTGATCGAGGTAATGACCGCACGCCAGGAGCTATCGATCCCACCGAGCATCTCCGCCGCCCAGGCCAAGGGATTCACGCTGTGGGCCACGCGCAGCATCCTCTCCGGCCGCGGCGACGAAGTCCTCGAGGTCGCCAAAACCAACATCCACCAGCTCGCCCTCGAGTAACCAGCCCCAACCAGGGCGCCGACCAGGGACTTACCCAGGCGCGACAGAAACGCCCAAGCGCAACTGTGATGTGACTACAAACCAATCACTCTCCGGAGGTAAAAAAAAATGGCACATACACACTACCTACCCGACAAACACGCACACCACAAGTGGGACACCCGCACCGCGCCGGCACTCGTCGTCGATTCCGGTGACACGGTCGTGATCTGGACCCGCGATATCAGTGACAACCAGGTCACCCCGGACGCGGACGCAAACGTGCTCGCGAACTTCGACTGGGACCGCTCATACCCATTGAACGGCCCAGTCGGGATCCACGACGCCAAGCCCGGCGACACCCTCAAGATCGAGGTCCTCGATGTCCACACACAGGGCTGGGGATGGACCGGCGTACTACCCGGGTTCGGACTCCTAGCCGAGGACTTCCCTGACGCGTACCTACGCACCTTCGACCTCTCCAACGGTGACTTCGCCTACATTCGCGAGGACATCGCGATCCCACTCGATCCCTACTTCGGGACGATGGGTGTCTGCCCGGCCCGCGCGAAGCAACAGGCAGTCGTGCCGCCTGGCAGGTTCGGCGGAAACATGGACATCCGCTATCTCGGCCGCGGATCCGCTCTCTATCTGCCGGTGGAAGTCGAGCAGGGATTGTTCTCCTGCGGCGATGCCCACGGCGCTCAAGGCGACGGCGAGGTCTGCGGCACCGGCGTCGAGGCGCCGATGTTCGCCTCGCTGCGCTTCACCCTCGAAAAGGGTCGCTCGATCCCAGCGCCGCAGTACCGCACCCCGGCACCACTAACGGCACGCGTTGACTCGGCACCGTTCTACGCGACGACGGGCGTGAACGGCGACCTGTACACCGCGGCGCAGGAGTCCGTACGGGCGATGATCGATCACATCACCACGACCTACAACCTCAGCCCCGAGGACGCCTACGTGCTGTGCAGTCTCGCGGTCGACCTGAAGATCTCCGAGATCGTCGACGGCGGCCAGTACATCGTCAGCGCCCTGCTGCCAGAAGGGATCTTCTCATGACCGAGCCAAGCTTCACAGAAGGCGACCTCGTCAAAGTCGCCTTCGCACACGACGAAGTCGAGGGCGAGTTCCTCCAAGGACTGCTGCGCGAGGAGGGAATACCGTCATTGCTGCGACGATCTCGCGGCTTCGACGTGCCGGACTTCCTCGCGGCCGGTCCACGCGACGTGCTCGTCCCGGCGTCAGCAGCGCAGATCGCGCACGATGTGCTGCTCGACGCCGAGTTGGAGTCACTCCAACCAGAGTCCGGGACGGTAGACACGCCACGGCGTGTGCTCGCCGGCCTTCTGATCGCCGTTGCACTCGTCGCACTTGTCGTCTGCGTCGTCGTCGACCTGATCGCCTAATGATCGGTCAGTCGCTTCTTCATGCTGACCAGCGTGGCGAACGTGGCCGGCGTGGTCCTGATCGGGGTCGGTCTCGCTGTGCGGGTGCTGCCGGGGGAGACGAACCTGGCGCTGACGCTCCTGCTCGCCACGATAGCCTCCGCGGGCCTGCACCGGCGACCGGATCGCAACGAAGCAAGCGGGTCGTCCTCGCGCCGCTCCATGCTGGCGCTGAAGGCCCTGGTGGCGGTAGCTGACGGGGGTCAGCTTGAGCGGCATCTTGGTCGGTTTGGGAACTCTCGCCGCAAGCGCCGCCGGACGTAGGCGCCCACTCGAACGCGGCGAATAGGAGTCCGTCCGCGAATGGCGAGGGCCGTGACACCTCAAAGAGCTTAAGTGTGTGCTGGCCAACAAACAGCGCCCACTTGCAGGGCTTTGAGTGGCGAGAGGCGGACTCGAACCGCCGACACCTCGATTTTCAGTGGTGGGCCGACCACCCCGACTCGCCGTGGACCATAGCAAAAAGCCACGCGTTTACAGGCGTTTAGTGTGGTCTCCCGCAACAGAGGACGGCCACGCCACCGGCCGAGATACCCGCAGATACCCACGGATTCGGGTGGGTTTGGGCCTACGGATCCCGCTCGTCGGCCCAAACCCAAACGGGGCGGGTCGAGCGTATGGCGAGAGGCGGACTCGAACCGCCGACACCTCGATTTTCAGTCGAGTGCTCTACCAGCTGAGCTATCTCGCCGCGACCCCGATCCTACCGGCTTGCACGTAGTGGGCGCGGATTTGCGCCAACTCGGGCGCGGGTTTTCGTGCCCTCACAGGGCGTCCGACGGAGGCCCTGGGCAGCGCTGGACGGTCGTCAGCGACGGCCGGACCTACGGGTTAGCCGGTCAACCTCGTGCAGTAGCCAGAACGGGCGCTGGCGCAGCTGAGATTGCGCGTCTTGGCGGAGCTCGGCTTCTCGCGCCGCGGCAGCTACCAGTGCGGACGAGCCGATCATCGCTCCCCCTGCGCTGCCCAACGCTGTAACGACGCCGGATGCCTGAAGTCCGAGTGATAGGGCAGCCGCACCGGCAGTGAGTGCGCGTGGGTCCGATGTGAGACGCTGCAGCGTCCTACGCACGCGCAAAGAGTCAAGCTCGTCATGGAGGTTCTCGATTGCCGGATCGATGGTCCTTAGCTTGACCTCAGAGATGAGATCGTCCAGGTCGCTGATATCGGCATCGCGCACGTCGAGGAGCACGTCCATCTCCGCATCAGGGAACGCCTCCAAGCTTCCAAGGACCCTTGAAGCCAGTGTGCCCTCCAAGGTATGCCTGCGATCGTAGGGTTGGTTGCGCCCCAGATCTTTGAGTTCGGTGTCAACGTTGATGAAGCGGTTGCTGCGCAGGTAAACCTCGGAATCCTCGTCGTTCCAGCCGCGCTCCGGGACGTCCAGGGCACCAGCCTCCTTCGCGGCTTTCAATTCATTAACGATCGGTTCCAGGCCCGGCGGCACCGGGAAGGCTGTCGCTGTGTACGGATCGTTCCACGGGTGGTGATAGGTGCCGCGGATCGCCTCAAAGACCGACACCACCCCCGTGCTGTCGGAATTAGCGTAGTGCTCACGGTTCGACCGCCATCCGCCCGTCAAAGCGAAGAACTCGGAGAGGGTGACGCGATCCGCGTAGAGCATCGCCGACTTGGCTGCGGGTAGCGCGCCTCGTGCGAACCAGTGCGGTGATGTCCGGTCCATCTTGGCCGTGACCATCGCGACGAGTGGGGTGGCGTCGGACTCGGCGGGCATGTACTCCTGAAGTTTGACCTAGTGGACGGGCTGTGGTCTGCGACCTCTCCCTAGAGAACTGCGAACAGCTCCGCGTGGCTGCTTGCTTGCGCATGGCACAAGCTGCCGGTAGCGACCAAGCTCGTCGGCGTAGCGGCCCTGCATGAGCAGTCGGCGCGCTCGCTAGCGCCGCGCCACGCGGTTATTCGCTGCGGTTCGTCGGGTACCCGAGCCAACTCTCCAGCGCCTCGACGCCGCGCCGCTGCGGGTGCAGCTCACCGTCGATCGTGTCGTAATAGCCGACCTCGACACAGCCCTCAGGGATCGCGTAGCGGCCTCCGTCCCGGAGGGCCTGGGCGCACAACTCACCGAACTGCGCCCGGCCTGCCAACACCAAGCGGTGTCCGGGGTGCGATCTGTGCGCCACGGCGCTCACCAGTCCCGTCAGCGCGACGCCGTGATCTGCCGCAATCGCTACCGCCTCACGCCGGTCTTCCAGCCGAGATCGGTCGCCTCGCCCGACTTGTACGCGAATGGGGCACCGGCTTGCCGCGCGGCGGCGTCATCGGCGGAGCGAGCCCGTCGCTGCGGTCAGCGCGAGTCCAAGGGTGGCGAACGTTGTGCCCACGACGCGGAGCACGAGCCCGCCGAGCCGCCACACCACGAGAACGGCGATCAGGCCACTTGCGAGCAAGCTGAGCAGATCAGGCGGCATCACGTACGGCCCGCTGCGATCGGCGTATAGGAGGTCGCGGGAGCGACGGGGGTTGTACCACCTCTGGACACCGCATCGGACTCCGTTGGTGACAGGTCTTCGAGACTGTCGAGGTTTTGGCTCAACAGAGCCAAAACCGGAGGCGACAAAGCCATCATCCACGTCGCCCACGCCTGCTGCGGACGACGGATGTGATGGCGCGAGGGTTTCAACCCTCAAGTACCACCAGCGATCCGCGCCAAATCCGCGCCAGTAGATGCGCGACCGGCGACGATCTATTCTTCGCCACGGCCCCAGAAGTACGCGATCACGCCGTTCCTGCGAACCGTCGTGGTTGCTAGATGCGAGACGGATATTGACGCCTGGTACTAAGGCACGGGTGCCGCGCGCTCGAAATCTGGTTATGTGTTGCGCCGTCTCGTCTGCGGGTTGTAGTCCACATGCTTAGCAACCTCGCTGGCAGTCGCGAGCAGTTCATCGCGGCATGTGACGGCGAGTTTGGAGACAGAGATCAGTTTGGAGTTTGCCGCAACGCCGATTGCGGCGCTCACAACTTCACCATTGTGCACGGGAACGGCCACCGCGACCATGCGTGAGACGAGCTCTCGGTTGTTCACGGCGAAGCCTTGTTCGCGCACTCGCTCAAGTTCGGTTCGAAACACTATCTTCTTGACAATCGCTTTAGGCCCGACTGGGTTGAGCTTGATTGCTCGTGTCCATTTCCGCTCGTCCATCGGCGGCAAGCCCGCGACCAGCACCTTGCCCATCGCTGTGCAACTAGCAGGTACCCGTGACCCTCTGCGGCGCCCCATGTCCGCGTCATATTGGCCTGCGCGGTGGCTGCATACGCGAGCGACGTACAGGATCGCGCTGTCGTCGAGTATCGCGAGGCTCACCGTGTACCCGAGTCGATCTCGCAGGTCCGCTAGATATGGCAGGGCAGAATCGTTCAGGCCGGTAGCGTCGAGCGCCGACCTTCCCACGTCCGCCGCACGCGCCCCTAGCCGGTACTTTCGGGAAGCTACCTGCTCCAGCAGTCCTAACGCCGCTAGCGTCACGACGTATTTGTGCGTCGTGGAGCGGGTCATGTTTAGCTTGTCCGCGATATCCGCGATCCCCATAACGGGCCGCTCGGGCGAGTAGGCGTGCAGGATCGCGAGCCCGACCTCTAGGCCCTGAGAGTACCGGCCGTCGCCGAAACTCATAAGCCCCTTCTGCCAGTCGGGGTTGCCGCGTGGACTCACCGGCTGCTCGTCCTGCGACGACCGGTGTCTGCGGCGCCGCGCTGCCTTTTCTGTGCCGCGTACCGGCCGAACTGAAGGACCGGTGGCTTCTCGAATTTGCTGAGCCTCTTCAGCTCCACGATGCCGCTTCCCAATTCCCAATAGTGAATGCCAAGCAAGTTCGGCGACGGGGCCAGCGGATACCACCAGGCACAAACCGGGTCCAGCTCGTCTTTCGGCACGCGACCGATGCCTTGAACGTCCAAGACCTTCTGAAGTCCATCCAGTTCCCAAGGCCGCGAGCAGACCAACAGCGTGCAGATCGCGGCTACACGGTGAAGCTCCAAATACACCCGATGGCCTTCAACCGATTCCGCGAATCCGGTCCCCAGCACGAATGGCCGTAACACGCGGTCCAGGTGGAATCCTTGTGGCTGTGCTTGATACCAGGCCAGTGTTATAGCCATGTACAGTTCCTGCTCGTAGAGACTGGCCTCAGACATTGGCCAGTCCTCCTCACCGGACATGACGAGTCACGGTCCACACGTCCGGCTCGCCCCATGGGTCCGCTCGCAGATAGTCGATTCTCGCCAGGTGCTCGGCGTGGCGGGTGACAACGTCCTGTGACTCCTCGAGTACTTCGCTGACTTGCTGCGCCGTGAGTGTTGGCCCACGTGAGGAAAAGCAATCGAAAACGCGCAGCCCGATCGCTGCGTCCTTGAACTCGTCGCTGGTAACAAGGACGAAAGGGCGCGTGCTGCGAGCGACCTTGGTAAGGGTTTCACGGCGGTGACAGCCACGGTGATCGCGGCCGTCACTGACGTTGTGTAAATCATGTGAGATCACATCAATCCGTGTCCGCGTGACAACCCCTCGCGTCCTCAGTCGTTCCTGCGCGCTTCGTCGAGCACCTCGCAAGCGAGCTGGCTGGCCTACTCATTCCATGTGCGTTTCACCAGGACGACTGACCATCGGAGATGTATTCGCAGCACGTTGACTATCTCGGCACGCAGCGGCCTGAGCTTTTGCTTTTTGAGGAGCATGAAGTCGCAACGCTCATGCAATCTGTCCGAAAGACGATGGCGGGGCCAAAACGCCAGGCACCTGTCCGCGTCGTACATCGCCATCAGCATCGCCAGATATTCGGCCTCGGTTGAGCTGGCCGAGATGACTGCGGCACGATGCTCCATTCTCTTGATCTCGCTGCGTTCCGCTAGCCGCTCGAGAGTCAGCGGTACGACCTCCGCGGGCAGGCTCACCAGTAAGTCGTGTTTCGGGTCTCGCATCGCCATGTGACATCTAGCGTCAGACGCTCGGGGAAGGCGGCGGCTCTCCCTGGATGCTGCGTCGTAGCCACTCCGCTAGGAGCGCAGGATGACTTTCGGGCGTGGGGAGCGGGTCTAGCGCCAGGCACGTCCATTTAGCCTTGATGACAAGCGTTATACGCTCATAAACCCTTACCGCTGCGAGTCGCAGAGTCCGCAGACCGAGTGCGTCGGCGAAGTGAAAAGTAGGATCGCTTACGAGCGCGTGCGAGAGCTTGTGACGGTTAGCTACGGCGCGCTGTCGATGAGTAGACTGACTGCTCAGACCCACAACGTGAAAACCGGACTCGGTGAACACGTCGAGGTGGTCTCGGAAGCCGCGGTGTTGAGCAGCGTCCACCATCGGCGTCTCATCGCCACGGATGATCCCGCTGGCCCCCGGATACATGTAGACGACCAGATCACCGTGCGCGGCCAGACGGAACGGGTAGCCTAGAGTCGAGTCAAGCTCAATGTCAGGTATCAGCTGGCCCAGTACGGACACGTCTGGCATGATGCTTTCCGGCGACTCACCCATTTGCGCTCCATGTCGCACACCGTATTTCTACGACGGTCACGTAGACGTCTTCATTTGGAGACCTGATTGGGCGTGCTGTTCGCGCCCTCGGGGGTTGCCAGTCCTTGGCGAGCGTGTACGCGCCTGGAGCGACCTGTTCCAGACAGTGAAGGCTCACGAGCTTATTGGCGATTACGTCAACGGTCTCGGACGAGAGGTTGAGCCTCTCGGCGATCTCCCATGAGATGAGCGTTTGTCGTCTGGAGAAGCATCCCAACACGGAGACTTCGCTTCCGATCGAGGTGCCGGCGACCCGGGACCGAATGGGCTTCGGGTGCGGCAGCGAGGTTTGCGTCTCTCCCGCCGCTGGGAGTAATCGGGCTGGGCCCGACCGCTTTTGGTTCCTGTGCACCACGCGCCCATGATGACGGCTGTTTGTTCGAGTGGGTCAAATTTCTACCCCATGCGACGAAAACGCGCCCTATGGAAAGGGAAACGTTCTCATAGGGCACCAGGATCGCGTTTTACGGCCGCGCGGCGTGATGTCCTGCGGCGCAGCATGATCCGGCATCCGTGTTCGGGGGTGACGATCACGCTGCGCCATCGCGCGGTCTCGACCGCCGTTCCGCCGGGCCTGAGCGCCCATCGCTTCAGGGTCTCGCGCAGGACCGTTTGCATCTCGAGCGTCGCGAGGCTGTGGCCCGGACAGCGCTTGCGCCCGCCGCCCCACGGCCGCCAGGTGTCGGGCCGAGGCGGCGAGTCTAGGAACCGCTCGGGACGGAAGCGCTGCGGTTCTCGGTAGAGGCCGGGATCGTGGTGCATCAGATGGATGCAGCCGACAAGCTGCCCCGGCGGCTCATAGTGCCTTCCTGCGATCTCCACGGGTGCTGCTAGCACGCGTGGGATGGTGAACAGGAACACGGGGCGGTGGCGCATCACCTCTTGGACCGTGGCCGTGAGGTAGGCGTCGCCGCCACGGTCAATCTCGTCCGTGAGCATGGCGAGCACGGAGGGATCGTGGGCGAGCAGTTGAAACGACCACGCCAATTGTGAGGCGGTCGTCTCGTGTCCTGCGAGGACAAGGCTCATCAGGTGATCGCGCACCTCGCCTACGCTCATGGCGAGTTCGTCGCCGCTGTGCTCGTCGAGAAGCAAGGCAAGCACCCCGCGCTCCCGGCCGCCACTATGAATCCCATCCTCGATCAAACGCCGCAAGAGGTTGTCCACGTGGGCGCGCTCGGCCAGGAATGACCTCCAGACTGCTCGCCACCGCGGCGCGGCGCGCAGTTTTGGCTCCTGCAACGCGAGGCTGCCCGTCACAGCGAGCATTTTGAGTAGTCGAGCGTGTAGGTCACCTATTCGGCGGTCCTCGCTGCCGAATATGCTCGTCAGGATCACCCTCAACGTCAACGAACGCAACCGGGGATGAGCGGCAAACGCTCGGTCCGCGGGCCAGCTCGCTATCTCCCTCTCGGCTATATCCCTGACCATCGCTGTGTGCTCAGCGATGACAACGCTGTGGTAGGCAGGCATGATCGCTTTGCGCACTCTCATGTGCTCGGGCTCCTCCAGCAGCATGAATGACCGCTCGCCTACGAGTGGTGTTATCACAGCGGCGCCCGCGCCTGAATGGAGAATGTCGGGGTGTGCGCTGATGATGCTCCCGATTTCCGCGGGGTGCGACATGAATATCATCGGCGACTTGCCGAGCGCGTTTATGGTGAAGGGGCTTCCGTACAGTTTGTTGCACAACTCGAGGTAGGCGTGTGGCGAGCGCCAGAAACCCCATGTCTGTAGAGCCGCCGGCAGGGGCAGAGCCGGCGGAAGGCGCCCGGGGTCGTTCGTGCCCTCCCGGGGTCCCGTGTAGATTAACCGGCGAGACTGGCATGTGTAATTGTTAATCGAGGACATGGTTGTTGCAACCTCCTATGTGGATCGTTGGTTGTAGAGGACTCGCCAGGTGCGGAGCACTGGGACGAGTGAACGAGTGAGTGAGCCGCCGACACGAGCGATTTCGTGAGTCGTGGGGCGCAGTTCAGGAGTGCGCGTGCTGTCCTTCGTGAGGTACATCGCGATCATGCAGGCCGCGATCACGAGGTGGCGCTCGTGATCGTGGAGGTTTTGTGTCTCCAGTAGCGAACGCTGGACGATCTCGGCGAGGCGCTGCGAAGCCACGGCCGTGTTTGGATAGTGGACGATGTAGCTGTGGTCGCCGGCCGCGGCGTCCTCGGCCATGTCGCTGTAGCTGTCGAGCATCGTCCCGGCGAGTGAGATCCACGGCATATAGGCGCCGTACAAGTCGCGCGCCTGATCGCTTGTGACTGCCTCTTCGGCGGCTAGTCCCAACAAGGCGAGAATGGTGAGCCACGCACTCGCGCCGCCGGTGCGCTCCCACCACGCCAGCTCGCCGGGGTCCGGGAAATGGTCGGTCGCCCACCTCCTCAGTGCAGTGTCTCGGCGTTTGGGGTCGGGCTCGTGGTTGATGCCAAGCACCTGTGTGAGGCGCGCCGCACGCAACGCCAGCGGCTTGACGGTCGGGTAAGACGGCAGTTGACTGCACGCTTCGCGGCAGGTCCCCAACAGCGCGCGCAGGTATCCGCCATCCTGGGACCACGGGTGGTGGCGGTAGTAGTCCTTGAGCTCTACGCTCGGATCCAGCGCGTCGGCTAGCGCGCGGTGAAGTTGTAGGCCATTGGCGATGCCGACGTGGGCGCCCCGCTCGCTCGTGCAATCCAAGTAGTCCGCGAGCACCTCGTAGGCCACGAGTAGGCGCAGCAAGACCAGTGAGCGGGCACGCGGGATCGTCCAGAACAGCGCCGCCCCGTCGATGTTCGCGCGCTTGCGCGTGATCGCCGCCTGTGCGTCTTGGCGAAGCGCGTCATCCGGGATGATTGCCGCGAGTGTCCGCCAGTGCCCGACCTCGCGGGATACGGCCCGCAGGCCCCATACCAACTCGCGTGTCGTAGCGGCGGCGAGCGCGGCGATTTGGCGGCGCGTGAGCGGCGCGCTGTCCGGGGGACTGCTAGGCGGGGGGCATGACGTTCGTCGGGTGAACGCGAGCCGCGAAGTACCCAGGAATAGCCACGATCGCAAGTGCGGCGGCGCTGACGATCGTGAAGCTAACAACGGCGATCACCGCCCCCGTGGAGAACACAATGGGAAAACCTGTGATCGTCGCCAGCGCGTGCGAGATGACAAGTTGGCCGAACACGCCGAACACAGCCCCGATCGAGCAACCGGCGCCCAGCAAAACCGTACTCTCAAAAAACAGTGCCAGCCACATAATCAACCACGTGTGCCCCACACGCTTGTCGTACGCGATACGACCACGTCGCTGCCACATCATTGAGGCCATCACTCCAGCCATCGCGAGTATCGCCGCGATCCTAACGAGCGTCGCAATCTCAGTGAGACGTGCCAGACCTTGATGGCTGATGGTCTGCCACTCATCCGCGCGTTGTTCGGCGGTCTGTACTGCAAGTCCTGAGTTGTGACCGAGAGTCCGCCTTACTTCTTCGCGGCCCTGCAAAGGAGACACTCCGGGCCGCAAGGTAATCATCAGCGCGCTAGCTGCCGAGGTTTTCCAGGCTTCAGCATAGTCCGTGGCATTGATGAGAATCGCTCCGGGAGGCCATCCACCATTGGTACTCAATCCGGCGACTCGGAACGTACTCGGACGGGGCGAGGGGAGCGTGAACCGCTGGCCGATATGCAGGTGCATTTCGTGGGCGATCGCTTCGGATACTACGGCCCACCCGTGCCCCCGTAGTCGCGCGGACGCTACGGCGAGGTTGCCTTCGGTGAGCTGGCCGGGCGGGATCGGTTGTGGTGAGCTACTTGGCGGCGCGATTATCCAGGTGCGCCGATCTCCGATGTCAAGGAACCCACCACGGTAGATCGAGACAGACTGCACACCCCGTACGTGCCGTAGCTGCGAGGCCGCCCCGCTAGAGAACGGAGTAGTACCCAGCGTGTTGTTCACCCCGCCAGGCGACACCCACAGATTGGCCACGTCGTTCACTTCGGTCGCTGTCCGGTTGAGCCCATTCTCGAGGTTCTGCTGAGCCCCGAGAATCGCGACGATCCCAAACACCGCCATTGCTCCCATCGCGGCGATACCTTGCGCGCTGGTCTGTGTCGTCGGTTCTCGAAGGGAGATCCGGGCGAGCCCCGTAGACGTGGCCCCAAGCGGTTGCTGCACGATGCCGAACGCCGCGATGATCCCGCGAAACAGGAAGGGGAGCAGGCACAGCAGGGCAACGAGTAGTGTCACGTTCCCCGCGACTGCCGCTTGTGGACGCAGGAGAACGATGAGCGTTGTGACTACTAGGCAAAGACCGCCGGTGACGAGAAGGACTCCGGTCGTCCAAGACCGGCGGTGTTTAGTAGCGATCGGGGGCTGCAAAGGTCGGGCCAGGGTCGTCCAAAGCGGGGCTAGCACCCCGACAAACGCCGCGATCATTCCCAACCCAACCGCGAGTGCCACGGTCGGCGCTGTCACCAATCGCGCCGAACCGACCGGGAACGCGAAAGATAGATAACCTGGTTCGGAACGAAAAACATGGACTGAGAGCAGCTCGCCGAACACTAGTCCGACCGCAGCGGCGAACACTCCGAGCATGGCCGCCTCGCAGCAAAGGAACTGCACCGTCATAAGACGCGTGGTGCCGCGGTCGCGCATTTCCTGAATCGACTTTCGCCGTTCGGGGACGGTCAAGAGCATCGCTACGAAAGCGAACAGGAAGCCAATGATCGCAGAGATCACCGAGAACAGTCCCTCTCCTTGCTGGGCTGGCGCAGAGGCAACGCTGAACAGTCGGGCATCGAAGTTTGCGGATGTGAGAATCAGGTTTTCGCGGGTGGCGAGCCTTTCCAGACTGGCCTTAGCCTGCGCCTCCTGACCGGGGCGCGCCTGAATGAAGATGCGAGTGATGCGGCCTGGGCTTCCTGCGAGGGTCTGCACGTAGGGAATCGGCGCGAGCGCAATCTGGCTTTGTGCGAGTCCTCCGATTTGGGACGCTCCGAGTGTCGTCCCGATATAGCTTTCGGCAACTTTCGCTCCAACCTGGACCCTTGCATATTCCAGGGGTCCGACCCCGACTGACGCGGAGAGCGATGTTGGCAGCACGAGTGCTTTCAGACGCGCGAGTTGCTTCGCGCTCAGGTGCGACAAGAATCGCTCGGCAAGGGCGAATCGCGGGTCGACCCCGAGCAGATCCACTGATGCTTCGCCCTTGGGTCCAGTGATGGTCGCTGGCTGCTCGAGCACCGGCAGCGCAGCCTTGACCCCTGGTATTCGCTCTACCTGGGCGACGAGCGTTTCGCTGAAGCCTTCCGTGTCGCGGGAGTCGAGTTGTAGTTGGGTGGAGCCGATGATCCGGTTGGTCAGCTCCCGCACCGAGGAGTCAAGGCTGGTGCTAGCAACCTGTGAGGCGAACAGCAGAGCCACGCCAATGGCAAGCCCCAAAACTGCGAGACACTCCAAGACGAGCACACGTCTGGATAAGAGCCACGCCCGGTTCACGCAATAGACCTCGCCGAGCGACATCCACCGCGAACTTGCCTCGTTCATCGGCTCGGTCATGTTCGTACCTCGCACATCGGAGGGAGCGCTGTTTCGGGCTCGTAGGACTCTAGGTGGCCTTTATGAAGGATCAGAGCACGGTCGGCGTAGGCGACCGCCTGCGAGTCATGGGTGGCCAGCAGCACGGCCGTTTCGCGCTCGCGGCAAAGGCCAGCGAGGAGCGCGAGGACTTCCCGGCTGCGGCTTGGGTCGAGGTGGCCAGTTGGCTCGTCCGCGAGGACGAGCTTTGGGTCCATTGAGAGTGCCTGGGCTATCTGCACGCGCTGGCGCTCACCCATCGAGAGCTTGCTAGCTCGTTGCTTCATCCGGTCGGCTAGACCGAGCTGCTCTAGCAAAGGCACAATCCGTTTGTTGGCGTGCAGGGCATCGTCACGCAGGAGCTTCAGCGCGGCGTTTTCTTGGGCGCTCGCGCCGGGCATCAGCTCGTGCGGCTGGCCGACGATGCCAAGCACGCGAAGGAGGTAGTCGGCATGTGCGCGTGGGGTGAGATGGGAGATGATCTGCCCCGCGACGCTCACGGTCCCAGCGTCTGGGGTTTGGAAGCCCGCGATGAGCTCCAGCAGCGTCGTCTTACCTGATCCGCTTGGACCGTAGACCGAGACAAACTCACCGGCCTGGACGCTTAGCGTCAGCCCGTCAAGGACGTTGATGCGCTTGCGGTCGCCGTCCTCGAAGTGCTTGGTGAGATTCTCTACCGCGAGCATCGGGGCGCCCCTATGAGGCACGACGGGCAATTATCGCATCGTTGATTGGTGTGATGTTGCTGTTGGTCCTGTTGTCGGCCATCAGCCTGAGTTTCTTGCCCGTGAGCTTCCAAACGACGTCAGATGGGATCGCCGCGAG
>Ga0208357_1000006_pt1 | contig 182128 bp, 140 predicted proteins | sample NGESurdeep092012_6_FD_184487 | JGI IMG/M metagenome (GOLD analysis project Ga0208357, IMG submission 184487) | Arctic peat soil microbial communities from Barrow, Alaska - NGEE Surface sample F52-2 deep-092012 (SPAdes) | ecosystem: Environmental > Terrestrial > Soil > Wetlands > Peat ...
CAACAACTCTCGGAGCCTTCCACTTCCTCGCCTTCGCCTGCCTCATGATCGCCAGCCTCTTCAGGCTGCTCGCATGAAGTTAATAACAGGCTCTAGCGTGGCGGCATTAATGTCGTTGGGGGCATACCCGCGGCCGTCCACGCGGCGCAGGATGGAAATGTGCGCCGAGTTCACAACGTTCGATGTGATCGTGTACGCGTCGCCCAGCGTGAAGTTCTGCACGCACTGAATGTTGCCCGACTGGGTAGTAATGAGAATGTTGGACTTCGAAAAGTACGCAGGGAACTGGTAGCCATCAACCAGATAACGGCCAAAGAGGTTGTTCTTCGGGCTGATGGTCCAGTCGACGCGGGTGACGAACTGGTTGTCAGCGAGCTGATAAGGAATCGCATAAAAAACAAACCCGCAGTTGTTCGGATCCAGCGCCGCGGTGGGGGTCGGCAGGTATTTCTGCAACGCCAGCGCAGGGGCGCTGTATGTTGGCGGCGTCGCGTATTTGTTTCCGGTCAAAGGTGTGCCGGTGAGCGGATCAAGCAGTTGGATGGCCAGCCCGCTTGAGTTACAAAGATTATCTTTGGGTTGGTTAGCGGCGAGCGTGCCGATGGGGCCGGGTACGCCGTCGGTCACCGAAAAGTCGCCTGCGAGGTTGGCGGCCGTAGGCACAGTGGCCTGCGTGGTGGATTGCGACTGCTTGGCCTGCGTGCGCTGGTAGGCCGCAAAGGCGAATAGCTTGTTGCGCTTGATGGGTCCACCAAAGACGCCACCATATTGGTTTTGGTGAAGTGTATCGGGAGTGGAGGAGAAGAAGTTTGTCGCGTCGATATAGTTGTTGCGGATGAACTCGAAGGCCTCTCCGTGAAATTGGTTGGTTCCCGATTGCGTGACCACGTTGACCATACCGCCGACGTGTCCGCCGTCCTGCGCGCCGAGGTCGGTAGATTCCACGCTGAACTGGCTCACAGCATCCGGGAAGGGATACGGCAGGTTGCCGTTGGCCATGTAATCCTGATTGTCGCCGCCGTCAAGCCGCCACAGCGTCGTGTTGCCGCCGCCACCAGCGATAGAAACCGAAATGGTCGCGTATGAATACTTGCTGCCAGTAAAATCGCCGGCCGGAGCGGGGCTCGATCCGCCGGAAGCGGTAATCAAGTCTGTCATGCGACGGCCATTGAGCGGCATTTCGCTCACTTCGTCCCTGTCGATAGTCTGCTTGAACGTAGCGTCTTCCGTTTGCAGCGCGAGCCCCTCGGCCTGAACTTCAACACTCTGCGAAGCCGCGCCGACCGCAAGCGCCGGGTTGATGGCAATGCTGCTGCCGACTTCAAGCACAATGCCCTTTTGTTCGTAGGTCTTGAATCCGGGTGCGGTTACGACTAGATTGTAGGTCCCGATGGAAACGCCCGGAAACGCGTACACGCCGCTGCCGTCGCTCACGGTTGTGCGCTTCACCTGCGTCGCCTCGTCGGTGAGAGCCACGCTTGCATGGGGGACGACTGCTCCGGATGAGTCCTCAACGGTTCCCTGAACATTGGCGGTACCGGCGATCTGCGCGCGGATCCCCGCGGGAACAAGCATGAAAGCGGTTACTCCGAGGCCCAAAATCAGGCGCATGGCTCGCCGCATCGGGCTCTTTTCTTGCCGAACCTCTGGACTGCTACTGGCTTGTCGCATCGTTTCCTCCTCAAAAGGGTCGTTGGATTTAGAAATCAGCAGCGCCCCGCTCCAATTTTCAATTGCCTGCGATGGATGGAATCGGAGCTCTTTTTCGGGGACAGTGGTCAGACCACAGCCGCATCGCGCACCATGGTTACAAGCGGCCCGAACTGCTGTCAAGATTTATTTTTAATTTGCGTCTCGAAGAAACGATTCAGCGACTTCCCGAATGCGAGAATGCAGGCGCATTTGCGCGGGCCTATTTCCGCCTTACCAACAGGATCGGAAGAGATATGCGCTTTCTCAAGCGGCACTGAAAAAAGTCGGGGATTATCGCCCGGAATCCGGAGACGACCGCAGGGGCTGCCGCCTCGTGGCTGATATTTGTTTTGCGATAGCGATTCACGAACCGTCCATCAGAACAAGGACCACCTCGCCTCGCCTATTTTGGATCAGCTTATGCTGGCTTGTAACCCCGGTCGTGGCGTGGCTGGCGATGAACCTCACCTTTCTGGCCTGGCACATTCCCGCAGCGTACGATTTTGCGCTCGAACATGAGAACTGGCATGCGGCGGAGCACATCTGCTTTCTTACTTCGTCGATGTTGTTCTGGTGGTGCATCCTGCGCCCATGGCCTGCCTCCCGGCAACGGAGATCCTGGGGAGTTCTCCTCTACCTTGTGTCTGCGGATATAGTCAACACATTGCTGTCAGCGCTTCTGGCGTTCTGTGGCCAACCGGTTTACAAGTATTATCTCGATCATGCAAATCCGTTCCGGGTATCCCCGCTCGACGACCAGATACTTGGAGCAGTCATCATGTGGGTGTTTGGATCGCTCGTGTTCCTGGTGCCCGCAATGCTGATTGCACTTGAGCTGGCGGGGCCCGGGACTGAGAATCTCAGCGAAGAGAACCTATATACGCCCGTGGACAACGGCACACCAGCCTCATAGCTTCCTATAAGCTGCCAGCGTTTCTCAACATGCCGCCATCGATGAAGTGAGTGCTGCCTGTAATATAAGCGGCGTCATCCGAAGCAAGAAATACAGCGAGCTGAGCTACTTCTTCAGGCTTGCCCCAACGCCCAAGCGGAATTTCGGCGAGGATTTGGTCGTTCAGCTTAGGGTTCGTCTCAACATCTTTGTCAATCGGAGTGTAGATGGCGCCGGGGCCAATATTGTTCACGGTGATCTGATGCGGAGCCAGTTCGACAGCGATAGTACGCATCAACATTCGAAGGCCGCCCTTGCTCGCGCAATAAGGCGCATTAGTCGGCATGGGAAGGTCTTCATGAATCGAGGAAATGTTAATGATGCGGCCGCCGCCGCCTTGCGCAATCATCTGCTTCGCCGCAGCTTTAGAGCATAGAAACGGCCCGGTAAGATTCACAGCCATGATCTTCTGCCATTCTTCAAGCGGGTAGTCAATGAAGGCAAACTTTTTCTCGATACCGGCGTTGTTGACGAAGATATCGAGCTTGCCAAAGGCCGAAACCGTCTTCTGGATAAGTTTATTGACGTCGTCCGGGAGCGATATATCTGCCTCTACACCCAGCACCTTTCCACCCATCGCGTTGATTTTGTTAATCGTATCCTCGGAAACGGATGCGCCGCCGACGTAATCCACGATCACGGAGGCACCTTCCTTCGCGAAAGCGAGCGCAATGGCCTGTCCGATGCCCGTTCCCGCGCCCGTCACGGCGGCAGTTTTTCCCTCTAAGCGCATCCGTCACCCCTACACTTCATGATATTCCCTTGACGGAGGAAACTCTGTCACAAACAGACCATCTCTTTTCGCAAAGAGCCGCGAACCAGGTTGAGCAAAATTGGACGCTTCTGTTCCATTCTGCATCTTAGACTAAAGAGAGATGAGGCGGGGAGATGCAGGGAGCTACGGGAATAGAAGCTTTTGGAAAACCGGGTATTGATCCCCGGTGGACTCACAGCAACAAGGATGGCGTTGGCACGGCATACTCCGAATCCAGTCATCTCTGGTTCACGATTTGGAAGGGGATTGTCACCGAAGTCTATTATCCGACGATCGATCGGCCGCAACTTCGCGATCTGCAATATCTTATAACCGACGGCAGCACATTCTTTCAGGAAGAGAAGCGCGACCTCAAGGTATCGGTCAAGCGCATTTCCGACCACGCTCTGGGTTACCGGTGCACGAATGCGGACCCCGGCGGGCGCTACACCATTACCAAAGATGTAATAGGCGACCCGCATCTCCCTTGCTTGCTTCAACGAACACGGATCACGGGAACCAACAAATCCTTCCTGAACAACCTCAAGATCTTCGCTCTGTGCGCGCCCCATCTTGAAATCGGCGGAGCCGGAAACAACGCCTACATTGCGATCGCCAACGGTCAACGAATTCTAATGGCGCAGAAAGCCGGCAAATGGCTGGCCATGTGCGCGACCGTTCCCTTCTCACGCGTGTCGTGCGGATACGTGGGATCGAGCGATGGCTGGACCGATCTTCAGAATTTCAAAATGGATTGGCAGTTTGACAAGGCCAGCGATGGGAATGTCGCCCTGACTGGGCAACTGGACTGGAGTCAAGACAAAGAGTTCACCCTGGGACTGGCGTTTGGCAACAGCGAGCACCGGGCCGTCTCAAATCTGCTGCAGTCGCTTGGAACGCCGTTTGACGAACACCTCGCGAAATACACGAAACAATGGAATGACACGGCGACACATCTGAAGCCTCTGGCTGGGTCTTCGTTCGACAAAGGAAATTTGTATAACAGCAGCTACAGCCTGCTCCTCGCGCACGAGGATAAGTCATTCGCGGGTGCTCTCATCGCGTCGCTTTCCATACCATGGGGAGAAGCAAAAGGCGACAACGACCAGGGAGGATATCACCTGGTGTGGACGCGCGACATGATCAACAGCGCAACGGCGCTGCTGGCCGCGGGAGATACGGCCACGCCGCTCCGCGCGTTGATCTACCTCGCTGTATCGCAGCATGCCGATGGCGGATTTGCGCAGAACTTCTGGGTCGACGGCGACGCATACTGGAGCGGAGTGCAGCTCGACGAAGTTGCTTTTCCAATCATGCTTGCGTGGCGCCTCCGCTGCGAGAAAGGCCTGTCTGACTTTAACCCTTTTTACATGATCCGCACCGCCGCGGCCTATCTGATCCGGAACGGTCCCGTTACACCGCAGGAACGTTGGGAAGAAGCCTCCGGCTATTCTCCCTCCACACTTGCTTCGAATATTGCGGCCCTCGTCTGCGCGTCTGTGTTTATGAGAGAGGCTGGCGATAACCAGACCGCAGCGTTCATTGAGGAGTACGCAGATTATCTGGAGTCGCACATCGAAGAATGGACTTTGACCACGACCGGCTCGCTGCTCAAAGGCGAAAGTACCTACTACATGCGCATCCTTCCCGAGCAGGTGGGTCAGCAGAACCCGGCGGAAGATAAGGAATCGCGCATTCTCCACATCGCCAACCACGCGCCCGGCGAAGAAAGCGATTTTCCCGCGCGCAACATTGTCGATGGGGGCTTTCTGGAGCTGGTTCGCTACGGCATTCGCAGTCCCGGCGACCCGAATATAGTTGCAACCATCAAAGTGATTGACGCTGTGATTAAGACCGATACACCTCAGGGGCCAACCTGGCATCGCTACAATCACGACGGATACGGACAAGGCCACGATGGCGCGCCTTTCGCCCAATACGGCGTAGGCCGCGTGTGGCCACTGCTTACCGGCGAACGCGGGCACTACGAGCTTGCTGCGGGCAATAGTACCGAGAAGTACATCCGCACGATCGAAGGACTTGCGAGCAACACAGGGCTGCTTCCTGAGCAGGCATGGGACCAGGCGGACAGGCCGGAGATCTACGAATGGCTTGGTAGACCGACAGGTTCCGCAATGCCCTTAATGTGGGCTCATGCCGAGTACATCAAGCTGCTTCGCTCTACAGCAGACGGCAAGATCTACGATGCCATTCCTGAAGTTGCCGAACGCTACCTGGGCAAACAAAGTGACAGAACGAGGCTGGAGGTCTGGAAACCGTCGCGGCACGTTCGATTCATGCGCGTTGGCGAAGTATTGCGCGTGCACGGGGATGCCCCATTTACACTCCGCTGGTCAAGCGACAACTGGAAAACCGTGAACGATTCCAAGTCCATGCAAAATGCGCTGCAAATTGATTATGTTGACCTTAAAGACGCTGCCGCCAAAGCGGGAATTTGTCTTCGCTTCACGTTTCTTTGGACGGAAGACAATCGCTGGGAGGACCAGAACTACGAAGTCACTGTCCGCTAGCGGCGCCTGTTGCGAAGTTTGACAATTGAGATCCGCGCGAAAGTTGCGCTTGTCAGTCAACTCTCTTACACGCCGAATAATGTCGAATCTTTCGAGCGTCTAAAGGATCGCTGGGTAGACATTCTCAAGAAGGCTGGCCACGCCAGCACATCCGTTCCGCTCCACGCTTACTTCAAGAAGCGCATACCCCTTGAAGGTGTCGGCCACCAGAACGGCACTTGCCGCATGGGGAACGATCCCGCGACCAGCGTCCTTGATCCGCGCTGCAAGGCCCATGATCTTGACAACCTGTATGTTGTGGATGCTTCCTGCTTCGTCTCAGCAAGCGCAGTCAATCCTTCACTCACGATCATTGCCAACGCAATACGAATTGCAGACCATTTGTTGGCAGAATGCATCAAGTGAGAGATTTCGCCGGGGAGAACTGCAACAGTAGACGATAGACGATTTCGTAATAGACGATTTTGTAGCTGACACTGCATCCAACTTTCAACGAATCCTCAATAAAGGCGGGCCTTATCGCACGAGAACACCTGGGCCAATACCAGAGGGCCTACTTTGCAGGCTTGTAAATAATCGAAAATATTGGTCGGGGAGAGAGGATTCGAACCTCCGACCCCCTGGTCCCGAACCAGGTGCTCTACCAGGCTGAGCCACTCCCCGACGTATTGTTTAATCTACAGTTTCTCCATTCTACAGCGCCATTCGAGGTGGCGCAAACGAGCATGAGCTGAGACCGTTTCAGTGCTGCGATATAGTGGTCGCGTTCCAAGACGCCGGTGCTGTCGTCGCTAAAACCTGTTACGTCGCGTCTAAGGAAACTCCGGCTGCTCCTCGATAATTAGCGCCAATTAGCGCCTTTTTAGTGAGTCACCTTTTAGAGGATATAGCGCGATAAATCGTGATCCTTCACGATAGACGCGACCATCTGCTTGACGTATGTGTCGTCGATGAGGAAAACCTTCTCAGGGCCGGAGGCAGTCATCCGCTCAAGGTAAGGCAATGGGGTGGTCGATTCGTTCTTGATTGCTACGGAAAGTGCCTCAGCGGCTTTTTCGTCGGAGGCGTGACGGGCCACGTCAGGCGCAAGGAAACTAACATCTTCGAGGACTCGCTCCATAATGGTGTGCAATCGACGCGCGCCGATGTTCTCAGTGGTCTCGTTCACCTGGAACGCGAATTCTGCCATCTCGCGCAAGGCTTCCGGCGCAAACTCAAGGCGTACTCCCTCGGTTTCAAGCAGCGCTGAGTATTGCTTGGTGAGCGATGCCTTGGGTTCGGTGAGGATGCGCAGAAAATCGTCGACGGTGAGTGATTGCAGCTCGACACGAATCGGAAACCGGCCCTGCAGTTCGGGAATCAGATCGCTGGGCTTGGAAACATGGAAGGCGCCGGCGGCAATAAAGAGAATATGATCCGTGCGCACCATGCCGTAACGCGTATTGACCGTGGTGCCTTCGACAATGGGCAGGATATCGCGCTGCACGCCCTCGCGCGAGACATCTGGCCCGTGACCGCTCTCGCGTCCTGCGATCTTGTCGATCTCGTCGAGGAAGACGATTCCGTTGGATTCGACGCGTTCAACAGCCGCCCGATTCACGGAGTCCATGTCAATCAGCCGGCCCTCTTCTTCCTGCACGAGATAATCGAAGGCATCGGTGACCTTCATCTTCCTTTTCTTGGAGCCGCCTCCGAAGATGTTGGGCAGCATATCCTTCAGGTTCATCTCCATGTCTTCCATGTTTTGGTTGGAGATGATGCCGAACTGGGGCGAATTGCGTTCGCGCACGTCGAGTTCGACCATGCGGTCATCGAGCTTGCCTTCGCGGAACTGCTGGCGGAGCTTTTCGCGCGAGCGCTGGTGGCTTTCGGTGCCGGGCAGAGAGAGTTGACCCTCCTGGGCATGGGGCGCGGCAGGCGGCGGAGGCAGGAGAACGTCCAGCAATCGCTCCTCGGCGTTCATCTCGGCTCGGTCTTCCACTTCCTCCAGGCGCTCCTCGCGCACCATGTCGATGGCGATTTCGACAAGATCGCGAATCATCGATTCAACATCGCGGCCTACGTAACCCACCTCGGTAAACTTTGAGGCCTCGACCTTAAGGAACGGCGAGTTAGTGAGCTTGGCCAGGCGCCGCGCAATCTCGGTCTTGCCTACGCCAGTGGGGCCGATCATGATTATGTTCTTGGGCATGATGTCGTCGGCCAGATCAGGCGGCAGCTTTTGCCTCCGCTGACGATTCCTGAGAGCGATGGCCACGGCGCGCTTGGCGGCGCGTTGACCGACAACGTGCTTATCCAATTCGGCGACGATCTCACGCGGCGTCAACTCGTCGAGCGCGAGCTCTTGTTCTTCAGCGGATGCGGGTAGATAAATGGCCATGTGTGAATGTCAACGGAAAACCTCCGCTAACCTTATAGCTCCTCAACTGTGACGTGATCGTTGGTATAGATGCAGATTTCGCCTGCGATCTTCATGGCTTTTTCGGCAATTTCACGGGCGCTCAGATCGGTGTTGTCAATCAGGGCGCGCGCGGCGGCGGTGGCATAGCTGCCTCCGGAGCCGATCGCCGCGAGTGGCTCATCGGGGTCAATCACGTCGCCCGAGCCGGAGATGAGGAATGTTTGCGCTTTATCCGCCACCAGCAGCAAGGCCTCGAGGTTGCGCAACATCTTGTCAGTGCGCCAATCTTTGGCCAACTCGACCGCGGCACGGTTCAGGTTGCCGGCGTGTTGCTCAAGCTTGGTTTCAAAGCGCGCGAAAAGGTTGAAGGCGTCAGCAGTGGAACCTGCAAATCCCGCCAGAATTTTGTCCTGAAAAAGGCGGCGAATCTTTTTGGCCGAGTGCTTGAGCACATGGTCGCCAAACGTTACCTGACCGTCGGCGGCCATTACAACCTGGCCGTTGCGCCGCACGCAGATAACCGTTGTGGAACGAATCCTGGAACGCTCTTTCATTCGAATGCCTCGCACAAGTCCAATGACACGCCGGGAAAAGGCGCATCAAGCAGAACAGAATCGCGCCTTTGCGCAACCTAAAGTATAGGTCATCTGTGCGGCCGTGGTGGGCCCGCTGACCGAGGGGTTATTGCCATGGCACCGAGCGGTTGGCTTGCGGCACTAACTCGATTTCGCCTGCGGTATCCTCAAGTTGGGTGATGTGCTTTGGGCCCCATTCTGACATGATCCTGCACAACGCAGATGACTGGGAGATTGCCGCCGGGCTTACCGCTGCGACCGCGGTAGCGGCGATTGCATCATGGCTGGTCCTGCGCAAGCGCCCCAGCGCAGACGAATTGGAGCGCGCTCGGCGGCAGTTCCTTGTGCAATCAGGTCGGCTGGTCGACGGCATGCTGCTGGACATCTATGAGGTGGAAGCGAAAGATGGGCGCACGCTCACCATGCTTTTGTTCAGTTACCGGATTGGCGGCGTGGACTATGAGAGTTCCCAGGACATTACCGCGATGCGCGAAGTGGTGAATGCGGGCGAGGTGAGGGCTGGATTTCCATGCACGGTGCGCTATCAGCCCGGTAACCCTTACAACAGCATCGTTGTGGGGGAAGGCTGGACGGGACTGCGGGAACGGATTCCGCAATTGCCCTCTTACGGTGACCCAGACCCTTTGGATTTGAGCCACCTGCGGCCTGGTAAGGGCTAGGTGTATCGACATATACGGGCGTTGGCGCGTGATCCCGACACCCAGTTAAACTATCGATATGCATATGCAAGCGACGCAGGCGGGTAAGGGAGCAAGCCGAACGACATTGGTCCTGCGCATCTCGATGGTCGCCACCCTGGCGTACGTCGTGGTCACCTTTGTCGCCGGACTGCGCGCGCACTCGCTGGCGTTGCTGTCCGAGTCTGGGCATAACGTCTCCGATTTCCTGGCTCTGCTGCTCAGCTTTACCGCGGTCCACTTCCAATCGCGACCGGCAGATCACTCCAGAACCTTCGGGTACCAGCGCGCGGGCGTGATTGCGGCGTTCATTAACGCGGCGACGCTTATTGCCATTTCATTGTTGATTGCCCTGGAGGCACTGCATCGACTCAGTTCGCCGGTGGCGGTGCAGCCCAGGATCATGATGATTGTGGCGGCAGCCGGAGTGGCAATGAACGGCGCAATTGCGGCGCTGCTTTGGGGCGTGGCCCGCGACGTGAACCTGCGCAGCGCCTTTCTGCACATGGCTGGCGATACGCTATCGACGGCCGCAGTGATTGCGGGCGGCGTGGGCATCCTGTTCACGGGCCAAAACTGGATCGATCCTGTCCTCTCGATTCTGATTGCCGCATTCATCTTCTGGTCGAGCGTTGGAATCGTGCGCGAGACGCTGAACATCCTGCTCGAGGGTACGCCGCGCGGCGTCTCATTGCATCAGATTCGTTCCGTCATGGAAGCGGTTGACGGCGTGGTCAATGTTCACGACCTGCACGTCTGGTGCCTGGGTTCGTATACGCGCGCCCTCGCATGCCACGTGACCATCGCCGATATTCCTCCGTCGGAGAGCATATGTATTCTGGCCAATCTCAAGGATGTTCTCCACGGGCAGTTTGAGATCAACCACACGACCATCCAGTTCGAACATATCGGCTGCGAGGCGCTGGAGGGTTGCGTTGCTCCTCCTGAAGCGATGGCTGCCGGGCACGTCCATCATCACGGTCACGCGCATTGAATCTTTTCTGAAGTGAGCTGGCTCAAGACGCGTTATTTTGGCGGCCAGCGGAGGATCGACATTTTGATTTGTCGCCGCTTGCTTTGGAATGCCATTTGGATAGTGCTCGTTGCAATGCCGACGGCTGTGTCGAATGCGGCTCCACGTCCCGCGCAACAGGGTTCCGCGCAACAGGGATCCGCGCAACAGCAGGCCACTCCGCAAATCGATGCGCTTGCTGGCAATTACTCCGATCCCGCGGAAGCGAGCGGCGGCTACACGGTCTACGTTCAGGATGGAAAGCTCATCCTTGAATCCACTCGGACGGTGCCCACTGAACTCGCGCCGGTTTCCGCCACGGTATTCAACGTGCCTGGCTTTGAGACCACTGCCGTATTCTCGCTCGATTCGTCGGGACAGGCGACAAGCTTTATCTTTTCGGCGGCGCCCAATGTGGTCTACCATCGCACGGGCGAACCGGTGCGGCACACGTTCCACGATTATGTACGCAGCGAAGCCATGATTCCCATGCGCGATGGGGTCAAGCTCCACGCAGTGATTCTCCGGCCAACAGACATCCCCATGCCGCTGCCGATGCTGATGGAGCGCACGCCTTACGGCGTGGACGGAACCAACCGAACGATCTTCTTCGCACAGCGTCCTGAGCTGGCGCGCGATGGGTACATCTATGTTGCCGAAGACATTCGCGGGCGCTACAAGAGCGAGGGCAAGTTCGCGATGATGCGGCCGCTCGCCGATCACCATAACCCGAAAGCCATCGACGAGAGCACCGACACCTACGACACGGTGGATTGGCTGATCAAAAATGTGGCGGGCAATAACGGCCGGGTTGGTGTTGTGGGCACCAGCTATCCGGGATTTCTGGCGATGATGGCAGGAATCGATCCGCACCCCGCAGTGAGGGCGATCTCGCCGCAGGCGCCAATGATCGACGTTTGGATTGGCGACGACTTCTTTCACAATGGGGCCTTTCGCCAGAGCTATGGATATGACTACGTACTTGGGCTTGAGTCGACAAAGACTGAAACCCAGGTCAGCTATGGGAATGACAAAGACGGCAAACCTATCGATGGTTTCGACTACTTTCTCAGCCGCGGCAGTTTTGCTGAGGATGTGAAGCAATCGGGGTCCAAAGAGCTTCCGACCTGGAAGCTGTTTCTCGATCATCCGGCATACGATTCGGTTTGGTCGTCGCGCGCGGTGGAGTATGCGCTAAACGCAGTGACCGTGCCCACGCTCACCGTCGGCGGCTATTACGACCAGGAGGACATGTACGGACCGCAGGAGGAATACATGAAGCTGGAGCCGCACGACAACGGACACGAAAACTTTCTGGTTCTTGGTCCCTGGCGGCACGGTTATTGGTCGTCGTCGTCGCAACATCTTGGCAATCTGAACTACGGAGAGCCAATCGGGACCGAGTTCCGCAGGGACATCGAGGCGACGTTTTTCGCGCATTACCTCAAGGATCAGCCGGGCTTCAATCTCGAAGACACGGCGAGTTTTCAGACAGGCTCGAATACTTGGAAGTACTATTCGCATTTTCCTCCAAACGAGTCGCGTCCGACGGCGCTTCATCTCGATGGCACCGGGTTGCTGGGTTGGAATACGCCGGACTCGAAATTGGGGAGTGAAGCTGCGGCCTCCTATGTCAGCGATCCTTCCAATCCTGTTCCGTACCGACACCGGCCGATTCAGCCGACGTACAGTGACGGCTCGGAGTGGTACAACTGGCTGACCGAAGACCAGCGCTTCGTGAGCGACCGCAAGGACGTGGCCGTGTGGAAGCTGCCGGTTCTCACAAAAGACCTGACAATTACGGGCGAAGTCGTTGCCGACATCTTTGCCTCGACGACGGGCACGGATAATGACCTGGTGGTGAAGCTGATTGACGAGTATCCGGACGACGATGCGGACTCGACGATGCGCGGCTATCAACTACTTACGAATGCCGAGATCTTTCGTGGTCGCTATCTCGCCGGTTACGACCGTCCAACAGCGCTTGCGCCAGGATCGATTCATGAATATAAATTCAGCCTGCACGATGTCGACCATGTCTTCAAAGCGGGGCACACGGTGATGGTTGAGATCCAGAGCACATGGTTCCCGCTTTACGATCGCAACCCGCAGACGTTTGTGCCGAACATCATGAAGGCGAAGCCCGCTGACTACAAAGCCGCGACGATCACGATCTACTCCGGGCCGGGACACGATTCAGCGATCGAGATTCCGGCAATGAGCGCGCAGTAGCGGCCGGCGCGCAGATGCGTGCGGCAATCGTATGGGCCAAAGATGGCAGCACCGGAGCCTCGCGACCTATAATCCGAGAAGTAGCGCGACCCCTAATTCAAACAAGCGAGGAACAACTTGGCACGCGAGCTTTATACGGCGCGACTCTTGCGCAAGGTTTGCATTTCAGAGGTTGCACAGTGCTACCACTTCGTGTTCGAAGTTGAGGGCCGTGACACTTTCGACTACCATCCCGGCCAGTTTGTTTCCGCTGTGGCTACGGACGAAAGCGGCAAGCAACAGACGCGCGCGTACTCGATTGCGTCGGCTGCGAGCGGCAATAAATTCGAATTGTGCGTGAACCGCGTTGAGAACGGATTCTTCTCCAACTACCTGGCCGACCTGACGGATTTGTCCGTGGGAGGCACGATTCAAATTCACGGGCCGCACGGTCACTTCGTACTGCAAGAGCCGATTACTGACTCGATTTTTGTGTCCACCGGGACGGGCATTGCGCCAATGCGTGCCTTCGCGGAGTGGCTGTTTCCCGCCGACGGAGCCGACCGCAGCCAGGGCAAAGACATCTGGATGGTTTATGGCACGCGCCACGAAACCGACATCTACTACCAGGACGAGTTCGAGGCTCTTGCGAAACGCGCGCCCAACTTCCACTACCTGCCCACGCTGAGCCGCGCGTTGGATGAATGGGCCGGCCTGCGCGGGCATGTGCAAGTCCACGTTTCGAAGACCGTGGAAGAGCGCGCGAAACGGTTGGGACTGAAATTGCCTGATGTACCCGCTGCGCTCGTCGATCCCGCGGTTGCAGCGGCTGCTCTCCGCTTCGACATCTACTGTTACATCTGCGGCCTGAACTTTATGGTGTCCGGCGTGCGCGAGCTGCTTGAGGGCTACGGCTGGCACAAGAAGCAGATTGTGTTCGAGCGGTACGACTGAACGGCAGAGATCAGTGATCAGGGATCAGTGCGGCCGGGGCTGGTCGACTCAGTGTGACCGCACTTGTCGCTTGGTGCCAGACTCGGCTGTTTATGTTTTTGTAGCCACCCCCTCTGCCCCCGCTAAGCCATACCTTCATATTTGATGGCAAAGGAGTTGCGGGAGGGGCTCATACCTCTTTCATACCTGAGCCATACCGTATCCATACCCTGCATATCTTGCCCAGCGTAGTTAGCGGGGTTGGCGGCGCTAGATGCATGGACAGGGATGTATCGGGGTAGCGGAATGCCAGAGTCGAGCAGCCAATGTTTACCAGAAAATTAACAACAATTTTCGGCGGTTTTGAACTGAATTTGGTGCACGTCCGATCGATTCCAAACGACTTACGGGAGAAAAAATCGTTCAGGAGGCATCCAAAAAAAATATTGATTTAATTTCCTCCTTGTCGTGGTTTGCGCCCGCGAGGACACCGAGACGAGTTTGCAGAAGCGCCGTTTTGCGCTTTCGGAAACAGATCCTGGTTGGATTCTTATGGTTTGAGTATGCGCCGAAGCGGGGTAATTATCGGCAAATGGAAGTGGTTTGGATGCAGCGGCTTATCGATTGTGTGGGTTGACAACGATGCCCAGATCGGTGCAGGGATCCTCGGGCTTCGCTCGGGATGACATGGAAAACCTTTGGGTTTGTGCTATCCCCGGTCTCATCCGCCGCGGCGGACGAGACCGGGGGCACCCATTCTTTTTGCGGAAGTGAGAGTACGGATTACGGGCAAGGCCGGGTTCGTGCGATCGCACCCTAGCCGCAAAAACAAAGGCGCGGCGAGGGTGGGGCACCCATTCTCTTGTGGCGGATGTGGGTGGCCGATTCAGGAGCCTTCAGGCTCACGCGCCCTCTGATATGCGGAACCGACAGCGAAGCGACAGGATCTGAGAATAGCTGCTTTTGAATCATCAGATTGTTGCTTGTGGGAGACAGCGGCCACTACAGGTTGAAGAGTTCGCGGAGGCGCTTGGTCTGGGCGCGGCTGACGGGGATCTCGGTTTGCTGCTTGTCATTCATGCGGAGCTGGTAGCTGGATTTGAACCAGGGCATGACCTCGCGAATCTGGTCGATGTTGACGACGAAGCCTCGGTGGGCGCGCCAGAAGCGGGTGGAGTCGAGAAGCTCCAGAAGCTCCTCAAGGGTGCGGCATTTGGATTGACCTTCAAAGACGCGAGTGACGATGCGAATGACGCCCTCATCGATGGAGGCGAAGCATATGTCGGCCTGGTTGACGAGCAGCAGGCGGCTCTGTGCCTGGACGATGAGTTTGGCGGGCGCGCGGCCCTGCTCGGTGCTTTGCGGACGGTTGAGAAGACTCAACAAACGGTGAAGCTGGGACTCGATGCCAGGGGACTCGATTCCGGCACCGGGCGCGGCGCCCGCGGCAGGGATGCCTGCGGCGATGCGTGCGCGGGCGCGATCGACAGCTTCAGAGACGCGGGCCAGGTCAAAGGGCTTGAGCAAGTAATCGACGGCATTCACATTAAAGGCGCGGACGGCGTATTGATCGTAAGCGGTGGCAAAGACGAATTGAGGCAGCGGCGCGGTGTTTGTTTCCGCACCTGCTTCGGCGGCGGAATTGGCACAGATTTTGGCGTGGTCGTTTGCGCGATCGTTTATGCGGTCCACGAGCCGCTGAATCACGGCGAAGCCGTCCTGGCCGGGCATTTGCACATCGAGGAAGACGAGATCTGGATGATACTCGTCGATGAGGTCGACGGCCTCGATGCCGTTCGATCCCTGCGCGACCACGTCCACGTCGCCGACGGAGTCAAGGAGGTACTTGAGCTCTTCGCGGGCTAGCTGTTCGTCATCGATAATGAGCACGGAGATGGACATGGGGGCCGAAGCTTCGATTGTAGGAAGCGTAGCTGGCGGGGTCAATGCGGGGGAAGGTACAGGGCGGACGCAGCAGGTCAGCAAGTCAGCATGTTAGCGAGTCAGCGAGTCAGTTTGGACCGAGTTGGACAGTGTGATCCCACACTTCGCCAGAGTTCCAAAATGCAGGTCCTCATTCGACTCAGATTGCGTTCGCAATCTTCGCTCAGGGCAGGCTTTCGACTCCCATCGTCCGCTCCGGTCGCTCAGGATGACTGCAGGATGGGTCGGTCGGGAAAGCGGAGTTGGCTGAGTTAGTGGCGCTAGCGGGGTCATTCGCCGGCCAGCCTTAGTGCTATCCCGGGTCTCAGAATCGAGACCTGGGGCACCCAATGTTCGCGGGCAAAGCTTGCTAATCGCTCAAGACGCGGAGACGCACCGGCGTGTTGTCGGTGGCCAGCTCATGGCCGCAGTTGGTGCAGTAGATGTCAGTAACGCGGACGGTGCGGAAGCAGGTTCCGCAGTTGGCTGTGAGCTGGAAGTTGCACTGCGGGCAGAAGTGAAAGTCGCTCTGAACGTGCGTGCCGCAGGAAGGGCAGCGAGAGACCTGGGGCTGGCGCAAGAGAAAGTAGAGCACAGCGCCGATGCCGGGCGGTCCAACAAGGCAGATGAACATCCAGAAACGTATGCTCATGGCGCGGCGCGGGGCATCTTTGCTGATGTAGCCGACCATGAGGAAGTAGAGAGAGGCGACGACTCCCCAGGAGATATTGAAGTAAATGCGGAGGCCGAGGACTGAGGGCGGGTGATGGCGCTGCTGGGGCGCGACGACCCAGAAAAAGTACTCGACGAGGACAAAGGCCAGGCTGGCGGCGATGATTGACCAGACCGGAATCAGCCGCTCTTCTTCGCTGAAACTAAGGGGCTTTTGATCAGGCATGGGCCGTTGCTCCCGCGGAAAGTCGTTCAGAGACAGGTTCGCCCCTGAGTGAATGGACGGAAGAGAGGCGCAAGAAGTTGCGCCGGAGGCGAAACCGGGGCGAAATTATGAGGAACTTAAGGGGGGAGCTATGCCTGAGTGAGTTATTTCTGGAGTGAGTTATTCCCGGAAGCGCGACCAGCCAGCCACCAGAATGGCAGCCAGGACCACCGGACAAATAATGCAGGCCCAGAGGCTGGTTTGGGTGGCAATGTCGCCGATGTGCTCGCCGCCGATGAGATCGTCCGCAACCCGCCAGGCCAGAGGGCCAAAAGCGAGAAGAGCCAGCAAAAGAGACGCCAGGACAACGGAGCGGGTGCGGCGACGGCCGGCTTTTTGATCCTGCATGACGCCGAACGAAGCCATGACGACGCGCCGGGTTTTTTCGGCGACGAAGCGATCGCGGCCGGCTTGCTTGCCCGCAAGGGCTGCAAGGAGTTCCGGGTTGGCGGCGCGAGTGCCCGCGCCGGGGAGACTCGTTGCGCCCTGAGCCGGATTGGCGGCGTGGTTGCCGGCGAGTTCAGCCGTTTTCAAACCGCCTCCTGAAAGCGCGCGGCGGCGTAGCCGAGCCGGGGCTTGATCATGGCGAGGCCGCGGTAGAGGCGGGATTTGACGGTGGAAAGGGGCGCGCGGGTGACCTTGGCGATCTCCTCAAGCGAAAGCTCCTCGTGGAAGCGCAGGACCAGCACTTCGCGGTGAAGCGTATCGAGTTGAAGGAGGGCGGCGGCGATCTTCTCGCGGTCTTCGAGGTTTGAGACGCGGTCAAATGGAGTGAGATCGTCGGCAACGACCTCAAATTGCATGGAGCGGTCGTCTTCAGTTACGCCATCAATGAGCTCGTCGAGGGAATTCATGGTGCGCTTGCGGCTCTGATCGATGACGAGATTGCGAGCGATGGTGAAGAGCCAGGTTTCAAACCGGGCACGGCCGTCAAACTGATCGCCGCGAACGAGAACGCGCATCCAGACTTCCTGAAAGATGTCTTCGGCGGTGTCGCGGTTGCCGGTGAGGAAAAGCAGGTAGCGCAGCAGGCGGTGCTGATAGCGGACGATGAGCTCTTCGAGAAGGCCGGCTTTTTGGCGTTTGAGCCCAGCGGAGATGGCTACACTTTCTTGCCGCGCTTGATCATCGCGCGCCCGATCGTCGGCCAAGGTGGCAGATGATGCTTTGGGAAAGAACGTCTGAACGGAAGCAATCGTCATCTCAATTCAATTAGACGATAAAACCGCGGCCAAGGCCAGTTTAAATCGGGGGATTTGCGGCTTACCGTCCTCCCTCCTGTTACCGATATCTAACCCAGGATGCTCGAAAAAAGTTGTGATGCGGCGCAAATAGATGTTGCGAATTGGGCAGGATTGCCGGCTGTAGGCCCGCAATTGCCATGGAATCAGGGGTCAAGCGTCGTCGCGGGGCAGGCCGGTTTTTCGCTTTGCGGCGCGGAGGGCGTCGTCGAGGGCCTTGTTGGCGCGGCGTTCGCGGGCTTCGGCGGATTCATAGTAGAAGATTCCGAGCAGGTGGTTGCGGCGCTGGGCCGGAGTGAGGGCGAACCAGGCGTCGCGGGAGCCGGGGCGGCGCTCAAAGAGAGCGCGGAGGATGGGAGGCGGGGCGTGCTCACCATCTTGCTCGCCTTCGAGAGCCTGCATGAGCATCTCGGCGATTTTGCCGGCGCGCTTGACGCGGGCGGCGGGGGATTTGGGCTGGTCGGCGAACTTGCCAAACTCGCGGCGCCGGGAGTCGCTCATGGAGTCGAACAGCCGGCGGAGCTGGCGGTCGGCGTTGAGGGCGCGGGTGAGCTCGGGTGGGAGCACGACAGGGCGCTCGGCGATGTCGGGTTCGAGCCAGATCTTGACACGCGAGCCGACGCGGGCGTTGGCGGCGGATTGCATCTTCTTGTTGACCAGGAGGAAGTGGCCGCCGCTGCGGGAATCGGGGAAGAGCGAGGTGCGAAAGGCGTGGCCGGCGATTTCTCCGCGCACGCGACGGCCGTTGCGGACTGGCCACGCTTTGGCTATGTCGAAGGGAACACGGGCAATGACCCACTTGAGCGCGGTTCCATCGGGCTCGAGGAGCGCGGTGAAAGATTTGCGGGGTGAGGTGGCGCGGGGCGGCATGATGTCAGGAATGAATCGCCGACTGGGATTGGGTGGCGAATTTGCGGCGGCGGCGGAGTGAGCGCAGGGTGCGGAAGACGAAGCGGATGAGGATGAGCGTGATGAGGATGAAGATGAAGGCGATGGCGGCGGCGATGTAGGGCCTCCAGGTGGAGAGCCAGGTGAGGAAGATTGCCAGGGCGTCTTCGCCGAGGCTGAGGGCGATGTTCGAGAAGGGCTCCGGCGTGGGAGTGACTGCGGCGCGGACGGCGGTTTTGCCTCCGTGCGCGATGAAGGCGATGGCGCCGCCGGCGAGAGTGGCGGCGAGCTGCTCGGCGGGCGTGAGGCCGGCTGTGGCCTGAAAGGCGAGGACCGCGGCGACGGGGATGCGGATAAAAGTGTGGAGCGCGTTCCAGACGAGATCGAGCGCGGGGATTTTGTCGACGAAAAAACTGATGCCGAAGAGAATGAGAGCAGCGGCGATGATGCCCCAGTTGGACAGAAGATGGAGAGACGGAGGCAGATCAAGAAATCTGGTGTGAGAGAGCAGGCCGAGAGTGGCCACTGTGGCGTAGACGTTGAGCCCGGCCGCGAAACTGACGGCGATCATGAGGGCGACGAGTTGGTCGGGCGGCAGGGGCACGGGGACAGTATAGATGCGGGGAACGTAATTGCAGGGACAAGGGACCAAGGGAACAAGGGAACAAGGGAACGAGGGAACGCGGAACCAAAGGAACGAGGAACCAAAGGAACAAGGGATCTGCCTTTATGATGGCTGCGAGAGGTCATCATGGCAGAAGCCGATGCGATGAAGGGCGATGCGGCGAAAGGCGACGCGCGGAAAGGCAACGACAATATGCGGATAGCCAAAGACGACAATGTTTGGCCGGCGCTGTCGCAGAGCGCGTGGAGCGATACTTGCGCAACATTGCAACTATGGCTGCAGATGGTGGGCAAGGTGAGGATGGCGCTGACGCCGCCGCTCAATCACTGCTGGAATGTGACGCTGTATCCGACGATTCGCGGGCTGACGACGACGCCGATGGCGCATGGCTCGCGCATGGTGCAGATCGATTTCGATTTTATTGCGCACGAGCTGGTGATTGAGACTAGCGACGGTCGGCATGAGGCAATCAAACTGGAGCCGATGACGGTGGCGGAGTTTTATGGGCGGCTGATGACGGCGCTTGAGAGCCTGGACGTGCTTTGTCATGTTTGGCCGGTGCCGTGCGAGGTGGCCGAGCCGATTCCGTTCAAGAAAGACGATGCGCACAAGGCCTATGACCCCGAATATGCGCAGCGGTTCTGGCGCATTTTGTTGCAATCGTCGCGGGTGATCGAAGTGTTTCGCGCGCGGTTCATTGGTAAGGTAAGCCTGATTCATTTGTTCTGGGGTGCGATGGATCTGGCGTGTACGCGTTTCTCAGGCCGGACGGCGCCGGAGCATCCGAGCATGCCGGGGTTGCCGGATCGCGTGGTGCGCGACGCGTATTCGCACGAGGTGAGCAGCTGCGGATTCTGGCCGGGAGCGCCGGGACCGAACGGCACTTTTATTGAGCCGTTTTTTTATAGCTACGCTTACCCTGAGCCGCCGGGATATCGGGAGTATGCGATCGCGCCGGCAGGGGCAAAGTTCGACAGCACCTTCGGCGAGTTTATTTATCCGTATGAGGCGATGCGGCAGTCGGCGGATTCGGACGCGGCGCTGATGCAGTTTTTGCAGAGCACGTATGAGGCGGCGGCGAATTGCGCGAAGTGGGATCGGGCGGCGCTGGAAAAAGCAGGGACATAGGGACTAGAGCGGAAGGCGCGGGGCGAGTGGCCAATGTTGGCAAGAATATACTTGACTGAGTGTAAGGGTAAGACTAGGCTTTGGGGCATGACTGCGGAAGAGCGAAGCGACTATTTACTCAAACTTATTGATCGTTTTTACTTTGAACTCGGAGTCTATCGTGTGCTTGTTGAATACGCGAAGCTCGCGGTTGGACCGGAGGACTCAGACCGGCTTCTGCGCGAGGCTCGGAAGAATCCGACATTGCGGGCTCATGTAGAAGCCTCGATTGAAGGTTTAAGAGCATCCCTTCATCTATCTTGCGGCACTGATCCGGACCAAGTTTTGCGCGAATTTCTGACACAATTAGGGTCCAAAGGGAAACCGAACTAGATGCAGACATTGACATCTCCTTTGGCACTATTATGCACGTTGGAGATTCATGCCTTGGTTGACACCGAGGGAGTTTCTATTTGGTTTTATCTTTCTTTCGCGTCACGAGGTTCCATATCAGGCAGATGAGCATTAACAGTAGGGCAGTGCCGAGCACTTGCCCGATCATATAGGGAATATCGCCTTGCGCTTTTGCGAATTGCGGAAGGGCAAGCAGTAATCCCAAGCCAAGGCAAATCCAAATCTGACGCGATGTAAGTCCCATTGAGTCTCCTATCTGGTGCCGAGAATTATACCGGGCTGGCTATACCGTTTTCTTTGGCTTGCTCAGGTTCTTTATGCTTGATCGACGCCGCGGAAGTCCCCAGGACGCGACCTTCTCTGAAACCCATTTTTGCGGCTTGATTAAATGTTCGTAGTCGAGAAGTGCGCTCCAATACGGAAGGGAGTGCAACCTTTTATGCCATTGCCTCGAAACGTTATCGTTGTGATTTATGCTCCAAGCGAATAGATCAGCCATTTGGAGAGCGGGAACATCTTTCGATATAGCAGGGGCTACGGTGATAACGTCTTCCATGATTTTTATGTCTGCTTTGGCTTTAGGATGTGTCCATCGAGTGAGGGCGTGGCCATAGAACGGCTCTCCCCGGTCGAAGTAAAGCTCATACTTCTTAGCCTTGATGTGCTTTCCCCATTTGAAGGCAAATCCCATTGATTCGGTGGCGCACAGTTCCTCAATGGTATCCGGGAGTTCGGGTACGGTTTTCTTAGTTCTTACCCAATCATCAAAAGGAATCGTGAGCGTTACCGGACACAAGCCATCCTTAGGGCGTTTTCCGCTCACTCCATCGGGGATGGTTATAGTCTTTACGATTACGCCAACGCAATCGTCAATGAAGTAATCGACGCGCGTCTTGTTCCATCCCTTTGCTTTTGTGAAGTCGTTTTGCAACGAAACTGCATCCGTCGTGTGCAAGTAATCAGCGCGATGCTTATAGAGAACCTTTCTCCATTCGGTATCAAACCTCTTCCACTGCTTGCTCGTGCCGCACACAGTGGCGATACTGATGCGGTCATACTCGCTGCTATCGGCTTTATTGCTGCCGTCGAAGTAGCTTTTCAAGACCACGAGAAGATGATCCTCTGGAGGTGGATTTAGAGGTGACATATCCGACAATGATAGCGAGATCCGAGGCACATCCGCCTTTCCGGCGGACGTGATACACTCCGCCTAAGCGGAGGTTTCAAAGCGCATGAGCGGCAACTCTAACGCGAAACCGAACGCGAAATCTAAGAATCAACGCCTCTCTGCCGATGAAGTGAGAGGCGATAGAGCTACATTTGAGACATTCATGCGGCGCCTAATCCAAGTGCCGCACAGCGAAATCAAGGCCGCTTTGGACGCGGAGAAGGAACGGAAGCGGAATCCTTTTTCCGCTGTCCGCGTTTCTGGCGTCCGGCCCAAACGGGCAACCTAGAAGGCTTCCGCCCCCGTCACCTTGCCGGTCAGTTCTTTGTAGGTCAATCTCTTCCCTACAATTTGCGATACTGCCAGCATAAACCTATCCGAATCGTTCAGCGGGTTATCTTTTGTTGCGCGGTTATTGAACCTGAAAACCTGCTCTCCCACATAGGCGTCAAGGTGGAAGGGCTCGACGGCAACGTATGTGCCGCGAAGTGTTCTCTTGAGCAATGACCAGAAATTCTCGATTCCCTGAGTGTGGACTTCGCCGCGCACATACTCGCTCACATGGTTCACAGTCTCGTGGACGAATTCCATATTCTTGAGCGGTCTGTAATCGGCCAACCCGTCACTGTAGATGGTCGAACGCTTTTCGATGTTCGAGAGAATGGCGTCCATGAGCACTTCGCGCTTGACCTCTGGAATGACGTGAGCGCGAACCTGCCGAGCCTCGCGGTCGAGTATTCCGAAGACAGGGGTTTTCTTGGTGGCGCGTCCACAAACGTGCGGGACGTAATCGGGATTGAGCGCTTCGCGGTCGCCCCACTCGTTGAGCAAGTATTTCTTGCCGTGACCGGGATCGCGTTTGCCAAGGTGCCTGTTCTTCGGCTGGCCGCCGACATACGCTTCGTCAATCTCGACCGGGCCGCCGCCGCCCATCTTTGCGAATGACTTTGCAACCATCGCCAGCCGGATGCGATGCAGCATGAACCAAGCGGTTTTCTGTGTCACGCCAAGGGAGCGATGGACCTCATAGCTGCTGATGCCGTTCTTGCTGTTAGCCAGCAACCAGACAGCAGGGAGCCACTTCTCTAAACCGATAGCCGAATCCTCAAAGACAGTGCCAACCTTCAAGGAGAACTTGGACTTCGGATGATCCCCGTAGCACTGGTACACCTTAGCCTTTGCCAGCCAAGTCACCTTCTCGCACTGGCAGTGAGGGCATTTGATCTTCCCATCCGGCCAGCGCATGAACACCATAAACTTGCGGCAGTTCTCACCATCGGCAAAGTGAGTGATTGCTTGCTGAAGAGTCTTGATCGCGTATTCCATGCCTAAACACTAGCGCAAATTGCGTACTCAGTTAAGTATGTTATTGCCCCAATGTTTACCAGATAATCAACAGTCAATTTCGGCTGTTTTTCGGCTAGTTTGCACCTTATTTGGTGCATCCGCAGTCAATTCTAAAGCACTTACGGGTGGAAATGTACTTCCAAGGATAATTATTTTTTTATTTATTTAATTATTTTCTGGCTGCGATCGCAGCTCATAAACCAGGGAACAGGGAACAGGGAACAGGGAACAGAGAACAGGGAACAGGGAACAGAGAACAGAGAACAGAGAACAGAGAACAGAGAACAGAGAACAGTGGTCTCTGGTCAGCAGGCGGCTCGCTGCCAACGGAGGAGACCCGGTTGGACACATATGGAATGAGTATGCGCCGGAGGTGGGAAATGATCGGCAAAGTTGGCGCTTTTATTTGGGTCGCGTTTTCAGCGGGTTACCGTGGGTTCCTGCGGAGAGAACGCTTGACACGGTCTTCCATGGGATATTAGATTTTTCACCCGCGGGCCGAGTGAGACCTTCGTTAGGGGCCTGGATCAACAAAACAGGGATCAACAAACTAAGATCAACAGACTCGGATCATCAAGAAACTGAAAGGAAAGACCAATGAGAGAAGCAAGAAAGATGTGCTGGCAGGTGGCGTGTCTTCTGGCCGTGGCTTGTTTAGCCGGCGTCCTGGGCCGCGCGCAGGTGGGCAGGTCCGTTACAGACGGTGGCACACAGGAGAACTGGCGTGGAGCACGGGTGCACGTCTGCCCGCTGGGATTCGCCATGCAAGGCGCCCATGTAAATAACGACGTCTTCACCTGCGTGCGCGTGGTTCCTGAGGGTATGGAGCGCCAGGTGCACAGCTACCTGGATACAGGAACGCAAGGCGACCTGGGCAGGGGCAATATGCACGTTTGCCGTCCGGGCTGGTACATGCGCGGACTGCACAATAACAACGACTGGCTTGTGTGCTCGGATATGCCGGGCGTGCGGCGCTCGTTTCTTGACGCCAACGGCACGACGGAAGGAAACGGAATGCACATGTGCCCGGCAGGGCGAGATGGATTCACGGTCATGACCGGAATTCACAATGGCCGCAACGATTTTGCCTGCGCGGGACTTGCTGCCGGTCAGAATGTTCATGACGATCACGACAGGCACGGCGACGATCATCATGGGTATGACCGGCCAGATCAGCATTAGGGCGTTGCTCCGGGATTCCTCGCTCAACGGGACAATTTGAGCGTGGAATTCCGGGTTATTCCGCTGCGGGGGTTCGGGGACACGAATCTTGTGCGTGGGTTCTTCCGCCCCTACGGGGCTGGAGATTCCGTTGGGCGGCTTTCCCAGGACTGCGTCGCCTCCACCCCACGGACGAGGACCTGTCCGTGGGGACCCCGGTGACGGCGACTTTCCCTGGGCTAACTTCTTGCGCTCCCTACGGGAGCTGTTCTCGCCCAATCAACTCTCAGGTGTCGGCTTTTTGGAGTTTGAGCTATCCCAGCCCCCAAATGCGAGGGATCTCCACCCCACAGACTTAGACCTGTCTGTGGGGACCCGGGACCTGGGGCGGCCATTTTCGTGGTGAATTGACTTCGCAGACAAAGGCGCCCGGTTGACGGGCGCCTTTTTGTGTCATACGATGTGTATATACAGATGCGGTATGAGTGGGATGAAGGAAAGAACCGCGAGAACCAACGGAAGCACCCTGGGGTGAGCTTTGAGTTGGCGATGCTTGTTTTTAAAGATGAGGATCGGTTGATCACGTTGGATAGGGTGGATGAGAATGGCGAGCAAAGATGGCATGCGGTCGGCGCGGTTTCCCCAATAGCTGGAACGCGGGCAGTATTGCTCGTAGTGCATGTTTAGCCACCCCACGGACGTGGACCTGTCCGCGGGGACCCCGTGCGAGAGGATCACAATGACGAAGAAATCATCCGTATCATCAGCGCGCGAAGAGCTGGTCCAGATGACGTCAGAAGATATAAGGAACAGACAGTGGACTAAAGCTGAGATCGACGCAGTGCGCCGCATGTCCGCAGCGCAGGCAGCTGGCGAGGATTTGCCTGAAGAGGAATACGAGGACATTCCGCGGCTGACGGCCGAGCAGCTTGCGAGCATGGTGCGGCTGCGCGACGTGCGGCGGAAACAGGCGGTAAGCGTGCGTCTCGATCCGGAGGTGCTGGAGTGGCTGCGGTCGAAGGGCGAGGGTCACCTGACGCGGATCAACGACATTCTGACGAATTTGATGGAGGCGGAGCGGAGGAGTAAGGCAGCTTCCAGCCACTAGCTCCTAGCTTTTAGCTTTTTGATCCGTGGGTTCTTTCGCCCCTACGGGGCTGGAGTTTCTTTTGGGGCGGTGTCCGTGAGAGAGGAAGTGTAGACAACTGTGTGGTCAAATTCCCGCTGCACAGCATAAGTCCGCAAATCCACCGAGTCGCCGCCTTCAATTCGGTCGAATATTTCTCGCATCTCGGAATGAGTGTTCCTTCCATCGAGGAATCGGAATGCAGAAGCACCGACGTACTCTCGCGAGAGTTCAAATGACAGCCAGCGACGTCCCTGAGCTTGAGCGGCTTGCCCCGTCGTATTCGATCCGGCAAATATGTCAAGCACAATATCCCCAGGGTCGGTCAGCATGCTAACGAAAAACTCTGGCAGCTTCACGGGGAACCGCGCCGGATGTTGGTTCTCCCCGATTAACTTGCAGCCATCTAGGTATTGCCCATTCGATTCGGAGTTTGGAATCTGAAGAAGATTAGATGGTATGGATCCGCCATTGTCTTTTCCGAATCCGGTGCCGATGTCGTGGCCAGAAGGTCTGAGCTTTGGAGCATAGAAGGCGTCCGGATCTTTCAATAGCTTTTTCATTCTGTCGCTATACGGAGTCAGAACGCGGGTCACGTCGGCCTTCGGCCATTCGGACTTACCGAACCACCAAATGGTATTCACCGCATCCTTAGCGCGTAATTTTCGCTTGTTTACCCATTCGATGGGGCTTGGAAGCTTCGACGGATTGAACCAATAGAAATCCTCTGCTAAATAGAAACCAACTTCTTCACAAAACTTAATGAGGACTTTGAAGTTGTAAAGGCTCCTGGTTGGGGTGCCCTTTACGTATGCACCACCCAGATCTAGGACAAAACTGCCGTCTTTCTTGAGGACGCGACGCACTTGCTGGGCAAACTGAGCCAGCCAATCGATGTACTCCGACTGATCCTTATTTCCATACGCTTTCTTGCGTTGCAGGGCGAAGGGTGGCGACGTCAAGACGAGATTTACACTCTCCTCCGGCAAAACACGAAGAAGTTCCAGCGAATCGCCGCAATATGCTGCCCCTAGGCTGGTGATGTACGAAGGATTAATCGGTAATGGAGGCAATTGGTCAATCATTTCGTGATCTACGCCCAGTCTAAATGGATTGGAATCGATAGCTACGTTAAGTCTGTAGACTTAACGTCATCTTTTAGGCGATCTTTCCTGAAGTGGGAACCCGAACCAAAACTGTACCAGTGCCTCGACTCACGTTAGCACGAAACCTGCGCCGTCTGCGCGCGGTGAGAGGCATTTCGCAGGAGGAACTTGCTGATCTGGCTGGCCTGCACAGAACGTATGTCGGTTCGGTCGAGAGATCAGAGCGCAACATCTCAATTGACAACTTGGCAAAACTGGCTTCTGCACTCGGGATCTCCCTCAGTGGTTTGTTGGAGGAGGAGATTAAATGAAGCCCCATGCCGATGTTGCGCTGCTCAAGAAGCTGTTTCCGGCCGTACGCAAATACCAGAAATTGGCGTTAAAGCATGGTATTCCGGACATCTTTCAAGACAATGGCGGGAAGATTCTCCAGGTAAGTCTGATACTCGGTTTGACCGTACTAAAACCGAGGGAGGGCAATGACGCGGTCGATTCCGATGGGAACGAGTATGAGCTCAAGACGGTAAATTTGCTCAGAACCGATCAATTCACGACACACCACCATCTCAACCCCGTGATAATCGAAAAATATAGAAAAGTGGATTGGATATTCGCAACCTATGAGGCGATTGAATTGAAGGAAATTTACCTCTTGAGGCCTAAGGCGATGGAGTTTTGGTATCAGCGATGGGCAGAGAAGTGGAAAACGGGAGGGGATATAAATAATCCGAAGGTGCCGCTGTCCTTTGTGAGAAAGAATGGGGAACTCATCTACTCGAACGTAGGTGAAAGTCTCGATGCGAGCATTCCAGCGAGTCCCAAGAAGAGATCGAATTAGTGCGATTCCGAGATGGATTGGAATTGGGCACCGCCAATGCAGACTGTGATTCAATAGTAAAGATGGGTACTCCACGGAGATCGACGGTGCGCGGGCGGGCTATTGCGGCCAAGCGGAAGGTGCGCGAGTACTCCATGGTGGTGCGGGCGCTGGCGGACACTTCGCACCCGGTGCTGGTGCAGATTATTCCGACGCGGTTTTGCAACCTGAGCTGCGCTTACTGCAATGAATACGACAAGGTGAGCGAGCCGGTGCCGCTTGAAGAAATGTATCGCCGGATTGACGCGCTGGGTCGGCTGGGGACGGCGATGATCGGTATCTCGGGCGGAGAGCCGCTGACTCACCCGCAGCTGGATGACATTATTCGGCGGATGAGAAAGACGGGCGCGATTGCGGGGATGATCACGAACGGGTTCCTGCTCTCACCTGAAAGAATCGAGAGGCTGAATCGGGCCGGGCTCGATCATATGCAGATTTCTATTGATAATTTGGAGCCGGACGAGGTTTCTAAAAAATCTCTGAAGACTTTGGACAAGCGGCTCGCGATGCTGGCTGAGTACGCCGAGTTCCACGTGAACATTAATTCGGTGGTGGGCGGAGGGATCAAGGATCCGAACGACGCGCTGGCGATTAGCAAGCGGGCGCTGGAGCTGGGGTTCGAGTCGACGATCGGGATAATCCACGATGGTAGCGGGCAGCTGAAGCCGCTTGCGGCGGACGAGGCGCGGGTTTACCAGGAGATGAAGGCGCGGAAGAAGACGAACTACGCGCAGTTTGACAAGTTTCAGGAGGCGATTGCCGAGGGGCGCGCGAATGACTGGCGGTGCCGTGCGGGGTCGCGGTATTTGTATGTGTGCGAGGACGGGCTGGTTCACTATTGCTCGCAGCAGCGCGGATATCCGGGGGTTCCGGTGGCGGAGTATACGAAGGCGGATTTGAAGCGGGAGTTTACGACGGCGAAGAGCTGCGCGCCGAATTGCACGGTGGGTTGCGTGCATAGGATTAGCTATATTGACCACTGGCGCGCTCCGCAGACTCGGACGGTTGCGCCGGGGGGGCTTGTGAAGATCGCGAACAGCTAGGCTGTTCGCGATCAGGGGTCAGGTTTCAGAGGTCAGGCATCAGAAGAGCAGGGGGCGAGGGAGCAAGAAAACTTAGGGGCAGGGTGGATAGCGTTCGCTGCGGCGGACGCCGTTTTTGTTTTGGGGGTGAAGAGCGAGTTGGAGTGAAGGAATGGTGTCGGCGCAAATCGCGAGCGGCGATTTGCGCCTGGATGCAATTCTGCTGCAAGAGGCAATTAGGAAGTCGGCGCGGGCTGGGGCGACCGCGAAGAGAGACTCTATGAATTGAGCCGCACGTTCACGCCATGGTTTGCGGCTCGGGTGGGGGCGGGGCGGTTAAAGCGTCGGCGACGACCCAGGCGGCTGAAATGAGCGCGAGGTTGATGGCGTTGCCGGACCAGTTGGAGTGGTCGTGGGGGTCGGCGACGAACTTTGGGATCCAAACGAAGATCTGGAAGCCAAGGATTTCAGCAGTGAGCAGGAGGGCCGCGAGGCGGGCGCGGATGCCGGAGAGGATGGCCGCGGCGGCGAGCAGAAAACAGATGGCGGTGAAGAAGATCCAGAAGACCTGGCCGGGTGGAAGCCAGGCGGGGACCCAGGTGGCCGCTCCGCGCCAGTAGATGATGTGGTAGACGCCGAACGAGATGGGACAGATGCCGTAGATGCGCGCGACGCGGGGCGCTTTGCCGGCCCAACGGGAGCCGGGCGGGGCGAGCATTGCGCAGGCGGCCAGACCGGCAGCGATCAGAGAAAACTCCTCAAAGACGTTGCCCCAACTGTCGTAGACGGCGGGCGCCTTGAGCGCCTGAATGATCCAAAGCGTGGTGAAGATGGCGTAGAGGAAGGTGAGCAGTGCCGCGCCGGCTCGGGCGAAGCGGCGCGAGAGAATTGCAACGCCAGCCAACAGTTCGCAGGCAGCGACCACGCAGGCAAGCAAGGTGTGCTCGGGGAAATCTGGAGGGACGCGCTGCCAGTTGACGGCGAAGTCGCGCCAAACGAAGCCGACGACGCCGAGGATGACGGCGGCTGCTCCGTAGGCGGCGACGCCGAATTTTGGCAACGAATGGCGGCTGTTCACCAATGCGTTCCTCAGATGCGTTTCTCAGATGCATCCCGCGAAGGTCGCCCCAAGCAGGTTTAATGAAGCGCGGCTGGCGGGCTGGGCTTTGTGCCGGCGCGGCGACGCCGGATTAGTGGCCGCGGGATTCGGCGAGGGCCTGGTCGATGAGCTGGAAGAGGCGGCCGCGGTCGACGACTTCGACGTAGGGCGGGGCACCGGGTGCGCTGGTGACGATCCAGATGGTGGGGGTGTGCTCGATGCCGATGCGGTTGCCGAGAGCCTGGTCGTCTTTGACTAGCTGCGTTAGCCGGCCCATGGGATCGATGGCGAAGGGCAGGGCGACGCCGTGACTGGAGGCGAAGCGCTGCGTGAATTGCTGAAGCTCGTCGGGGGTTTCAATGGAGGGCTGGTTGGCGAAGACCTGGTCGCGATAGTCGTTGCCGAGGGTCTTGCTTTTGGTGTCAAAGAAGCGGGCGTTGACGGCGGCCTGGAAGCTCCAGGTGTGCATGGGGAGCGGGAAGTCGTGGCGGATCCATGGGATGTTGTACTTGGCGGCGGCCTGAACTAGGAGCGGGTTGGCGCGGGCGCAGTCGGGGCACTCGAGGTCATAAAACTCGACGATGGCGACGCGTGCGCCGGGCGGCGGCTTGAGGGCGGAGGCGTCGTGGACCTGCGTGGTGGGCGGCGCGCCGAACTGGGCGTGGGCTGCGGCTGTGGGGAAAAGGAGCGCGGCTGAGACGAATGCGGCGGAGATGAGGGCCAGGGTTGCGGCGAGGCCGACGAAATTGCGGCGCGAGAGAAAACCGAGGCTGAGGAAACGATGCATAGCGTTTGGACGGCTCCCTAAAGACATTGTAACGGGAGGAATGGGGAGGCAGGGAATAAGGACCAGGGACCAGGGAACAGGGAATAGGGAACAGGGAATAGGGAACCTGGAACAGGGGACAGGGAACAACATCCATTGGGTAGATCAGTCGTCGCCGTCGCGGCGGTTGCGGGCGAGCCATTGGCGCCATTTGTAGTCGGCGTAGAGCGAGGCGCCAACGATTAAGACCGCGGCGATGAGGAGAAGGATATTCATGAAGAAGGTGGTCAGTGATCAGTGGTCAGTGGTCAGTAGCCTGTGAAGTGCGTGCGGCGAACGCATGCGGCAGACCATCGACGGCGATTAGAGACTCGAAAATCGAAGATGAATAACCAAAAGAAACAAGAAAGTGACAAGAAATCGAAGGCCGGGAACAGACAGCAGAAAGTGGTGATCGGCACTTAGCGGCCGACGACGATAACCGTGAAGCTGCCGGGGATAACGGGCGGACGCGGGCGCGGGTTTGCCGGAGTGGGGTCAGGGCGCGGACCGAGCTCGGCAGTGATGAGATAAACACGGTCGGTGGAGGGGTCGTAGGTCATTGTGCGCGCGCCGGGCTGGGTGGTGAGGCTTTCGATGGTGGGATAGCCGGGGGCGGCCGCGTCAATGACGGAGAGAATGCCGTCGCGGCTGGAGGCGAAGGCGAGAGAGTGCGTTTCGCTGAAGCCGGCAGCATCGGGGCCGTCGCCGATGGCGGGGTTGGCGAGGAGCTTGCCGCTAGTGGTGTCGATGACGGAGGCCTTTTTGCCGTCGCAGACGGGGAAGAGGCGATGGCCGGCGGCATCGAAGGCGAGGCCGGATGGGGAATCGCAGCCTGCGGCCCAGGTTGCGGTGATGGTTCTGGTGCGCGCGTCGACGCGGACAATTTCGCTTTTATCTTCGAGGTTGTCGAAGACCGTGCCCTGGCCGTCGGCGACCGCAAACTCGGGCCTGCCGGGCAGGGGGATGGTGGCGATGACGGTATTCGATACGGGGGAGATGACGGAGATACTGCTGGAGCGGCCATTGAAAGCCCACACAGTTTTGGTGACCGGTTCGTAGATGATGCAGTCGGGGTTGGTTCCGGCTGGGATGGTAGCGGTGATGGCGAGGGAGGAGCGGTCAAAAGCGACGACCGCGTTGGCGCCGCCGTCCGAGATGTAGCCGAACTTGCCGGCGGAATCGAGAGCAACACCGTGGACACCGTGAAGGCCGGAAATGGCGCCAATGGATTTGCCGGTGGTGGTGTCGACGACGTCAACCTCTGCGCCATGGGCGATATAAAGGCGATGCGCATCGGGATCGACGTTGAGATAGTCCCATCCGCCTTCGCCGCCGAGCTTCCAGTGGTCGATGACGTGGTAGGGGCCTTGCGAAGGCGAAGGCGAAGCGGATGCGGGGGGCTGCTGCGCGGCGAGGAGGGCTGGCGTGGCGAGGGCGGCGAAGAGGGCGGCTACGAACGCGATTGCGATGAAGCGAAGATGTGGACGGGACATGAGAAACTCCGGCGGAGATTTGACGGAATAAGGATAGCACGCACGAGATGGAGTGGCGATCAAGGCGCGATAAAGCGTGGGGTGCTATAAAGCGTGGGGGTGCGATAAAGCGGGGGGGGCGCGATGAAGCGGTTGGGGCGATGAATCGATTGGGAACGCACGGGAACAAATGAAATTGGCGGCATGGAAGGAAGGCGGTGCTATCTTGGACAGGACCAATCTTGGACAAAACCTATCTCGGGCTGGATCAGGGTGAAGCGATGAAGCGAGAGATGAGCAATTGGGCGTTAGCGTTGGACGCGCTGGTGGTGGTGGTTTGGATTGCCGCGGCTACCGGAGTTTTGGCGCAGGGGCCGGCGGAGAATCCGGCGCAGGCGTGCGCGTTCAAGAATAAGGTGGCTGGGGCAACAGTCGGGCAGTATGAATTTGCCTCGTTTAAGAGCAGCGATGGCGCGTGCGTGCAGGTGACGAGCGGCGGCAAAACTGTCTATAGCCAAAGTGTGGACAGTTTTGAGACGTATACGCTGGGGCAGCCGGACGATGCGCAGGACAATATTGCGGGGATTGCGAACGGGACCGATGTGACGGGGCGCGGGCAGCCGGACATGATTGTTTCGCTGTTTACCGGAGGAGCGCATTGCTGCACTATCCATTTTGTGTTTGAGCTGGGACCGCAGTTCAAGCTGCTGGCCACGCTTGAAGATTCCGATGACGATATGGCGCACTTTGAGCGCCTCGCGGACGGGCACTACTACTATGTGACGGGGGATTGGACTTTTGGCTATTGGCCGACGTGCTTTGCGTGCTCACCATCGGCGGTGGTGACGCTACGCTGGACGGACGACGCGAAAGGCGGCGGATTCCATTTAGCGATGGACAAAATGCAGATGCCGGCGCCGACCACAGCGGAGTGGAACAAGGAATTGAGTGCGGCGCAGAAAGTGGTGGCGGCGGGCGATGCCGATTCCATTGGAACGACGATGTGGCAAACCGTGTTGAACTTGATTTACGGCGGGCAATCGGACTTGGCGTGGAAGTTTGTAGATGCGCTGGGGCCTAAAGCGCAGCAGAAGCCGTTGCCGACGCTCGGGGATTTTTGCTCGGTGCTGAAGACGAGTCCGTATTGGCCGGATTTGCAGCCGACGCTGAAGGATGTGCCGCCGGCGTGCGCGAATGCGAAGGCAAATCAGACGCAGTAGCGGCGCGGCCAACGAATCTTCGATGGAAACTTCAAACTGACCCGCTGCGGAACGCGAATCGCATTCCCGATGCTTTAGTCTCAAGGTTGTAAAGCCATCACGCGTTGGGAGCTTAGGATTGCGCATCGTTCTGTCGAACATTGGGACGTTTGGGGACATCAATCCACTGATTGCGATTGCGCTGGAGCTGAAGCGGCGCGGACACACGCCGGTGATGGCGCTGCCCAACGTCTACAGGCCGAAGATTGAACCGCTCAGCCTGGAATTTCACGCGCTGCGGCCGGACATCGACCCTACAAATAAGCTGCTCGTGGAGATGGTCTACGACGTGAAGAAGGGCACGGAGACGGGCCTCCGGGAGTTTCTGTTTCCGGTGCTGCGGCAAACGTATGACGATTTGCTGGATGCGGCGACCAAGCCTGCGCGCGCGGACCTGCTGCTGCTAGGCGAACTGAATTATGCGGGGCCGATTGTGGCAGAGGTAACGGGAATCAAGTGGGCGAGCTACGTGCTGGCGCCGTTCTCGTTTTTTTCGGCGTTCGATCCGCCGGTGCTGCCGCCTTTTCCAAAACTGGCGCGAGCAGATAAAGCGCCGGGGATGGGACGCGCGATGAAACGGCTGGCGCGCTTTGTGACGCGCAAATGGCCGGAGCCGGTTTACGAATTGCGTCGCGAACTGGGATTGCCGAAAGGCAAGAATCCGATCTTCGATGCGAAGCATTCGCCGAATCTGGTGCTGGCGATGTTTTCGCACGTGCTGGGGGTAGAGCAGAAGGATTGGCCGGAGCACACGCTGATTACGGGATTCTGTTTTTACGATGCGGACGCTGGGAATGCGGCGCTGCCGGAGAAGCTGGAAAAGTTTTTGAGCGCGGGTGATGCGCCGGTGGTGTTCACGCTGGGATCGGCGGCGGTGCTGGCGGCGGGAGATTTCTATGAGCAGTCGGCGAAGGCGGCGAAGAAACTGGGCATGCGCGCGGTGCTGCTGATCGGGTCGGACGCGAGAAACCGGCCCAAAGGCGAATTGCCGAATTCGATTTGCGTGGCAGAGTACGCGCCTTACTCGAAGCTGTTTGGGCGCGCGGCCTTGGCGGTGCACCAGGGCGGAGTGGGGACGACTGCGCAGTGCCTGCGCGCGGGGCGGCCGATGCTGATTATGCCGTACTCGCACGACCAGCCGGACAATGCGCGGCGCATGAAGAGGATCGGAGTGGCTCAGGTGATTCAACGGTCGAGTTACAAGCCGCGGCGGGTGGCGCGAATGGTGCGCGCAATGCTGGCGGAGCTGGAGTTTGAAGCACGGGCGCGCGCCGTGGCCGAAGAAGTGGCGCGGGAGAATGGCGTGAAGACGGCGTGCGATGCGCTGGAAGAACTTGAGAAGCAGGGAATAGGGAACAGGGAATAGAGAATAGAAAGATTCGTTAAGAATCGTCCGCTTGAGATCTCTCCGATCGCAAAAAAGATAACCGCAGATCCGTCAACTCGTCACCGTGGCGACTTGCTCAGGATGCCAGGCTCCCCCTATTGCGGGGCCGGGAGATTGTTGGAAATTTCGGTCGGGGGGACGGCGGCAAGGCTTTCGGTTTCGTCGGGCATAGCCACGGTCGGAAGCGGTCGCTCGAGCGCGATGGCGAGAACTTCGTCCATGGTGTCGACGAAGCGAAGCTTCATGGCGTTCTTGATGTTGTCGGGCAGTTCGGAGAGATCTTTCTCGTTGGCGCGGGGCAGGATGGTTTCGAAGATTCCGGCGCGGAGAGCGGCGAGGAGCTTTTCCTTGAGGCCGCCGATGGCGAGCACCTTGCCGCGGAGCGTGATTTCGCCGGTCATGGCGATGTCGCGGCGGACAGGAATTTTGGCGAGGGCGCTGGCGAGCGCGGTGGCCATGGTGATACCGGCGGAGGGGCCGTCCTTGGGAATTGCGCCTTCCGGCACGTGCAGGTGGAGATCGACGTTGCGGTAGAACTCGCGCGAGAGGCCGAGTGCGTGCGCCTTGCTGCGGATGTAGGCGAGCGCGGCCTGAGCCGATTCCTGCATGACGTCGCCGAGCTGGCCGGTGATGGTGAGCTTGCCTTTGCCGTCGAGAACCTGGACTTCAGTAGTAAGAATGCTGCCGCCGGCTTCGGTCCACGCGAGGCCGGTGACGAGACCGATTTCACTCTTTTCATGGACCTCGGAGTCGCGGAACCTTGGCACGCCGAGGAACTCGATGATGTTCTGCGCGGTGATTTCCTCTTTGTGCTTGTTGCCGGCCTTGACGACCTTGCGGGCGACCTTGCGGCAGACGTTGCCGAGTTCGCGCTCGAGATTGCGGACGCCGGCTTCGCGCGTGTAGTAACGGATGACTTCGAGTATGGCGTCGTCGCTGAAGACGACGTTCTTGTCGCTCAGGCCGGTTTGAGTGCGCTGCTTCTTCACAAGATACTGGCGCGCGATCTCAAGCTTTTCCTGCTCGGTGTAGCCTTGCAGGCGGAGAACTTCCATGCGGTCCTGGAGTGCTGCGGGAATGGTGTGCAGCACGTTGGCCGTGGCCACGAAGAGGACTTGCGACAGGTCGTAGTCCACGTCGAGGTAATGGTCCTGGAAGGTGGTGTTCTGCTCGGGGTCCAGGACTTCGAGCAGCGCGGAAGCCGGATCGCCGCGGAAGTCGGAGGAGATCTTGTCGACTTCGTCGAGGAGGAAGACTGGATTTTTGGTGCCGGCGCGCTTCATGTGCTGGATGATCTGGCCGGGCATGGCGCCGATGTAGGTGCGGCGATGGCCGCGAATTTCGGCCTCATCGCGTACTCCGCCGAGCGAGAGGCGCACGAACTTGCGGCCGGTGGCTTTAGCGATGGACATGCCGAGCGAAGTTTTGCCGACGCCTGGAGGGCCGACGAAACAGAGGATAGAGCCTTTGGGATTCTTGACCAACTGGCGGACAGCGAGGAATTCGAGGATGCGTTCTTTGATCTTTTCCAGGCCGTAATGGTCGGTGTTGAGAACTTTTTCAGCGTAGTCGATGGAGCGAGTTTCCTTGGAGCGCTTTTTCCACGGCACAGCGAGGAGCCAGTCAATATAGTTGCGGCTGACGGTGGACTCGGCCGACATGGGTGGCATCGCTTCAAGCTTTTTGAGCTCCTGAACGCATTTTTCGAGGACGTCTTTGGGCATTCCGGCGGCTTCGATCTTCTTGCGGAGCTCATCGAACTCGCTTTTTTCGCCGCGGCCCAGTTCTTTCTGGATGGCCTTGATTTTTTCGTTGAGGTAGTACTCTTTTTGCGCGCGCTCCATCTGGCGCTTGACGCGAGACTGGATGTTGCGGTCGATGTCGAGCTTTTCAATTTCAACGTCGAGGACATCCGCGATGCGAGCCAGACGCGCAGCCGGATCAAAGATGGCGAGCAGTTCCTGCTTTTCCTCGATGCCAACCTGGAGGTTGGCGGCGATGGTGTCACTCAGTTTGGCCGCCTCATCCATCTTGACGCTGGCGATGATGGTCTCGTAGTTGAGCGACTGCTGGAGCTTGACGTAATTTTCGAAGAGGGTGGTGACGCGCTGCATGAGTTGCTCAGCGGCCGGCGTCATTTCGAAATCGCGCTTGCCGGTGCGCACGGTGGCGACGAAAAAGCCGTCGCGGTCAGTGACTTCGATGGACTTGGCGCGCTCGACGCCCTCGACGAGAACCTTGATGTTTCCGTCGGGCATTTTGACACTTTGCACGATGCTGCAGATGGAGCCGACCTGATAGATGTCCTTGGCCTTGGGCTCGTCGATGGAGGCGTCGTGCTGCGTGGCCAGGAAAATTTTGCGATCGCCACTGAGCGCCTCTTCGAGCGCGCGGACGCTGGATTCGCGGCCCACGACGAAGGGCGTCATCATATACGGGAAGATGACCATGTCGCGGATGGGCATCATGGGCAGCTTGTGCGGCTCGTTTTTATCGCGGATCACAGTCATCAGCGCACCTGAATAGATTTAGACGCAAGCGGCAGGCTCAAAGTATCAGGCCTGCAGCGAAGACCTGATGGAATTGTACAGCCAAAATGGCGAAGGGCGAAGTTACCCGAACATTGCAGAAGGAGTGCCAAAGGTAACGAGGTTGTTTCAGGCACTTCAGCCGGATGAAGGGCGGCAAGGACAGCTCGACGCGGGCTGAGCGATAAGCCGGGCGACTCAATAAATGAGTTTAAGCGAGAACTGAATCTGGCGGGAATTGCCTGCGGTTTTGCTGATTTCGCCGAAGCCGGAGCCGGAAATGATATTTGCCGGCAGTCCCATGTCAACGATGTTGAAGATATTGAAGAACTCGGCACGGAACTGGAGATCGACCAGCTCCGCGCCGCTTTTTCGCGCGCCGAACGGCGTGTCCTTGATCGCCGCCAGGTCCAAGTTGTAGAACGCGGGGCCGCGGAACGTATTACGGCCGAGTGTGCCGAATCGCCCTTGGTTCGGCCCGGTGCCTCCGCTGACGTGGATGGGAATAACGAAGAAATCGGCAGCGTTGTTTGTGCCCTCGCCGAAGTAGTCTTCACGGTCTTTACGTGCGGTGGAGAGATGCGGAGTGGCGATTTGATCGGGCCGGTCGACACCATTGGAACCCGCGCCGGTTTGCTGAATGCCGGAATAAACGGTGAACGGCGAGCCGGAAGAGATGGAAGCGATGCTCAATAGCTCCCAGCCGGATGTGATTCCGCCGCCGGCATAGCGAAGCAGGGCCATGTGATCGAGATTAAGGTTCTGCGCCGCGCTGAGGCCGAAAGAGGTGGTTGCGTCGAAAGACGACGGGCCTTTTTCGGGGTGATAGTCAAAGGGATTCTGGGGCGTTGAGCCACTCGCGACGACGCCGCTGCTATCGTCAATTGACTTGCTCCAGGTGAAGCCCGCCTGAACGCCCGGTCCGACCTTCGCGATTGTTCCGGAAAGCGAAACCTGAAGAGCGTTATAGGTGGAGTGCGCCGTTGCGACGACGACGTTCTCAGTGCCGAAGGCGCCTGCGACATTGCCCGACGCGTCGAATGCGGTGTAGCGCGCGAAGGCAGAAGTAGCGCCGGAATAGGCATTGGGAAAACTGACGGCGGGAAGCTTTTCAGCGGCCGTACCGACGTAGGTGGCATCGGCAGTGAGGCCTCCGAGTTTGCGCTCGAGGCCCAGCGTCCAGGTGTAGAGCGTGGCGTTGCCAAAGGAAGGGTCGATGCCGCTGAGGGACAAATCGCTGACTGGACCACCGGGCGTGAGTGCGGCAAGTTCCAGCTCATAGCGGTTCACATCCATCACGGTGTTGCGAGGAACCTGCTGGGGATTGTAGTCAGGGAAGATATTTGCGCCCGACGGCGCGTAGACGGGCGGAAGTTCGGCAGGAGTGATCTGAAACCCGTAATGGATGGGCGCATCAGAGGCGGAGAGCAGGCGTGGATAAACGGCAAAAGGCGTGGAGCCGGTGAGGAAGTTGTCCTGCCAGATGTTGGGCGGGACGGTCATGATGGCTGCGCCGGCGCGAGCCAGAAGCCGGGGCGTGGCTTGCCATGAGATCTGCAGGCGCGGCTGCCACGCGTGCCAGTTCATCCTGTAGCCGGGCTGCGGGTTGATGACATACTGCTGAGCGTTGTTGGCAGTGAAGACCGTCGATGTGCGATGAGCGCGCTCGCTGATGGGCGTGTAGAGATCCCATCGTGCTCCGTAGTTCAGAGTCAACCGATCGTTCACTTTGAACGTATCCTGCACGAAGAAGTTGACATTGTTGCGATTGATGGCCGCGGGACCGATGTGCGCGCCATTAGAGAAATACGGAGGGGCGATGCCCACCGTGTAAGCGAAGGGGCTGCCGGAAAGGAAACCTGAAAGCGTGTCGGGCAGCAGATCGCCGGTATGAAGGTCGTGCATGCCGCTCGTGGACGGAATGAATTCGGTGGCATAGGCTGCGCCGCCGCCAAAATCGTATTCACCGTCGGGGCTCATGCCGAAATATGTTGTATCGCGATTGAGGCGCGCTTCAATTCCAGCTTTGAACGAGTGGCGGCCGGGCGAGAAGGTGACGAGCTGGAGGCCCTGGAATAGATTGCCGTAAGCCTGCATGACCGAACCAGCCGCCGAGTTGAACGGCTCGAAAAGGCCATCGCTGAACTTGATCGCGGGGTCGGTGCTGTCGGGGGAAGGAAATCCAGGCGTGGAGCGCGTGATGCTGAGAGAAGACACGAGAATAAGGCGGGACGAGACGGTCCGCGTCCAAGTGCCGATCACGTTGCGTTGCCGGTCAATGTACGTGGTGGCAAAGGACGGATCAATGGCCGTCTGATCAGGATTCGTGGTGGGGCCGGTTATGTTGTCGATGGTGAAGCGCGCGAGGAACTGATCTTTGGCGCTCAAGGAGTTGTCGAGGCGGAGAGAAAACTGGTTGGCGTTGGTGATGACGCTGGAGGGGGTTGCATAGGTGTGCTCGCCAAAGGAACCTGCAGAGTAGTTGGGCAAAGGAAAGCGTTTGAGGACTGCGGCGATGGCAGGGTCGACGGGAACCTGAAGCGTGTCGCCGGGAAACGCGGTAGTGTCGAGCCCGGCGCGTTCACCGGTGGTGGGTACGGGCATGACCTGGGTGGTGCCGAGGTTCTGGCGGAAGCCCTGGTATTGCGCGAAGTAGAAGGTGCGATTGCGGCCGTCGTAGAGATGGGGGAGGAACACGGGGCCGCCGTTGGTGAATCCAAATTCGTTGCGGCGGAAGGGCGGAATGCGGCCGGGATAGACCGGAGTGGCGTGGTCAAAGTAATTGCGCGCGTCGAAGGCTGAGTTGCGCACGAACTCGAAGAACGATCCGTGAAAACCGGCAGCGCCCGAGCGGGTGACGATGTTGGTGAAACCGGAAGCGCCACGCCCGATCTCGGCGGGCATCCAGCCGGAGATGGATTGAATCTCTTGGACCGCATCGACGTTGAAGTTCGAGAAAGTGGAACCGCCCATCTCGGGGTCGCTGATGTCGGCTCCGTCCATGGCGAAGGTTGCCTCAACGCCGCGCTGGCCGTTGATGGCGAACTGCTGCGTGAAGTTTGTTGCGCCGTTGGCGTCGGTCATGGTACCGGCTGCCAACAGAAGCAGTTGGCTGAAGTCGCGTTTGTTGAGCGGCAGTTCGCTGACGGCGGCGCTGGAAAGCTGCTCGCCGCCGGTGGCGGGGGATTGCGCGGCGTTGATGGCAAGTTCGCCGCCGGCCGTAAGTGTGAGGACGACGAAAGGGGCATTCAGCGAAATTGCGATCGACGACGGATATGCGACTGCGTGGCCACGAAGCTCGACGATGAGTTTGTATTGGCCAGCGGGTAAGCCCGCAAAGTGGAAAGTGCCGTCAGCGGCGGTGGGCGCTTCGGTGCGAGTTCCGATGCCTGTGAGACGAATTTTGGCTGAGGAGATTGGAGAGCCGGTAGCATCGTGCAGAACGCCCTGCCATGTGAACGTCGAGGCGTGCTGCTGGGCCTGCAAAGCGATCGGGAATATGAGCGATGCTGCGAATGCTGATCGCATGAGGAGGCAAGGCCCGCGGGAGAAAGCCTCGGCGATTCGACGGCGCTGCTTTTCGGTACCCAATTTGCCAGGTTTCGCCGAACCAGCGCGCCCCAACGCCGGGCCGTTCCCACAACTTTCGGGGATCATGGCGCCATGTTAGCAGACTTGGGTGGCGACAAAACCCTACGTCAGTGACAAAGCGGGCCGCTCAGTTCGCTGCTGAGCGGCCCGCCTTTTTGAGAGAACCAAGGTTGGAAGTAAAGTGTTCCTTAGCGGGCCATTGGTTTGTTTAGCCCGAAGCGCGGGCGGGACGCCCGCACTACAGCCGGCGAGACGCCGGCGCTACAAGTTAGTCGCCGGCGACGAGATCGGTTTTTTCTTCGCGGTGCCGGTTGACGGGTGAGGTTGCGTTGTTTGAGGCCGGCCGGATGTCGCCGATGGAAACCATGCCGCCCTCGGGAGGCTTCTCGCCGAGGATTTGCTCGCGGTAGAGCTTGGCCATGCGGGCGTTCTCGGCTTCCTGCTTCATCTTTTCGTCTCTCGCGCGGATCTTCTCTTCGCGGGAGTTCTTGGCGATGCCGAGGTTGTCGAGCGTGTGGTTGGCTTCGGCGTTGACGTGCTCCATGTTGACGTTTAGATCGTGGCCAACCTGGTTCATGCCCACCTTTTTGCCGCCGGCAAAGATCTCGTGACGGCCGTGCTCCTCATACCACTTGGTGAGCGTGGCGGTCATGTGCATCTTCTCGATAATGTTGCGCCAGCCCACGCCGGTGTTGTACGCGCAGAAGCTGATTTCGCCTTCCTGCGTGGCGTAGGGGATGATGCATTGCTCGGTGCGGCGGAAGTCGTAGTTGAACAGATCCTGGAACCACATGCCGGCGATGAAGAGGAAGTTCCAGCGATCCTGGCGGCGAACCTTGATGTCCTCAATAGTGCGGTCGCCCTTGACGCTGCCGTAGTTTTTGCCGGTCGCGTTGAAGGTCTTGTCCATCTTCTTGAGCATGTCAGTGATCTTGAAGTGGGTAGGCGCCTGGAACGGATCGTAGTTGCGCATCAACGAAAGCCCGAGACCGATGACCGAGAGCCATTTGCCGCGCGCTGCATCGTTGACCTTGGCGAGATCCTTGGCCACCTGACCCATGTCGAGGAAAGCGGTTACGGGAGCGCACTCCTTGGTTTCCTTGTCGATCATCACAGCCATGCCGATGCCGCAGTTGGGATGGCATCCGCAGGAGAGCTGGCCCCACTCGGCGGTGGGCCCGTGTACGAGATCGGCCCAGTCAGAGAAGGTGCTCATGAAAGAAATCGGGAACCAGTCGCGCGCCGGCTCGCCCATGCCAACCTGCGTCTTGACGTCGTGCGCCATGTGCGAAAGGGTGTAGCGCTGGGCGACGCGGCGCTCTTCGGTGATTTCTTCGTCGCGGCCGGTGAAGCTGACGGGCTGGAACGAGAGGAAGCTGATCTTCTTGGGATTGTCGAGCGCGAATTCGATGATGCGGCCGACTTGCTCGTTGTTAATGCCGTTGATGATGGTCGTGACGGGCACGATTTCAACGCCGGCTTCATGAAGATTGTTGATGGCCTGAAGTTTTACGTCGAACAGGTTGCCGACCTTGCGATGCGAGTTGGCTGCGTTGCCGATGCCGTCAAATTGGAGATAGACATAACGGAGGCCGGCTTCAGCAGCGGCGCGGCAAAGCTCCTTTGACTTGGCGAATTCAATGCCGTTTGACGCGGCCTGAACCGAGTTGTAGCCAACCTTGCGCGAGTAGGCGACAGCGTCAAGGAAGTAGGGCGACAGCGTGGGCTCGCCGCCAGAGAACTGAACGCTCATTTGCCGTTTGGGCTTGACGGTGATGGCGTTGTCGAGCATGGTCTTGATCTCGTCCCACGTGAGCTCGTGGACGAAGCCAACCTGGTTGGCATCCATGAAGCAGGGATCGCACATCATGTTGCAGCGGTTGGTGAGGTCGATGGTGAGCACTGAGCCACGGCCGTGGGTAACAGTCGATGTGCCGTGATTGTGCAGTTTCTCGTCACCCGAGCCGTGGGCGCGGATGTCGCGGCCGGGGAAGCTCTCTTCAAGGTGCTTGAAGAATTCCGGATCCATGGCCATCACGTCTTCAAAGTGGCCGTGCTTGGGGCAATCCTTGACCATGAGGATTTTGCCGTCGCGCTCGATGATCTGAGCCTTGATTTCGCCGACCTTTTCGTTGAGGAGAACTTCGTGGGGCAGCTTGCCGTCGAGGATCTGCTTGCGAATCTCGGGGACGCACTTGGGACAAAGCGAATCCGTGGTGCGCGGCCAGCCGAGGGGGGGCTTCTCCTTTTCATAGCTCTTGAGGAGAGGCTTGTCGCTCCACTTGGGCGTGAAGGATGCGTTGGGGCTGATGCGATTGAAGCGCTCAAAAACAACCCACGCTCCCCTGGCTGCGTAGACGGCTGCCTTCTCGGCGTATTTAGTGGCTTTGGACATTGATGCTGTCTCCTCGACTGGGTTTCAAGATGCCGGATGTCAATAGTTTGCCCGGCTCGAAGCCCGCGGTTTCGATGGTATAAACCGAAGGCTAAAAGGTCACTACGAGGGTAATTCGGATGGGCGGTCAACCCAAGCGTGGAGCATTGAACGGCTGAAATGGGGGCTGGATGGGGATATGGAACCAGTGAGCGGGGGAGCAGATATGAGGTCGCCGGTTGGGGCAAATGGCAGATCACATGGAAGTTAGAGCTTGGGTTCCTGCTAGCTGGCAGGGACTTCAGGCTGCAGAGGCGTAACTCGGCAGCCTGGGTCCAGATTCTTCGATTGCCCGGGATTCTCGATTCCGAGGAGCGCCGTTGGGCAGGACGCGCCATCAGGCAGGAAGCGCCGTCAGGCAGGAAGCGGTGTCAGGCAGGCAGACTCAGTTCCCCGTCTTGGAAAATGTATCTCCATCGAGCGTAATGGTCGTCTGGTTAATGTAGACAACGCTCCAGCGAATGTGGCCGGGCTGGAGAGGCATGGGGTATGTGAGATCGAGAATGCCGCCTCTGGCCGAGGGGGTCTCCCAATGGCAGGTCCCGGAGTAGCGGATCTTGCCGTTGACAAAGAAGCCGCAGCTTCCGCTCTGCTGAACCACCAAACCTTCCGTCTTGTTGGCCCAGGTGCCGATAGGCGGGGGCGCTCCTTGCGCTCGTGCGGATTGGATGCTCATCACGCCCAGCAGCATGCATGCAAAAGCCAGGCAAAGGGTATTCAAAGAGAGGGATCTGCGAATGCTTCTCATTTTCTGCAATAGCCTCCGTTGCGGTTGATGAATCCTGCTTGGGTGAGGGGGTGATGAGAATCTAACACGACAAGGCGGTCAAACGGCAACCATAATCCGCTGCGCCGGATAGCGAGGCGAACCGAGGCAGAAAGTGGAGGGGTGTTTGAAGATTCGGCGCTTCGGCGGGATGGCTACGGTGGGTTGGCGGCGACGTGGTTAATGATGCGCTGCACCAAGACTACGTGCGTATGGATGTGGCTCGCGATGCTGGGAACGAATTCAGTGATGAAGTTGTCGATGGGCGCGGTGGCCAGCCCGATGCCATAGCGCTCGGCGTCAGCGGAGAAATGGGTTTGCTGGCCGGGCACATAAAGGTTCGAAATGGCGATGTCGAAGACGGGTGCGAAAATCTGCGGATAATTGAGCGAGTGTTTGCCGTCGTCGGCGGGCTGCCAGAAGATCTGGTAAACGCAATGAAGAACACGGCGCGGAATACTGAGGTCTGGACGCCGATGGTAGTGAGGATCCGTGCGGGTAATGGTGGGGACGAGGAAGGTGCCGAAGAACTGATCGGTCATATCTTGGGTGAAGTTGACGCCAGACAATCTGCCCCAGCCGGGAAAGCCCGGACCGTAAGCCGTGTGCGAATCGGCGGTGATTTCAATGCCTGCCTCGCCTAAGATGGTGGCGAGGTTGAAGGGGTTGACGAGGTTATCGAAGGCCAGACGCAGTTTTTGTTTGGGCGAGAGGCGCACCACCCCGGGGCCGTTGACGAAGCGAGCGTAACAGTTGATGGATTGAGCGTGTTGGGCGGTGGCCCCCGACTGAGCCTGACTTGACTGGACTTGACTCGATTTTCCGTGAGGTGGGCCGGCATCATTCGTAGTGTCGCTCGCGTTGGTGATGGGAGCCGCTTGCGAGCCGCCGGTGGTAATCGCGGGCGCGCCGGAGTTCTGCACTTCGCAGGGTGCGAATGGAGCGGACGGCCTGGCGGGATTCTGGGACGGAGAAGCATGGCTCTGCCCACTCGTTGTGGCAAGTGGGTTTGCGGTGGGTTGTTGGGTTGCGTTTGGCGGTTGAGGGGACGGGGCTGGCGCCGGAGTCGCCGCCGGAGTTTTGTCAGTCTGGGTTTGCGCAGCCGTAAAATCGCAGGCGCAAAAGACCAGCGTCAACGCCAAGAGCGGAAGGGCGGAGACGTGCCGCCTGCTCACCCATCGGAGCGTTAAACCGCATCCCGTCCATCTGCCATCTAATGTCTTCATGTGAGGACCAGCGCTTGCATCCATAGTAATTCCGGCGGTGCGTTACAAACGCAGAGGCATTGACGTGGCCCGTTATGCCGCGCAGACTTTGGACAGGCGATGTATCTATTTAGGGATGCAAAGGAAGGGTTTCGATTATGAGCACACCGAATCACCCGGGACGCCACCCCAACGAGCCAAAAGCGGGCTCGTCGGGGATCCCGACATGGGGCGGTCCGCCGACGTTGGGCCAGAGGATCGACGAAGCAGTCGAGCTGATTGAGATGGAGTTGCGCCACGCCATTACCTATGTAAATGACGCCGTGATTCCACAGGTGCGCGGGGAGTCGATTACCGCCATGCGCACGGCCGCTGACACGCTGCGCAATTTGGCGGACCGTTTTGAGAAGAGGGGTGGGTCGGCAGCGAATCAGTCGCAGGGTTCGGCGCAAGGGTCGGCGCAAAGCCAGACGGGCGGACAGACGAAAGGGCAAAATTCGGAGCCGCGCTCTTGAGCAGCGGCAAGCTGCGGAGCGGCGATAGACGGCTCGACGCCGCGCGCCAGCGCCTCGACAACGCAGTCCAGCTTCGCGCGGATTCGCGGGCGACGGCTTGCTGGGCGATTATTCGCCGAGCGACTATTTGGCCGGAAGCGATTTGCCGAGCGGCGAATTTGCGCGCATTGGGGGGCGCGGCTTTGCTGACGATTTTGCTTGGTGCGAGTGGCTGCAAACACAAGGAGAACCAGGCGCGCGTGGCTCCGCCGCAGGCGATGCCGCCGGAGGTCGAGCCGGTTCCCACGGCGCCACGCGCATCGGGACCGGCGCCGGCTCGGATTCCGGTGACGCCGTTGCCGGCGGGAGGGATCAGCGAGGACGATCTCAATTTTGTTGCGGCGCACAGGCCGATCTTGAGCGAAGTTGGTTATGCGACGTGGTACACCGCGCCCTACAAAGGGCGGCGCGCTGCCAATGGCCAGGTCTTCGATGACGATGCGATGACGGCCGCGCATCGCACGCTGCCGATGGGATCGCTGGTGGTTGTGACCAACATGAAGACGGGTGAATCGAGCGCGATGCGGATCAGCGATCGCGGTCCGTTTGTTGAGGGCCGGATGCTCGATCTGACCATTGCTTCGGCCAAGGCGGTGGGTGTTTACCGCGCGGGCATTGCGATGGTGCGCATGGATGTTTACGAGACGCCCAAGCCGATTGCGACCGGCGGGCGGTGGTGCGTGCAGATCGGCGCGTTCCACGAAGAGGAAGACGCGATTGCGCTGAAGGCGCAGTTGCTGGAGACATATCCCGGCGCGAATGTGATCGAGTTTCCCGGAGAGAAGAGCTACTGGGTACGTATTCGGCCACAGGGCGACGACAGAGCGCAGGCCGAGCAAATTGCGCGCCACCTGCAGCCGGTGGAAGGCGACGCGTACCTGACGCGGCTGGACTAAGACAGAGATCAGAGATCAGTGGTCAGGGATCAGGGAGTGCGGGCGAGGACGCCCGCACGACAGCCGGCGAGCCACCCCACGGACGAGGACCTGTCCGTGGGGACCCCGAAGGACGCCGGCGCTACAAGGGAGCAGGGAACCAGAATCGACCGCTCGGGCCGGTCGGTAACTCAGCGCGAGTGCAATCGCGCGGCTTCAGGTTTGCCGCAAATCAAAGCCGAGCGGGATGAACTAACGCAGCAGCGCGGACGCGGCCCAGAGCACCGGCTCCTGGCCGTGGAAGTCGCCGGTCCTGCGCTGGCGCCGCAAATAATAATCGAGACTGTTGAACTTGCCGGTGCCCTCGCAGACATTGGTCACGTCGCTGTTCTGATCGATGAAGCCGGTGACCGCGATCCACCCTTTGCGCGCCGCGGGGCCGTAAGTTGCCGCATCGAGCCAGCCGTTCTTGACGCCGGTGATCAGCGCGAAGGTGAACATGCCGGAGCCTGAAGACTCTTCCCACGCCTCATCGTGATCGATGAGCTGTCGCCACATGCCATCGGACGCTTGATATTTCAGGAGCGCGGCCATCATTAGCTTGTAGCCGGCCAGGATGCGCGCGCGCTGCGGATGATCTGCGGGTAGATCGCGCAGCATCTCCGTCATGCCGGCGGCGACCCAGCCATCGCCACGACCCCAGAAAAACGGGACGTCGGGCGCGTGATAGAAGAGGCCGTTGGGCTGCTGCAGCTTATCGAGGTAAGCGACCATCTCGTTGGCGTCGCGGTCGAGATACTTTTTGTCTCCCGTAGCGCGCCATGCCTGCAACTGCAGGATGGTGAGCATGTACATGTCGTCGATCCAGTAGCGCGTCTCGTGCGACAGGCCGTCGGGCTGCGGATTCTCCCATTGCCGGTCGGCGAAGCCGAGGCCGTAGTCGAGATACTTCTTGGCCTCGATTGGGGCGCCCTCGCTCTGCGTGGGCTTGATCTGCATGTAAATTTCGAGCGGCACTGCGCCGAAGATTGAGTCATCGACGTGATCGCGCATGGGGACGAGGGCAGCCTCTGCGCCGCCGGGCATGAGCGGATCAAATTTCTTGATCAGGCGGTCGCGCAGATCGGTGTCGTGCGTCAGCTCCGCAAACGTGAACGCGCCGTACCAGGTGCCAACCTCGCCATAAAAGATGGTGCCCGGGCTGTGCTGGTGCGGGCTGGTCACGAAGTGTTCGGCGAGGGCCTTGCCGATCTCCTGCGGTGAGCGGCCGGCGGGCCAGTTGCTGAAGTAGTCCTGCTGAGCGGACCCATTCGCGACCGTAGCCGTTAACACTAGCGCGAAAACTCCAACCTTCAATGTCGTCTTCATCGTCAATCCTTTTTGCGGCGATGGAAAAATCCGGTTTCTCCGCGTGAGAATGATACCGCCGGAGGCTTAATGATGATGTGTGGTCGAAGACCCGGTGGGCGTGGAAAGAAGAAACATATCGTGATACGATATATTTATGAACAAGCCCCTCCAATCCGGGCGCGAAGCGAGCGCAGGGCGTCCAGAGATGAATCCGAACGATCGCGGCCGAGGCGTTAGCAAACTCGACGTGGAGCATTTGCAGCGCTTGGCCGAGTTTCGATTTAAACTGCGGCGATTCCTGCATGTGAGCCAGGAAGCCGCTGAGCGAGTTGGGCTGCACAACCAGCAGTACCAGATGCTGCAGTGCGTGGGCGGCATGCCTGAAGGGATATTGCCCACCATCGCCAACGTGGCCGAGCGCATGCTGATAAAGCACAACAGCACCGTGGAGCTGGTAGACCGTGCGATTGACGAAGGTTTGCTACGGCGCCTGGGCGACGAAGCCGACCACCGGCGAATTCTGCTGCGAGTGACGCCGCAGGGCGAGCGAGTTCTAGCGGCGCTGGCGAAGTTTCACACGCGGGAGCTGGAGCAATCGGGACCGGAGCTGGTACGCGCGCTGGATGGCATTGTGCATGCGACGAGACGCGCAAGCGGTCACGCAACCAGACGCTCAGCCGGGTTCGCGAGCCGGCGTGCCGTTACGACCGGTAGTCAGAGAAATCGGCGCAAAAAGGCGGCTACGCAATGAGCCATTCCGGACCAAAAGCAACCTCACAATTGCGCGACTTTAATGCGGACCCGCGCATGATTTTGCTCAGCGGCCTGGGCCTGATTCTTGGCGGAGCCGGCGCAGTATTGGCGTGGGTTCTGCTGCACCTGATCTATGGCTGCACCAACCTTTTTTATTACCAGCGATTGAGCTGGGAGTTTGTTTCGCCCGCGCAAAATCATTTGGGTTGGATTGCGATCTTCGTTCCCATTGTTGGCGGACTGATCGTGGGCGTAATGGCGCGTTATGGATCTGAAAAGATTCGCGGTCACGGCATTCCTGAGGCCCTGGAGTCGATTCTTATAAATGGCGCAAAAATCAGCGCGCGCGTCGCGCTTTTCAAGCCGCTAGGATCGGCGGTGGCCATCGGAACCGGCGGCCCGTTTGGAGCCGAGGGGCCGATCATCATGACGGCGGGATCGGTGGGCTCGCTGTTTGCGCAATACTTCCACTTGACGGATGCGGAGCGATCGACGCTGCTGGTAGCGGGAGCCGCGGCGGGCATGGCGGGCGTGTTTTCAACTCCGCTGGCGGCGACGTTATTGGCTGTGGAGTTGCTGCTCTTCGAGTGGAGGCCGCGCTCTTTTGTGCCCGTGGCCGTGGCGGCTGCAACGGCGGGAGTACTGCGGCACTTTTTCATCAGTCAGGATCCACTGTTCCCGATGCCGCTTTCGATGCATCGTGTTGAGCCGTTGACTTTGCTTTGCGCGTTGCTTGTCGGCATTGTGGGCGGGGTGTTGGCTCTGGTGCTGAGCCGCGCAGTTTACGCCAGCGAAGATTTTTTTGAAAATCATCTGCCGATTCACTGGATGTGGTGGCCTGCGATTGGCGGCGTTGTGGTGGGCATAGGCGGACTGATCTTTCCGCGCGCGCTGGCCACCGGCTACGACGTGATCGATTCGCTGCTGGCGGGAAACCACACATGGCAACTGATCGCCGGCATTCTCGTCGTGAAAAGTATCATCTGGTCCTTCTCGCTGGGATCGGGAACGTCCGGCGGCATTCTGGCGCCGTTGCTGATGATTGGCGGTGCATTAGGCGCGCTGTTGGCACCTGTGCTGCCCGGCATGTCGAGCGGAGAATGGGCGCTGGTGGGGATGACGGCGGTTCTCTCCGGATCAATTGGGTGTCCTTTGACAGCGGCAGTCCTGAGCCTGGAACTCACGCACAACTACGGATTGTTGCTGCCGGTGTTCACGGCTTCGGTGGTGGCGCACGCATTCACTGTGCTCTTCCAGAAGCGTTCCATTCTTACGGAGAGGATCAGTCGGCGCGGCTACCATCTTAGCCGCGAATATGGCGTCGATCCGCTGGAAACGATCATGGTGGCGGAAGCAGTGCGCTCGCGCGCGGTTGTGCTGCCCGCGGAGTTGACGGCCGCGGATGCTCAGAAGTGGTTGGACGGCGGACAGACGCTGGACGGCAGAAGGGCAAAGAGCGATCACCGCGGCCAGCGGCTCTATCCGCTGGTGGATGCGGAGGGACGGCTTACTGGCGTAATCACGCGCAGCGGCCTTTCCACGCTGGCCAACAGCTCGGGCCGGGATCGTGAGGCTTCGCCGAGCGCCGTGCCCGTGGTGGCGTACCCAGATGAGACGCTACGCGCGGTCGCGGAACGGATGGCGTCCCTGCGGCTGTTTGTAGTGCCCGTTGTAGAGCGAGAAAGCGGCAAGCTGCTTGGCCTGCTGAATGCCGAGGATGTTTTAGCGGGAAGGACGCGCGCACACGAGCGCGAAACCCGGTATGAGCGACTGCGCATGCCGTTTCGCCGGAGCAGTTCTACGGCAGCGCGCTGACGTAGGCCGGGTCGGTGGCCTGGCGCATTGCGGCGGAAAAGCTGTCCCAGGTACAGGAGAAATCCGGACGGCTGCAGGCGGGCACGAAAATCGGCGCCTCGGCCGGCGGATTAGCGGGCGTGAGCGGCTCCGATTTGCGCATCTGATCGAGAGTTTGCGTGATGAACGCGACGCGGACAAACGGTCCTGACTTGGCCGAGCGCCAAAGTTCGAAGATCAAAGCGCCGCCTGGGGGCGAATCGTCGACGCGGCCATCGGCAATCCAATCGATACCGAGAGCGCCGGCAACAGTGACGATATTGGTGTCGTGGCCGACGAGAATCACCATGTGGTCGCCGGGCTTGCCGAGTGCGCCTGGAACGGGCTTTCCTTTCACACTCTGCTCCATGGTGCTGCCAATGTGATCGAGGAGATTGGAGGCGTTCATGCGCGCAATGGCCGGCGTGCGTTCCTCGTAATTCCACGCCGCAATGTTGGCTTGCATGATGTAGCGCAGCGTGGCGCTGTCAAGGCATCCCCAGCCGGTGTCTGCGTCACTCATGCCCTGCGTGTATTCGAGGAGCAGATTCTCTGCCAGCGTGGAAGCGGTAACGAGCGGACCGCGCACTACAACTGGAGAGTCGCCGGTTCCGGGCGTTAGGTTGGCTGGAATATCGAAGATCGAGGTGCGCCTCGGATTTGACGGCAGGCGACCGCAACCGGCCAAAATATGGTCGAGCGTTGTTAACTGCGGGCGATATGCCTCAGTGAGGTTGGCTGGGTTGCCGCCGATCCGCCCTTCGATGGCCGCCGCGGCAAACGCGGGGTCAGGATGGCCGATGCCGGCTTTGTGCGTAAGGAACAGCGGATCGATCATGCCATCCGGCTGCGAATGAACTCTGATGTTGCAGCCCGGAAACATTCCTTCGGAGAGCGCCCTGCCAGTTTCGCGAGTGCGCTCGTCGGTGTCGGCCAGGATCGTGACATGTGCAGCTTCAGCGCAGCCGGTAGGAGCGAGCAAGCCTTCGCGGGCGAACTTCGTCCGATCCCATGTGCCGAACATTTTCATCAATTGATAGCCATGGGCCGTGAGAATGCCGGGCGCGACATCCCACTTGGGCCAGGGCGCGGCGGAGTACTTGTCGAGATCGGCCTGGGCAGAGAGCGGGGAGCGAACGCCGTGTCGAGAAAGCACGATAACAAGCTCGATATGGGCGTCGGGAGCAGCAGCCTGTGCGAAAGACTGTTGCGCAATCGGCGCGGTGCACATAAGAAGAGCAGAAAAACTAAAAAGAATTGGCCGCAGTCTGGCGGCAAGGCTCATGATGCATCTCCATAGAAAAGTGTAGCGCCATCAGCCCGAAAACGTGTGACCGCAGAGGGATGGGCGAGGAGTCCGGGGCGCGAAATGCATCAGGACTGAATTGCGCGAAAGAAAACCTGCCTGCGCTCTGCGCTAAAAGAAAGGGCGCGCCAGAATTGCAGCGCGCCCTCTGTTGATGATCGTCTTCCGCTAGAAGTTCATCTTCAGGCTGAGCTGGATGATGCGGTAATCAGCATTGGTTCCGATTGTTGCGCGGATGGTGCCAAAGGCGGCGTTGTTGAAGGTCACGTTGGGATCGGCCCACTGCGGATGGTTGAAGAGGTTGAAGAACTCGCCCCGCAACTGGAAGCTGAGGTTCTCGTGCGAGGGAATCGGGTAGATATTCTTCAGGAGGCCGCTGTCCATATCCCAGAGGTTCGGGCCGCGGTAGGTTCCCTTGCCTACGTTGCCAAAGGTACCGTTTGCCGGCGCTGCGAAGTTGCCGACGGTGTTGAACCAGGGCGAGCAATGGGTCACGCTGGCAAGGCAGGGGGTCGGCGTGCCGAGTTGGCCCAATTTGCCGGACGCGCCGATGAAGTTGGCGCGGTCGTTGCCGTTCCCGGTCTGCGAATTGTCGGATCCGGAGAGTATGGTCAACGGATCGCCGGTCTGGAAGGAATAGAGGCCTGACCACTGCCATCCGCCGATGGTATTGCGAATCAGTCCGTTCGAGGAGCTGAACTTGGGCAGGTCCCACACATACGAAAGCACGAAGCGGTTGGCGTGATCGAAGGTGGCCGGTCCAGTCTCGAAGTCATGCTGACCGGTGTTGTAGAACGACATATTGGAACCGGCGCTCGAACCGATATCCGTAATACCGCCGTTTTCCGCCAAGCCGTAATCCGTCGCCTTCGAATACGTGTAATTGGCGAGCAGCGTGATCTGGTTGAGGATGCCGCTGCCGCCCGCCGGCCGCTTTTCGATATCCACTTGCATGCCGTCATAGCGGTTGCCGCCGGTGTTGCGATTTTCGTAAACGTAACTAAATGGCTGGTAGGGACGCGATAGCTGCTCCGTAGCGCCATTGCCGTAGATGCCCGGATTCAGGTTTTGGTCCTGGCGGAGGTGGGTACCGCGTGTTCCGACATAGGAGGCATGCAGCACCGTATCGGAGCGCAACTGATATTCGTAAGTGACGTTATAGTCGTACACTTCCGGCGTGTGCCACGATACGCCCGGCTGCAAGCTGTACAGCGCGGGGTTGGGGACAAACGTGGCGTTCTTGGGGGCGGTTGCGAGAACGAAACGCTGCGGGAATCCGTTGGTGAAATTTGGATTGCTCGCCAGCGGATTGACGAGGCCGGTGTTGGGGCCTCCGATTGACGAGGAAAGGGTTCCGGGGGTGGAGGTGGTGGAATCGATGAGGTCGATTCGCAGGCTGAAGGGTGAGGAGATAGAGGCATCATTGAGGAACAATCCAGGCAGACGGGATTCGTAGAACAGCCCACCGCCTGCGCGGATCGACATTTTGCCTGTTCCGGTTGGATCCCAGGCAATGCCAACACGGGGTCCGATATTGTTGAAGTCGCCCGTTTCGCCGCGGGTGGGAACATCGATTCCGTTGTACTTGTCGCCGATGAAGAATAAACCGGCCGGAGCGCTGGGAATGATGGCCGAATGGACACCGGCAACCTGTGCATCCGGGCGGAATTGCTGGATACGGCCGTGGATCTCCTGCATCACCTGCTGAGGCTCATAGCGGACGCCCAGAGTCAATGAGAGCCGAGGCGTCATCTTCCAGTTGTCCTGCGCGAAAAAGCCGAGAGGGTTCTCGCGCGAGTCGGAGTAGTTGCCCGAGGTCTGGGTGAACGCACTCTGGTATCCCATCATGAAGTCCGCCAGGGCCACGCCGGGGCCATTGGCGCCGGTGCTTGTGGTGCCGGAGTTGTCGGTGTTTATCGTCCAGCTTCCGTTCAGGAGGTCGGTGTTGCGAATATTCGACTGATCCATCTCGAGATCGGCGCCGAAGGTCATTTGATGCTTACCCTTGGTCCAGCTCAGCACGTCGCGAAGGTCACCGGTATTGCGGATGAAATGCGCGTCAGTGAAATTACCGAGAGTGAAGTCGCCGGAGACGGCGAAGGTACGGATGCCGCTTTGCGCCGTGGGCAACTGATAAACCTGCGATCCGAAGGTCCTCATGTCCGGAACCGTGCCGCCGGGGCCACCCTGCTGGCCGCGGTCGGAGTTCGAGCGGATGGCGTCGATGACGGTGTTATTGACGATCGAGGGCGAAATGACCCAGGTGTAACCAACCGCGATATTGAAAAAGTCAATCGTCGAGCCGGGGCCATCGGTGAGGATGTCCTTGCCATCGTAGGTAGGCGCGTGTTTGTACTTGTCGAAGTAGGCGCGGCCGAAAAGGCGGTTCTGGCCGTGGAAAATCTGATCCACGCGTGCAAGGTACTCGTCAAAGTTCTCCTGGACCGGGGTGCCGTAGGTAACAAAGCCGCTCGAAGAGGCCGAAGAAATTGGCATCAGTTTGGTCATGGCGACGGCCACCGGGTCAAGCAGGCTGGCGATGTTGTTGGTGTTATTGGTAAGCGCCTGGCGGTACCAGGGGTTCTGTAGCGTTACCGTCTTGCCGCCCGAGAGGGGGTTGGTGGCGCCGGCCGTCAGATAATTGGAGAAGTCGCCAGTCACGTTCGCAGCGGTTGGGATGACCGCGTTGGTGGCGTTATTGACATCGCGCAGGATGGTTTTCTGCCATCCGAACTCCATAAAGGTCGTGTCCCTGTGAATGGGACCGCCGACGTCGCCGCCAAACTGGTTGCGCTTGAGCGGATCTTTGGCGCTGGCAAAATAGTTGGTGCCGTTGAAGACGCGGTTGCGGACAAACTCGAATAGCCCGCCATGCCACTGGTTGGTACCGGACTTGGTGATGACGTTCACAACTGCGCCGGCATTGGCGCCATACTGAGCGTCGAAGCTGTTGGTCTGAACGCTGAACTCCTGGAGTACGTCAGGCATAGGGAAAGGATCGTTGACGTTGCTCATCAGGTCTTCGTTGTTGCCACCGTCGAGGTTGTAGGCGATCTGATCCGGTCTGGCGCCGTTCACTGCAATAGCGTCGGCGCCCGGAATCTGCTTTGTATCGCCCTGCAGAGCGCCGGAGTTGTTCGCGTTTGCCGAGACGGCGCCCGGCACCATCAGCGTTAGGTCGGCGGCATTTCTTCCGTTCAGGGGAATGTCAACCAGGCGGGTCTGATCAATCACCTGGCCCAGCGTGGGATTCACGGTGTTAACCTGCACAGCCGATGTCTCCACCGTGACCTGCTGCGTCTGCGAGCCGACTTCCAGGCGGACATCCATGTTCCGGACCTGGTCAGCCAACATTATCAAATTCTGAACGTATCCTTTGAATCCCTGGGCATCAACCGAAACTTTGTAGGTTGACGGAGGAAGCGCGGTGAAGTTGAACTGACCACTGCTGTTCGTTGTTTCTGTTCGGATGATCGAGGTGCTAAGCTCGGTCACCGTCACCTTGGCTCCGGCGACCACCGCTCCGGAAGGATCAGAGACAGTTCCAGTAATGGCGACATTGCCGCCGCCCTGCGCGCGAGCCACGGGGCTCGCAAGGAGCACCAGAGCGAGAGCCGACAGCGCGACACATGGAATCAACGCCAACTTGGTAAGCGTATTTGGATTGAGAAGAAATCGTTTTCCTGCTTCGTGAAGTGATTTCCATCCTGTCATTTGTTGCCTCCAAAATTTGTGGTTTGCCCGTACATCTGCTCCCTTGCCACTTAGCCTCGCCCGCCGGCCTGGGGATGCCGCTGCGCCCACACTAACCAAATGAGCGCACGAACGATGTGCTAAACGAAAACTTAAGCGACGTGAAGTAGCCAAATTACTTGGCGTCGCGAAGTATATGGGCTGAAAACGAGCATTGTCAAGCAAAGAAGCGATATACGTTCAAGAACTTTGGAAGGGGAATCCCCCTGTAAACACTTGAATCGATTGAAGGTGAGATGGCAAGCAGCGAAAGCGGGGCAAGTAATTTAGAAAATCGATTTTGTGGAATAAATTGACCCTCAATCGAGGTTGCAGCGCTATTGTTCTGGCTTACCTAGATGTCGACGATTAGGGACGATTAAGACCGAGCATGACCCGGAAGGGTCTCCCGGAGATGATTTGTTTCTTCGCGCATGGGATCGGGGCCAAACGAACCTCGCTGCATCCGATGGCGCCGCCTCGGATTTATGGCGCCGCCTCGGATTTATGGCGCCGCCTCGGATTTATGGCGCCGCCTCGGATATAGTGATTGCGGGAGTACGGACTAGCCAACTCTGCCCTGGGAACTTATGGATCTGGCGGCTGGGGTATGACGAAAGCCATGAATCATGCTGACACCCGATAGGGCGCACGCTACCGATGGGGCGCAGACAATTGATAAGGCGACTCGACCGCGCCACGCCGTGGCGTCCAGCGAGACTGCGCGCGAGATCAACCGCGACATTCTGCTGCACGCGATTCACATCCATCAACCGGTGAGCCGGGCTGACCTGGCGCGTTTGACCGGACTGCAGCCCAGCACGGTTTCGGTCATCATCAGCCAGCTCATGGACGAGGGATGGGTGGTGCCGGGCAGTCTGGGACGGCTGCCGCGTGGCCGCAGGCCAACCTTTGTGACGCTCAACGACCGGCACGTGACCCTGGCCATCGATTTGCGTCCGGGAAAAGCGAATCTGGCCGTGGTCGACATCAACGGGAAGATTCTGGGCAGAGAGGCTGTCGCCTTTGAAATCAAGGCCGGTTCCACGCCGGACGAGGCCAGAACTGCCATTGCGCATCTGGCTGAAGCAGCGCGATCGCTGCGAGCTACCTATGGTGACCGCGTTTTTCAGGGCCTCGGGGTGAGCGTCTCTGGGCGTGTTGACCAGAGAACGCACCACCTGCTCTTTTCGCCGAACGCTCCATGGGGCCGGATCGATCTCTATGAGGAGCTACAGAGGGTTCTGGATACCCCCATCGAAATGGAGAATGCGGCTAACGCGTGCCTGCTATCGGAACGCTGGTTCGGCAATTTCAACGACACGTCGAACATGCTGGTGGTGGCGGTCGCAGAGGGAATCGGCACGGGATTGCTGGTCGACGGGCGAATTGCGCGCGGCAGAGACGACATGGCGGGCGAGTTTGGCCACATGCCTTTCGAGGAAACCGGCCCCGTTTGCGGATGCGGCAGCGTGGGTTGCTGGGAGACATTCGCTTCAAACCGCGCGGGGCTGCGCTACTACCGCGAACTGGCGCCGGAAAGCACGATCGCAACCTTCCAGGAGCTGCTCGATTTGGCACTGAACGGCGACATCCGCGCCCTGCGCTCGATTGACAAGATGATGACCTATCTGGCGCGCGGGTTGGCGATACTCGCCGCCGGGCTTGCGCCGGAGGTGATCATTATTGTGGGGGATTGCACTGCGCTGTGGCCTCGCATCTGTCCGTTGCTTGAGAGCCAGTTGATCGCCAAATCGTTTACGCCGCACACGCCACGCGTGGTTGCGGCCATGGACGGCGATGTAGGTCGGTTGCGCGGGGCCGCTGCTCTGGTCCTGCACAAGGTACTTTTCCGGCAGGCAGACTATACGTCGCGCCATGAACCCGTAAGCGAGCGAACCAGTCCCAAACCTGAAGTAGTACCCGCATAAATTCTTCAGCGGCCCTAATCGTGACGAGAGACAGTGATGCGCGAGTTTGATCGTTGATAAGATCGGGCATGAGAGTTGGCATGAGAGTTGGATTCATCGGCGCAAGCGGTATCGCGGGGAAGCACGCGCAGGCGTACAGGAATATCGGCTACCAGATCGCGGCGGTTACAGATCGGACAGAAGAACGAGGGCGCAGGTTCGCCGAAGCATGGGGCGCGGAGTTTGTTGCAACGCCGGAAGAGCTTTGCCAGCGTGCGGATGTCGATTGCATCGACGTGTGCACTTTTCCCGGTTACAGGCTGGCGGCCGTGGAGCTGGCCGCGAAAGGGCACAAACATGTTCTCGTGGAAAAGCCGATGGCCGTGGACCTGGAGACCGCGGCGCTAATGGTCGAGGTGGCGCGCAAGGCCGGGATTCAACTCGGCGTGGTCAGCCAGCATCGCTTCGACGATTCAACATTGTTTCTGAAGCGCGCAATTGCGGCGGGACGGCTGGGCAGCATTCTCGAGGCCGATGCGTACGTGAAGTGGCACCGGACGGATGAGTATTACGCGCGGCCGGTGAAGGGAAGCTGGGCCGGTGAGGGCGGCGGCGCATTGATCAGCCAGGCCATTCATCAGGTGGACGTGTTGTTGCATTTGATCGGCGCGGTGGATGAGGTTTTTGGATACTGGCACCTGGGCGCCACGCACAAGATGGAATCGGAGGACCTGGTGAACGCGGTGATTCATTATGTATCGGGTGCAACGGGCGTGATCCAGGCCGCGACGGCGCTGTGGCCGGGCTATCCGGAGCGGATCGAGATTCACGGAACCAAAGGGAGCGCGATCGTGACCGGGGACCAGTTGACGACGTGGGACGTGCGCGACGACGCAGGCGAGCCTGCGCCGATTGCGCAACAAGCCAAGTCGGGCGCATCCGATCCGATGGCAATTTCTCTCACGCCATTTGAGCGGCAACTGGCTGACTTCGGCGAGGCGTGCAAAACGGGCGGCCCGCCGGCGTCGTCTGGAGTGGATGGTTACCGGGCGTTGCAGTTGGTCAAGAGCATCTACACATCGTGCGCCGAAGGGCGAAAGGTGCAGATCGCGCCGGTTGAGTTTTAACGATTGCGCCCGCGCGATTGCGCAGCAGTTATTGCGGCGCGGCCCAGCAGCTTGAGTTATTGATTCACGCCGCTGGCGAGAAATCCGCCGTCGACGGCGACGACTTCGCCGGTCACGAACGATGCAGCTTCTGAAGCCAAGAAGATGGCCGCGCCGGCCAGCTCATCCGCCTGCCCGAAACGGTGCATGGGAGTACGCATCAGCAGCTCCTGGCCGCGCTGCGTTCCCTGAACCAGAGTGCGGTTCAATTCCGTCTCGAAGACGCCCGGCGCGATGGCGTTCACATTCACTCCGTTGGGTGCCAGTTCGACGGCAAGAGTCTTAGTTAACGAAACCACGCCCGCCTTGCTGGCCGAGTAAGATGCCACTCCGCGAAACGCGACAAACGAGCCGAGAGAGGCGACGTTGATGATGCGTCCGTAACCGGCGCGCGACATGGTGGCAGCGAAGATCTGGCATGCGCGAAGTGTGCCGGTGAGATTGGTTTCGACGATGCGCGACCAGTCCGCCTCCGGCGCCTGCAAGACGGGGAACTTGCTGGTGATGCCGGCGGCATTCACAAGGATGTCGACTTTGCCGAAGGCGGCGATTACAGCGTCGTGCAGGGCCTGAATGGAGGCGCGATCGAGGACGTCGCTGACGACGCGGAGGGAGCGACGGCCGAGCGCCTCGATTTCAGACGCGGCCCTTTCGACCTGGTGCGGCCGGCGCGAACTGGATACAACGTCGGCGCCCGCGGCTGCAAGACCCAGCGCCATGGCGCGGCCGAGACCGGTGGTGCCACCGGCAACCACGGCCACTCTGCCCGATAGATCGAATAAGGATTGGCGCATTGACGAAATACTCTCACGGATCAGGCCGCATAGATTTGACCGCATGGATTTGGCCGGATGAAAAAAGCAAGGAGGCCGCAGTCGATTTTCGCAATTCAATTCGGGCAAAAGGCTCGACAGTTTCGAGGATTCTATCTCGATTGAAATTATAAATGTAAACAGCTCAAAATGTGAGAGTTACTACAGAAAGTCAAAGATTCCAGCTGCGTGAGACGGTAACAATTCCCGTGCTGCAATCCGGGCCACGCGCGGAGGCAGGAGGGGGCTCCTTCCTTTATGGATGAGCGCCGGCCAGCGGGTATCCTGTTCGAGAGATGCCGTGGAGCAAATTAATTAACGCATTCAGATGGCTCTTCGACGGGCATCGCGGCCCGCGGGGACAAATGGCTCCGCGATGGATTTTTCTGCGCGCGCTGGCGTTGATTTATTTCTCCGCATTTTATTCGCTGCTGTTTCAGATCAAGGGATTAATCGGGCCTGAAGGAATTCTGCCGGCCCAGGATTATCTTGCCGATATCGCGCAGCAATTGGGCCTGGCGCAGCACTGGGGATTGGAACGCTACTGGTACGCGCCGTCGCTCTTTTGGATTTCGTCAAGCTCCACGATGATGATGGCGGTAACGTGGGTCGGGCTGATTGCGTCGGTAATTGCCTTCCTGAATCTTTGGCCGCGCCTAAGCTTTTTCGTCTGCTTTGTGTGTTTCCTTTCGTTTGTTGGCGCGAGCGGCGTCTTCTCGAGCTATCAGTCAGATGGAATGCTGCTCGAGGCAGGATTTCTGACGCTTTTCTTCGCGCCGCGCGGGCTGCTGCCAGGTTGGGGCGCGCATGAACCGCCCTCGCGCATGAGCTGGTTCCTGCTGCAATGGGAGTGGTTCCGAATCTACTTTGAATCCGGCATGGTGAAACTGGTGAGCGGCGATCCGCAGTGGCGCAACTTCACGGCGATGGACGAGTACTACCAGAACGGGCCGCTGCCCACGTGGATCGGCTGGTACGTGGAGCATCTGCCGCACTGGTTCCATGCAGCCACGGTTGGCGGAACGCTGGCGCTGGAGCTGGTCCTGGTGTTCATGATGTTTTTTCCGCGCAAAGTGCGGCTGATTCTTTTCTTCATCGTCACGCCGTGGGAGATTGGCGTGATCGTGACGGCAAATTATGCGTTTCTGAATTACCTGGTGCTGTCGCTCGGCTTATTGCTGCTCGATGACAAGTTTCTGCTTCGCTTTTCGCCCGCGCGCTTCCGCCCGCGAGAACCGGAGCGGATTCCAGCGCCGGCGCTGAAACCACACGAGGACCAGCCGCTATCGATTCTGGGCGTGGGCGAGGCGAGCGTGACGACGGCGGACATCGAGGAGAACGAGATTAGTAGAGAGCGCCGCACGCTTCCGGGCCGGCTTGGGTTTTCTTTGTGGGTGGCGCGGCTGGCCGTTGCTTCGTTCATGCTGACGTGGATCGCCTACAACATCACTGCGGAGATGGTTGCGATTCCGTTGCGCGACATTCCCTTGCCGGTGAAGCCGTTGATTGCACTTGAGCCATTTCGCATAGCCAACCAATACGGGCTCTTCGCCGTGATGACTCGCGGGCGCTACGAGATCGAATTCCAAGGCTCCAACGATGGTACAAATTGGACTGCGTATCAGTTTCGAAATAAGCCGCAGGCATTGAACGAAGCGCCGGGCATCTATGCGCCCTATCAGCCGCGTTTTGACTGGAACCTGTGGTTTGCTTCGCTGGGAGGCTGGCGCGAGAACGAGATTGTGCCGCTGACGGAGGAGCGCGTGCTCGTGGGTGACGGCGCTGTGCTGGCGCTGTTCCGGGGAGATCCATTCCCGCAGATTCCGCCGCGTTATGTGCGCGCGGTGATTTGGCAATACTGGTTCACGACGATGGATGAAAAGCGGCAAACCGGCGACTGGTGGAAGCGCGAGTATCTGGGCCTCTACGCGCCGGAGCTGACAATGGCGCCCGATGGCCACGTTGCGGTGGTGGAATTTCCTGGGGAGCTGCCGCCCCACGACTGAAGAACGATTACACGGAGGAAGACAAAGCAATGAGCCGCGCATGCGTGATTGGATCGGGCCCCAATGGGCTGGCAGCGGCCATTGTGCTGGCGCAGGCGGGGATGCGCGTTGAGGTTTTTGAGGCCGAGGCCGAGCCCGGCGGCGCGGTGCGGACGATGCCGCTCACATTGCCGGGATTTTTGCACGACTTCGGTTCGGCCGTGTATCCATTCGCTGCCGGATCACCATTTTTTTCTGCGCTTCCACTGGGCGATCACGGATTGGAATGGGTTCACGGCGAAGTGCCGCTGGCGCATCTGCTCGACGATGGCTCGGCCGTTGTTCTGGAGCGGGATCTGGAACATGCGGAGCGCTCGCTGGGCGCGGATGGAAAGCTATGGCGGAGCTTGATGCAGCCCGCGGCCGACGATTGGAAGGAGTTTGCCGAGGACACACTGGGACCGGCGCTGCGCATTCCGCATCATCCGCTACGCATGGCGCGCTTTGGACTGTCGGCGCTCCAATCCGCGCAGAGCTTTGCCAAGAGCCACTTCGTCAGCCCGCGCACACGCGCAATCTTCGCGGGGCTGGCGGGACATTCGTTTCTGGGCTTCGATCAGCCGCTGAGCGCGACCATCGGATGGATGTTCGGCATTAGCGTTCACGCGGTTGGCTGGCCGATTCCGCGCGGCGGCGCACAGGCAATTACGCAGGCACTGATCGGCTATTTGAAGACGCTGGGCGGAACGGTGCAGGCATCGTGCCGTGTTGATGCAGCTCAATTACGCGAGTTGGAATCAATCAGCGAGCTTGTGCTCTTCGATACCTCGCCGCGACAGATGATTGAGATTGCCGGCGATCGGCTATCGCCAAAATACAGAAGCGAGTTGGAGCGGTTCAAGCTCGCCCCGGGCGCGTTCAAGGTCGACTACGCACTTTCGCAGCCGGTTCCGTGGCGAGCGGCGGATTGCGGGCGCGCAATTACGATTCATGTGGGCGGATCGTTTGAAGAGATTGCGGAAGCCGAAAGTGCTGTCGCCAATGGGCGCGAAGCCGAACGGCCTTTTGTGCTGGTGGCACAGCCGACGCTCTTCGATCCCTCGCGTGCGCCGGAGGGCAAACATGTTCTGTGGGCCTATTGCCATGTGCCCAACGGATCGACTTTTGACATGACGGAGCGGATTGAAGCGCAGATCGAGCGTTTTGCGCCGGGATTTCGCGACTGCGTGCTGGCGAGGCATGTCTCTTCGCCGGCAGCGCTGGAAGCGATGGATGAAAATCTTGTGGGCGGCGACATTAGCGGCGGGGCCATGACCCTGCGGCAGATGTTTTTCAGGCCGACTGCCAGCGAGTACGCGACCGGCGCGCCAAAACTGTATTTGTGTTCAGCGTCTACCCCACCGGGCGGCGGCGTGCATGGCATGTGCGGCTATCACGCGGCGCGGCTCGCGTTGCGGCAAATGAAAAGATGATCGGCGCGTGCGCAGAAGATTTGTTGCGCCCGCGGGCACAAGCAACAAATTTGCGCCTAAAGATGCAAGCCGCGAAATGTAAAATGGCTGCAAAGGAACTTTACTGTGCCCGGCACATTTATTAATATGAGCGCACCCACATCGCGCCTCGCCCTGAGCGCGCTTGCGCCGGGGACACTTCAGTCTGAAATTCGCGCCATGACCACCGAGTGCGACCGCATGGACGGCATTAACCTGGCGCAGGGCGTATGCGATACGCCGGTTCCTGATGTGGTGGAGACTGCGGCGATCGAGGCCATTCGCGAAGGGCAAAACATTTATACGCGGTGCGACGGCATCGCGCGGCTGCGCGAGGCTATCGCGGCTAAGCAACTGCGCGACTACGGCCTGACCTACGACGCCGAGAACGAGGTGATGGTGGCCTCCGGCGCAACGGCAGGCCTGCATGCGGCCGCCATGGCACTGCTCAATCCCGGCGACGAGGTGCTCGTTTTCGAGCCGTTTTATGGGTACCACGTTCACACTCTCAAATCGCTGCGCGTGAATCCGGTTCTGGTGGCGCTGGCCGAGCCGGACTGGCAGCTTGACGTTGATGCCATGCGAGCCGCGGTCACACCGCGCACTCGCGCGATCCTGCTGAACACGCCCGCGAACCCGACAGGAAAGATATTCACGCTGGCTGAGCTTGAGGCCGTTGCGCAACTTACCGTCGAACACGATCTCTTTCTGATCACCGACGAGATTTACGAATACTTCGTCTACGATGGCGCGCGGCACATTTGCCCGGCCACACTGCCCGGCATGCGCGAGCGCACGATCGTGCTTTCTGGTTTCAGCAAGACATTTTCGATCACCGGCTGGCGAATCGGCTACGCCGCGGCCGACGCGCGATGGATGCCGACGATGGGGCACTTTCACGATCTGACCTACGTGTGCGCGCCCGCGCCGCTGCAGGTGGGCGCCGCGGCGGGCCTGGAGCAATTGCCGCCGAGCTTTTACAAGCAGCTAGCTGCCGATCACCAATCGAAGCGGGGCCGGCTGCTCGGGGCCCTCAAGGACGCTGGCATGGAAGCTTCCGTGCCTCAAGGCGCCTACTACATCATGGCCGGCGTTGAGCGCCTGCCGGGCAAAACCGCTGCCGAAAAGGCACGGCACTTGTTGCGCGCGACTGGCGTGGCCGCCGTAGCCGGATCGGCATTTTTCCGCGAAGGGCGCGGCGAGAATCTGCTGCGCTTCTGCTTTGCCAAGCAGGATGCAGAGCTCGACGAAGCCTGCGAACGGTTGCGGAAGCTGTAAGGGCGCTCCGGCAAAACCCGGCTGATTACCATCCGGCCTGCGCGGCCAGCCACGCTTTTAAATTGGGCTCCTGTAGATTGCGCAGTTCAACGCAGCCGTCGATGTTCTCGAAGGCGTGCTTCAGCGCCACGTTGGAGGCAGGCACAGGATGCGAGGCGAAGAACTTCTTCACATCGTCGTGCGCGTCGGCGGTGCAGAAGCTGCCGGTACCGGCGACCAAATACGAGCCAAGGTCGGTCGTCAGGTCCGCGTTCACTTGGTCCCAATGAGTCTTGATGAATCGCCAGGTCGCATCGCGAGTATCGGGATCTTCAAGGCCGATTGCGAATTGAATTGCGGCGTCCTGATTGCGGACCTTGTTCGAGACCGAGTATTCGAGACCCCGCTTGAGCAGCGCCGGATTATCAAACTGCACGAGCAGGCGAAGTGCCGTCTCCTGCAAGTCGGGATTGGCCGAAGTCTCATAGATCTTTTGCAGCCGATCGAAAAGAGTGGCGGCGAGAGCGGCGTCGCCGTTTCCGGCTGCGGCTTCAAGAGCGGCCTGCGCCAACGTCGGATCGACTGCCGCGGGATCGTCGAGATAACGATCGGCGATTTTGCGGGCGAGTGCAGCGAGATCGGCATCGTTGCCACGATCGACGAGGAGGAGAAGAAGCTGCGCGCGCAACTCAAGCGTGTTGGGCGAATCGCCCGGCGCGGGAGGACCGAGTTTGGCGTATGCGGGAGCAAAGTTGCGCTGAACCCACGCAGCCAACTCGTCGCGCTCTTCTTTTGTCGCGGCCACTTTGTCGGCGATAGTTCCGATCCTCCCCACGGCGTTCGAGAAGACCTCTGCGCTTGGATCGGACTTGAGGGCAGCTACGAGATTCAGATAATCGCCCACCGCGGCTTTGTTGGCCCGCACCTGTGCCCACTCGTCACCGAGGAGGCTGATGCGCTCTGAGGGCGTCAAAGTCGATTCGGCATGCGTGACAAGATCCGCGTACTGCGCGGGTGCGTAGGCGCTGCGGTAATAGCCTTTGCCCGTGGCATTGGCGAAAAGGAGGCCGGCGGCGGGAATTTTCAGGCTTGATGTTTCCGGCGTCGCAATTTTGCAATCCTGGATATCGGTGGTTTTGAAGCATACCGGCAGCGTCCATTTCTGCGCAGGATCGGGCGCAATGCCAGGGCTCAAAAAGAATCGCTCCTGTGCGACGGGGACGCTGCCATCCGCCGGCGTGCCGAAGTTGAAAATCGGCTCACCCGGCTGGACGATCAGCGACTCCATGATCTTGTCTACCGGTTTGTGGCTCGTGGCCCTCTGTGCATTCCAAAAGTCTTCCGCTGTTGCGTTGCCGTATTCGTGCGCGGCCAGGTATGCGTGAACGCCCTTGCGAAAGGTTTCCTGGCCAAGATAATTTTCGACCATCAGCAATACATCGCTGGCCTTGCCATATGCGATGCCGTCGAACATCTGGTCGATCTCCTCCGGCGTGTCGGCATTGGCGCGGATGGCGCGCGTAGTTGGCCGCGCATCGATATCGAGAGTGTTCTGTTCGTCGCCGGCGACCACCTCGGGAATATTCCACTCAGGATGCATCGCCGCCACTGGTTTGTTCTCCATCCAGGTGGCAAAGCCTTCGTTGAGCCAGATGTTGTCCCACCACTGCATGGTGACAAGATCGCCGAACCACTGGTGGGCCATTTCATGCGTGATCGCGAGCGCCGCGTTTCGCTGGACGGCAATGGACGCAGTTCTGGGGTCGACCAGGAGGTCGGTTTCGCGGAAGGTGATGGCGCCGAAGTTCTCCATCGCGCCGGCCTCGAAGTCGGGGATCCCGATGAAGTCGAGTTTCTTGAGCGGAAAGTGAATGCCGAAATAGTCGTCGTAATAGTGGAGCGCAAATTTGGCGATGTCGAGCGCGAAGGCTGTTTCATTGACTTTATCAGGCGTAGCACAGACGCGAATGTCCACGTCGTCCTCGCGTCCGCTTATGCACTGGAAGTCGCCCACGAGGAACGCGACGAGATACGTGGACATTTTAGGAGTCGCGCCAAATACGAGGGTGTGTTTGTCCGCGCCGGGGCCAGGAGTGTCAGCCGCGATGGGGGTGTTTGAGATTGCGGTTTCGGCGGCGTCGATGACCAGCGAGATGTCATAGCTGGCCTTGAAAGCCGGCTCATCAAAACAGGGAAAAGCGCGGCGCGCATCGGTAGCTTCAAATTGCGTAACGGCGTAGTTGCGGCGAGCAGTCTTTGAGAGATAGAAACCGCGCAACTCGTTATTGAGGATGCCGGTGTAGCGAATCTTGATGGTGGCGTTGCCGGCGGGGACGGTGTTGGGAAACGTGAATATGGCCTGCTGCTTGGCGGCGTCGAGGCTCACGGTGCCGGTTTGCTGCGAATCGTTAGAGTCGACTGTTACAGTCTGGAAGGCAATCTCAATCGCGTTCAGAGTAATTGAGCGCGTGGGCTCGCCGATGTTTACGTCGATTGATTCTTCGCCGGAGAAGGTTGCGGCTTTGAGGTCGGGCGCGAGTTTGAGAGTGTAATGCGTGGGGGTGATTGTGGTGGGAAGGCGCTGGGCGAAAATGGCGCCGGGAAAGAAAAGGATAAGAACAGCGAGCGCGGTGGCGACCCCAAAATTCGCGCGCGGTGAAGTCGTTGAAGAATGGATTTTCATTGAGGCCTCTTGAATTGCGATGCGAAACGGCCGTGCAATTCTTCCGATATGCTACGAATCCTGCGAAGCGGCCGCCCGGGGAAAATCATCGGGCCGCGCATCTCTTGATATTTGCACGGCGCTAGTCGATTCTCGGCTAATTTAGCCGCGCCGGCGCCAGCTTGGGCGAAATGGCGTTGATAATGAGCAACGCCAGTGGGTAGGCGAGGCAGGCCATGATAAACAGCGATACAAAGCTGTGCGTTTTTTGAACGATCGCGCCTGCGCTGTACAACAGCAGAACTCCGCCAAACGCCCCAGCCATGCCGCCGATGCCGGTTACGCTTGCCACAGCGGCCTTGGGAAACATGTCGGATGGCAAGGTAAATAAGGTCGCCGACCATCCCTGATGACCGGCGGTGGCAAGGCCCAAGAGCGCCACCACGAACCAGAGATGATGAATAAACGGAACAGCGAAAATCGGTGCGATGCAAATGACGCAAAGCAGCATCGTGCCTTTGCGGGCTTTATTGTGCGTGACGCCGCGATTGATCAGCGCTCCTGAAATCCAGCCGCCGCCGACGCTGCCGATGATGGAGATGCCATAGGCGAGCATGATGGGAATTTTGCTTTGCGACAGGGTCAAGTGAAACGTGCTCTGCAAGTAGCCGGGAATCCAGAAGAGGTAAAACCACCAGATGGGATCGGTGAGAAACTTGCCGACAGCGAATGCCCACGCTTCTTTGCAGGGAACCACGCGCTTCCAGGGAACTTTCTCGATTGTCTCGCCCGGGTCGCTGAGGATGAGGGCGAGTTCGGCTTCGGAGAGGCGGGGCTGGTCCTGAGGGCGGCGATAGATGATGAGCCAGAAAGCAAGCCAGACGAAGCCCAATGCTCCTGCAACGAAGAATGATCCGCGCCAGGCTCTCGCGGGCCCAAATACACTCCATCGGCTAAACAGCGCTACGAATGTGGCGACCACCACCGGCGCTAGCATGTTGCCGACGTTTGCCCCGGAGTTAAAGAGTCCGGTTGCGTAAGCTCGCTCGCGCTTGGGAAACCACTCGGCCACAGTTTTGATGCAGGCAGGGAAGTTGGCCGCCTCGCCAAGGCCGAGCAGAAACATGGCGAGTGCGAATGTGATGACGGAAAATGCCAGGCCCGGCAGCATGGCTGCGATGCTCCACAAAGTGATGGCGATTGCGAATGCCTTGCGCGTGCCCAGCTTGTCGGTCAGCCCTCCCGCGACCAGCATCGCGATGCCGTAAGCCAGTTGAAATGCCACAGTGATGATGCCGTACTTGTAGTCGTTCAGGGCGGGAATCACGCCTTCAAGCGTGTTCTTAAGGTTGGCGATCACGGCGCGGTCGACATAGGCGATGACCGTGGCGAAAAACAGGAGCGCGCAAATCACCCAGCGCTGGTAAGTCATTCGGTCCGGGGGCGCTGCGATGATTGAAGAAACTTTTGGGTCGCCGCTTGTTTGAGACATGATGCGGACTCCGTGATGACCCTTGGTCGCGCTAAGAGGTCCGACCAATTATACCGGCGACACAAGGAGCCTTGGGCGCGTGCCTCATTCATGGTGGCGAGGTGGCATCGTGGTGGCGGCTGCGTCAGCGCGGAGCTTTTCGGTGCGGGAGCAACGAGTCAAGCAGCAGCATGCAAGCGCCGGTGACGACCGAGGAGTCAGCCACATTGAAGTCGGGCCAGTGATAGCTGAGGATGTGAACCTCGATGAAGTCGATAACCGAGCCGTAGAGGATGCGGTCGTGAACATTGCCGAGCGCCCCGCCGAGGATGAGCGCGAGAGCGACGGTGGTGAGCGTGAATTGGCCGCCTAGACGAAGCAACACGACGAAGATGGCGAGGGCAGCCGCGACCGTGAATGCGACCAATGCCCAGCGCACGGCATTTGGCGAAGCCGAGTCGGCGAAGAGCGAGAATGCAGCGCCTTCATTAGTCCAGTGGGTGAGGCGCAGAAAATGCGGAATGATGGGAATCGCGCCGCCCAGACGAATGTGCGCGGCGATCCAGTTCTTGGTGAGGCGGTCGGCGGTTATGACCAGCGCTGAGATGAGCAGAAGCCAGGGCAGGCGTTTCGGCTTGGGCCAGTTCGATAGCCAGCTCATTGTTTGGCCTCCGCTGGGTGCTCGACGCTTTGCGGCGGTGGAATGCCGATCTCGCGCAATGCGGATTGGCAGCGCGTGCAGACGTCTTTCCACATGCCGTAGCTAGAAACTTCGGGCATGAAGTTCCAGCAGCGGGCGCATTTGTGGCCGGAAGCGGGGCGCACCTCGCATTGCAGGCCGCCGGAAAAACTCACAACAATTGGCTCGCCTGTCTTGCTGATTGGAATCCCGAAATCCTCTGTCACGTTGACCGAGGAAACGTTGAACACTTCTTTGAGATATGGCTGATATCTGCGGAGAAAATCTAATTGCGCTCCTTTCGCATGTAGGACCACATCGGCATCAAGTGCTTTGCCGATGATCTTATCCTGCCGCTTCTGTTCGAGGTACGACAACGCAGTATCGCGAACGGCTAGAACCTGCTTCCATTCATCAAGAACCGGTGCGGGGTCTCCGGCAAAAATCTCCTCCGGCTTCGGGAATTGCGCGAGATGCACGCTGATCGGGCGGCCTTCGACCGCGGGCAGGTGTTCCCAGATTTCGTCGGCGGTAAACGTGAGAATCGGCGCGACCAGGCGGACAAGCGCTTCAGTGATGCGCCACAGAACGGTCTGCGCGGAGCGGCGCGCCTGGCTGGTGGGCGCAAAGGTGTACATGCGGTCTTTGAGCACGTCGAGATAAAAGGAGCTCAGGTCCACGATGGCGAATTCGTTGACTGCCTGGTAGACGCGATGGAACTCGAAGGCCTCGTACCAGGCGAGAATCTTTTCCGCCAGGTCGCGGGTGCGGGCCAGCATGTAGCGGTCGAGCGGCAACAACTTCGTTGCGTCTTGGATTTGGTCGGTTTCCGGGGTGAAGCCAGCGAGATTGCCGAGCAGGAAGCGGAAAGTGTTGCGCAGTTTCTTGTACAGCTCGGCGCAGCGCTGCATCAGGTTCTCGCTGGCCGTCATGTCTTCTCTGAAGTCAACCGACGCAACCCACAAGCGAACGATCTCGCCGCCCATGCGGTTGGCAATGTCGACCGGATCGACGCCGTTGCCGAGCGATTTCGACATGGCGCGGCCTTGCTCGTCGAGCGTCCAGCCGGCGGTTGCGACACGCGAGTAGGGCGCGCGGCCGCGTAGCGCGACAGAGGTCAGCAGCGAGGAGTGGAACCAGCCGCGGTGCTGGTCGCCGCCCTCGAGGTAGAGGACCTCAGGCGCGTCCGCAGGGGCTAAAGCCCCCCCTCCTTCTTCTGCGTCTTTCGGCACGACTGAAGTCGTGCCCTGATACAAGGCGCCATTTTCGACTGCTTCGGTGTTCGACGGAGATTCGTTCCTCGACGCAGATTCGTCCCTCGACCCGAAGTGGTTCCTCGACGCAGATTCGTTCCTCGACTGAAATTTCTTGTAGGCCGTGCTAAGCTCCGGGTCCGATTCGCAGACCGCAAGCCAGCTTACGCCGGAGTCAAACCAGACGTCGAGAATGTCGGTTTCTTTTCGAAAAGAAGTCCCGCCGCAGTGCGCGCACACTGTCCCTGCCGGCAACAAGGCTTCGAGCGGAGTTGTGTGCCATGACTCGGCGCCTTCGCGCTTGAATAGTTCCTCAATTCTGCGATTGAGGGCCGCGTCGACGATGGGTTTGTTGCAGCCTTCGCACATGAAGACGGCGATGGGCACGCCCCAGATGCGCTGGCGGCTGATGCACCAGTCGGGGCGCGTGGCGATCATGTTCGTGATGCGTTCCTTGCCCCACGCCGGGTCCCAGACGACCTTGTCGATCTCGTCGATCGCGAGTTGCCGATACGTTGTATCGGAACCATCGGCGCGCTTCATCGGCGTTTCAAGCGAGATGAACCACTGCTCCGTGGCGCGAAAGACGATGGGGTGGTGGCAGCGCCAGCAATGAGGGTAGGAGTGCTCAAATTGCGAGCCGGCCATCAGCGCGCCGCGCTCTTCGAGCATGGCGACGATAACGGGATTCGCCTTCCACACGGTCAGCCCGTCATAGGCGGGCGGCTGGGCTTGATGCCAGGAATCCGGATCGAGGTGAATGTGCCCGCCGGCATCGACGCGCGCGGTGGGGTCGAGCCCGTAACGCTGGCCGGTATGGAAGTCGTCAACGCCGTGGGCGGGCGCGGTGTGGACCGCGCCAGTGCCCGTGTCCGCGGTGACGTAAGTGGCGAGGACTCCGAGAATCGACCGGTCCAAAAATGGGTGCTGGAACGTAACGCGGTCGAGCGCCGCGCCCTTGAAGCGGGCCAGTTCTTTCGTCGGCCCGAGGTTGCAGGCGGCGGCAACTTGCTCGGCGAGCGCCGCTGCGACGATGTAGATTTCGCCCTCTGAGACCTGGCCAGCCTCGGTCTCCAGCGCAACGTAGTCGAAATCTGGATGAAACGCCACGGCCAGTGACGCGGGCAGCGTCCACGGGGTGGTCGTCCAGATGATGGTCGAAACTTGCCGCCCGGCGAGTGATGGCGCGATGGCGGCAGGATCGGAGGTCAGCCGGTAGCGCACGTAGATTGATGGGCTCGTGTGGTTGGCGTACTCGACTTCGGCCTCGGCCAGCGCGGTGCGGTCGTGGATGCACCAGTAAACCGGCTTGAGGCCTCGGTAAATGAAGCCCTTTTCCAGGAAGCCGTAAAAAGCCTCAAGAGTGTGGGCCTCGTAGTCGCGAGACATGGTCTTATAGGGCTTTTGCCAGCGGCCAAAACAGCCGATGCGCTCAAACTGCGCGGTCTGCAGGTCGACGTATTTCTGCGCATAGGCTCTGCAGGCCTCAAGGACGGCGGGGACCGGCATGGAGAGCTTTTTGTGTCCCAGCTTTTCGTCGACTTTGATCTCGATGGGCAGCCCGTGGCAGTCGTAGCCGGGGACGAAAGGGGCGTCGAATCCAGCCATGGTTTTGGACTTGACCACGAAGTCCTTCAGGCCCTTGTTCAGGGCGTGGCCAAGGTGGATGGGCCCGTTGGCGTAAGGAGGGCCGTCGTGCAGCAGGTAGACAGGCCGCCCACGTCCCGCTTTGCGCACCTCTTCATAGAGACCAAGTTCGGTCCACCGGGCCAGTCGAAGAGGCTCATTCTGCGGCAGATTGGCTTTCATGGCGAAGGCGGTTTGAGGCAGCGTAAGGGTCGCCTTCAACTCTGGCGCAGGGGACACAGGGGCTCCTATCAAAATGCGAACCGGGATGCGAACAGGGATGCGAACTTGGGTGCAAAGCTGCTCAATTATCAGTGTAAACAAAGCAGTGACATTTTTCGCGGTAACAAACCGAACCCTATCACCGTCTATTGCGTATGGAAGTGCTGAAGCTGGTGGACTATGAGAAATCGGAGGCCGGGCCCGAGGCTGGAGGCGGCTCGGGAACCGAGACAAACGCTGGCGCGGTCAAGCATAATGGATCGAAGGGCCTGTCGACGGATGCGCTCGCAGCCGGGCAGGCAGGAACGGCCGGGAACGGCGCCGGCGAGAAGGCAAAAGATCGATACATGGCATTGGACATGACACCGGACGCGACACCGGAAGCACAGGGCGACCAGGCAACCTCGGATGCGGTGACCGGCTACGAGCCAGATTCCGGCCACGAGCTGGACGCGTTCCTTGGGAAAGCTTTCAAAGAGGAGCCCGTTTGGGTGGGTCTTTGGGAGAGCATTCGGGACGTGTTTTTCCCGGTCAAGCTGCCGCCTTTGGTGCTGACTTCGCAGCCGATTCCGGTTCCGGACCGGATGGCCGTTAAGGCGAATCCCTGGGCCGTCGGAATCTCGTCGACCCTCAATATTGCCGTTTTGCTGCTGTTCATCTGGCTGGGCATTCGCGCAATCAGGAACTACGTCAATCCGCCCACGCAGGCGACGAACATCGATTTGAGCGACTACAAAGGGCCTAAAGCCGCCAAGCAGGCTGGCGGCGGCGGCGGTGGCGGCGATAAAAGCATAATCGAGGCCAACAAGGGCAAGCTGCCTGAGAGGGCAAAGGTTGACGTAACGCCTCCTCAACCGCAGACGGTCATCAAGCCATTGCTGCCCGATCCGCCGACCATCAACGTGCAGAAGAACATTCAACTGCCCGACAACGCGAATATGCCGATGATCGGTATGACCAATTCGCCGAATGTGGTCATGCCCTCGGCAGGATCTGGAAGCGGCGCGGGGATGGGATCGGGTAGAAACGGCGGCCTGGGCTCAGGGAATGGCAACGGCTACGGGCCGGGAAGCGATGGCAACGCAGGCGGCGGGGTGTACCAGGTAGGCGGCGGGATTTCGGCGCCCACAGTGATTCACAGCGTTGAAGCCGAATTCTCCGACGAGGCGCGGCGGGCCAAATATCAGGGTATTTGCATGGTCTCCCTGATCGTCGATGCGCAGGGCAATCCCCAGGACATCCATGTTGCGCGAGCGCTGGGCATGGGCCTGGACGAGAAGGCCGTCGAAGCGATCAGGCAGTACAAATTCAAGCCGGCCATGAAAGACGGCAAGATGGCAGTGCCGGTGATGATTACTATCGAGGTCGACTTCCGGCTCTACTGAGGCTTGGGGGTTTGTGCGCTAGAGATTTTGTGAGAACGAGCGGAGCGATTGTCGCTCCGCTTTTCTTTTGGAATCGGCTTTTGAAACTTGACATAACTCTCCTGACGAGTACGATTAAGAACAGGTCTTACTCAGTAAGATCCGTGCATTCCCATGAGAACCACCAAGACCATGACCGTGTCTCTCCCGCCAGCGCTGCTTCGCCAGTTCGAGGAAGTACGGAAGATAGAATCCCGCACCCGGTCCGAGCTTGTTCGCGAGGCCCTGCGGGAATATGTTAAGGCCCGCTATCCTTTGGCAGTCTCGACGACCAGGGAGCGCGCAGCGCTCCGACGCGGCCGGGCTGCGTTTCAAAAAGGAGACGCGGTATCGCTAAGGGCATTCCTCCATGACGTGGAACGTCAAAATAACCGGTCCCGCGCAAAAGGACTTTCAAAAGCTACCGCGTAAGAATCAGGCGCGGGTCAAAGCGGTATTGATCGCGATGGAAACGAGCCCCTTCCACGGAGATTAGAAGCGCCTTCAGGGAAAGCCTTCCGCATGGCGGCGAAGGGTCGGCAATTACCGAATTCTCTACGATCTGGATTTTGATATCCGGCAGATCGTAATTCACGCGATCCTTCGTCGGACCACGACGACCTACGAGTGACGCGAACGAGTGGGATTCTGTAGCGCTCTTTCGAGCGTTCGGGTTTTTCTGGTGCAATCCTTACTGCAACGGAAAAGCGTTCAAAGCTTGCAGAAATCTTAGCGCTGAAAATCATTCATTGTTCATCAAAATGGCGCGCGCGAGGACCCGACCCTGCGGGATCCGAATCGAATTGCTCTGTTGTAACGAGGATTTTACTTCCAATTTTTGCTGCCACGACGGGGACCGATATCAAGATATTGGCCGATTTTCTTGATCGATGCCATCATCTAATTGCGCAAAGCCCGCCCCTTGGGTCGTATAGCGCGATGCTGCGGATTCAATGGGGATCTGATTCTCGCAATCGTCTGTGGAAATAAGCTTTCCAACATTTCTGAGGAATCTGATAGCTTTTTGTCCAATCGGCGTACTTTCCTCGCGCCCGGCTGAATTGCAATCATTTGAGATGCACGTTGATCGAGACTATTTTGTGAAGGAGAAGCGTGCTATGAATTGTGGAAGAGCCGGGGAGCTGAGTTCATCACGCGGCCGATTCCCAAGTATGGCGAGATTCGCTGCTACATCCGCGATCCTGACGGTTACATCATCGAAGTTGGACAGAGCACCGATCAGGTCTACGGTTGACGCTGGGGCCTACGGCTGACGCTAGGGTCTACGGTTGACGTTCGGCCCCGGTTGCTACTTTCTCCGCGGGCTATCAGAAGGAAAGCGAATGCGGCTCGTACAGACTCTCGTTGATAGTGACAAGGAGTACGCTGAACCCGCACTCCCGTCCGAATTGAGAGAGATGTACGACGGTGATCTCCGCTTTCGCGCATCCTCCGCCGGGCGACCGTATGTGATGGCGAATTTTGTTTCCACCCTTGATGGGGTCGCCAGCTACGCGATTAAAGGCAAGTCTGGCGGCTCGGTCATCAGCGATTCCAATCCCGCGGACCGGTTCATCATGGGGTTGCTGCGGGCTTCTGCAGACGCCGTGATAGTCGGCGCTGGAACGCTACAAGCCGTAAGCGCAAACAGCCTTTGGATGCCCGAATCCGTCTACCCAGACGCGAAGCGCTTATATGCCGAATACCGAGTCAATTCACTCCATAAAGCGGAATATCCGCTGCTGGTAATCGTTAGCGGTAGCGGCCGACTGGAACTGGAGAGAGCGATTTTTCGAACACCCACGATGCGCACTGTGGTTGTGACAACTGCCGCCGGCACCGATGAGCTTTCGCGTCGAGGCGCTGCTGCTCTAAGCTCCGTTGAGGTTCGGGCTTTGAATTCGAAGAGCGGGAATTCGAGTAGCGGCAGCATCGATCCGCTGGCGATCCTTGAATTGTTGCAGGCCCAGTTTGGGGTGAATACGCTTCTACACGAGGGCGGCCCTACATTGTTTGGGCAATTTCTTACGGCAGGAGCAGTCGATGAGCTCTTTCTGACGCTGTCGCCGCAAATCGCGGGCCGTAAGGGAGACTCGGCCCGACCGGCGATCGTGCAAGGTGTGGAGTTTGCGCCGGATTCCGCGCCTCGATTTCAAACGCTCAGCATCAAGGCAAAGGATGCGTTCCTGTACCTGCGCTACCGGCGGAGTTGAGTCTGCTTCTTCAGGGCAACACCAAGAATTTCAAGGCACCAGCAGGATCTTCCCGACGCCGCCCTTTTCGGCTGCTGCGTGCGCTTCGGCCGCCTGGCTGAGTGGAAACCTGGGGCCGATCGGAATCACCAGCTTGCCATCTCGCACGGCTTCGGCCATGAACTCAAGCGTTTTCCTGTCGAACTTCGAGAAGACGTGCGCCACCTTTACTGAAGGGTAATTCGCGGCGTTTTTGGGCGCTTCGACAACCGATGCATACACTCCTGCCGGCTTGACCTTGGCGATCAGCTTCTCGGCGGTTTTTCCGCCGACCGTATCCGCAACCACGTCAAGCGGCGCAAGACTCGCAATCGCTGCGTCGTCATCGGTTGCGACGACCTGATCCGCTCCAACAGTTTTCGCGTCATCGATCTGTCTCTTCAAGACGCCGGCGATCACAGTCGCCCCGCGATCCTTCGCTGTGAAGACCGCCGAACGGCCGACGTTTCCAGCGGCACCTGCGACGAGAACCGTCTGGCCCGCTTTGATTTCAGTGGCTAACATGAGCTGGTTGCCGGTCACAGTGACCAGCGGCAGCGCCGCCGCCTCAATCAAATCCAGCCCCTTGGGAACTTTCGCCAGAACGTCCGCTTTCACCACGCAGAGCTCGGCGTAAGTGTTGTCCGCTATAGCGAACACCTGGTCGCCGACGGAGAAGCCCTCAACTCCTGGCCTGAGCTTGACCACAGTCCCCGCCATATCGACTCCGATCAGTCCCGGAAAAGTCATGGGGTAGAAGTCTTTTGTTAGCCCGGCGCGGCGTTTGTAGTCGATCGGATTTACGCTGGCGGCGGCGACCCGAACCAACACCTCGCCGGGGCCTGGAACGGGGTCAGGGTAATCCTCGAACTTCAAGACTTCAGGGCCACCGTATTCATGCACAACAATTGCTTTCATGATTCATCTCTCCAGGTTGGACATACAACTTCGGCGAACTGCAGTGGCCGCAAAGACCCACGTCCACGATTGCATTATGAGCCATTAAGCCGGAATCGGGTTGATGAATTTACCGGGCGAATGTATTGGCTGAAACCTTCGCAGCCAGCGGGGCAAAGAGTGCAGGAGAAACCGAAAATTTCAAAGTCAATTGGTGTGTCCGAAGCACTGGAGGAGTATTCTGCAAAACAAGTCGTCCTTCCGGATGACGAATTCTTGAGATGCCGGAGAACAGAATGGCTGGCACAAATGAAGTTTCGGCGTTCGCCGCGCCGCTTGCCCCCGACGAATTGCGAAAGACGGATGCATACTGGCATGCCTGCAATTATCTGGCGGCCGGAATGATCTACCTGCGCGCGAATCCGCTGCTTCGCGAGCCCTTGAAGCCGGAGCACATCAAGAATCGGCTTCTTGGTCATTGGGGATCGGACCCCGGACAGTCATTGCTTTGGATTCATCTAAATCGGCTCATCAAGAAATATGACCTGAATGTGATGTATATCGCGGGCCCTGGTCACGGCGCACCGGCCACGCTGGCCAACTGCTACCTTGAGGGCTATTATTCCGAGATTTATTCCGACAAGAGCCGTGACGAAGCCGGCTTGCTTAAATTCTTCCAGCAATTTTCATTTCCCGGCGGAATCGGCTCGCACTGCACGCCGGAAACACCCGGCTCGATTCACGAAGGCGGCGAGCTGGGCTATTCCATCTCCCATGCGTACGGAGCGGCCTTCGACAACCCTGACCTCATCGTTGCTGTCGCTATTGGAGACGGCGAGGCCGAAACCGGCCCGCTTGCCACATCCTGGCATTCGAATAAATTCCTCAACCCTATTCGCGATGGGGCGGTACTGCCGGTGTTGCACCTGAACGGCTACAAGATCGCGAATCCCACGGTCCTCGCGCGTATTCCGCATGAAGAACTGGAGGCGCTGCTGATCGGATACGGCCACAAACCTTATTTCGTCGAGGGTGACGATCCGTCTGCGATGCATCAGCTAATGGCTTCGACGCTGGAACAATGCGTGCTGGATATTCGCTCGATCCAGCAGCACGCCCGCTCAACCGGCGATGCCACGCGCCCTCGCTGGCCCATGATCGTGTTGCGTTCGCCCAAGGGATGGACAGGGCCGAAAGTCGTAGACGGCCACAATGTGGAGGGATCGTGGCGGGCGCACCAGGTTCCGATATCCGACCCAAAAACGGATGCGAAGCATCTGAAACTTGTCGAAGACTGGCTGCGCAGTTACAAGCCTGAGGAGTTATTCGACGCCGAGGGAAGACTGATCGCAGAACTCCAGGAACTTGCGCCTTCAGGGTCGCGCCGCATCTCCGCCAATCCTCATGCAAACGGCGGGCTGCTGCGAAAAGAGCTCGAGCTGCCGGACTTTCGCGAGTATGCAGTCGAGGTTAAAGCGCCGGGCGGAGCCGACGCACTGCCCACCGACGTCCTCGCACATTTTCTGACCGAAGTGATGCGGCGCAACATGAGTTCATTCCGCGTGTTTGGGCCCGACGAGACTGCATCCAACAAGCTGACCGCCATCTACACCGCGTCAAAGAAAACATGGCTGGCCGAATTTATCCCACAAGACGCCGACGGCGGCGAACTGGACGTTACCGGGCGTGTAATGGAAATGCTGAGCGAGCACACACTCGAAGGCTGGTTTGAAGGTTACGTGCTGACTGGCCGACACGGGCTCTTCTCAAGTTATGAAGCCTTCATCCACATCATTGATTCCATGTTCAACCAGCACGCCAAATGGCTGGAGAAGTCGAAGAAGGAACTCGATTGGCGAGCACCGGTGCCTTCGATCAACATCCTGATTACATCCCTGGTCTGGCGGCAGGATCACAACGGCTTTACGCACCAGGATCCGGGATTTCTCGACGTGGTCACCAACAAGAGTCCCGACGTCGTGCGAATCTACTTACCGCCGGACGCGAACTGCCTGCTCAGCGTGGCCGATCACTGCCTTCGGTCGCGGGATTACTTCAACGTGATCGTCGCGGACAAACAGGAGCATCTGCAATACCTCACCATGGAAGATGCAATCACCCATTGCACCAAGGGCATCGGCATCTGGGACTGGGCATCGAGCGACGACGGTGAAGACCCCGACGTCGTCATGGCTTGTGCGGGCGACATCCCGACGATGGAGTCCCTTGCGGCGGTCGCAATCCTGAGGGAGCATTTTCCCGACTTGAAGATACGATTCGTCAATGTCGTGGATCTTTTCCGCCTCATGCCGGAGACTGAGCATCCACATGGACTATCCGATCGCGATTTCGATTCGCTCTTCACCACCGACAAACCGGTGATCTTCAACTTCCATGCCTACGCCGCGCTGATTCACAAATTGAGTTACCGGCGCAAGAATCACGACAATATGCATGTGCGCGGGTACAAAGAGAAGGGAAGCATCAACACTCCGCTGGAGCTGGCGATTCTCAATCAGATCGACCGTTTCAATTTGGCAATTGACGTCATCGATCGCGTGCCACGCCTGCGCACCGTCGGCGCCCATGTCAAGGAATGGCTGAAGGGGCAGATCATCGAGAGCATCAGCTACGCGCACACTGAAGGCATTGACAAAGAAGAGATTCGAAACTGGAATTGGCCGGGATAGGCGCGGCGAGAGAGTTGGCGAGAAATGACGGGCCCATGCCGGCGCTCAATGTTGGCGCGTCTTCGCTGAAGTCCGGCGTTGCGCGCGCTTCAGCACGTCTTGCATCTCCCACTGTGAGAAAAAGAGAAAAAGACTGATCGGAGTTATTGTGAACACTGTAGCGGCTGTCACTCCTCAAAAGCATTTCGACGCAATCATCATCGGGACGGGCCAGGCGGGGCCGCCGTTGGCAGCGCGGTTCGCGCGCGCGGGAAAAACCGTCGCGATTATCGAACGCAAGAAATTCGGTGGCACATGCGTGAATACGGGATGCATTCCGACAAAGACGCTGGTGGCAAGCGCCTATGCGATCCATACTGCCCGGCGAGGCGCGGAATATGGCTTCGCTACCGGTGATATGCGCGTCGATATAGCGCGAATTAAGGCCCGCAAAGACGAAGCCTCCGCGAGATCAAACAAGGGAGTGGAAGAATCGCTCCGAGGATTGAAAAATTGCACGGTTATTCAGGGACAGGCACGGTTTCAGTCGCCGAACACTGTCGTGGTGAACGATGAAGTTCTCGAAGCTGACAAAATCTACATCAACGTCGGCGCGCGCGCTTCGGTTCCGGATATGCCAGGGGTTCACGACGTCCCATTCCTCAACAACTCCTCGATGATGGACATCGATTTCCTGCCCGAGCGGTTCATCATCGTCGGCGGAAGTTATGTGGGGCTGGAGTTCGCTCAGATCTATCGCCGCCTGGGTAGCGAAGTCACGATTGTGGAGATGGGACCGCGCCTGATTGGGCGGGAGGACGAAGACATCTCCCAGGCTGTGCGCGAGATTCTGGAGGCTGAGGGCATACAGATCCAGATGAATGCGAAATGTATCTCCCTGGCCAAACGCGATGTCGGAGTTGCCGTCGGCGTCTCATGCGGCGAAGATCCGCCCGAAGTAATGGGCACGCACGTTCTTCTGGCCGTGGGACGCACTCCCAACACGAGCGACCTTGGGCTGGACAAGGCTGGAATCGCCACCGACTCGCGCGGCTACATCACTGTTGACGATACGCTGCAGACGAACGTGCCCGGCATCTGGGCGCTCGGAGACTGCAATGGCCGCGGCGCCTTTACGCATACTTCCTATCACGATTACGAGATTGTTGCGGACAATCTTTTCAACGCTGACCTTCGCCGGGTTTCCGACAGAATCCAGGCCTACGCGCTTTATATTGATCCGCCGCTCGGCCGATGCGGCATGACGGACGCGGAGGTACGGAAGTCTGGGCGGAGTGCTCTCGCCGTGAAATATCCCATGAGCCGAGTGAGCCGGGCCTACGAAAAAGGCGAGACACAAGGTCTCATCAAGATCACAGTCGATGCGGAGACAAAACAGATATTGGGTGCTGCGATTCTCGGTGTCGGGGGTGATGAAGTGATTCACGTTCTGCTTGACATGATGTATGCGAAGGCGCCTTACACGGTCATCCAGCGCGCCATGCACATTCATCCCACGGTCTCGGAATATCTGCCCGTCATCATGTCCAAACTCGAACCGTTTTCGTAGGCGGGAAGGTGTCGAGCAACTGTTTTGGCGATTGCCGGGGATGGAAGGCCGAGGCTATTAATTGGCCTCCATTACAACTCCTGCGCGGCCCGGCGGTCAGAGGAGATAAGGTACCAGGGCAGCGGTATCGCGGGCGTATGCGGCATACGTCTCACCGAACTGGGAACGCATCCATCGCTCCTCTATGCGGAGCTTCGTCCAATACGCGATGAGGATGAGAACGACGACGATGAACCCGCGCACCTGTGAGATGGCAATCGCCATGCCGAGGAATCCGGTGAGAATGCCAGTGTAGATGGGGTGACGGACCACGGCGTAGGGGCCGGAGGTGATGAGCTCGTGGCCCTGCTTAATGGTGACTGACCTGCTCCAGTTCCTGCCCAGGTATCCGCGCGCCCAGACGGCGAACAGAAGGCCGGCGATGGTGACGGCAGCTCCCAGCCAGAATGGCCAAAAGCCAGTCTGCCAGAGCTGAAGGTAAAGCCATGGCAGCGGGATGCGAACTGGCAAGAGGAGGACGATCGCGATGACGAAAATGGATATGCGCATGATGCGCGATGCGGCAGGCTCGATGCGCTGTGTGGTTTTGGTGTTAGCAGCTTTGATTTGCCAGTAGACAAAAAAGCAGATCCAGACCACGGTAAAGAAAGATTTGCAGAACCAGAGCATTCAGGACCTCGGGGCGCTAGAAAATATTACGTGGGCGATTGGCAGCTACTGCGTGCAATGTCACATTCCGACCCGCGCAGAGGTGATCCTGGTTTGGCAAGACAGCGAGTGATGACGTCCAATATGGTTAAAGAGGTTGAGCAGGATGCCAACGCCGGGAGGATTCGGCGTGGCCTTCAACTCAGTTCCGATCGAAGCGAGCAGAGGCGATAACATTATTGACACAGTTTGTTGCATAATTTTCTTGACAGACTCGACTGACTGAGATTAGAAAGCCTGAGCGTGCCAGATCGCATCTAGTCTTCTGTCGTGAAGAAAGACGGAGCAAACGTCGGTTTCGAAAGCCGCGCGGGTTTCTGCTTCCCGTCAAAGTATGTCTTAGCGGGGCTCGCACCTGCAGGGTGAGCCATTGTGAGTTGCGCCAGAGGGATGGGCGTACGAATCAGTCTGAAGGAGCCAAAACGAGGGACGCCCCACTTGCCAGATCCCGACAAAATAAACCGAGCTGCGAGGTTAGGTACCTACCCTTGTACCGTTCGGTGCAACACGGTCAAGCACGAGCATTTTTCCCAAGGTGAAAAAGCAACGTCAGGCAGCCCTCGAGACAGTGACAAGCGGCGTCTTAAGGGTGGCCTAACCGACAACGCAAATCCTTTCGATAAAGGTCAACTAATGTCCAGCAGAAGAAAATTCCTGAAATTGATTTCGATGGCGCCGGTGGCTGCGAGTTTTCCTGAGTTGAAGAGCATCGCGCAAAGCCCAGCGCCTCAAGCTCAACCGCCTCAAGCTCAGCCGCCGGCAACGAACATCAACCAGACTTTTCCTCCGCAGTTTGCGGGAAGTCCCGTGGGCGATCCGCTGCCGGGTCAGCAGTGGAGAGTGCATGACCGATCGCGCCCGCAGGCGCGCAAAGTCACTCCGGGACTACCGATACCCGAGTTGCGCCCGCCCTCCGATTCGATCGTTTTGTTCAATGGCGCGGATCTGTCACAGTGGGCCATGCTCGGAAGAGATGGGCAGATTACAGATCCAAAGTGGAAAGTCGAGAGTGGCTTCATAGAGATGGTGCCGCATACTGGACACCTGATGACCAAGCAGACATTCGGCGATTGCCAGTTGCACTTGGAATGGATGACGCCTCAAGGCACAGATCCGTCGCACGTGGGACAGATGCGGGGCAACAGCGGCGTGATTCTGATGAAGCGGTACGAAATTCAGGTTCTGTCTTCGTTCGACAATCCAACTTATGCAGACGGCGCAGCAGGCGCGATCTACGGACTCTTTCCACCGCTAGTCAGTCCATGCAGGCCGGAAGGAGAATGGAATAGCTACGACATCGTTTTCAAGGCGCCTCAGTTTAACGGACAAGCGCTTGAGAAACCGGCGTACGTGACATTATTTTTCAATAATCTGCTTGCGCATGATCATGTGGAGTTGCTCGGAACAACCTCGGTTGAACCCATTGCAAAGTATCAGCCGCATCCTGCGGAAGAGCCGCTTCTGCTGCAGGACCATGCCGGGCCGGTTCGTTACCGGAATATCTGGATCCGACGCCTTCAAGGGTACGACAGCTAGATTCGGTGGTGCGAAAAGGGTAGCGTCGCGCAGAGATGAGATCATCTGGCGATCCGCGGCGTGATTGTGCGCGAGTAGTGCCCAGGAATGCCGGTTGTAGAAAAGTCGGGCACAGTATTCGGATCCCAAGGAACGCGAAGCGTTGACTACGCGGTTTTCCTCGCTGTCCCGCATGACTGCCGCACAACAAGATGAAAATCTACAAAGATATCGCGGGAGGGTGTGTTGGGAGACTCAATGCGCTGGATCATCGCCTGCACCGCCATAGCCCCAATCTGGGCGCACGGCTGATGAATTGTCGTCAGCGGCACTGAAACCAAACTTGCGTACTTGACGTCGTCAAAACCAACCAGGCGAATTTCCTTGGGAACTGCGATGCCTAATCTGGCGAGGGCCTGCATGACTTGCGCGGCAGTGTGATCGTTCGAGCAAACGATTCCGTCTGGGCGATATCTCTCGAGGATTGCCGAAAGCGCCTGTTCATTGGACGGTTCAATCATTTCGCAAAACTCGGCGTCTTTATCAACCGCGGCATTGGCGAGCGCATCACTGTATCCTGCTGCACGCGCAACGCAACTCGGCGCAAGGTGCGGTTTTCCAATGAAGCCGATTCTCTTGCACCCTGCTTGAATCAAATGCCGAGTGGCCACGTTTCCCGCGCGACGATTATCGATACCGACGATATCATATTTGCTTCGATCGGGGTATGAAACGACATCGCGATCGAGCAACACGGTAGGAACACTGGCCTCGTCGAGTATGCCAAGCAAAGTTTGATTGATCTCGTCCTGGCAAGCACTGGCTTCAAGAGGCGCGAAAAAGACGCCGGAGGGCTTATTGGAAATCAGGCGAAGACAGACATCGCGCGCCTCGGCTTCGGTCGGATCCCCGTTCATGATGGATTTTCCCCACACCAGAACATGACTCTTGTTCTGCTGCGCAGCGACCATGCCCTGGCAAATCGGCTCAAAAATCTCCGTGCGCCCCAATTGCGGGATCAGAAGCCCAAATGTGTATTGTTTGGAGCTGTAGGTCTTTACATACGTGCCAGATCCGGCACGGCGCTCGACGTATCCACTTCCCTGTAGTTCGCGCAAGGCGCGGCCAACCGTAACCCGCGACGCACGATAGGTCTTTACCAAATCGTTTTCGCTCGGAAGGCGGAGCCCTGCCGAATAAGTACCCTCGTCAATTGACCGCTTGATGCTTTCGAAGATGTCCTTGTACTTTGCCATTCTGCGCCATTAAAGCAGGATCGTTTTTGAAGGGTAAACTCAGTCATCTGCAACTATATCACGAGGCAGAAATGGTATATCGAAGCAGAAGGGGAAACCCTAAAGCGTTTGAATTCAATAATCAAAAGCGCACGAATTTCGGCTGTAAATACAGGATCTACCGGCAAAAATAGAGCAATAATGTCTATTTATTATGGCGATTATATGTCTAAAAAATATATGCATAAAATGCTTGGAAAATACAACATATCAGTGATAGCATTTCCCCCGTTGCAAAATGCTGCGAAGTCAGCACCGTCTAAACGGGCAAGCTTCGGGTGACTATGTTCCGGCAAGCAGTGATGAAGGCATCTGCGCGGCTGATGGCAAGATGCGCTGGTTCGATCAAACGCGGGGAGATACTAATTCGATGATTCATCGAAGGAAATGGAATTACTCGGCAGTGGCGACGCTGCTATCGTGCTGGCTTGTTGCTGCCGGCGGTAATTTAGCGGCGGCGCAGTCGGACGCATCGAGTTCAAGCACCAGAATTCCTCAATGGGAGATTCAAGATCATCTCGATCGAGATTGGTTGCGAGACACAATCACACATGGGTTGGTCGACCCCTGGGTCAAGAACTCCGTGGCGCCGAATGGCTTTATTCAGGAAGATCTCGATCGCAATTGGAAGCCGTGGGGAACGCAGCAGGAAGCCACCGTCAACGGGCAAGGCCGAGTACTTCTCAGTATGGCGCTGGTTTACGAAATGAATGGAAAGAGCAACAAAGTATACCGCGATGCGATGACGAGGTCGGCTGACTTCCTGCTCAAGATGCGCGATCCGAAGTATGGCGGCTACTACCTTCGTGTCGGCGCGGACGGACACGTGATTGAGGATGCAAAGACGGGGTACCAGAGCTTTGCCTTGTACTCTCTGGCCATGGTTGGAAAGATGACCGGAGATAAGAAGTATCTGGACGCTGCGACCGATCTTTTTCGTCTGATACGCGACAAGATGGATGACGCGGAGTTTTTCGGCTCGGGTGGGAGCTACACGCGAGATTGGCAGAAAATCCCGAGGGGTGCCTTTGGAGTTGGAGGCGGCAATATTCGATCCGGTAACGTTGACCCGATGGGTTGGTCATCGGGTAATCCTCCGGGTGCGCGGCGGCCACAAAACCCGGGAGCTGGGTTGTTCGGTAAAGCGACACCGATGCACTGCATCGATCTCCACATGTTTGAAGCTCTGCTTGGACTTTATGAGGCGACCCGGTCCGAGGAGGTGTGGAAGGAGATCGATAAAGAGATGTCGGGCATCTCGCGGGTTTTTGACTACAAATTGGGATATCTTTCTGCCTGCTATGACGCGGACTGGAAGCCAGTGGGACCCCCAACCGCAAATCCGGGCCACTTTCTGTTCGAGTGGGCGTCAGAGCTGAGCCGTGCTGTCGATCTCGGCGCGGATCCAAAGTTCATCGATCTGGGCAATCGCATTCTTAACCTGGCGGTTACGACGTATGATCCTGCGATCGGCGGACTTGGCGGCCGCAACGCAGCCGGCAAACCCGCTCCCATGCTTTGGTGGCCCCAGTGCGAAGTCGTGAAGGCTTCTGCCATTTACGCGATTCTTCACGGCCGCCAGGACTTGTGGCCTTACTACCACGAAACGCTTCACTTTCTCGAGACGAATTATTTCGATAAAAAAGACGGAGGCTGGTTCGAGTGGTATCTGCCTGGAGGGAAGAGCCGCGAAGAGCAGGGGGACAGGGCGTTCTACAAAGGCTCCGTTGACGGGCCGGAGTGGAGTACCTATCACCAAACCAAATTGGCCTATGAGTTGTGGAGAATTACGGATCCCAGCTACAAGCCGTGGCCCACGCACGAGAAGAACTAGAAGAATTTTCCCGGAAAACGCTCGACTAGGAATGCGTGATCCGGAACCGGCAAACCATAACAACAATCGCAGCAAGCAGAGGAATTTGAAATGAGATTCTACGACCAGCTCATTGACGAGTCTGCGCCCGGAGCACTTCAGGCGGTTCCGGCCACAACGAATGTGCCGTCGGCTGAATACCCTCGCGTCTACGCGGACGCACGAGTCACCTTCCGTGTGAATTTGCCGTTTGCCCAGTCTGTGCAGCTCGAAGGCGGACAGGGCCTATGCGCGAAGTCCATTCCTATGACAAAAGATGCGGACGGGAACTGGACGCTCACCCTTTCCCCCAGAGTCATGGGATTCCACTATTACTGGTTCAACGTGGACGGGGTAAGAATGAACGATCCCGGGAGCGAGACATTTTTCGGTTATGGACGGGAAACCAGCGGGATTGAATTGCCGGATCCTCAGCAGATTTCGTCAGACCTGGTTACGGCGCCTGTGGTTCCTTTTTACGCGCCCCACAAGGCCACGCCGCAGGGACAGCTTCATGAACATTGGTATGAGTCGAAAATCACGGGCAACTGGCGCCGCTGCATCGTCTATACGCCACCCGGCTATGATGCGGCGACGAATTCGGCATCTCGCTATCCTGTCCTCTATCTTTTGCATGGAGAGGGGGAAGACGAGACGGGCTGGAGCCGGCAGGGCGGGCTCAGTTTCATCATTGACAACGCGATTCAAGGGAACTCGAGCAGCTTTTTTGCGGCGAGTTCACCCAAGGCGAAGGAAATGATCGTAGTCATGGACAACGGTTATGCAACCTATACGGAGTCGGCGCCGGTTAAGAGCGATCCTTCCGAGAGCTACTTGCCTCCTTTTATGAAATCGGGGACTGTGGCATTCGGGGCGGTGCTGGCCAACGAGCTGATGCCGATGATTGACAGCACATACCGCACGATCGCGGATAGCGATCATCGCGCGATAGCAGGGCTTTCACAGGGCGGCGCCCAGGCAATGGCAGTCGGATTGACGCATCTAGATCAGCTCTCCTATATCGGCACATTCAGCGGCGTCCAGTTTGCGAGGCCGCGCGCCGGCGCTGCCGCCGCGGCGGATTCCTTGCCAGCTTTCGATCCTCAATCGTCCTATGGCGGAGTTTTCGCGGATGCGCCGGGATTTAACGGCAGAGTTCATCTCCTTTGGATGGGCGCGGGAACCGCTGAGGTGACGATGAGCGAATCCCTGCGGGAGAATGCCGGAAAACTGCGCGCCGCAAACATCAAGATTGGGGAGTATCACTGCCCGGGAACCGCACACGAGTGGATGACATGGCGGATGTGCTTGAACAAACTTGCGCCGCTATTGTTCCAGGCATGAAGTGACGGCATTGACGCCGCATCAAGCAAATCGAAAGTTCAGTAAGGAGTAAATACTCATGGAACATGAAGCAGGAAAACCAGGAATCAATCGGCGTGACTTCATTAAGACGGCGGTCGCGGGCTCAGCGGTAGTGGCCGCAGGTTTGCCTCAATTCCTGGAGGCCGAAGCAACTCCTTCTCCGTCGCGTCCGTTCGCGGAGTTGCGCGCACTGCCTCCCGGGGCAATCAGGCCCGAGGGATGGCTGAAGTTGCATATGGAAGGGCAGGCCAGGCTGACGAGCGCTCTGGCAGATATCTCGTATCCGTTTTTTAGCGGAACATTCTGGGAGGGTGAGGAGAATTCTCCGGCCTGGTTCACCTGGGAGCAGAAAGCCTACTGGGTGGATGGCGCCACGCGGTTGGCACTGACTCTTGGCGATGACAATCTGCTCGCGAAGGCGCGAGCCTCGCTGGATTACACGTTGAACCATCCTTCAAAGAACGGTTTTTTGGGTCCGAATTTTCTGGAGTTTGGCCAGGACACGGGAGGAATCAACCGCTGGCCGAATACGGTTCTGAACCGCGGCTATATGGCGCTCGCCGACGCGCAACCGAGTCCGGAGAATGTCGATTCGGCCAGAATTGTTGAAGCACTCCAGGCCCATTACCTCAGAGATAAGGCTGACTACACTGCTGCCAGCCGCAACATCACCAATGTCGAAGTAATGCTGTGGTGCTACGGGCGCAGCGGCGATAAGAGAATGCTGGATTTGGCCCAAAACACGTGGGACAAATACACGGAAGACGCCGAGGCTGAGTATCAGGCAGCCGCGCATCTGCCTGCCGGCGGCGCCACGGGCCGCAGACGTTTTTCCCGTCATGCTGATTTGGCTCCATCTCGCGTCTTTTCCAATACTCCCGCTCAGTCGCACGGAGTTTCCTACTCCGAAATCTCGAAGCAGCCGGCCATCCTTTATCTCTACACCGGAAACGAGGACTATCGGAAGTTCGCCGTGGCGGCGCAGAAGCGTGTTTTTGACTATCACATGCTGATCGACGGCATTCCATCTTCGTCGGAGGGATACGCGGGCACGACTGCTCTCGATGAACATGAGACGTGCGATATCACCGACCACGCGTGGAACTGGACGTACGCGTTGCAGGCAACTGGCGACGGACAATATGGCGACGCTATCGAGAGGGCATGTTTCAATGCGCATCCGGGTGTGACCAAGCCCGATTGGACGGGTATTCAATACTTCGGAAGCCCCAATCAGGTGCTCGCGAATTTGAACTGCGACCACGGCACCGAAAGGTGGTTCGGCAGCCGCCGCATGGCCTACCAGCCGAATCCGGCACAGCTTATCGGCTGCTGCGGAGGCAATAAGCACCGTTTCGTTCCGAATTACCTGATGAACATGTGGATGCAGACCAAGGACAACGGCTTGGCCGCGACGCTGTATGGGCCGTCGAGCGTCACGGCAACGGTAGGGTCGGCAAAGCAGAAAGTACAGATTAAGCAGAAGACGAATTATCCCTTTGAAGAGCAGATTCGTTTTGAAATGAAGATCGACCGGCCCGTCTCCTTTCCGTTCGCACTTCGGATTCCTTCCTGGTGCGATGCCCCCCGGATTGAAGTGAATGGCGTAGGGATAGGTTCGGTGCGGCCACAGAACGGCTTTGCGGTCGTGAGGCGAGTCTTCAAGTCAGGCGATGTTGTCGTGCTCAGTTTGCCCATGAAAGTGAAGGCCACCGAATGGCCCGAGAATGGAATCGGTGTTGAGCGAGGGCCGTTGGTGTACGCATTGCCGATTGAAACGACTTGGACGTCGGTCGCCGAGGCAGCCTATTCGAGTGAGGATTTCCCCACGTGGGAAGCTAATCCGGCCGGGAAATGGAACTATGGACTCGCGCTCGATCCCACGAAGGTAAGCTCCCAGGTGGAGGTTGCGCAAAGGCCGTTTGGGCAGAATCTTGAGAATTCGAGCTGGCCCTGGTTGGACGCTTCAGTCGCATTGACCGTGCCGGCGCGCAAGCTGGAAGGCTGGGATTACGAAACCAATCCTAAAGAGCCTCATCAGCGATTTACTCCGCACTTACCGCCCAAGGAAAAGATTGACCAGGGCAGTCCAATTGAGCGCATCACGCTGGTACCGTTTGGTGCGACTCAACTGCGGGTCAGTATCTTTCCAAAGCTAGAGAGCTGAGGCCTGGGATGGCGTGAATCGTCGTCCGCATCCAGACCTGGATCGATTGGAGCGGCTCTCCGTTTTCCAATCGAAGGGGATCTTTGGGCAGGGACGAGCCGAGGAAAGCATTGTGTCCTCATTTCTTTCGCCCTCAAACGCGATGCTCCCTCCTGCTGTTTCGCAGTTGTGGGCGTGCAACTTTGCCGGCGAAGAGGCCGGCGATGACCTCCCTCTGCAGGTACGCAGGTCAAGGATGTTATAACCGGGCGCAAATTGGGCGTTCTCCTTGGTGGGGCGGCGCGGGTCTCGGGGAGAACTGGGCATGATAAAACACGCCTTCGACGCAAAACTTAGAGCTAAAGCAGACTTACTAAAACGATTCAACGCTGTCGCTTTTAATCTTACACATTTGTATTGATTTTTGTTGACAATGTCGATTCGTCATACTAGAATCCTCACGTTCAATGCAAGAGCGTCTTGTAACGCTTCAAATATGGAGGTCCAAGTGCACAAGAGGATTTTGACAACTTGTCTAATTTGCTTTCTGTGGATGTTCGCATGTGGTGTAGGCAGGATGGCTTACTCTCAGACTACGTTTGGGTCGGTAGTTGGATCTGTGACCGATCAATCCGGCGCTGCGCTTGTGGGCGCTTCAGTCACGCTTACCAATGTGGGAACAAATGAAGCGCACAAGATGGTGGCGGGCACGGGCGGCGTGTTCAGTTTTGTCGACCTTCAGCCGGGAACCTACAGGCTCACCGTCGATGATGCCGGCTTCAAGCGCATAACGATTAACAGTATTGGCGTCTTGACAGGGGGGACTACGCGCGCGGATGCCGTGCTGCAGATTGGAAATGTCTCTCAGACGGTGGAAGTAACAAGTCAGACTCCGCTGATTCAGACGGATTCGGCGAATCTAGGCGGAGTGATCGAGGGGCGCACTGTCCAGACGATTCCCTTGAACGGGCGCAACGTGAACAACCTTCTTGAGCTCGTTCCGGGAATCCAGGCGCAAGGCAGCACGAGCGGCAATCTCTCCACGAACGAAATCGCCTACGGCAATTACCAGATTGGTGGTGGCTTCGGCAATCAAAGCGCGTTTTACATTGACGGTGTGTTGAGCAACATGCCATCAAATAACGCGCTGGCGTTAATTCCATCGCAGGACACGGTGCGAGAGTTTCAGGTCACGACGAGCGATGTGAGTGCCGAATTCGGCGGGTTTGCAGGCGGTGTGGTCAACATCACCACTAAGGCCGGCGCCAATGACTTTCACGGATCGGCTTATGAATATACGCGCGCTCGAATTCTGAACGCGAACGACTATTTCAGCAACAACATTGGCCGGAAACGGCCTTCCTGGATCCAAAACCAATTCGGCGCAGCCGTAGGCGGACCGATTGTCCGCAATAAGGCGTTCTTCTTCGGTGCGTTTGAGCGGGAGCCAGTGGTCAGTGGCAGCGTTCCCTCAATATCCACAGTACCCACCACCGCGGAACTGGGCGGCACCGGCGCGGCATGTCCTGGGTGCGGAGATTTCTCGGCACTGCTAAGCCTGCCCACTCCGGTTCCGATCTATGACCCAACGACGGGCCTGCAGTTCCAGTGCGGAGGTGCGCTGAACGTCATCTGCGCCAACCGGATCAGCTCCGCGGTGACGACAATTCTCCAGCAAGATTACCCCACGCAGTCTCTGACTGGAACGCCAATCACTGCCTTGAGCAATAACTGGACGATTACGACACGAGCTCACTATCTTCTTTCGACATATAACGGCAGGCTGGATTACAACGTTAGTTCTAAGAACTTTCTATTTGGCCGCTATACCCAGTTCTTAGATCAGAGCCAATCAACGCCGACTTATCCAGGGATTTCTGCCTGGAAAATCGCAGGCCCCGCCGGAATTACAGATAAGCAGATTATCATCGGCGATACCCATGCTCTGAATGCCACGACAGTGCTGGATGGACGCCTGTCTTATCTTCGCGCTTACCAGTTCCAGCCGCCGCGCGGACTTGGAACGGACACTTCCGGTATCTCCCCGGGACTTGCGACGGCACAGACAACACTCGGCCAGGAACTTCCTGTATCTCTTGGATTGCCGGGCGTGGGCCCCATTGGAACGCTCAATGGAGGCACACCGCCTGGGCAGCTCTATTGGCACGAGAACATGTATATGGCCTCGGGAAGTGTGACAAAGATCCTAGGCAGGCACACCATCAAGACTGGCGTAAATGTCCGGCAAGTGGAATGGATTGCAAAGCCTGAAAGCGGCGGCGTTGTCCTGAACTTCAGCTCACGCGTAACTGCCCTGAATGGCACCGCCGGCGGCTATTCACTTGCATCTGCGCTGCTCGGCAACCCCGAGTCAGTGAATGCACAGGCTATCGGGGGATCAAGGGCGTTTCTTCACAGCTATGGTTTCTATTTCACAGACAAGTTCCAGATGTTGCGAAAGCTTACCGCAGATCTGGGGGCCCGTTGGGACCAGCCGGGTTCTTACTCCGAAGTAAATAACTGGAATACGGTACTCGAGCCCAGTGCGGCAAGCCCGCTTGGCTCTATCAACAACACGGCCACGAGTCAGCAGGAAGCACTTACAGGAAACTTAGCATTCGTGGACAGCCCGCAGTACTCAAGCCGACGCGAGGAGCAGCTTCATTGGCTGCTGTTTTCTCCCCGAGTTGGACTTGCCTATCGTCTGACCAACAATACTGTAATCCGGTCCGGTTACGGAATCTCGTATCTTCCCTCGACACTTTCGCAAGACGGCCCGAATTCGAACAGCGTCAATACGGAAAGAACGACCGTTGCCAACACAGATGTGGCGCCGGGGCCGGCGAATCCAACGGGATTCACTGGAACGATGGCAAGCGCAACCAGCCCATTCCCGAATGGAATCCTGGCGCCGACCAGGCGCAATCCAGAGGGATTAGATGTCCTGTATGGACAGGACATCCAGGCGCGGATTCCAAATGAAGGTTACAGCTATGTGCAGCAGTGGAATATCAGCGTCGAGCATCAATTCGGACGGAGCGCAAGCATCACCGCAGCCTATGACGGAGCGCGTGGAGTTCGTCTCCAGGCGCAGGGCGCCAACACGTGGTCGGCATTCAATGTGAATCAGTTGGCCGACCAGTACGATTCCATGGGCGCGGCACTTGAGACCATGGTTGCCAATCCCTTCTACGGAAACGCCACACTCAATACTCCATATGGACTGGCGCCACTCGCGAGCTCACCGACCATCATGGCGGGAAAGCTTCTCATGCCGCATCCTCAGTACTTCTACATGACCGCGGCCGGCGACAGAAACAGTTCCTCTCAGTACAACTCGCTTCAGGTCGGCTACACAGAGCGGTTTGCTCATGAGGGCATCCTTGCCGTGGCCTATACGTTGTCGAGGCTGATGTCGAATACAGATACGGTGACCCAGTTTCTCGAGGGCGGAGACAGTTATGCGGGCACTGTCCAGGACAATAACAACCTTCCCGGCGAATGGGCGCACAGTTCAGCGGATTATCCCCAGAACCTGACGTTCGGCTATGGCATCGATCTCCCCTTCGGAAACGGAGAACGGCTCCTTGCTGGCGCCAGTGGTCCGGGCGGTGTGATTATCTCTGGCTGGCGGGTAAATGGAGTAACGACATTCCGGTCCGGCCAGCCTCTTGGATTGCTCGCGCAGCAGAGCGATATCGCCAAATACTTTGGCGGCGGCGGCTACTATCAGAACGGCATTGGCCAAGGAACGACCAGGCCGAACATTACTGCCGGCTGCAATAAGCAACCAGTTACCGGCGATCTTTCCAAGGTTCGAAACAAGGAATGGTTCAACCAGGCGTGCTTCACGCAGCCATCGGCATTTGGCTTCGGCACCGAGCCTCGTACCGATCCGGTTCTTCGCAGGGCAGGCATCAAGAACTTCGATTTCTCTCTCGAAAAGAACACCAAGCTGTGGGAAGGTTTGTCATTCAAATTCACGGGAGAGTTCTACAACCTGTTTAACCGCGTTCAATTCGCGGCGCCCGGCACAGCTTTCTATGACGGAAGCAATTTCGGAGCCGTGACTTCGCAATATAACAACCCTCGCCAAATTCAATTTGGCGGGCGCTTCGAATTCTAAGACGCCAGATGTCGAAACATGGGAAAACGCAAGTAAGACTCGATGCACGCCCCAAGAGACGGCCGCAGGTTGCGGCCGTCCTTGTGGTCATTTTCTACACAGGAGCGGCGTGCAAATGTTGATCTTCGTCGCTTGCCTTGTGATCTTCGTTTACGGGATGCTTTCGTCGCTCCTCGGGACGATTATTCCCGGATTGGCAAACGAGTTGGGTCTAACTAATTCTGCTATTGGATATATCGCGCTGGCCCAGGGCGCCGGTCTAGCAGGGACGTCTGTGTTTGCGGGCGCCTTTATAGACCGAAGAGGCACCAAGCTGGGAGTGATCACAGGCCTCGCCGCAACCTTAGTTGGACTGTTGCTTTTGGTAAAGTCCGGAAGCCTGATCTCCATCAGCCTGGCAATGCTTGTTCTGGGATGCGGCGGAAGCATCGTGATTGTTGCGGCAAACGCAATCGCAAGCGAAGTGGGAGACAAAAGACGCGCCGCGGCATTGAACTTTCTCAATATTTTTTCTGGGCTAGGTGGAGTGGCGACGCCGTTCATCGCGGGGAACCTGCTGGGCGCAAGTCCTGCAAAGACGGCGCTTGCCGGCTTCGCGGCAACGGTTGTCGTTCTGCTTGTTGTACTGCTGACGCCGATGCCTAAGGCGTCAAACCATGCGGTGCCCGGCTCTAGCCGGGCAGGTAGCCCGTTTTCAGCGCCGTCCTTGTATTTACTTTCAGCAGTAACGCTCCTCTATACGGCATGCGAGTTCGGAATATGGAATTGGCTTCCTAAGTATCTGATCGCTTGCGGAATGCCAAGCGCGACCGCGCTTACAATCCTCTCACTTGGCTTTGCCTGCGGTCTCTTGACCGGCCGCATACTGGCGACGCCCATTTCTTTCCGCGTCTCGCCCCTGATAATTACGGTCGTCTCATCCATGGCGATGGTCGTGACGACATACTGGGTAGTCCATCCGATGCCGCGCGGGATAACAGCTATCCTTGTGTTCGTTACAGGTTTATCAATGGCCCCGGTCTTTCCATCCACGATCGCGATCATCGGGAGACTGTTTAGAACTCAGTCGGCGACGGCAATTGGATTCGCAATTACCTGCGGATTCAGCGGTCTTATGCTGAGCTCGCCCATCATTGGCTGGCTATCTGGACCGGGTGCGCAGGGAATCGCGCATGGACTTAGATTGCTGCCCCTCTGTTCGCTGTCTATTTGTATCATCCTCATCTCTTCGCGAAATGTCTTGCGGCATGAAGAGGAGAGAGGCGTAGCAACTATTGGTACGTTGGCAGAAAACCAAACGTAAGACTAAAGAATGCCTCGCGGAGACGGCCGCAGGATCGGATCTCCGAGCTCATATTTCAATTTCAATCACGTTGTAATGATTCTGGAGGTAAGAAATGTCGGTTACCGGGCCACAAGTCGAAGAGTCTCGCGAAGTGCTGATCGAAATCAGAAATCCAGCCACGGGCGAACTGATCGACTCAGTTCCAAGAGCCAGGGCGGTCGAGGTTGAGCGCGCGATTCAAGTTGGAGTCGAAGGCCGTGCTGCAATGCGGGACATGCCGTCTTATCGCCGGAGTGAAATCCTGCGCAAGGCTTCCGATGTTATCGGTGAACGGCATGAGGAACTGAGCCAACTGTTATGCCGCGAGAACGGCAAGACGATTCGACAATGCCGCGCCGAGATGACGGCGACGCAGAGGCTGTTCCTCGATTTTTCAGAAGAAGCAAAACGTCTGCATGGTGAATCCATTCCGATGGATGCCGTAGCCGGTTTGGAACACATGATCGCCTATACGATTCGGAAACCCATGGGACTAATTGTTGGGATCATTCCTTTTAATTACCCCGCCGAGTTATTCGCCCATAAGATTCCTGGCGCTCTCGCTGCTGGAAACGCTGTGATTGTCAAACTTCCAGAGCAATGCCCGCTGACTGTGCTGGAGCTTGGGCGAATTCTCAATGAAGCCGGACTGCCGGAAAACGCGCTGCAAATGCTGACTGGCTATCCCGGGGAAATGGGAAACGCACTCCTTACTCATCCCGAAATCTCGATGATCAGTTTTACGGGCGGTATAAGCTCCGCAAGCGCAATTGCGACCATTGCCGCTCCTCATATGAAGAAGACCGCGTTTGAGCTCGGAGGAGTGGATGCAATGCTCGTACTGGAAACCGCGAACCTGGACGAGGCCGCAGATGCTGTCGTGCAAGGGAGGCTTACGAACGGAGCGGGACAGATTTGCTGCGCGGTGAAACAAGTGCTCGTTGCGGAATCGGTCTTCGACGACTTCGTTGACCGGCTGCTCAAAAAGGTGGGCAAGATCAAGATGGGAGATCCACTTGCTGAGGACACAGATCTCGGACCGCTCATCAGCGAACGAGCCGCAGAGCGAGTTCATGAAGAGGTAGAGCGATCCATTGAACTGGGCGCGGAGTGCCTGGCTGGAGGAAAGCGGGTGGGAAGGAACTCTTATGCGCCCACCGTTCTGGTGAACGTGCACCGTGAAATGCCTTGCGTGTGCGGCGAAATCTTTGGGCCGGTCGCGCCTATCTCCCCGTTCAAGGATGTCCGCCAGGCAATCGATGAGATTAACAGCACTCGGTTCGGTTTGCAGGCTACAGTCTTCTCTGACAATATTCACGATGCTCTTGGCGTGGCACACCGCCTGGAAGTTGGAGGAGTGGTTGTGAACGGCGCCGGGTCGTTTCGGCCAGGCAACGTGCCGTTTGGTGGATTCAAGCTTAGCGGCACCGGCCGCGAGAGCATCAAGGAGACTGTCCTGGCGATGACTCAAGAGACTGCAATCGTGCTGAATCAGCGGCGGACATTTTGACAACGAAATCTGGCGCACCCATGCGCTTTACCTCTAACCTGGAAGACCAGACGATTCCCTCCGCCCATCGGATTTAGGAGCAGAAATTGCCTCGGACGCCACTGAGAAAAGCAAGGAGCACCTATGGGGAAGAGCACTAGACGAATGGCAGCCCTTGTCTCGGCCTTTGTCGCGATGGCCGGGGCGGCGATCGCTCAGAATTCGAGTACTTCAGGACATTGGGTAAGCGCTTGGAGCACCGCGGTCCAGGCTCCGCGCACATTCCCCGGGATGCCTCCCCCACTCACCTTCGACGATCAAACAATACGCATGGTAGTCAGGCCAACGATTGATGGAAAGAAGCTTCGAGTCAGGTTATCGAATGAGTTGGGCGCGACTCCTCTGTCGATTGGCAGTGTGCACGTGGCTATCGTGAAACAAGACGGGGAGATCATACCGGAATCCGACCATACCCTGACATTCTCGGGTAATTCATCAGTGACCATTCCGGCCGGCGCACCGATGTTGAGCGATCCTCTGGTGATGGAAGTTCATGCGTTAGAGGAAATCGCTATTAGTGTATTTGTGCCGAAGGAATCGGCGCCCTCCACTTTCCACTTACTTGGACAGCACGATACGTATATCTCCGGTCAAGGCGATTTCGGCGGAGCCACGGAAATTCCTGATTTCAAGGTGACGAAATCCTGGTACTGGCTCTCTGAAGTAGAGTTCTGGACGACAAACCGCACGGCCGCAATCGTAACACTCGGCGACTCGATTACCGATGGATTTGGGGCGAAGGCGCAATACGGCGATTGGCCGAATCAACTGTCTGAACGTCTCATGGCTGAGAAAAGTGCGCCGGAGCTTTCGGTTGATAACGAAGCAATAGGCGGCAACCGTATTCTTCACGATGGCGCGGGAGTGTCGGCACTGACGCGATTCGACCGGGATGTGCTGTCGCAACCGGGCGTCGAGGACCTGATCATCATGGAGGGGATCAACGATATTGGCTGGCCGCATATGAAACCGAGATCGAATCCGGACGGAACCGCGAGGCAGAATCCATGGAAAGGCGAGATGGTGACTTCCGATGATCTTATTGAAGGCATGAAACAGATGATCGAGCGTGCCCACGAACACGGAATTCGCGTTTTTGGGGCAACCATGACGCCATATGGAGGTAATGCCGGGTCATTCACTGACGATGGCGAGGCCGTTCGCCAGGCGGTGAATCAGTGGATTCGAACGAGCGGAATGTTCGACGGTGTGGTTGATTTCGACGCGGTGGTGAGAGATCCAGCGCAGCCTGATCGTTTTCGCGACGATTTGCAAACGGGGGATTATCTTCACCCCAATGCAGCCGGATACAAGGCAATGGCGGCAGCGTTCGATCTCGATGCATTACGGGGCAACAGCCGAAAGGTCGCGAAAAAGACATCGGCAAAGACGAAGTAACAGCAGGTCGCGAACTTATCGCGAGGGTAATACGGACTCCTTATGTTAGAACGGTTCGAAGCAGGCGACTTATTGCCAGTTCGCGAGCACGTAAATTCCTTTCACCAGGTGACGAAGTAAGATCTCTTCCGACGAGGTGCATATGATGCAGTGGCTCCCGCAAAGACTCCTGTTCGCGCTGTTCATGATTGTTGTGGCGACGTCGGCCGCACAAAGCGCGTCGCGGGTCTCACAACATTGGGTGGCGACCTGGGCCATCTCGCAGGATCTGGCTCCGACGACTCCCGATCATCCAGTATTGCCTCCGGAGACAAAGATGCCGGACTTCTCCGGGCGAGGGCCCAGGCAACCGCGCCCATTGCCGACCGTTGCAGACAATCAGACGGTTCGCATGATCGTCCACTCGAAGATTGGAGGAGACAAGATCCGGGTCGAATTATCGAATGCATTCGGCAAGAGCGCGGTGACAATTGGAAATGCACACATTGCGTTGAGAACGAAAGGATCGTCAATCGACAGCAGCACCGACCGCCAACTTACTTTTAGCGGCAGCAAAACCTTCAATCTTCGGCCAGGGGCTTTAACTGTGAGTGATCCAGTTAACTTGGATATCAAGCCCATGTCTGACCTGGCAATATTGCTCTATGTGGTGGATAGGGAGGCCCCCCCGTCCAATCACATGCTCGGCTTGCACACGACTTATATCTCCGATGGAGATACGACAGCGTCTGAATCGATGCCGGATGCGATCACGAACACGTCCTACTTATGGCTGCGCAGTGTCGATGTGGATGCGCCAGGCACATCCTTCGCGATTGCTTGTCTTGGCGATTCGATTACGGATGGATTCAAAACAACAATTGATCTGGACCAGGACTGGCCATCGTTACTGGCCAAGCGGCTGAACGACAAGAAGAGCGGTCCTCGAATATCCGTCATTAACGAAGGCATTTCAGGAAACCAGGTTTTGCGCGATGGCGCAGGAGTGAGCGCGCTCGCGCGCTTCGATCGAGATGTCGTGGCCGAACCCGGCGTCAGATGGATAGTAATGCTAGAGGGCATTAACGACATCAATATCCACGGTCAAATCGCCGGGCCAGGAGCCCTGACAGAAGAAGATCTGATCGAGGGATACAGGCAAATTATTGCGCGAGCGCATATGCACGGCATGAAGATAATGGGTGCAACTCTAACTCCCGAAAGCGGAGTGTGGTTGGCTGGGCCAATAGGGGAAGCTACACGGCAAAAGGTGAACCAATGGATTAGGAACAGCAGTGAGTTTGACGCTGTGGTCGATTTTGATGCAATCGTGCGGGACAATGCGGATCCGTCGAAATTGCAAGCAGCATTCGACTCGAATGATCACATCCACCCCAACGATGCAGGAAACGCAGCGATGGCGAATGCCTTCGATTTGAGTGCGTTCGGCAGATAGCGCAACGGGATCGAGCCCACAAGCGGATCGGGAGGCGATCGTTTCAATTGGATGCTAACCCCGCTCGGAAATCTATTGCGAAATTGCCACCAGGGAGTGAATGATCACAGAGATTATCAAAGACAAATCTCCGAATGGGCAATTAATTCTCAATTGCCGGACTTGCGCCAGACAGCGTTTCCAACTCCGAAACAGGACACTCGATGAAAATGTCTTCAAGACGCGGCGTGCCGGAATGATGAGCTACATGTAGCGCGGCGGAATAACATGGAACCATGAAGCTTGGAGTGAGTGCATTCGCATGGGCGGGAAAGGCGGAGCCGTGGCTTCTCGATCTTCTGCCGGCAATTCGGAGTTTGGGCATGGACGGCTTCGAGATTCCCATGTTCGATCCTGCATTGTTGGCCGCCGCCGAGATACGATCAGCCTTTGAGCAGAGCGGCCTCGAGTGCGCGGTTTGCGCAATTCTTCCTGACGGGATCAACCCCATCAGCCCGGATGCCGGCGTTCGCGAGAAAGCGCGGCGCCATCTGCAACAGTGTGTCGAAATGACGGCTAGCCTGGGTGCGAAATTGCTTGGAGGTCCCCTCTACGCGCCCATCGGCTATTTCACCGGCGAGAGGCCGACAGCTGACGAAAGGCAATGGGCAGTTGAAGCATTTCAATCAGTCGGGGATACGCTTGAGGCTTATGACGTCACGCTTGCGATAGAGCCCGTAAATCGTTCGGAGACGTTTTTCCTTCGAACAGCAGATGAAGCGGTCGCACTGTGCCAGGCCGTGGGCCATCCGCGCGTTGGCGTCACCATCGATACGTTCCACGCAAATATCGAAGAGAAAAATCCCGCAGCGGCGGTTCTGTCTTTACGACACCGCCTCAGGCACATGCACATCAGCGAGAACGACCGCGGTCTTTTGGGAAGCGGGCATGTAGACTTTCCCGGAATCATCAAAGCTTTGCGCGCGATCGGATACCAGGGCTATCTCATGATCGAAGGATTCGGCTTTCTACCCGAAGTTAAGGATGGTCCGGGCGCACTTTGGGCAGATCGCAATGTCTCCCCGATGGAGATCGCAAGCCAGGGTGCAGTGTACTTGCGCAATTTGCTTCAGGATCGATGATGGATCCGCCAAGGGATGTCAGCGGCGGAACTTCAGCGAGTTGCGGCCCCTGGCCGTTCCACCACTGCCGCTTCACTGATGCAGGCCGTACTCCGTCTGGTCAGAGTGAATCAGCACGGCGTTTGCCGGATTTGCAATCCAGTTATAAAGCAGGCCCAGGAAGAGCAGCGCGGCAAACGCGGTCGCCAAAACGAATCCTGCTTGCAGGCCTCCAAAGTTGTCGCTGACAACGCCCATCGCCAGCGGACCGAGCGCCGCTCCAAGGCAGGTAAAAAAGAGCAGAACGCCGGAGATGGCGCCATGTTCGGCCTTGGGAAAGCAGCTAATTCCCTTCGAGTTGAGAGTGGGATAGATGACCGACATGAACACGCCGGAAAGTGCCAGCAGATAAACCGCCGCGTTAGCTCCGCCGAAGATGGCGCCGATAAAGCAAATGAGGATCGCGCCGCTGAAGAGAGCGAGAATGGCCGTCCAGTTCCATCGCGCTATGACCCAGGCGCCAACGAAACGCCCTGCGGCCCGCAGGATGAAGAAGATGGAGACTACATAGGCCCCCATAAATGCCGACGAAGGCCTGTGCTCTTTGAGATACGAGGGCAGCCAGACGTAAACGGCGCACTCAACGGCGACGTAGAGGAAACAGCCCATGGAAAAAGCCAGCGCGTAGGGGTTTCCCAGCAATCGCAGAGTGCGAGACAGATTAATGGGTTCCTCGGAACGCCGGGCTGTTTGCGGATAGCGCACCAGAGACGCAGTAATAATCAGCAGGACACAAAGAGAGCCGGCAATCACATAGAGCCATTTCCAGGAAACGCCTTGCAGCAGCAGGCGAGCGACAATGAGCGGACCAACGATGGAACCGACGCCGAAGAAACCCTCGACAGTGTTCATGGTTGAGGTGTGTTGCTGTGTCGAATCGGAGATATCGCCGATCAGTGCCAGTGCCCCGGTCTTGAAAATGCCAATTGCGGCTCCGGAGATTGTAATAAGTGTGACGAAAACGGCGAAGGAATTGGCAACCGCGAAGAGATACGAGTTAAGAGCAAAGAGCACAAGGCCAAGGATGATCGTCCACTTTCTGCCGAAGAGATCAGCCAGAAATCCGAGAAAGATGGCAACCACGGCGATGCCCGACATGCTCGCATAGTGAAATGCGCCGGCGGCGGTGTCGCTCAGATGGAAGGTCCGGATCACCTCGGGAATAATGACACCGACCGAGTCGGTGGTCATGGCGAACATCATGAACATCAGATAAGTCAGAGCGCGGATGACAAAGTGATTTACGCTGGGCGCGTGAACGGTCACCGAGGCAATCCTCCTTCGTCGAAATTCATGCCGGAATCGCCATGGTGTCGGTGGCATTGGGGCCATTGGAGTATTCGATCGTCGCGCACGGATTAACGAGGTCGACTGCCAGCGAAATCCAAAGCTCTTTTTGGCGCCAGCAAATCTTGAGGCGATCTGGTGACGGTGATTCCACGGTGCAGTCGCCATTGAACGCAGGGTGGCTGTTACGGAGGCGAATGAGCGCGATGAGTCGCCTAACGAACGCTGTGTTAAGCGACAAGCCGATTTCTCCTGTCGAGAAGTAATGGCGGTTGATGTCGCGACCCACGCTGGTCCTGGCTAGAAGCTCCATATCGTTATGCGCGCCGAACAGGCCGACGTAATAGACCTGGGGAATGCCGGGCACAAAGAACTGGATGGCACGCGCGATGAGATAGAGGTTCTCGTCGTCGCCGAGCGCGTCAAGGTAGGTGCAGTTGACCTGGTAGAGGTCGAGGTTGTTGGCCGCGGCGCCAGTGGCCTGTTTGCTCTGGAACTTGCTGCGGCGATGGATCTCTTCGACAAGGTTATGGATGGCCTCGGGCGCAAGCAGGCCGGGATTGCCTTGCTGGTCGGCGGCGACATCGATGACGCCAATACCGTCATGCGTATCCAGCACGGTGATGGCGTTGTGCGGCCGGACTTTCATCCATTCGCAGAGTGGTTGGACATCGGCCGCATAAAGGGCATGCAGAATCAGCGGCGGCAGAGCGAAATCGTAGACCCAATCGACCTGGCGGGCGATCTCGACCTGTTGCTTGTAATAGCTATGCACCTCGACGAGAACTTCCATGCCGAGAGAACGGGCTTGCCTTGTGAGCTCATCGATGAAGGCGAAGGTTTCAGGGATCATGAAGCAGCTGGTGCCGGCTTTCTTGACGGCGTAACCGACAGCGTCAAGTCGGATGGCGTGGATGCCGGCTGCGTGGAACCGTTCGAGAATGGCGCCGAGATAGGCCCGACCCTGCGGATGCGCCACGTTGATGTCAATCTGCTGCGACGTGAATGTGGTCCAGAGCAGCTTCTTTTCGCCATTGCGCAGAGTTGCGTAGGTAAATGGAAGTCCGGGCCGCGGCCGATAAATGCGGAGCAGGTCGGCTTCAGTGGCTCCCTGCGGGAAGACGCGATCATACGTGAGGAACATCGCGGCGTATGGCGAATTGTCGCCGTTCTCGGAGAAGTCCTGAAACTGCGGCGACTGGCTGGAAACATGGTTTACGATCAGGTCGGCCATCAGCTCCAGACGTAAGCTCAGCGCGCGAAGGTCGTCCCACGTGCCCAGCCGGGGATCGACCCGTGCGTGGTCGCTTGGATCAAAGCCGGCATCAGAGCCGTCGATCGGATCGAAGAAGGGAAGTAGGTGAATCCCTCCGAACACTTCTGCCAGCGGCCCGTTGAGCAGTGAGGCAAGGTCCTGAATTCCGCCAGCGGCGAGGCGATCGGCGTAGGCAATCAATTGAACCTGGTTTTTCAAAAAATCGCCTCGTGCGGGGTCACCGCGGTGCGGCTGAGTTGGATTTATCGCCCGGAGCAGTGCGGGAGCGGATCAGCGCAGAGTGCTCTTCGAGGCTCCAATCGGGAGTTCCTCCGAGGCGGCATGCGACGAGCGCGCCGAGGGCGTTGGCGAAGATGGCGTTCTCTTCGATCGGCCAACCGGCATTTAGTCCGTGCAAAAATGCGGCTGCAAAGGCATCGCCGGAGCCGACTGTGTCGATTACCTCGACCGTGAATCCCTCAAAGAAATGCAGGGCGCCGTGCTCGAAGATAGCGCATCCACGGCTGCCGAGAGTCACGCAGATGGTGGAGATGTTGTAAGTCGCAGACCAACGGCGGCAAAACTCTTCAAGGTTGAAATCGTTCTTTCCATTCGTCAGTTCATTGAGAATTTCGGCTTCGTGACGGTTGAGCTTCAGAACATGGGCGGCACTGGAAAGCCTCTCGACAAGCGCTGGATTCCAATGCCCGCTGCGAAGGTTCACATCGTAGAAACGCCGTGTTTCGGGGAGATTCTCGATCAGACGCTGGAGCGCCGACTCCATGCGCGGATTGGCTTGTGCGAGAGTTCCGAAATATAGCCAGTCGGGGGCGAAGCGAACAGCGCGCTCAAGCAGCGGGGCATCGACCTCGACACAATCGAACGCCACCGGTCGATCAATGGTGAAGATGACGTTTCTTTCTTTATCCGTCGAAACGAATGCGGTGCCTGTGGCGCGTTCGGTCACCTGCTGCACAAATTCGGCGGTCAGACCAAGATCCTGCATGGTCTTGAGCGTGCGGATTCCACGCTCATCTCTGCCAACGGCCGTTAATACCGCGGCCGTGTCTCCGAGCCTTTGCAATACGGCCGAAAAATTGAGGGGGGCGCCTCCGAGATATTCCTTCTCGCCAAAAACGTCCCAGAGGACTTCGCCCATGCTGAGAATCTTCAATGTCAACTCCCCTATAAACTCTGCGTCCACCATGGTCCGCAACCAGGTCAGTCATCTGGTTGCGGATTATTCTCGATTGGCGCTGTTCTCCGGCGAAGGAATTGACGCGTTGCCGGGCTCTGACAAAGCCGTCGATTGGCGGACAACGAGTTTGAAATCGAGGAGATATTCACGCGCCGGCATGGCCGGATTCTTAATGCGCGCAAACATGGCGGCCAGGGCAGTAGCACCCAGTTCAAGGCAGGGCTGGTGAATGGTTGTCAGCGGCGTTTGCAGCAGGCTGGCATAACGTACGTCGTCAAAGCCGGTTACTTTCACCTCAGTAGGAACGTCGGCGCCGAGACTGTAAAGCGAAGTCATCAGGCGTGCCGCGGTGAAATCGTTGGCGCAGACAAAGCCATCCGGGCGATGCCGGGCCAGGATAGAGCGGATCAGAGCAACATCGTTTGGATCTCCGCTTTCGGTCCACCCGCAGACTTGACGATCCGCTGATGCGTTGATGGCTTCGAAAACGCCTGCATTGCGCATGGCGACGGTGGGCGCCGAATGCGGGCGGCTGAAGAAGACAATGCGCTTCGCGCCGCGTTCGATCAGGTGGCTGGCAATCACAAATCCAGCTCGGCGATGATCGATTGTCACCAGGTCGTATTTGCTTCGCTTCGGATATGCATAAAGATCGCGGTCCAAAAGAATAATCGGAATTTGAGCTTGATCAATCGCGCCCGTGATGCGTCGGTTGATCTCTTCGTTGCGCGACGCCAGTTCCAAAGGCGCAAAGAAGATGCCCGACACCTTCCGCTGCAGATAGTACTCACAAAGTTGCTGGGCCTGGTCTTCCACGGGCGCCCCAGGAGAGAGGGTGGCGCCCCAAAGCAGATCGTGAGAGGGACCAGTGCGCTCAATAGAGATGCCTCGGCAGATGGGCTCGAAGATCTCGGTCACTCCAAGGTCCGGGATCAAGAGGCCGAGGACGAAATTCTCTGTGCTCTTCTCCTCCAGAACGAAGGTTCCCGATCCTGCCCGGCGCTCGACCAAGCCCTCGTTCTCCAATTGGGCCAGCGCACGACCGACGGTGGGACGGCTAGCGCTGAACTGCTCGACGAGCTCGTTTTCGCTTGGCAGCTTGTCGCCTGGGGCGAACTCGCGGTTCGCCAGTGCGCTGCGCAGCCGGGTGTAAATCTGCTTGTACTTGGGGGTTGCGCCAAGCGAATCAACTTCGAGATTGACTGCCATCATTACTCACTCCCTAATAGCGTGACCAGTATGATCGTTTTCCGCCAAGTATGTCTATCAGCTCGCCTTTCCCTCGATTCGCAAGTCAGTCAAACCTTTTTGTTCTTATGATTTCTCTCTCACTTTGCTTTTGAGGTTGTAACTCTTTTCTTATCTATGGCTGTAAAAATGTATTTACAAGTTAGCAGAAACAGCAAATACATGTCAATTATTTTTTTATTGACAAGTCCTTATGAACTATCTAGCATTTCGTTCGAACTTGGTAAGCAGCAAGATCCAGATCTAATCTTGCCAGATTCCGAATCGCAGAGGGTGCTGGCTCGGCAGATAGTCGAGTCTGCCGTTGGCCGGGGGGATTGTCAGTTGATGAGTCGTAGCCGGCCAATAGACCGCGTCAAGCTCACACGGAAGCGACGCTTCTTTGCCCGGGTCAGAGGGTGAGTTTGGCAAGGGAATTTGGGAACAGAAACTGCAAGCAGGAGGCTTTTATGAGCATGAAGCACAGAAACCTGGGGATGAAATCCAGGGCTAACGGTTCCGTTCATATGCGGATGACGCACGCAGCAGCGCTCCTGCTGACGATGCTCTTCAGTTGCATTGCCATCATTGGGAACGCCCACGCGCAAACCAGCTCCGCGTCTGTCGTCGGTCTGGTGACCGATCCCTCGGGCGCCATCGTTCCTGATGCCAAGGTTGTTTTGAAAAACACGGCGACCAATGCGAGCCAGACCGCGGTAACGGGCGCGGCAGGCAACTACAGCTTCGTAGACCTCAATCCGAGCGTGTATGACATCACGGTGACAAAGAAGGACTTTGAGTCGCTCACGCAAAGCGGAATCAACGTGCAGGTCGGCGCCGTAGTTCGATTGGATGTGACCCTGAAAGTGGGCACAGCAAGTCAGACGGTGGTGGTCTCTGCTTCACAGTCCGAAATGCAAACGGAGAGCGCGTCACTCGGCGGCGTCGTGCAAGGCCAACAGGTTGAGGAAGCTCCGCTGAATGGACGCAATGTGAACAATCTGCTGGATTTTATTCCCGGTGTGGTGCCGGGAGGAGGAACTCAGGGCAGCACCATGTCCAATCAGGGCGACGGACAGACGCAGGCGATTGCCTACAACAATTACCAGATTGGCGGTGGTTTTAGTGGAGAGAGCATCTTCTTTATCGACGGCCAGGAACAGAATATTGCCGAGAATAATGTGGATCCGCTCGTTCCCACCCAGGATGCCGTTCAAGAGTTTCGCGTTTCTACCAGCAACGTAAGCCCGGAATTCGGCGGATACGGCGGCGGCGTTGTTGAGATCGTCACCAAGAGCGGCACAAATGCATTTCACGGGAACGCATATGAGTACCTGCGCAACACGGATCTGGATGCGAACAATTGGTTCAGCAACCACGACAATCTCGGAAAGACGCCGCTGCACCAGAATCAATATGGGGCCAACCTCGGCGGCCCCATTGTCAGGAACAAGGCCTTCCTCTTCTTTTCCTGGGAACATGAGTCGTTGCTTTTGTCTTCGCCCGAGAGCGAAACCATGCCAACCACAAAGGAATTGCAGGGCGATTTCTCCGCCGATCCGCAGGTCATTTACTGTCCCGCGGTCGGGTCGTATGGCTGCACGCCCGGTCAGCCGCTGCCCGGGAATAAGTTGACTCACATTGATACTACAGCCCAGAATATCGCGGAACTGGAAACTCCCAATGAATCGCGGATCACGCAGACCCCCTTCACGACAAACTTTTCGGCGTCAGCGCCCTCGGAGGGCTACCAGACGCAATTCAATGTTCGGGGAGACATCACTCCCGACGAAAAGGACTCGCTGTTTGCGCGCTACACTTACTGGAATCCTCACAATGGGCCCAGCGATCCAACGGGGACGCACACTGGCCTGGGTCCGACCGGAAACAATACGCAGGAAGGTGAACTCGGTGACAGCCACACCTTCAATGCGACTACGTTTGCCGATATTCACCTTTCATACCTTGAGAACTACAACTTCCAACAAATCCTGAGCAATGGGTTCAATATGTCAACGCTTGGGACTGCCTATGGCACGATTCAGGGTGAAAGCGAAAATAATGAAGGCATTTTGCCGGCCCTCGGCATACAGGGTTACTCCATCGGCGCTGCTCAGAGCACACTTTACTGGAATAACAACGTGTGGGGTATCAACGGAGGATTGACTAAGATCCACGGGCACCACACTATCAAGGCGGGCGCGGAACGGCGCCAGATGCTGTGGGAGGCTTACGGATACTGGACCTACGGCATAAATGCGACGCCGTTCTATACCGCCTCGTCCGCCACCGATTCGACGACTGGTAACGCCCTGGCATCCTTCCTGATGGGCATTCCATCCGGCACAACTGCATCATACGGCGGCACAGAGCATGCTTATCTGCATAACTATGCGCTGTATGTTTCCGACACCTACCAGGTAAACAAGAAACTTACCGTATCCGCGGGATTGCGCTGGAGCCAGCCCGGAGCATTTTCAGAAGAGCATGACCTTGATTCAGTGCTGCTGCCGAACACCGCGGTCACGATCGGCGCGATTTCCTCCTATACCAATCCAGCAACGAGTCAGACTGTCCCGCTTACCGGCTCGACGGCTCTGCTTGGCAGTTCGGGGTATTCAGGCACCAGAGATGAAATGCTGCATTGGCATTTGTTTGCTCCTCGACTTGGGTTGGATTATCAAATCACACCGAAAACTGTGTTTCGTCTCGGATATGGAATCTCTTACCTGCCGCCTGATTTGGCGCAGGAAGGACCTCAGTTGAACCCAATCAATCGCGCCAATACAAACTACACCAACACCGTCGGGCAACCTCTGATCGCCACAGTTGATAATCCCTTGCCGAACGGCTTTGTATTGCCCGGCGGCCACACCCAGGCGGCGCTGAACGCGCTGTTGGGCGGGGGCGTCTGGGCAGGCCTTCCTAACGTTCCCTATGGTTACACGCAGCAGTGGAACGTTGCGGTGCAACAAGCTATCGGAGCAAAAAGCAGCCTGACAGTGGCTTATGCCGGCGCAAAAGGAACTCATCTCGTCATTGCGAGCGCCTATACCGGCCCCGGCTACAACCTGAATCAGATTCCGGATCAATACGATTCTCTGCAGACAGATCTGTTAAAGCAGGTCCCGAATCCGTTCTTCGGCGCACTGCCCGCAACCTCTGTCGTCGGCGGCCCAACTGTTGAGGAGGGCTACCTGCTCGAACCTCATCCGCAGTATCCCGATGGAATGCTGCAGTACAATCCGCGCTACGGCAATTCGACCTATGGTGCTTTGCAGATGCAATACGATATGCGCATGGCCCATGGCAATATCCTGCAGGTGGCCTATACCTTCGGCCAAATAATGAGCGATACCGACAACACCAGCTCATTCCTCGATGGCCAGGGAGCCGAAGGTATTCCGCAGGACAACTACAATCTGAAGGCTGAGAAATCGCTGAGCATGGAGGACATCAAGAGTAATCTTGTGATCGATTACGGATTTGACCTGCCCTTCGGCCACGGGCAACCCTATCTCCGCACAATGAGCGGTGCGGCGAATGCGGTGCTCGGTGGTTGGCGAGTGAACGGAATTACAATCTTCCGCAGTGGCCCACCCATTGCGCTAACGGCTCCGGCAAACATTTTGAGCCAGTTTGGCGCGGGCACAGCGCCTTTTGGTCCGGGACAGTCGGGAGTCATTCGGCCCGCATACACCTCCGGCTGCAACAAAGCAGGACCGGGCTCGGTGCATAGTGCCGCGAGAGCGGCAGAATGGTTCAACACTGCGTGCTTCGCGCAGCCGGGCTCGTTCAGCTTCGGTAACGAACCCCGTGTTGATTCAACCCTACGCGGAAACGCACTCGCTAACTTCGATACGGTGTTCAGCAAGAGTTTTGCTCTGCCGCGTGAAGCTACCTTCAAGTTTTCGGGAGAGATCTTTAACCTTTGTTCAACCACCCGCAGTTCGGATTGCCCAGCAGCCTGGTAGGTGTGCCGGGATTCGGACAGGTAACTACGCAGGCGAATATTCCACGTACAGCGCAGTTTGAGGGAAGGATTACGTTCTGAGGTTTCTCGGCGCGACTTCCTGAATCATCTGTAAAACCCAAACGCGAAGGAAGGTACGGGAATCGGATTTTCCTGAAAATAAAGCACGACGTTGAACCAGGGCTGGGGCTCTCCCAGATATACCTCAGCCCACTTTTTTTACTCTTCCGTCGCGATCGGTTTTCTCTTGATTGATGGGCTTCTGAAGCTCTTCGTCTATAAGGTGCAAAGGTGAAGGATCTCATTTTTTCGCTTCGAAACGACCGCGACTTGGAAACCCGTTTTTTGGCCGAGCGCCATCCCGATAGAAGCCGGCGCCGAAGCGTTTGTTTCACGCTACCGGTAGCATTACTCATTTTCTCGGGAGCTGTCGTTTCCGCCACGGAACCTGTCAAAACCAAACCTGTCAAAACTCAAGATGGAATGATTCAGGGCACGGTTGAGGACGGTCTTGCGGTTTACCGAGGCGTTCCTTACGCCGCTCCGCCGGTCGAAAATCTCCGCTGGCGTCGTCCCCAGCCCGTTGCGAAATGGAAGGGTGTGCGCCAGGCAGACAAGTTCGGGCCGGCGTGTGTCCAGGCAAACACGATTCCGGGCCTGGGGACGGTTAGCGAAGACTGCCTTTACCTCAATGTATGGACGCCGGCAATACAGGCGGGCAATCGGCTGGCAGTTCTAGTTTGGATACATGGGGGCGGGTTCTACGCAGGTGGGACGGCAGAGCCGCTTTACCACGGCGAAGGACTGGCTCAAAAGGGAGTAGTGCTGGTCTCGCTTGATTATCGCCTCGGAGTACTTGGCTTCCTCGCCGATCCTGACCTGAGCGCGGAGGACAAAGAGCATGTCTCCGGCAACTACGGCTTACTCGATATGATTGCGGCTTTGAACTGGGTTCAGAAGAACATTGCGGCATTTGGCGGCGATCCCAAGCGAGTGACCATATCCGGTGAGTCGGCTGGCGCAATAGCAGTCAGCATGCTTTGCGCATCGCCGCTTGCCGAAGGCCGATTTCAGGGCGCGATCTCTGAGAGTGGAGGATCATTCGGGCCAGTGCGCGGTGGTGGAGGACCTGGCGAGAATGTGCAGCCTCTCGCCGAGGCCGAGAAGGCTGGAGTAGCCTTCTCGTCGAAACTTGGTGTAACTGGCATTAAGGATCTCCGTAGCCTTTCGGTGGACAAATTGCTTGATGGGAGCCGCGGGAATCGCGGGTTGAGCTGGCCAGTGATGGACGGATGGGTGATCCCGGACGACCAATACAAGCTCTATAAAGCGGGGAGATTTAACGATACCCCGATTCTGGTTGGCTATAACTCGGATGAGGGCGCTCTTTTTAGCCCGCCCCGCACCATCGATGCCTACGTCCAGAATGTTCGGGAGCGCTACGGGCCGTTCGCGGATAAGCTTCTTGCACTATATCCAGCGGCTGGCGACGGGGTTGTGGGTAAACCGCCGCGCGATCTCACGCGAGATACTGCGTTCGGATGGAGCACCTGGACATGGGCCCGCCTGCAATCCGAGACCGGCAAATCCAAAGCCTTCCTCTACTACTTCGATCAGGAGCCGAACTTTCCGCCGGATTCCCCCATGGCCGGCAACGGGTATGCCGCTGTTCACGGCTCGGAGATTCCCTTTGTCTTCGGGCATTTCGGCTTGCCTCATCGCGAGCAGGCGACACCCTCGGATCTAATACTCTCAAGGACGATGATGACCTACTGGACAAATTTCGCGAAGACCGGCAACCCTAATAGCCCCGGACTACCCAATTGGCCCGCCTATAACGACGGAAATCCTAAAGTAATGCACTTCAGGTCAGGTGCCGCAACGGCAGGTCCCGTGGTCAGCGAAGACGGGCTGAAGGAACTTGACAGCTATTTCGAATGGCGGCGAACGACAGCCGCAATGACGCAATCTAACGGTGCAAAGTGATTTGAGCCTTTGGCAACGCCGAGACGGAGTTTTCTATGATGCGGCGCATTGCGATCTTTGCCGGGATGGCCGCCGGCGCAATCTGCCTAACCAGCGCCTGCGGGTGGATGTGGGCCCAAGTGCCGGGCAATATCCAATCCGACGGCACGGTCGTCGTCGACAATCTTGCTGTCCCCTTGTCCAACCTGCTGAGCCCAGAAGCCCGGGCTTACATGATTCATCTTCTTGTCGACAAACCTTTCAGAGGTGGCCCAAGCGCCGAGCAGAACATTCAAGGCTATCGCGCCCGGCAGGACGAGATCATGCAAGGGTTTCTGGGCCCGATCGAAAAGCGCTATCCAGTGAAGATCGAGGAAAGAACGATAGGCGGAGTCTTCACGCAGATCGTAGCGCCCAAGGACGGAATTGCGGAAAAGAATCGCGATCGAGTGCTGCTGAATGTTCACGGCGGTGGATTTGTCTCAGGCGCCAGAACCGCGTCACTGATTGAATCGATTCCGATTGCATCGATTGAGAAAATCAAGGTCATCAGCATCGATTACCGGATGGGGCCTGAGTCGAAGTTTCCAGCTGCCAGCGAAGACGTTGCGGCAGTCTACCGAGAGGTGCTCAAAGACTACCGCCCGCGGAATATCGGCTTGTATGGGTGCTCGGCCGGAGGCATGCTTACAGGAATGTCCATTGCGTGGCTCGAAAAGCACAATCTCCCCAACCCTGCTGCGATCGGGATTCTATGTGCGTCGATCGGCCGCATGTTTGCCGGCGACGCAGCGCATCTGGCGGGACCGCTTATGGGGATGCAGGCGCCAAAAACTCCTCACCCGGGCCTCGCGGCGCCGCCGATCGAATTCCCCGCATACCTGGGCGAAGCTGATCCCAATGACCCGCTTGTTTATCCGGTCAATTCACCGGAACTGCTGGCAAAGTTTCCGCCCACATTGTTCATCACCAGCACGCGCGGCTTCGAGTTCTCTTCGGCAGTCGATTCTTGCAACAAGCTCAACAACGCCGGTGTGGTGGCCGAGCTGCACGTCTGGGACGGATTGCCGCATGCATTTTGGTATAACTCCGATCTGCCAGAGTCTCGAGAGGCCTACGAAGTGATTGCCAAGTTCTTTGACCGGCACCTTCATCCGTAAATGCAGTCCGATTCTGCCGCATGTCTAAAACTCAACCCGCCGGCGCCGCGTTGCCGCAAGAGTAGAAGCCCGGCTGTTTCTTCTGCTATTAAAAGACTCACGAATGAGGCATACACAATGATGACCGCTTTACTTCGCTCCAACCTCAAGAATGTCTTCGCACTTGTTTTTGTGCTAGCCGCGTTATCCTCCGGGGCAACAGCTCAGGATGCTCCTGCCCCCGCAAAGGTCACTGTAGACGCCGATGGCACGGTGCATGTTCCACCGCTGACGGTTCCCGTCTCCAGCTTTCTGAGCCCGGAAGCCAAGGCATACATGGCTCAGCACCTGATTCAGATGCAGGATCCGGAACTGGTCAAACAGGACCACGGTGTTCCGGTCTTTATGAAGCCATTCATTGAGCGCGACCACACTCTGTTCGCCGTTGAGAAAACAGATCGCCAAATCGCCGGTGTGCACGTGTTGGAGTACACGCCGAAAGATGGAATCTCATCCCGCAACGAACACAGGGTTCTCGTGAATCTTCATGGTGGAGGCTTTTCAGGGTGCTGGCCGGGTTGCGCCGAGCTCGAATCGATCCCAATTGCAGCGCTCATGCGCATTAAAGTGATCACAATTGACTACCGCGAGGGGCCAGATAATAAATTCCCGACGGCGAGCGAAGATGTCGCCAGCGTCTACTCTGACTTGCTGAAGAGATACAAGGCGCGCAGCATCGGAATCTATGGCTGCTCGGCGGGCGGCATGCTCACCGCGATGTCGATGGCCTGGTTCCAGACGCACGGTCTTCCCGCTCCTGGCGCAATCGGCATCTATTGCGCGTCGGCTGGCGGTTTCGGGGGGGACGCAACATATACGGCATTTCCGCTCGGCGAAGCGAGCATGCCACCGGCCGGTCCTCCTGGCGCTATGGCGCTGGGTTATTTCAGTACCGCCAAAATGCATGACCCGCTTGTGTCACCGCTTGATTCGCCTGCTGTTCTGGCAAAATTCCCCCCCACTTTGTTGATAACGGGAACACGCGATTTTGCTTATAGCGGAGCCATTTATACGCACGAGCAGTTGGTTAAGCTGGGCGTTGACGCGGAGTTACATGTGTGGGAGGGACTCTTCCATGGCTTTTTCTACAACGCCGTCGTGCCGGAGTCGCGCGATGCATTCAATGTCATGATCAAGTTCTTCGATCGCCACCTGGCGAGCGATTGAGACCATGCAAGCGTGAACATCGACTTGCGGGTACAGTCAGGCTGAAGCCGCAAACAAAAGATTCCCGCGGGCCGCATTGAGCGAGAGCGAAATGAGCCCCACTAAAGCCGGCCTGTAGCATGGGCCCGAAGTTTGCAATCAACGGGTCGTACGAGGTGATGAATGTCGAGTTGGGTTCGGTGTATCGGGATGGTAATGGTCTGCTTTCTCGGTGGAACTTTCGTGGCTGCGCAATCCGGCGAGACGGTCGCCGATCACTGGGTTGCCACCTGGGCTACGGCGCAGGAGTTAAGCCGGACGGTTCAGGAGATCCCTGAGTTGCCCCCGGGCGTTACCATGCCCGATTTCTCCAAGCTCAAAGGACCAGCGATGCCGCTGCGCATCCCCAAGACTGTCCAGGATGAGACGGTGCGCATGATTGTGCATACGAGCATCGGCGGCAAGAGGTTGAGGATCGAGCTCTCGAATGCGTTCGGGCTGGGAATCGTCTCCATCGCAGATGCCCATATTGCAATACGAACATCGGAATCTTCCGTCGATGCCGCGAGCGATCGCAAGATTACATTCAGCGGGAACCCGGGTGCCGAGATCCGGCCGGGCGCCGTTATTGTGAGCGACGAGATCGATATGGACGTGAAGCCGTTGTCGGACCTTGCCGTCTCGCTGTATGTGGCAAAGAGCGATGGAGAGCCGGCCAATCACATGGTTGGTTTGCACACTTCGTATATTGCCAGCGGAGATACGACGGCTTCGGTGACTATGCCTAAAGGAGACACGACCTCCGGCTACCTTTGGCTGCGCAGCATTGATGCGGTGGCGTCGCCTTCAAATTTTGCCATCGCGTGCCTGGGAGATTCGATTACCGACGGCTTCGGCACCACCGGCGATACTGATCGCGCGTGGCCCACGTTGCTTGCCGCAAGGCTGAATCGGCTGCGGAAGGGGGCCCGCATATCAGTTCTCAATGAAGGAATTTCAGGCAATGAAGTGCTCCGCGACGGAGCCGGAGTGAGCGCGCTGGCGCGATTCGATCGCGATATTCTTGGAGAACCCGGGGTGCGTTGGATTGTGTTGCTTGAGGGAATCAACGATATCAATATTCATGGCCAGATCACCGGTCCGAGTGCATTGACGGCGGAGAATCTTATCGCGGGCTACAGGCAGTTGATCGCCCGCGCACATCTCCACGGAATTAAAGTCATCGGCGCGACACTCACGCCCGAAGAGGGAGTGTGGCTCGCCGGCCCGGTGGGCGAATCTACGCGCCAGAAAGTGAATGCCTGGATTAGAGATAGCGGCGAATTCGATGCAGTCGTTGATTTCGATGCCGTGGTGCGTGATCCGAACCATCCCGCGCGATTGCGCAAGGATTTCGATCCAGGCGATCACATCCACCCCAACGACATCGGCAATCAGTCTATGGCGGACGCATTCGTGTTGAGCGAATTCGAACGATAAGGCGTCTCTGCGAGGCGCTTTCATCAGTTCGTCCCTAATAGAAAATGTCCTTTGTGCAGCGTGCTGGGAGTGTGTCTGATGATCCGGAACCTCAATTCGGCTAGGGTTCCGATTCCAAGTTGTGTCGCTGGATTGGTCCAAGCTCTACAAAGGACGGGGAGGTCCGCACCCAAGGCAAAATTCCCGGAGGTCAAAGTCGCAGCAGAAGCCGGGATTTATGCCACGATGCCTCAGAGGCAACGTGTGCCGCGTTCCTCCTCCGGTGGCTGAGATCCCAGTTCGAAGTTCATGTAGTACAGCAACATTGCGGCGGCAAAATGCGACAGCCCCAAAAAATATTGTCGCGCTTTGAAACCAGCCAGGACTATCGATGCCTCGTGAGCTCTTGCCAACTAAAGCGCCGTGGCTGGCACCAGCCCAGTTTGATGAGATCCAGGACGTTCCACCCGAAGCGCGGTTGCCTTCCAGAAGGACGTAGGGGGATTTTTCCGTTTTGCAGGTTCAACCGTGTCAGGAGTAGGCCGAGTTTACCAAGTTCACCCACTAGACTGTGGCCATCGGGTGGCGCTTCAAAAACTGTTGACACTGCGTTGACACAGAAGAGCTAGCGGGATGTCCGGCTCTCGGCCGTTCGCATAGTCTTATGATTATATTCGACTTAGTGGTGCGCCCGGAGAGATTCGAACTCCCGACCTACTGATTCGTAGTCAGTCGCTCTATCCAGCTGAGCTACGGGCGCACATGCTCGGGCTTCAGGGCGAAGCCGACCAACCTTTGTCAGAGTATCAAGGCCCGACCGGCGACGCAAGGTTTAGGCCGGCGGCGCCAAGCCAAGGCGGGGGTGCAAAGCTTGAGCTGCCCTGCAAAATTGGACCGGCGACGCAAGGGTAATGGGGCAGCGCAAAGTTGGACTAGCAGCGCAAAGTTACGCCGGCAGCGCAACCGGCCTACGCCGTCGGCGGAAGTGCCGCGGCCGGCGCGGGCGCGGGGAGAAGCGGCTCGCTCTCAGTGACGTCCAGGATAATGTCGAGGCCCGCTTCGCGAACGAGCTTGGTAACCGCTGCGGCGTTGAGGCGCGTGGCGTCGTATTCAATCCGCAGTGTGCGGGCGGCGCGATCAAACTTCAGTTGTCGAATGCCGTAGACGTCTCGCGCGTGGGCCAGCGCTACAGCCAACTGCTCCGTGGGCGGCGTCGCGTAGTGGTAAAGAATCTCCACCGTGGTCATAAGAACAGGATAGCAAGAAGCCGGTGCTCGGAATCCCGACGCTTAGAGGCTTGCGCGGCCGGCGTTCAAAGGCTGTTGAGATAAGTAACAATCTCGGGGCTGGTCCAATCCTGAGGGCCGACGAATTTGCGGCGGATGATTCCCTGGCGGTCGATGACGTAGGTTTCCGGCCACATATCCGTGTGATAGAGCTTGGCGGCTGACTGCGTGGGATCGATGACGGTGATCAGGTCGACATGATATTCAGCGATGAAGCTGGAGTAGGCGGCGCGATCGTCGTCGATGCTGACGGCGAGAATGGCGAGACTGGGCTGCTCGCGGTGGAGCGCGAGGAGCGAGGGCATCTCCTCTACGCAGGGCGCGCACCAGGAAGCCCAGAAATTAAGCAGGACCACCTGGCCGCGGTAGCTCGCCAGATGAACCGTGGATGTGCCGTCGGAGACGGTGAAGTCCGGGGCAGGTTTGCCGGTTTGCCCAGGATGCGAACCGCGATTGCACGCGGACAGAACGGCTAACGGAAACAACAGCGCCAGCCGGAGGCAACGAGGAAACCGCACATCCTTATAATACTGAGCGGAAGGTGGGAAGAAAACGGTGGGTCGCGATGCGCAAGGGTGAGCCGAAGCGGGGTGGGAGCGGCGGTTGGAGGCCGGTTCTGGGCCTGGCCGATCCTGTGGACTCGCCCACCGCGACAGACTGGCGCGAGTGGGCCGGAAAACCCGGTCAGGGAACCGTCGCTGCGGGAACGGTTTTCGACCAGCCGGAACCAGAGGAACTGATTGAGCTCACAGTCATTGTTCCGGCGCGGAACGAAGAAGATTGCCTGGGCGAATGCCTGCAATCGCTCGTGAGTCAATCGGAAGAGATTTTTGAGTTGGGCCGCGACTGGGAGCTGATCGTTGTGGACGATCAGTCGACCGACCAGACGGCCGAAATAGCGCGTAGCTTTATCGGCGTCACTCTGATGCAGGCAGACAAATTGGAGCCGGAATGGACGGGGAAGGCCAACGCCGTGTGGACAGCGGCGCGGCGCGCCCGGGGCCGCTGGCTGCTGTTCACCGATGCCGATACGATTCACGAGCCGGACGATCTGCGTAGGGCAATTCACGAGGCGGAACGATACAAGGTGGGTATGCTGAGTTACTCGCCAAGGCAAATTGTGCGCGGGCTGGCGCAACGGTCGCTCATGCCGCTGATTTTCTGCGAGCTGGCGCTGGCGTATCCTCCGGCCAAAGTTTCTGACCCCGCGCAGCGCATCGCCGCGGCCAACGGCCAGTTCCTGCTTGTGGAGCGTGAGGCTTACCGCAAGCTCGGCGGACACGCCAGTGTGGCCGGCAAGGTCCTCGAAGATGTGGAGCTGGCGTTCCTGGCCAAGCGGCGCAAAATTGGCCTGCGATTCCGCTACGCCGACGACGCGGTCTCTGCGCGCATGTACCGCAGCACGGCCGCAATGATCGAGGGCTGGACCAAGAATCTGAAGCTGCTGTTTGACAATGCACTGATGCTGGCGGTTTGGCGGGCCCTCGATTTTGCACTGCTCTTCGGGCTGCCTGTGCTGGCCTACGAGCTTTGGAACGCGCGGCTCGGTGCGCACGGCCTGGAGTGGCTGGGCGCTGGATGGGTTCTGGCGCTGCTCTGGCTGCGCACGCTTTTCCGGTTCTATTCTAGGGTGGCAAAGTCGAACTTTCCGTTCCTGGATTGCGCGCTGGCGCCCCTGGGTCTGCCGCTGTTTGTGGTGCTGCTTTGCCGGAGCTGGTTTCAGCACCGCATCCTGAAGCGCGTAAGCTGGAAGGGGCGGAGTTACGCGTCGTAGGAAGGTGCTGTTGACGGGTTTTTGACCGGCGATGAATCCCTTGCCGTCTTTTCGATCCAGCGAAAATTCAGCTCGGCACAGTGAAACCTTTGACGTGCTCTGGAATCTCTTAGATGAGGGCAGGAATGATCTTTTTGACGCGGCGGGCGACGTTTTCCGCATCGCACTACTACTGGAACGATTCCTGGTCCGCGGAGAAGAATGAGCGTGTCTTTGGGCACTGCGCGAATCGGAATGGGCACGGGCACAATTACACCTTGGAAGTGACTGTAGCGGGCGAGCCAGATCCCGTAACGGGCTTTGTCGTCGATCTCAAGTGGCTTAAGGACATGATGGAGCGGGAGGTTCTGGCTGCGTACGACCACAAGCACCTGAATCTGGATGTGCCGGAATTCAAGAACGCTATTCCGACCACGGAAAATATCGCCATCGCGATTTGGAAGCGGCTGGAACCAGTTTTGACCGAAGCTGGGGGCGCGCGCTTGAGCCGCATTCGCATCTATGAGACGCCGGAGATTTTTGCCGAGTATAGAGGTGAGGCGTGAAAGCGTACTTTGGCCGACGTTACATGCTCAGCGCCAGCCATCGGCTGAATACGCCGGCACTTACCGCGGAAGAAAACCGCGCAGCGTACGGAAAGTGCAACAACGAGCATGGCCATGGGCACAATTATTTTGTCGAGGTTCTGGTGGGCGGCGTGGTCGACGCTGAAACGGGAATGGTGGTGGATCTGGTGGCGCTCGATGACACGGTGCGAACGCGAGTGCTGGACCGGTTTGACCATGCCAACCTTAACCTCGATCTGCTTTTTGCCGATTATGTTCCCACGACGGAGAATTTTTGCAGGACGATTTTTGCATTGTTGCAGGATGGATTGCCGGCGGGCGAATTGGAGCATGTCCGCGTGGAAGAGACGGAAAACAATTTCTTTGAGTGTTCAGCGAGAGGATAAAAGAAGATGGCGCATCCAATTGCGGTGAGTAAACCTGTTCGCGGGGCAATGGCGGCGGACGAAGGGCTGAGCGGCGTCAGCACACAGGAGATGTATCGCGAGATTTTAAGCCGTGTGGGCGAAGATCCGGACCGCGACGGCCTGCGCGCGACGCCGGAGCGGGTGGAGAAGGCGATGGCCTTCCTTACCAAAGGCTACGACCAGGATCCCGCGAAGATTCTGCACGGGGCACTCTTCGACGTTGAATACGACGAGATGGTCATCGTCAAGGACATCGAGATGTTCTCGCTTTGCGAGCACCACATGCTGCCTTTCCTCGGCAAGGTTCACGTGGCCTATATTCCCAAAGGCAAGGTCATCGGACTCAGCAAGATTCCCCGGCTGGTTGACGTCTTTGCTCGCCGCCTGCAGGTGCAGGAGCGGCTGACGCAGCAAATAGCCGACTGCATTCAGGAAGCTATTGCCCCGCAAGGCGTTGGCGTGGTGATCGAGGCGCGGCACCTGTGCATGATGATGCGTGGCGTCGAGAAGCAGCTCTCGTCTACGGTGACGAGCGCGATGGTGGGCTGTTTCCGGCAGAAAGAGACGCGCGCGGAGTTCCTCTCGCTGCTGCGGCAACCAGGCATGGGGATCGTCTGACGCGGGCGTCGTGACGCCAATACTTCTGACCGGCGGTCTCCCGTTTGCTTCGCGCTTCAGGCTCCCTGCGCGAACGGCATATTTAGGTACTTTCCGCGAAGCGCATTCGCTGCCTTTAGCGCCTGGTGAAACTTGCGGCTGCTTGTGGTGCCAATGCGCGTCAATAGCGGGCTGTCACGTTCCGTACTCAGCAGTTGCCCCGCAATCTCTTCCAATTGATGCCAATCGTGCCAATAGCCAATGCGGCGCTGCACGTTTCCCAGCGTCTCTTCCAGATCGGAAAGGGCATCGCCTGAAAGCTGCAGGATATAACGCAATTCCTTGACCTTGAGCCGGAAGGCGTGGATATTTTCCGCACTGAGCAGCGGCCATTCGCCAAGCTCGCGGACCACGTTCATCGTCGCGGTGTGAATCCCGTCGTGCCAATGGTCAGGCAATCCGTTGGTGGGTACGGCACTTTTTCTGGGGTCCAATGCGGCTCGAATAAACCGGGAATACTGTTTCAGGTTTTCCCGCGCCGCATCGCGCCGGCGACCGAGCGCGCGTCTCAGTACATCAGCGTTCTGCTGCCGCGCGATTTGCAGGTGCTCAACGAGGCGGGTGAGGGAATCGCCCGCCGAGGTTCGCGCCAGCCTGCGCGCATTGGCCAGGAGCACGTCCATTTCGCGCACGCCGCCGGCCGCCTTGCGTATCGGTTCAATCGCTTTCAGCACGCGCCGCGATTCCTTGCTCTCCACTTGCGCCAGTGTGGCGACAATTGCCTCAACCCTGCGCGAGGTTGTGCGCAGCTTGTGAACCTCACTCGGCGGCGTATCCGCGGGCAGATTCTTCAGCGTCTTGCTGAGTTCCCGCACCGCCTTACGCGCGCGTTCCAATTCGCCTGCCATCTCTCCCCTTAGCTTGGGGCGTTACCGGCTGAGTTGGCAAGGGTGCCTTCGGCTACTAGAGTGATGATGTGAACGGTCTTCTTGTCATCGATAAGCCGGGCTGGATGACCAGCCACGATGTGGTCGACCGGTTGCGCCGCATCACGGGAGAGCGATCGATTGGCCATTTGGGCACGCTGGACCCTATGGCCACCGGCGTTTTGCCGCTGCTTCTGGGCAAATTCACGCGGCTCGCGCAGTACTTTTCCGCCGCAAAGAAGAGCTATGCGGGAGGCATCCGCTTCGGATTCGCGACAGACACTTATGATGCCGAGGGAGAGCCTTGCGGCCCAGATCGCTGGCCGGAAGCGGGAGCAATGTTGACGCTCGAACAAGTGCGTACGGCGGCCCTGCGCTTCCATGGCGAGATGGAACAGATGCCGCCGCAGTTTTCCGCCAAGAAGATCGACGGACAGCCCGCTTATAAGCTGGCCCGCCAGGGCAAGCCGGTGCAGCTGAAGCCAGCAATTGTTCGCGTCGATGAATTTGAGATTTTGACACTGGACGGGCCCGAGGCAAGTTTCACCATCTACATCAGCGCCGGCGGATATGTGCGCTCCGTGGCGCACGAGCTGGGGCGCGACTTGGGTTGCGGAGCGCATTTGAGCCGTTTGCGGCGGACGCGGGCTGGCGCGTTCACGTTGGACGATGCACTTACGCTCGAGGAGCTGGAAGTGTTGACCGGAAATGCCGCGGCACTCGAGGGCTTGTGCATTCACCCGCGTATTTTGTTGCCCGAAATGCCTGCCGTGACCGGCGACGGCCTCGCGCTGGGCCGGTTGCGCAACGGTGCGCAAGCCAATCTGCCTGAGTTCTCTGCCGCGCCTCTGGTAAAAGTCTTTGCCGGACCGCGAGAGCTGGCCGGAATCGCGCGCAGGGTTGCCGGAACGCTTTTTCAGCCTGTTGTGGTGATGGGGTAGAACAAGTTGTCAGGGTTCAGGTGTCAGGGGTCAGCTATGGAAAACCGCGCGGGGCAGGAGATTTGCGGGAGAGACGCCGGTTTACCAGTGCGCGGTAACTCTCTGATCCCTGAGACCTGAAACCTGCTCCCTGTTCCTAGCCCCTTTTCCTCACGGCCCTCAGGTCTCTCGCCTTAAACTGGAATTTCGCTGTCGTATTTCAAGGAGCAGACTCACCATGCCCTATCCCACGGATTATCGCTACACCCGCGAACACGAATGGATCTCCATTGACGGCGCCATTGGCACGATCGGCATTACAGACTACGCGCAGAATTCGCTCGGCGACATTGTGTATGTCGATGCTCCCAAAGTGGGCGATACGGTCACGGCTAATGCCACGTTCGGCTCGGTCGAAAGCGTCAAGGCCGTCAGCGACCTGTTCTCGCCAGTCAGCGGCAAGGTGACCGCAGTGAATGAGGAGCTGAAGACCGCGCCCGACAAAATCAACGAGAACGCGCACGCCACCTGGATCATCAAGGTCGAGCTTTCCAATCCGGCAGAGGCGGGCACGCTGCTCGATGCAGCCGCGTATCAGGCGTTTATCGCGGAGGAGACAAAAAGCTGACCCATGCGCTACCTCCCAAAATCAGACGAAGAACGCCGGCAAATGCTGGCCGAGATCGGCGCAAAGTCGATCGACGATCTGTTTTCGAGCATTCCGGCCGAGTACCGCTTGGATCGTGACCTCATCGTCCCGCGCCAGCAGGCGGAGAGTGAGATTGTTGCCTACTTCCAGGCAGCGGGGCAAAAGAACGCGACGGATTACGCGAGCTTTCTCGGAGCGGGCGCATATCGCCATTATCGGCCGGTCATTATTGATGCGCTCGTTCAACGCGGCGAGTTCCTGACCAGCTATACGCCGTACCAAGCCGAGATAACGCAGGGCACGCTGCAAGCGATCTTCGAGTTCCAGACCATGATTGCCGAGCTCACCGGCATGGACGTGGCCAACGCCAGCATGTACGACGGGTCAACCGGAGCCGCCGAGGCCGTGATGATGGCTGTGCGCGTAACGGGACGCAGTAAGGCCGTTGTCGCGGCGACTGTTCACCCCGAATATCGCGAAGTGCTCGCAACTTATGCGAAGCATCAGGGGCTGCCGACGACACTGGTTGGCTACGATGCGGAAACTGGCCGCATCGACTTGAAAGCCCTGGACGCGGCCGTCACCGAAGAAACCGCAGCCGTGCTGATTCAGAGCCCGAACTTCTTCGGCGTCATTGATGACATTCCTGCCATCGCCGAGATCGCCCACGCCAAAGGCGCGCTCTTAATTGTTTCCATCGCCGAAGCCGTCTCACTCGGCATCGTGCGGCCGCCTGTCGAGGCCGATATCGTCTCCATGGAAGCGCAGTCGTTCGGTGTGGCGCTCAGCTATGGCGGGCCGTTTTGCGGCGTCATTGCAGCCAAAGAGCAATTCGTGCGGCAAATGCCGGGCCGCCTCGCGGGACAAACTGTCGATGGAGCAGGGAATCGCGGCTTCGTGCTCACGCTGGCCACGCGTGAACAGCACATCCGCCGCGAAAAGGCGACTTCGAATATCTGCACCAACCAGGCTCTGGTCGCGCTCATGGCGACGATCTTTCTCGCCGTCTACGGCAAGGAAGGGATTCGCGAGCTGGCCGAGCACAACTTGGCTAAGGCTGATTACGCGTCGAGGACGCTGGCCGCACAGAATGGAGCAGGGCTGCGATTTAAAGGCGCGCCGCGCTTCCACGAGTTTGTTTTGCAAACGGACGAAGCGCCCGGGGCGTGGAGCTCACGGCTACTCGAAAACAAGATTGTTGGCGGTATCGAGCTGAGCCGCTGGTATCCCGAATTGCACAATTGCACGCTCTGGTGCGCGACTGAAGTGGTCACGAAAGAGCAGATCGATGCTGCGGCCAAGGTGATGGCGGCTGAAGCGGTGGAGGCGTAGTTTGGAACTTGTATCCAGCGATACGGAAAGGATCTGTCGATGACAAGTCGACTCTTTGGGTCCATGGCCTTTGCCCCGATGAACGAGAGGCAACTAAAACGTTGCGGAGCCCGTCGCCGGGTTGGGCCGTTTTTCTATGCGGTCATCTGGGGAATAGGCGTTAGTGGCCTTGTTAGCTTCTGTGTTGCGATGGCTTTCATGTATTTCTTTCGAAACATGAAACTTGATGAGGCGGTCTTTGCTGCGGGCTCATTTGCTTTCGTCGTCGGTCTAATTGCTCGCTGGAATGAGTGGCATACCCAAGAGAACCGATTTCGCATCACGATGAAACTGAACGAAGAAAGAAGTCCAACCACCCTTACGCGAGAAGAATCGTAACGAGGCAAGCAAAATATGGCAAGTGCTCCCCACACGCTCGGCAAGGTCCGCCCGCACCCATCGCAGAACGAGGCTCTGCTCTTTGAGAAATCCTCGCCGGGCAAGCGTGCATACAAGCTGCCGCCGCTCGACGTGCCCGCTGTTGACTCCGCTAAGCTGCTGGGCGCAGCACATCGCAAGGTTTCGGGGCTACTGCCAGAGCTCTCCGAAATTGAAATCATCCGCCACTTCACGCGCCTCTCCACATGGAACTACGCCATCGACCTCGGCATGTATCCGCTCGGTTCCTGCACGATGAAATACAACCCACGCGTCAATGAATTCGTCGCCCGCATTGAGGGATTGGCCGAGGCGCATCCCTACCGGCCGGAATCGCTGTCGCAGGGAATCCTCGAAATCTTCGATCTGCTCCAGCGCTGCCTGCTCGACATTACCGGCATGGATGCGATCACGCTGCAACCCGCTGCCGGCGCTCACGGCGAGTTCACGGGCATCCTGCTCACGCGCGCGTGGCACGAGTCGCAGGGCAATCCCCGCAAAAAAATTCTCATCCCCGATTCCGCGCACGGCACTAACCCGGCGACGGCGGCCATCGTGGGTTACGCGGTCGAGAATCTGAGGTCGAATGCCGACGGCGGCATTGATCTGGAGGCTCTCGCGCGGCAAGTGGACGGTGAGACTGCCGCGCTGATGCTGACCAACCCGTCGACGCTCGGAGTCTTCGAGAGTCAGATCCACAAGATTGCCGACATTCTGCACGCCAAAGGCGCGCTGCTCTATATGGACGGCGCAAACATGAATGCGCTGGTAGGCAAGGTGCGGCCGGGCGACTTCGGCGTGGACGTGATGCACCTGAACCTGCACAAGACTTTCTCAACACCGCACGGCGGCGGCGGCCCCGGCTCCGGCCCCGTGGCCTGCAAGGCGTTCCTTGAGCCTTTCTTGCCGACCCCGGTTCTCATCCGAGACCAGAACGGCACGAAGTGCCGCTGCCCCGACGCGGGCGATTGGGAGGACGCCAATGCCGAGCCCACGGCCGATGGCTGCCCGCCGCTGTTTCGCGCTCCAATTCTCAAGCCCGACGGGGAGCGCGTCGGCGACACCGAGCCACTTTCGCTGCATCCATTCGGCGGCCCGCTGCGCTGGGAATACGACCGCCCGCAATCGGTCGGCCGCGTGCGCGCCTTCTACGGCAACACCGGAATGTTCATCCGCGCGCTGGCCTACATTCTGGCTAACGGCCCCGACGGCCTGCGCCAGACTACGGAAGACGCGGTGTTGAACGCCAACTACATCCGCAAAAAGCTTGAAGATGTTTATGAAATCCCGTACAAGACGGCCTCGATGCATGAGGTAGTCTTCAGCGATAAGCGCCAGGCGGCGCGGGGCGTAAAAACCGGCGACATTGCCAAGCGGCTCATCGATTACGGCTTCCACCCCTACACGGTCAGCTTTCCGCTTATCGTGCACGGAGCGCTGATGATCGAGCCTACAGAGAGCGAGTCGCGCGAAGAGTTGGACCTTTTCGTCGCGGCCATGCGCTCGATCGCTCGCGAAGTTGAAGAAAATCCGGAGCTCGTCAAGACCGCGCCACACTCCACACGCGTCTCGCGGCTGGACGAAGTGCAAGCTGCGCGAAAGCCGATTCTGCGCTGGCGACCCGCGACGTAGGTACCAAGGCCGGTATATGCTCCGCTGCGCGCGCTGGCTAAACTCGTCTCAAGAATGGCAGGCTCTCCTCCAATCGCAGCATCAGATGGCCCATCCATGCAGGACTATCGCGGGCGCCTCGCGCCTTCGCCCACCGGCTATCTGCATGTGGGCCATGCGCGCACCTTCTGGACGGCGTTCCAGCGCGCGCGAGAGGCCGGCGGCACGCTGGTCATGCGCATGGAGGATCTGGACCCCGACCGCTGCCGCCCTGTTTACGCCGATGCCGCACTCGACGAACTGCGCTGGCTGGGAATCCGCTGGCAGGAAGGTCCGGAAAAGGGCGGCCCATTTGCTCCGTATGTGCAGAGCAAGCGCGGCCCGATCTATCTCGATGCATGGCGCAAGCTGCTGCGCACCGGCCGGCTGTTTCCATGCCGCTGCTCACGCAAGGACCTGGCGACCGCGCTGGCCGCGCCGCATGAGCGCGCGCAAACGGCCAGTAGAGGCGGCAAGCACGACTCCGATGACGATGAGTCTGACAACGAGTTGGACGGTGAACCTCTTTATCCCGGCACTTGCCGGCTTTTCATGGGAGGCACGCCGCAGCTTCCTGGTCCCACAGCCAGCGAGTTTGAAGATCCGGCTGGCTCAAACTGGCGCTTCCGGGTTCCCGACGGCGAGGTGATTGAGTTCGTCGACGGCAATCTTGGTCCGCAGCGCTTTGTGGCCGGCGAGGACTTTGGCGATTTCTTTGTGTGGCGGCGCGACAACGTCCCCAGCTATCAGCTTGCCTGCGTCGCCGACGATGCAGCAATGGGCATCACGGAGGTCGTACGTGGCGCCGACCTGCTCAAATCGACCGCGCGACAGATTTTGCTCTTTCGCGCTCTCGGCATTGAACCGCCTGCTTGGTACCACTGCCGGCTCGTCGTTGACCACAACGGCCGCAGGCTGGCCAAGCGCCATGACGCGCTGAGCCTGCGCGTCCTGCGCCAGCGGGGGCTTACACCCATGAATATTCTTGCGGCGGAGCTGCCGATTGAGGATTAGGAAGGCCATGAGAAGCGGCTCAAGTAGCCGCTGCTGGTCGGTGGTGCGTGCGCTGGAAGGCAGCAAAGGACTGCGACCCGTAGCTTCGATGCTTTACCATCGTTGACGGGCTAAAGGCTTCCTGCCGCACAGTGGCTGGGCGCCGACGGCCCGACCGTCCGCCATGCAAGATCATCAGCCACTACGTTTGAACCCTCTAAGCAGCGCGCCCAACCTGCTCACGCTCACGCGCATGTGCATGGCGCCGTTCCTTGTGGCCGCCGTCCTTGAGAGCCACTTTCTTCTGAGTTTCATTCTCTTCATAGCCGCAGGTCTGACCGATGCACTGGATGGCTTGCTGGCGCGGTGGCTCAAACAGCGATCGATGCTCGGCCATTATCTCGACCCGGTAGCCGACAAGCTGTTGCTCAGCACGCTTTTTCTGGTGCTTTGCTACAAGGGATTAATGCCGGGGACCGTGACTGTCATGGTCTTTGGAAGGGACGTGGGAATCCTGCTGGTTTCGGCCATTCTGTATGCGGCCGTCGGGCGTCGCGAGTTCAATCCCAGCATCTTTGGCAAGGTGAACACCCTCGCCCAGATCAGCGCCGTGGCAGCCGTCCTTCTGCATCAGCTCACTCCCGCGGTTTGGGTCGCGGTCACCCGCAGAGTGGCGCTCGCCGCAACCATCGGGCTTACTATCGCGTCGGGACTGCATTATGCATGGGTCGTGTCTCGGCGCAGCGGAACCCAGGCTGCCGGCGGCGTCGGCGCAAAATAACGGCCGGCTTGGTGCCGGAGCGTGTGAGAGTGATGCCGGGTCGCGCCAGACCGGCTTGCCGTCTCCAGGAATCGCTTTAGAAATCGCTTTTAAGAGTCGGCCGGTTGATCTTCGGTTGCGGCGGTTTCTTCAATTTCCATATCGCGAAATTCTTCGGAATCGAAGACCTCGCCACACTCCAGGCACTCGACATACTCGGTGTCGTCGTGCCGGGAAACGATCCGGACCTTGGGGTGTTTGCAGGCGGTTTCCATCGTTCTACGTGTCTCGGGCTCCTGGGGCGATTCCGAAGCTGCGATTCCCGCTCCGGATGAATTCGGGGCTGGCGCTCCCTGGTGGCTTTTTCCACTTGAGAGTGCCGTCTTTCGGGTATGGTCGCTCGAAAATGGCTAAAGGTGCTCTTTCCGCCAGATTGTAGCCGTCTTTTGCGCGATTGCAAACCGATTTTTTGATGATTCCCCGGAGATGGTTGCCGGAACTGACTTGTCGTGAGCTGGTAAACCTCGACTTGAAGGCGATTTCAAGCGGACGTATACTAAACGCGGACCATACGAGTCGCATATTTCATGCTAAAACTCACCAAAAAGGCGGATTACGGGCTCATGGCGTTGAAATTCCTCGCCGAGCATCCGGAGACGCCCGCCCTCAGCGCCAAGGACGTCGCGGACGCCTACGGAATCCCCGCCCAGCTTTTGGCCAAGATTCTGCAGCGGCTGACCAAGGTGGGGCTTTTGCGGTCTCATGCCGGCATGAACGGGGGGTACGCACTGTCCCGGGATGCGCGGCAGATCTCGGCTTTCGAGGTGATCCATGCCATTGATGGGCCGTTGTTCATCACATCCTGCTTCAAAGGCGTAAAGGCCTGTGATTTGACCCCAAGCTGCACCATTAAAGAGCCGCTGGCGCGCGTAAACGAGACCATTATCGGGGTTTTGAAGAGCATCAGCATCCAGGACCTGGCGGAGCAGGAGCACGCGGCCGTGAAGGCCCAGGAACCGCAGAGGCTGGTTTCGCTGACGCTGTAGATCGTTCAAGCAGGATGCGGCAAGAAGGACTGCATTCGACCTACGAACAGTAGAATCGGCAGCCACTCCAGCCGAATCAAACAAAAGGCAGGCAGAACGAAATCAAAAATATGGACAACATCGTCACAATCGGAACTACCCCTTCAACGGACGCAGTGGCAGCACAGCCGGTAGCTCCTGAGGGCCTGCAAGTGACTCCCAGCGCCGTCAAGCGCATTCGCGTCATTCTCGCCAACGAGGGCATCTCGCCAGAAGCGGGCGGCCTGCGCCTTGGCGTCAAGGGCGGCGGCTGCTCCGGCATGTCCTACTCCATTGGCTTCGACGCGCAACCGCGCGATCGCGACAACGTCTTCGCTTTTGAAGACGTCCGCGTGTTCATCGATCCCAAGAGTTATGTCTACCTGAAAGGCATGACGCTCGACTACGAAGAGACGCTGATCCGCCAGGGATTCAACTTCATCAATCCGAATTCCGCGCGCTCCTGCGGCTGCGGAACGTCGTTCTCGGTCTGATCCCTGTTCCCCGATCCCTGTTCCCCAATCCCTTGTGGCGCCGGCGTCCCGCAGGCTGTCGTGCGGGCGTCCTCGCCCGCACATCCCTATTCTCTGCTTTTCAGCGCCTTTTCAATCCCTGCTTCCGCCAGCGGCGTCATGATCGCATACCCGGCCGGCAGCGGGTGGACCCCATCCGCACTCAACGTCGCGGGCAGACCGCCTCGCCCATCGACCATCGCCGAGTAGTAATCGACGTAGACGTAGTGTTTTTCGGCCGCGTACTGCTTCATCCACGCATTCACCGCTACGACTTTGAGTGCAGGCGTCAAGCCTGGCGCCCACGGAAAGTCAAAAGCCGGAAGCACCGAGCAAAGCACAACGCGAATTCCGTTCGCGCTGGCCAGTTCCGCCATCGACGCGATATTTCCTTCAGTCTGCTCCAGCGTCATCGGGCCGGTATTCCCGGCAATGTCGTTGATCCCGGCAAGGATCACGACAGCTTTGGGCTTTAGATCGATCACATCCTGACGGAAGCGCACGACCATCTGCGGCGTAGTCTGGCCGCCGATGCCGCGGTTGATATACGGCTTGCCAGGAAATGATTGATCCAGCTTCCAGCCTGCCGTGATCGAGTCGCCCATAAAAACTACACGGTCTTCGCCTGGCGTAGGCGCGGTCAGCATCGCATTCGCCTCCTTGAAGCGCTCAAGCCCGCCAAAGTCCACCAGCAGCTGCTTGTCGTGGTCATTCCAATACGCATTGTTGGGATGGCCCGAAGGCGAAGTCTGAATCGCCGGTGAGGCCTGCGCGGCTGGCGCTGGTTGGGCTGCAGGCGCCTGAGCCGAGGTTGCGGGCGTTTGGGCCTTAAGCGGTGCAACGGCAAACAGCCCGACCAGCGCCATGGTCAAAAAGGTAGCTTTAAAAAGCTTCCATCGATTCACGAGATTGCTCCAATCGTCTCCAGAACGCGGCAGGCGGCTGCCAACCAACCGTCCCGCGTCGCGCTCCTGATTGTAGGCAATCGAGCCGGGTGAAATCCACTTATTACCTGGAGCGCGGCACGCTCGTGCCCCGCGCTAAAATCCAATTATGCCCGCGACAGCCGCACCTTCCGCTGTTCTCACCAAATTCGAGCCGGTGATCGGCCTTGAAGTGCACGTACAACTGCTCACGGCCACAAAGGCATTTTGCGGTTGCGCCAACCATTTCGGATCGGCCCCGAATACGAACATCTGCCCCGTTTGCCTCGGGCTTCCCGGCGCGCTGCCGGTGCTCAACGCGAAGGCCGTCGAATTCGCCACGCTGGCTTCGCTGGCGCTCAATTGCCAGGTGCGTGAGCGGTCGATCTTCGCGCGCAAGAATTATTTCTATCCCGATCTGCCCAAGGGCTACCAGATTTCGCAGTTCGATAAGCCACTGGCCGAGCACGGCTGGATTGACGTTCCCGCAGCCGGCGGCGAGTTGAAGCGAATCGGCATCGCGCGCCTGCACATGGAAGAGGACGCGGGTAAGAGCCTTCACGACGGGTTCTCTGACTCCGCCACGCGCACCTATCTCGACTTGAATCGCTGTGGCACGCCGCTTGTCGAGATTGTGAGTGAGCCGGACATCCGTACGCCCGATGAGGCCTTCGAATATCTCACCCGGCTCAAGGAGATTCTGCTTTACACCGCTGTCTCCGACTGCAACATGGAAGAGGGCTCTCTGCGCTGTGACGCCAATGTGAGCGTTCGTCCGTGGGGCCAGGAGAAACTCGGTACCAAGGTCGAAGTGAAGAACGTGAACAGCTTCAAGTTTGTTCGCGCCGCGCTGGAGTATGAGATTGAACGTCAGGTCGAAGTGATCGAATCGGGCGGCCATGTGAAGCAGGAGACGCGGCTCTGGGATGCGAACGAGGGCCGCACCTACTCCATGCGCTCCAAGGAGCAGGCGCACGACTATCGCTATTTTCCCGAGCCGGATCTGCCGCCTCTGGTCGTGTCCGCTGAATTCTTGTCCGAGACCAGAAAAAGGCTCCCCGAGTTGCCGGAGGCGCGGCGCAAGCGCATGATCGCCGAATACGACTTGAGCGCGCAGGACGCGCACACGCTCACCGCCTCGCGCGAGTTTGCCGACCGCTTTGAGGCTGCGGCAAAGACGGCGCGCAGCCCGAGGCGAGTGGCCAATGTGCTGCTGAGCGAAGTGGGCGGCCGCCTGAAGGCTTTGGGACTGGAGATGGACCAATCACCCGTAACCATGGCCGGAATTGTGCTGGCCGCCGATCTGCTCGATGAGGGCAAAATCAGCTCCAAGCAGATGAAGCAGATATTCGATGAGAGTTTTGAAAAGGGCGAGGACTTCGGCGCTACCTACGAGCGCGAAAAGCCGGAGCAGATTACCGACACCGCGACCCTTGAAAAACTGATTGACGAGGTGATCGCCGCCAATCCCAAACAGGTGGAGCAATATCGCGGCGGCAAGAAGACGATGGCAGGATTTTTTGTGGGCCAGGTAATGCGCGCATCAAAGGGGCAGGCAAATCCCGCGTTGCTCAATGAATTGGCAGTGAAGAAACTGGAGGGGTAACCCTCTGGCAGATGGCTGGGTTTCATATGCGACGACGTCGCTGCCCGGCCAAGCTCACGGGGCTACAAGTTACTTCAGCTTCAAATCCGAGATGAAGTCTTTGCGGGCGTCCCAGGAGCTTACGGTCTTTGTCACGCTCTTTTTGCCGTTCTTCTCCGCCCATAAATCGAAGTCGGTGCTCATATCGACCTGTGCGAAGTGGAAATGGCCGTCCGCTGTGGAATCAAAGCTGCGAATGGTCTTCGTCTTATCGTTCTGAAGAAAAACCGTGGCGCGGGGAACGGGCTGAGAACTCGCGTCCAGAACCGTGCCCGACACGGTGCGTATGCCGATGTTCTGGGCCCACGCTGCGGGAGAAAGAAACGCATTCCGTGGCCCGGCCGGCAACGCTCCAAATGCAAGAAGGCTCAAAACAGTTGCCGCCAGCACGCCGGTCCGGTTCATTCTTACTCCTCCTCATCGTCTACGATGAGATTGTCTTCCTCTTCGATGCCCTCTTCTTCGACGCGCGCCAACTCCAGCGGTTCGACGCCAACTACTTCGTACTCCGTTCCACACTCATCGCAGGCTATCACGTCGCCCTCTTCTACTTCTTCGACATCGATATTCAGGGCAGTTTCGCATTCAGGGCAGCTGGGCATGGTAGCCTCCTCACTTTCTAATCTGAATCGTATTGCGAGATGAGACCGTCTTCATGATTCGACAACCATCGCTAGTTTTAGTGAGAACCCGGCCTCAGGTCAAGAGCCAAAGGTGGTACTCAGGATCAGTGATTCCTTCCCCGGTAGAGCCTTCTTCTTAACCTTTAGTCGATGCGCTTTGCTGGACGGCGGTTGGCCACACTCGGTCAACGGGGCGAACTGCGGCCGGCATCGTCACATCCGGCTGCGTTCGTCCACGTCTTATTCAGCCGCCATGACACCGCAGCGGTTGAGCGTTTACCCTGTTCACTACGATGGCGAGATCTGGCTCCAGTCCGTTGGCCTTCCCCGACTTCAAAGGCGCTACGCGCCGCCTGATTCTCATCAACCTGGCCGCATACTTTGTGTTGTTGGTGGCCACTTTCGCGTCGTCCTCCGCCTTACGGATCGCTGGCTCGCTCGTTTTCGATCCTCACGCATTCATGCACGGAGCCCTCTGGCAGCCCATTACCTACAGTTTTGTGCATTTCGGAATCTTTGGCACGCTCTTTGAGTTGCTTTCCCTATGGTTTCTTGCCGGGTTCCTCGAGGCCTTTCATGACGCCAACTGGGTCACGAGCCTTTATGCGGTTTCTGTGCTGGGCACGGCCGCGGCCGCGCTTGTGCTCTATCTGGTGTCGAGCACGCTGGCGCCTTCATTGCTCACCAACGTCAGCCCGCTCTTTGGCTGCTTCGGCGGCATCTTTGGATTGCTGGTGGCTATCGGGCTTCTATATGGCGACACGCAGTTCCTTATGTTCTTCGTCATCGGCATCAAGGCTCGCCACATGGCCATTATCTATGCGATCGTTGCGGTCGCCATGCTCTTCAGCCAGGAGCGGTTGTATGCTTTCGCGCAATTGGGCGGAGCGCTGGCCGGCTTCGCTTTCGTGCGCATGGCGCCGCGACGCGGATTTTCCTTTATGTTCAGCGAAAGCTGGTACGGCCTGCGCAACCGTTACTACCGCTGGAAGCGCGGGCGCGCGGCCCGCAAGTTCGAGGTCTATATGCGCTCACAGGGCCGCACTGTGAAGTTTGACGGTCAGGGCAATCGGATCGATGACGACGCCGAGGACAAGAAGCGGTGGAACTGAGCCGGAAACTCAAAGTGGGTGCCCCCTCCTAAACGCGCATTCTGCGTTTAGGGTGGGATCGCAAAGGCTTCGATACCGGCACGCTGGCGCGATAGAATCTCACAAGCACGATACAATCCTCACTGAAATGACTATCAAGATCGCCTTTCTCTTTCCGGGGCAGGGCTCGCAGGCTGTAGGCATGGGCCGCGAGCTCGCCGAACGATTTCCCATTGCCGCTCAAACCTTTGCCGAAGCCGATGCGGCGCTCGGCTTCTCGCTTTCGCGCCTTTGCTTCGAAGGGCCGGAAGATGATCTACGCCTGACCGAGAACACGCAGCCCGCCATCATGACGGTAAGCGTGGCAGCGGCGCGTGTCCTCGCCGAGCACGGCGTTGCGCCGGTACTTGCAGCCGGGCATTCGCTGGGTGAGTGGTCGGCACACGTTGTTGCGGGCACGTTTACATTTGCCGATGCGGTGCGCGCCGTCAAGGCTCGCGGCCGCGCCATGCAGCAGGCGGTTCCCGCAGGGCAGGGAGCCATGGCAGCCGTCCTTGCGCTCGATGCCGCGCAGGTGGCCGAATCCTGCGAGGAGGCCGCGCGCGAGACTGGCCTGAGCGCCCAGGCAGCAAATCTCAACTCCCCGAGCCAGACCGTCATTTCGGGCGCTGCTGCCGCGGTCGAGAAGGCCGCCGCTCTTTGCAAGGCCAAAGGCGCTCGCCGCACCGTCATGCTTCCCGTCAGCGCGCCATTCCATTGCGCGCTCATGCAGCCCGCTCAGGAAGAGGTAGCGCGGGTTCTTGCGAGCATCTCGATGCACGATCCGCGAATTCCCGTCGCCGCCAACGTGACTGGCGAACTTGTGACCACGGCCGATGCCACTCGCGACGCGCTTATTCGCCAGGTCACCGGCGCGGTTCGCTGGGTCGATTGCGTGCAATCGCTGAAAGCCGCCGGCGCCGATCTCTTCATTGAAGTCGGCCCCGGCAAGGTGCTCTGCGGTCTGCTCAAGCAGATCGATCCGGCATTGAAGACGCTGAATGTCGAAGACGCCGCAAGTTTGGGAAAGGCGCTGGCAGAACTGAAGACTCAGGCCTGAGCCGCTGATAGGCGCGGGCTGTTACACAACTCCCCATTCGCGCAGCAGAAACGCGTAATCCAGCGCAATCTCTTTCAAGTAGTCGTAACGGCCGCTTGCGCCGCCGTGCCCAGCCTGCATATTCGTCACCAGCAGCAGCGGATTGCTGTCGGTTTTGAGCGTTCGCAGTTTAGCCACATACTTCGCCGGTTCCCAGTACATCACCTGGCTGTCGTGCAGGCTGGTCTTGACGAGCATCGCCGGATAATTCGCAGGGAGCAGATTATCGTACGGCGAATAACTGAGCATGTATTTAAAGTACGTCTCGTCGTTCGGGTCGCCCCACTCTTCGTATTCAGGCACCGTCAGGGGCAGGGAAGCGTCGAGCATGGTATTCATCACATCGACAAACGGAACGTGCGAGACGATAGCGCGAAAAAGCTCGGGCCGCATATTCGCGATCGCGCCCATCAGCAACCCTCCCGCCGATCCGCCCTCGGCCGCCACGCGCCTGGGATCGCCGTAGCCCTGCGCGGTCAGGTATTCCGCGCAGGCGATGAAGTCGGTGAACGTGTTGCGCTTCACCAGCATCTTCCCGGCATCGTGCCAGGGCTCGCCCATGTCGCCACCGCCGCGAATGTGCGCGTACGCCAGCACCACGCCGCGATCAAGCAGGCTTAAACGGTTGGAACTGAAGCCCAGCGGCAGCGAATACCCATACGATCCGTAGCCATACACGTAGAGGGGATTCTTTCGCGGGTCACGCATGTCACGTCGATACACGATCGACACCGGAACCTCGACTCCGTCCGGAGCAGTAGCCCGAAGGCGCTCGCTCGCGTAGAGCGTGCGGTCAAATCCGCCCGGAATTTCAAGCTGCTTCAGCAGCATTGATTCGCCTGTCGCCACGTCGTACTCGTAGACCGAACTCGGCGTGACCAGCGATTGATACCCGTAGCGAAACGTCGTCGCGTCGAAGATGCGATTGATGTGCGGGTGGGCGCTATAGGCCGGCTCGGGGAAGGCGATCTCGCCTGTCCTGGCTGCTTCGGACCCATCGCCGGAAAAATTCCACAGCCGCAGCCGGGGCAGCCCATCCTCGCGTTCACATGCGATGAAGAAGCTAGCGAACAGGTCGACATCCTCCAGCATCACGGCATCGCGGTGCGCGATCCGTTCCGTCCAGTGTTCGCGGCCCGGCGTGGCCACCGGCGCCGTCACCAGGCGAAAGTTGCGGCCACGATCGTTGGTGCGGATAAACCAAAGCCCGTTGCGGTGGTCGACCGAGTACTCGTGCTCGTCTTCACGCGAAGCGATAAGCAAGAAGCTCGCGCCCGGATCGTCCGCTCGAAGCACCCGTGCCTCGCTCGTCGTATGGCTGGCCGATTCCACCACGATGTACTTGCCATCGCGCGTTCGCCCAGCGGCGAGGTTGAAGCGCTCGTCGTCATCCTGGTGGACCAGCACATCGTCAACGTACGCCGCGTCACGCACATGTCTCCAAAGCTGGAACTGCCGCTTCTGCTGCTCGTCCTCGACGGTGTAAAAGAGCGTTCGATTGTCTGCAGCCCAGACGACCGAACCTGCCCGCTCAACCTCGCCCGGCAACGTCTCGCCGGTTTCGAGGTTCTTGATGCGCAGCGTGTATTGGCGAAAGCCTTTGGTGTCGGTCGTGTAGGCCAACCAACGGCCGTCGTCCGAGATGTCGGTGTCGCCGATCGAAAAAAACGTGTGCCCCTGGGCAAGTTGATTTCCGTCGAGCACTACTTCTTCATTCGCTCCGGCTTCGGGGCCCGCAGGCCCCCCGCGCTTGCGGCAGTGGATTCCGTACTGCAGCCCTTCCTCGGTGCGCGTGTAATACCACCAGGGGCCGTCGCGGTAGGGAACCGAGACGTCGGTCTGCTTCATGTGGCTCAGCATTTCTTCGTACAGCGTCTCGCGCAGGCCGGCCAGTGGCGCCATCGCCGCGCCAGCGTAGATATTCTCGGCATCGAGGTACGCGGTGACTTCAGGATTCTCTTTATCGCGTAGCCACGCGTAGTCGTCGGCGAGCAGCACTCCGTGCATTCGCGTTTCGGTGTGGATTCTGCGTGCAGATGGCGGCGAGGAAAGCGGATTCTGGCTCATTTCTATATCAGTGTAGAGCTTGCGCCTCACGGAACCTTTAGCGCCCTGCCAACGTACAATGATGGAGGAATGAAAGGCCTTCGCAGCGCACGCTTTACTGTGATTCCGCCATTGCTGGCGGCGCTTTTTGCATTCCTTCCCATCACTTCGCGCGCTCAGGCCGTCGCAAGCCTGCCTCAACCCACAGACTACGTAAGCGATTTCGCGCATGTGCTGTCGCCGGAGGCGATTGCCCGGCTCGATTCGATCTGCCAGCAGCTCGACCACTCCCAGGCCAAATCGCAGATCGCTGTTGTGACCGTGCATGACCTTAACGGCGATGACGCGGCGGACTACGCGAATCAGCTTGAAACCCACTGGAAGATGGGCAACAAGGGCGACAACAAGTACGTGATGGTGTTGCTCGCCGTCGCTGACCACAAATACCGTATCGAGGTTGGTTACGGGCTTGAAGGGATCTTGCCGGATGGCAAAACCGGCGACATCGGCCGCGACATGGTTCCCGACCTTAAGGCCAGCGACTACGACGGCGCAGTGACTGTCGCGGTCGGCGAAGTTGCCCAGGTTATCGCCGACGATGCCAAGATCACGCTGAACCAGGAACAGCCTACAGGCGCGCCACAACCCGTTCAGCAAGATAGTGGCGGCGGGGGCAAACTCATCCTGCTCATCCTTGTGCTCCTTTTTTTCGGTGGGGGCTCGTTGTTGCGCATGCTGTTCGGCGCCAGCCTGTTCTTTGGCGGCTGGGGAAGGGGCGGCTGGGGCGGCGGCTCTGGAATGGGCGGAGGCGGATTTGGCGGCGGGGGTGGTGGGGGTTTTGGAGGATTTGGCGGTGGTGGCGGCGGTTTTGGCGGCGGCGGCGCTGGAGGAAGCTGGTAATGCTTGCGCGCTTAGCTTTCAGCTTATTCTCAAGGGCTGGAAGCGGCAGGACATAAACTGAAAGCTGACGGCTGATGGCTGACAGCTGTTTTACAAAGGAGAATCAAACTGTATGAGTCGTGCACTTGGAATTACGCTTGCGGTTGTGGGCGTCCTCGTTCTCGTGGTGCTGATGATCTTCGGCAGCTATGTGGGCGCCAAAAATAATATGGTGGCTAAGGATCAGACGGTAAAAGCCGCATGGTCCGAGGTGGACGTGCAACTAGAGCGGCGCGCCGACCTGATTCCCAACCTGGTGTCGACCGTAAAGGGCTTCACCAAGGAAGAAAGCAGCGTGTTCGACGACATCGCGCAGGCCCGTGAGGGACTGATGAACGCCCAGACGCCGGAGGCCAAGATCGCCGCGAACAATCAGCTCGATGGTTCTCTCGCCAAGGTTCTCGTCTTGACAGAAAACTATCCGACGTTGCGCTCCAGCGATCAGTTCATGCGCTTGCAGGACGAGCTTTCAGGGACTGAGAACCGGATCAGCGTTGCGCGTAAGCGCTACAACGACGCAATCCAGGACTACAACACCTATATTTTGCAGTTTCCCAACAGCATCTGGGCGGGGATTGCCGGTTTCCACCAGAACAATGCCTACTTCGCTGCCAGCCCGGCTTCGCAAGCCGTGCCTAACGTGAGTTTTTAGCCTCGCGCCCCGGCGCGCACTGCCGAGTTGCAGAGCACGCAAAAAGGCCATCCCGCATATGCGGAATGGCCTTCTTGCCTGAAAGCTTTGCCCTGACCGGCTATTTGTAAGAAGCGATGGCGCTGGCCTCGTCATCGTAGATGTCGAAGACGGTATACAGCTTGGTCAACTGCAGCAAGTCGTGGACCTTCTTCGTCAATTTGAGCAGTTTCAGCTTTGCGCCCTGATTCCTGGCAGTGGTGTAGGCGCTCACCAGTTCGCCCAGACCCGAGCTATCGATGTAGTTCACTTCGCCCAGATCCACCAGGATGTTGCGCTGCCCTTTGGCGATCGCGTCGCGAATGGCGTCGCGCAACTGTACGCTGCCCTCGCCTAATGTGATTCGCCCACTGAGTTCCAAAACAGTGACGCCGTCCACTTCCCTGGAAGCTATCGCAAGTGCCACGGAAAATCCCTCCTTGTTGGTACTTCGGTTATAGCATCTTTGCCGCTGCCCGTTTGCGGAAAACTGCTCGCCCGGCGGCGTCGCGCAAAAATACGATAGTCTGCCGTACCCGCGCTACCGTCACTATGCTAGTTGCTCTTGCCGGTTGGAGCCAGGTGCTTAATCAGCGTCAACTCAGTCCCCGGATGCAATTGTCGAAAGTGTACCTCATCCATCAAGGACCGGATGAGGAAGATACCGCGACCCGTGCCTCGGAGCAGGTTCTCGGCGGCCAACGGATCGGGCACCTTATCGGGGTTGAATCCGTGGCCCTCGTCGGCAATCACAAACACCAAATCCTTGCCTGTATTTTCCAGCGAGACGTCGATCTGGCGCGTCGGATCGTATTCGTTCCCGTGCAAGACTGCATTGATGGCGGCTTCGCGCACAGCCATGCCGATGTGGAAGCGCTGGTCCTCGTCTAGGCCAGCCTCGGTGGCCAAATGATCCGCGGCCTCTTCCACCTCGCTGACACTCTCCATGGTGGAGCTCAGCCGGAAACTCTGCCGTCCTCTGCTCGCTCCAGTCACCGGGACGTCTCTCGCCTCCGCATGGTGGGGTCACAGACTCCGCCAGCCGCTCCATCAACCTTCATGGCAGTTTCAAGTCTGGATGCGATTGTGTCAAGCGAGGAATGGGATTACTTCGGATGGTCCGGTCGCGAATTGGAGCAGGCGAACCTCATATCATAGGGAGTAAACTGCGTTCCATAGGTCAACTCTCGCCTCGATACTCAATCTTTTTGAGCCGCGTCAACTCGCATATGGACCCTCGCAACCCAATCCGCGTCAGCTTGACGGCGCTTCTCGGCACGCCGGTGACAGACGCTCATGGACAGTTGCGCGGCAAGCTTAAAGATATCGTGGTGGCTACTGGACCGGACGGCGGCAAAGTTGCCGGCATTGTGCTCAAGACGCGCACCGGCCTCTCCATTGTGCCATCGCAGGAAGTGATGGAGACCCCTGCCGGGACTCTCGAATTGCGCTCGGCCGAGGCAGTGTCGCCCCTCAAGGACGAAGGCAGCTATCTTTTTTTGCAGCGTGACCTCGTTGACCGCCAGATCATCGACATCAACGGCAGAAAAGTGGTCCGCGTCAACGACGTTGACTTGGAGTGGACGGATCACGGTGCGGGGCATCATCTGCGCGTGGCCGAGGTCGAAGTCGGGCTGCGCGGCGCATTTCGCAGGGTCTTCAAAGGCGTGTTGCCGCGGGCGCGGCTCGAATCTGTTTCGCGCCGGTTCAGCGCGCGCGCCATCCCCTGGCAATTCGTCGACGTGATTGAGCCAGACCCCGCACGGCGCGTCAAATTGCGCATCGAGCACGAGCGGCTGGCCGGCATTCACCCCTCGGAACTGGCCGACATTCTGGAAGAATTGGCCCCCGCCGAGCGAGAAGCGGTCTTTTCCTCGCTCGACGAAGAAGTTGCCGCCGAGACTTTGGAAGAGGTCGAGCCAAAACTGCAAAAAGCGCTGCTCGAAAAGCTGGACGAGGAGCGCATTGCCGACATCGTGGAGGAGATGGACCCCGGCGCCGCGGCCGATCTGCTTTCGGAGCTGTCCCAGGAAAAGTCCGATGCCATTCTCGAAGAGATGGAGCCGGAGGAGCGCCAGGAAGTCGAGGAGTTGCTCGAGTTCGACGAGGACTCTGCGGCCGGTTGGATGACCACGGAGTTTGTCTCACTCGGCGTCGATGCTACTGTGGCGCAGGCCGTGCAGGCGCTGCGCAGCTTCGACGGCGATCCGGAAAGCGTGACCGAAATATTTCTGCTCGATGAGAAACGGACGCTTCGCGCCGCAATTCCTTTGGCGCGCCTGGTGATGGCTCAGCCCGATACGCATCTCAACGTGCTGGCCGAGCCCCGCGTAATCTCCTGCCCGTCGGATCTAAGACAAAATGATCTGGCTGAAATGTTTGATAAATACAATCTTCACGCGCTTCCCGTCGTTGACTCTCAAGGCCGCATGGTTGGCGTGGTGCAAGCCGAGCGGGTCATCAGCTTTTTGCGCGAAAAAATCTAGCTGCCCCTCGCCCTTCTCGCTTCAGCCCCAGCCCTGTTATGGTCAGTGAGGATTATTTTTCCGCAAGTCTAAAGACTGCAATGAACCCACCTTAGGGAATCCAATTTAGGAACTCGCATCTCCATGTGGAAGCGCTGGCGAATCCGGATCATTCTCTTCCTGGCCGTTCTCGGCCCCGGATTCATTACCGCCAATGTCGATAATGACTCCGGCGGAATCCTCACCTACTCGCAGGCCGGCGCGCAGTACGGCTACACGCTGTTGTGGACCATGATTCCCATCACGATTGCGCTCATCGTGGTGCAGGAGATGTGCGCTCGCATGGGAGTGGTCACCGGCAAAGGCCTCAGCGATCTTATCCGCGAAGAGTTTGGCCTGCGCATCACCTTCGTCATCATGGTTCTGCTGGTGGTGGTCAACTACACCAACGTGGTCACTGAGTTCATCGGCATCGCCGGCTCGCTGCGACTATTCCACGTCACCAAATTCATCTCTGTGCCCATCTGTGCGGCGCTGGTCTGGTTCTTGGTGGTGCGCGGCACCTACAAGAGCACGGAAAAGATTTTCATTGTCGCCTCGCTCGTCTATATCTGCTACATCTTCGCCGGGGTGCTGTCGCAGCCGGATTGGCATGACGCGTTGGTGGCCACCGTCAAGCTGCCTCCAAGGTCGGTGTGGAGCGGCAAAGCTTATATGTATCTGGCCATCGGCGTGGTCGGCACAACCATCGCCCCGTGGATGCAGTTCTATCTGCAGTCGTCGATCGTCGAAAAAGGCATTCGCGTCAAGGACTACGCGGCTTCCCGGCTGGATGTGATAATCGGCAGCTTGTTCACTGACATTGTGGCATGGTTCATCATTGTGGCCTGCGCGGCCACACTTTTCGTGCATGGCATGGGCGCCATCCAGGTAGCCTCCGATGCGGCCGAGGCCATGCGTCCGCTGGCCGGCGACTACGCCTTCATCCTCTTCGCCTTCGGGCTCTTTAACGCCTCGATCTTCGCGGCTTCCATATTGCCGATCTCCACGGCTTACACGGTCTGTGAAGGCATGGGCTTTGAATCGGGCGTCGACAAGAATTTTCAGGAGGCACCGTTTTTCTACTGGCTTTATACGCTGCTGATCGCCGGCGGCGCCATCACCGTCCTCGCTCTACCCGACGCGCAACTGATCAACGTCGCCATTCTTTCTCAGGTGCTCAACGGCGTTCTGCTTCCGGTAGTCATTATTCTCATGCTGCTGCTCATCAACCGCACTGATTTGATGGGCGAGCACAAGAACTCGCGCCTCTGGAACCTGATCGCATGGGGGACCAGCATTATCGTCATCGGCATGACGATGGTTATGTTGTGGGGCATGATTCCGGGGCATTGACGCGTTAGAGCAGCTTTCCCGCCGCCAAATCCTTGATCAGCCCGCGATCCGCTGCGAGAAACTTGTAGTCGGTCAGTTCTTCGAGCTTGACCCAGCGCACCTGCTGGTAGATCTGGTTGTCGATGTCGCCCGCAAAATTGCGCACCGCGAAGAATTGCAGATCCACGGCACCGCCGCCACGATAGTTATGGCGAATGCGCGTGACCGCGGGGCCCACTTCAGCGCGAATGCCCAGTTCCTCATTCAGTTCACGAGCCAGCGCTTCCGGCGCGCTTTCGCCGGGCTCAATCTTTCCGCCGGGAAACTCCCAAAGCGACGCCATCGGCTGATCCACCCGTCGCTGGCCGATCAACACCTCGCGATCGCGCACAATCAGAGCCGCCGCAACAAAACGCAGCGCGGGACCGGGAGTATGTGCCTTAGGTTTGGGTGGAGTCTCCGTCACCGATTCAGTGTAAATGACAGAAAAGAGTTAAGTGGAGTGAGGAATTTGCGCGCCGGAAGCCTGTCTCGTCAGGTGCGATCGACGCAAAAGCGCTGAGCCAGCTCGCGAACGCTGTACTATTCGCCGCCGACCTTCGCTTCAACGCCTTCGGCGGACTGCGGCCTGTAGTAGCCCCAGCCTCGCTTGGCCGCCGCCTCAAGCAATGCCGGAGACGGATTCACCGGAAATGGGCGCCGCGCTATTTCCAGCATGGCCAGGTCGTGAATCGAGTTGCCAAACACAGTATCGGGCGCAGGCAAGCCGACACGACTCAATGCGGCTGCCTTTGCTTCGTCGGTCGGCACGTCGACAATCTCGCCGGTGATGATGCCATCCTTGACGCGCACCTCCGCTGCCAAAATGCGTTCCCGCGGAATACCGAAATCGCGCAGGCCTTCTGTGATGACCCAGCGATTGGTCGAGCTGACCGCCCAAATCTCGATTTCCGCCTGCCGCATTCTTTTGACCAGTGCAGCCATCTCGGCAAAGACACGCAGGCGCACGAACTCGTCTACGTATCTTGCCGCTGCTGCCTCCAACTCGTTTTCGCGCAATCCGGCGTACAACTGAACCATCTCGCCGCACATCGCTGCTTCGCTCACCTCTCCATTGCGGTAAGCGCGATAGCGTGAGTCAATCCAGTCGTTTGTCGAACGCGAAACCAGCCCCTGCTCCAGCGACCAGGCCATGAATCCATACCCCGCGTCACCGCCCCAGAGGGTTCCGTCGCAGTCGAAGACAGCAACCTTGGGCTTGCTTTCAAATACCAGCCGCTCAAACTCTTCTGTACGCCATTGGCGAGCTGCGATCGCGGCGGTTGTCGATCGCTCTTTCGTCGTGTCTGTTTGATTCATCCAATTCCATTTTCATCCATGCAGGCCCGGTTTTGTACGCATGAGAGGTTAATGGATGATGTACGCGCTAAAGCCCCAGCCAGCCAACAGAGGGCGGCGCCGAATCGCCGGATGGGAAAGCGCTATTCCGAAGCAGGTGGGCTCTCCTGCAACGGTTCCACGCGAATCTTCGCGATGCGTCTCGCGTCCATCTCCACCACGGTCAAACGCCTGTCTTCAAATACGACACTTTCACCCGTGCTGGGAATGTGTCCGAGACGCGCCAGCATAAATCCCGCCAGCGTTTCCACGCCGCCCTCGCGTGGCAGGTTCCAGTGCATTTGCGTTTCCAGATCGCGCAGATTCACGCTGCCATCCATCACCACCGCGCCGCCGGCGCTGCTCAGCACGGGGTGCGACGGCGCGTCGAACTCGTCCTCCAGTTCGCCCGCAAGCTGCTCGATGGCATCTTCCGCGGTCACCAGGCCCACGGTCGACCCGTATTCGTCGACTGCGATGGCCAGGTGCCGGCGGTTCTGCTTGAAGTCGTGGAGCAGATCCAGCGCGGATTTGGTCTCCGGCACCACCAGCACTTCGTGCATGATCTGGCCGAGTCGAACCTCGCCCTGGGGCACAGCGGACGACGCCCGGTTATAGAACAGCCGGGCTAGGTCGCGCGCATAAACCGCTCCGACAATGTGCTCGGGACCGCGGGCCTCATCGTAAACAGGAATACGCGAGTGGCTGCGGCCGAAGACACGCGTGCATGCATCTTCAAGCAGCATATTGGAGGGCAGAGAAAAGATGCTCTGGCGAGGCGTCATGATCGCGCTCACCGGCACATCGCCGAGTTCCAGCGCGCGATGCACAAGCATCTCCTGAAACTCAGGCAGCAGGCCCAGCCGTCTTGCTGCCGTGGCAATGAGCTTCAGCTCCTCGGCAGAATGGATGGACGCGGCGCGCTCGCTGGATGGAATATCGAAAGCACGCAAAACAACCGCTGCGGATCGGCTGAGCAAGCGCACCGCAGGGCGAGTGATCGCCATGAACACCAGCATGGGCGGCGCCACGGCCACGGCCAGCGCCTCGGCCCGGCGCAGCGCAAGCCCTTTGGGCACCAGCTCGCCTGCCACAACATCAAAGTAGGTGATGATGGCGAAACCAAAAGCTACGGCCACTACGTGGCCGTAGATCCGTGCGCCGGGCAGCGCGCCCAACCACCCTGCCACCATTTGCGCCGCCAGCGGCTCACCCAGCCAGCCCAGCGTCAGTGAGCAGATGGTCACGCCGAGCTGCACCGCTGGAAGCAGGTCATTGAGGTTGCGCTGTAAAGTACGCACCGCTCGCGCCCCCGGCACCCGCGCGGCCAGCAACTGCTCCACGCGCGTTTCGCGAATGGAAATCAGCGCAAACTCCACCGCGACAAAATAAGCGTTGGCCAGAATCAGCATGGCCACGGCGACCGGCTTGATGAGCAGAAGCTCGTGCATCTCGCAGTGAGGATAGCACTCGATGGCGCGCGAAGCGTTAGCATCGATCTTGTGCGCGGCATTTCCGTGGAACCAGACGGCTGCCGGGTGCGTAGAGACATTGGGTTGGCAATTCGAGGAGAACAATGAGGCTTTTTTTTGCGGGAATGACGGCATTGACGGCTTTGACGGCCACGTTAGCGGTTCCAGCGCGGGCTACCGAGGCCACATTTGAGCGCGACCTCGCGGTGAGCGGCAGAGTCGATCTGACGATCAACAACGGCTCAGGTTTCATCCATCTCACCAACGGCCCCGCGGGCCACGTTCACGTCTTCGCGCGCGTACATTCAGGCTGGGGCACGAGCGACGATGCGGTCCAGGAGATCGCGGCGCATCCTCCCATCCAGCAGACTGGCAACATCGTGCGCATCGGGGCGGTGCATCGGAATCTCGTTAACGTCAGCATCGATTATGAGATTCAGGCTCCGGCCGACGCATATCTCGATGCCGCTTCCGGCTCCGGCAACATTACCGACGACGGCGTGGGCGCGAATGCAAAACTGAGTACTGGCTCCGGATCGATTCAGGCTACTGGACTCAAAGGCGACTTCACTGTTGGAACCGGGTCGGGCAACATCGATGCGGAACAAGTGAGTCCGGGCGACGTGAAGGCCAATACCGGATCAGGGTCAATCGAACTGAAGAATGTGCATGGCGGGCTGCACGCCGGAACAGGATCGGGCAATGTAAAGGTGGAGGGCACGCCGGCGGCTTCATGGCGCATTCACACCGGATCTGGCAGCGTCGAGCTTTGGACAGAAAATGCGGGACTGACGCTGGACGCCTCGACAGGCTCGGGCGGCATTCATATCGATCGCGAGATATTGTCTCAAGGGACGATGGATCACCATCATGCGAGAGGCACGATCGGTGGCGGAGGGCCCGAGGTGCGCGTGGATACAGGCTCAGGCAGCATCAAAATTCATTAGGCTGCGCCAGCGTTCACTAGGCCGTTCTTGAAATGAAGGTCTAGGGAATGAAATAAAACGGATCGGGGTATTTCACCGAGTACTCCGCCTCCGGCTGGCCCTTCAGGTCGCTCCACTGGTCGCCCACGTTGAGCGCTAGCGTATAACCCGCGGCGGCAATCTGCCTGCGAGCCACGGCCTTAAATGCCCCAATGGTCTGCGGGCCTTGTTTTGCCGAGCCTTGTTTTCCCGAGCCTTGTTTTCCCGAGTCTCGATCTGCCGGCAGCATCACCAGCAGATTCCAGTTATCGAATCCCTGCGCGCGCAGATTGCGCTCCGTGGCGGCGCGCACCGCCTCTTTGCGGCCCGTAATAAAGAAGACGCTCAATCCAAGTCTCTGCGCCTCCTTGTAAATCCGCAACGTGCCGGGGATCGCAGGCGCCTGCGCAGTGGCGAGCCACTGATCGTAGCTGGCCGGGTCATAGCCGAAATCCGCGCCCACCATCTGCGGGTATGTCGACAACGTTGTGTCGTCGATGTCGAGGATCAGCGCCAGTTTTTCGTGCGGCCGGCGACGGGCGGCAAGCCGGTGCAGGAATTCAATCGCCCGATCGGCTTGCGCGTCCAGGTCGTGCGCATAGCATCCGCACTTGCAGGTGCAGTCGTGATATTGCTTCACTTCCGTCTTGAGCATGCCGAGGTTGGGAATGCGTTCCGCGGCCGCGTTGCTGCTGATTACATGCGCCGGCTGCTGCGCGGGCAGGGAAGTGAGCCCGATCGCCAGCCCGATTCCAAGCCCAATCGCGAGCCGACCCGCAAGAGTGACCGGCGCTGCAAGAATGGTCAAGTGTTTCTGCGACATAGGAACCTCTTTCCACCCCATTGCTTGCCCAGTGTAAACAATGCGCCCTGCACAGCCCTTTAGACTGAGAAGAAGATGATTCGCGTCTTCCGCCCTATTCCCGTCGAGCGCCTAAAGCTGCTGGTCTTCGATCTTGACGGCACACTCATCGACTCCGCCCAGGATCTATGCAACAGCGTGAATGCGGCTCTCAGGGAATGCAGTCTAGGCCCTCTGCCCGACCCCGCAATTGCCGGCTTTGTCGGCAACGGCGCACCCATGCTCATGCGCCGCGCGCTAGCCCTCGCCGGCAACATCGCTCCCGGCGAAGTGAGCGAGGACACCTTCGCCAAAGCCTACGCGTTTTTTCTCCAGTACTATCGCGAGCACAAGCTCGACTTTACTTACGCCTATGAAGGCGTTCTCGACGCGCTCAAGGCTCTGCACGAGCTTCACGACGCTCCGGGCGGCCCGCAACGAACAATGGCAGTCCTCACCAACAAGCCTGTGCGTCCGGCGCGCGGAATCTGCGAAGGGCTGGGCCTCGCCGATTATTTCCTCCATATCTACGGCGGCGACAGCTTCCCCCTGAAAAAGCCCGATCCGCTCGGCCTGCGCTCGCTCATGGAAGAGACCGGCGCAACGCCTGAGGAGACCGTGATGATCGGCGACAGCAAGGTGGACATCGAGACCGCGCGTAATGCCGGCGCCTGGTCGGTCGGTTGTGCTTTCGGCTTTGGCCCACAGAATATTCTGGACGCCCCGCCCGATGTGCTCGTTGATAACGCCGCCGAATGGAGGCAGACGTTAATCCCGGCGTAAATCGCACAAAATTAAGATTTTAAGACGGCCCTACTTCGCGGGAACTTCCGGCTGCTCGTCCGCGTATATTCGTAGTGAGAGGGGATATTGCGCCTATGCAGAGGAGATTCCTCGCCCATTGCCTCTTCGGCGCCGCGCTGGCGCTTGCCGCCGCGCCAGCCCACGCCAACCAGGATGCGGTTCAGTTCTTCAACAACATCGAAGTCACCCCCGACGCCCCCGTCCACGACGCTGTGTGCTTCTTCTGCAACGTCCACGACGACGGATTAGTGAAAGGCGACATCGTCGTCTTTTTCGGCAACATACGCCTCGATGGTCAGGCCCACCACGATGTGGTCAACTTTTTCGGCAATGTCACTGCAGCCGATAACTCTTCCATTGGTGGCGACCTGGTTTCGTTCTTCGGCGATGTGCGGCTCGGCGAGAACGTCTCCGTGGCCAAGGATCTGGTCGCGATGTTCGGCACAGTCCATACGCCGTCCAGCGTCTCCATCGGCAAAGATCATGTCGTCTTCTCGCCATGGATCTTCTTCGGGCCGCTGTTGATGATCTTCCTGGTGATCTTCGTCGTCATCCACGAGGTCCGCGTCCATCGCCAACGCCGGTTCGCGCACGCCTACCCGTTTCCGCCGCGGCGATAAGCGCAATCAGTGGCCCAGCGCGATACGCTGTTGGCATGGGCCAAAATGGCTTAGAAGCTGCTCGCCCTTTGCGCATCGTCATGCCCGGCGGCAGCGGCCAGGTGGGCCACATGTTGGCGCGCTTCTTTCAGGAGCGCGGCCATCACGTCACCGTGCTGACGCGCGGGCCGTATGCAGCGCCCTGGCTGACTGTGTATTGGGATGGAATTCAACTCGGCCCCTGGGTTGAGACATTGGAAGGCGCCGATGTCTGCATCAACCTTTCCGGTCGCAGCGTCAACTGCCGCTACACCGTCCGCAACCGCCGCGAGCTTTACGACTCGCGCATCGGCACAACGCGCCTGCTGCACCGGGCCTTCGCTACGCTGGCCAATCCGCTGCGCCTCTGGATGAACGCGTCAACGGCCAGCATTTACAGGCACTCACTCGACCGCGACATGGATGAAGCCACCGGCGAACTGGGCGGAAATGACACCCTGGGCGGCCATGAATTGATCACGCCCCGCCGCCGCGCTCCTGAAAAGTGGAACTGGACCACTCAGCTGATCAAGGATTGGGAGTCTGCGTTCTTCTCCGTCGAAACACCAGGCACGCGCAAGATCGCGCTGCGCACATCGCTCGTCTTTGGACCGGAATCCGGCGGTATCTTCGCCGTTTTCTCTCGTCTGGTCCGCTTCGGCCTCGGCGGAACGCAGGGCAACGGTCGCCAATATGTTTCCTGGATTCACGAAGCCGACTTTGCCCGCGCCCTCGAATTTCTCGTCGACCACGAAGAGATCGGCGGCCCCATGAATCTTGCCGCGCCTCATCCGCTGCCCAACCGCGAGTTTATGGCCGCCCTGCGCGAAGCCTGGGACGTACCCAACGGCCTGCCAGCGCCCGCGCCGCTCATCGCCATCGGCACATTCCTCCTGCGCAGCGAGCCCGAACTGGTTCTTAAGAGCCGCCGCGTCGTTCCCGGCCGCCTTCATCAATCCGGATTTCAGTTTGAGTTTCCCGATTGGCCAGAAGCCGCCGCCGATCTCGTCCGCCAGTGGCGCGCGCGTGACGACCTCTGACCATTGACCATTAATCCCGTTCGCTGTTCATTGATGTCTGTCACTTCGGGATAATATCCATCGCCAACTGAACTCAAGAGGAGCGGCCGATGCGAGGAGTTCATTTCGTATTCAATGGTCGAATGTATGTTCGCAGCCAAATCGCGAATTCCTGCTCCGGCATCGAGCCATCGGCCACGGCGAGCATCGTGGTCACGCCGTCCTGGTCGCGCGCGATTAGCTCATAACCGTTCTTGAGCAGAAAAGTTTCAGCAACCACCCACGCCGTCCGTTTGTTTCCGTCGAGGAACGCGTGATTTCGCGCGATTCCAATGGCGTAAGAAGCCGCCAGATCCGCGATGTCGGGATCCCCATAGGCCGCGAGATTTTGCGGTCGCCCGAGGGCCGATTGCAGAAGCGGCAAATCCCGCATTCCCGCCAGACCACCGTGCTCCGCAATCTGTTCTTCGTGAATGGCGAGGACGGAACTCTCCCTGATCCATCTCCAGGCCGGAGTCGTCACTTTGCTAGCTCACGAAGGAGATTGCGGCGCTTGCGCATCACCTGCCGGGCCAGTCCCATGTCTTCCTCAAAAGCTGGGTCATAAGGCGTAATGCGAATGCCATCCGGCGACTCCGTCAAAAACACCGAATCTCCCTTCTGCACCTTCAGCAGCGCCAGCGCCTCTTTCGGCAACACAATCCCAGCCGAACTACCAATAGTCGTTACTTTGAGCTTGATCATTGCGCCCGCCTTCCATTCTAATCATTATAACATCCGTTATAATCTAGTCCAGAAATCCGCGGGCGAGTGTCCTGGCTGCTAAACCATCTGGTTTGCTAAGGCGCATTCAAATTCGGTGCAACTGAACGGTCCCACTGTAGACCAGGCCGTTTGAATACATGGCCAGGAAGGGCGCCACCTCCTCCGGCTTGCCTTCGATCAGTACGTCGGTATCGATTGTCGAATTGTCGCCCTTGCCGACTGACGCGCCGAACTGCAAACTGACGTCTCTGAGCCCCCCGCCTACGCTCTTGCGCAGCATGAGGGTGGTGTCGAACGTGTCGTACTCCAGTGAATTATCTGATAACACTATCCGGGTAATCGTCCAGCAGCCACTCGGCGCATCTGTGGCGGAAGGCGCACTGAAAAGGAACGCGCTACAGGCCGACGAGCTTTCTGTCAGCAGGGTTCCACCCGCCTTAGCCAGATAAAAAGTCGTCCCACTGGCGCCTTTCGTAATATCGTCCGCGCTGAGCGACTGATATGCCGAATCGTCTCCGCGCTTGATCACCGCATACAGTTTGCCGTCCGGGGTCGCCCAGCTGCCGACAACGCGGTTATCAAGAACTGTAGGCAGTGGATTCTCCAGGACGACATAGTTGCACCCACAAAGGAACATCACACCCACCGCATACACCGCCAACAACAGCCTCGTGCTTCGCGATTGCATACCTTCCCCCCTCGTTTTGGTTCCACAAGATGCCCCATCGTAATACATGCCTCTCTCAAGGGACAAAAAACGAAGGAACAAAAAAACGGCCCCCGTTTCCGGGGGCCAAGTTGCCTTGGTTCTCTCGCGTTGCGAGAGCTTGGTTGGCGGCCTAACGGCGGGGTGGCCGTTGGCGCAGGAGCAGAGCCTCGGGGGAGGAAGTTGGCCGCTATGTTACGGCTGCTCTGTGCCAGCTGCGGCAGGAGCGCTTTGGGGTGACGCTGCTGCCTGGGCCGCCAAACTGTTTTCCATCACGCGCAGGTGCACACTGCTGAACCGTACCCGTTCCGGCTTTTGATCTTGATCGCCGGTTGCGGTAGAGGCCATCTCAACTTCGTTGCCGAGGGCCACGGAGTGCATGCGATAGACGGGAATTTGATGTTCCGCTACAAGATAGCGCTTGACTGCTTCCGCCAGGCGCTCGGAATTCTGTATGCCTGCGCCGCCCGCTTGTGGCGAGTGCGCTTCCATTTCCAGGATGTAGCCTTCGTGCCCGGTAAGGCTCGAGGCCAGCTGATCCAACGCCGCTTTCGAATCCGAACTCAGTGTCGGGCTTCCGCCACGGAACTTGATCTCAATGTCCGTCGCCTGTTTGTACTGATCCAGGCCGTTCACAGTGGTGTTCACCTGGTTCACGTGATTCGAAGCATTTTGCGCGGCAGTGTTGGCGTTATCCGCCTCAGTGTTGGCTGCCATCGCCAATTGATTTGCCGCATCGGCCGCGCTCTGAGCCTTGCGGATGCCTGCTTGCGCCCGCGCATCCAGATCCCTGATGTCCTGCGCGTTCTTGGCGTTCACTTCATCCAGTTCGCTGAGCCGGTCGTTGATGGGATCGATCTGCCTCTTCACCCACTTCTTGCGGGCGAAGGGATAGACCCGGCCCCAGAACCCCTCTTTTTGGGGAGCCAAGGGCTGTTCGCTCATGGGCATCGGGGCGGGCTGAGCCGAAGTCGTGGCCGTGTTCTGGGACTGCGTCGTAACGCCGGACGAAGTTCCAGTGGATACCTGGTCCTGAGCGCACACAGGAATTGCGATCACGGATGCCAGCACAAGTACGGCCAACTGGCGGGGGAATAATCTTAATTCGTTCGCAGTCTTCATCATGGGTTTTGTCCCTCTCTGTTCGCGGCCGTCAGGCTACCGGCACGGGTTGAGCGCTGATGTCCGCTCGCCCTGACTAATTGCAAGAGGGGTGCCAAAGCACAGGCAGAATGGAGAAAACGTCTATCTGCCTGAAACTAAAGTGCTTGGAAGAATGGGTTCAAGCCTGTAATTGGGCCATTTCGAGACCTGTATACGCCTGTTTGCGGGTAAATTTTGCATCTTTGCGTAGTTTCTACCCGGCCGCAGGAGCCTCATCCCGGCTGGAGTCTATGTGCTCTGATTTGAGTCCACGGCGGGAAATCCAGGCGATGACACTTAATTCGAGTCAATATGCCAATTTCGAACCGACGTGTCTACTTTGAATCTACGCGCACGATGCGAATCTCCGGGAATGCGCCATCCCAGTCCTGCGCCACCGTGTCGAAAATCAACCGGAAGTCCGCGCTGTCGCCGGGCTTGAGTGGCGCGGCGGAGACCGGTTCCACATCGATGTACGGTTCGCGAGTGCGAATGATGTTCATTGGATGGGTCTCGTTCTGCGCCACCTCATGAGCTGGATCTCGGAACAACACCTGCACTGTGATTCCAGTCACCGTTCGGCTGCCTGTATTAGCGATCGACCCATCTACGTAGGTCACCTTGCTGCCGGCCAGGTTCGACGACTCGCTCATATGGAGATTGCTGATCGGCAAATTCCCAGCGTAGGGATCGAGCGCAGCCGAGATCGGCGTCACCGTGGGCGCACTCTTGCCGTGCTCATAGAACAGCACCAGTCCGCCAGCCACCACCAGCACGATCACCGCGGCAACGACTATCGGCAGCCAATTACGCTTTTCAGATTCGGCGGGACGAATCAGTTGCGGACCTGCTTGAGGATCGGTACTCATGCGCACCTGTACTTACGAGCGAAATTCTACACCGATTGTCCCGGCACTTGATCGCGAAGAGTCGATACGGCAAATCGAAGCCGAAGGGTGAAGGCCGATAGCGGACGGCTGAAAGCTGGTTCGCTACCCGAACCGCGCCCGCTTCACCGAATCCCGGCAATCCTTCCCCGCCATCTTCACCTGGATGCACATCTCCGCCAGTCGCGAAAGCATGCGGTCCCCAATCCGATCACCCAGCGTAGGCTCGCGCGCGGCGCGCTCCGGATCGCTCAATCCTCCGCTCCCCGCCGGCTGGTCAGCATAATTTGTCGTAATGATCGTCGTCTGCCTGTTGTTGTAGCGCGTATTCAAAATCAGCGCTACCGTATCCCAGACCCACTCATTAGGTTTTTGCGCGCCCAGGTCGTCCAGCACCAGCACCTCGGCGGCGAACACCGGCTTCAGCAACTCCAGCTCCGTTGTCCGCACCTCGGTGTTATAGCTGTTCTGGATGCTTTTCAGCAGTTCGCGATAGTCGCAGAACAATCCCCTCGCTCCGCGCTCCCGCACCAGCCGCTGAAGCACTCCCACCGCGAGGTGCGTCTTGCCCACGCCCATTGAGCCGGTGAAGAGCAATCCCTTTCCACCGGTGTCGACCGGATACTCGTCCACAAATCGGCGCGCCGTCGTAAGCGCCGCGGCCAGCAAACGGTCGGCGCCGTGATAAATGTGGAACGTGTCCAGCGTGCAATCCTTGTACCGCGCCGGAATCTGCGCCGCATGGATTCTCCGCAACTCCCGCTCCGCTTCCTGGCACTCGCAAGGCCGGCTTACCCAATTCCCGGCCCCATCCATCACCCGAACCAGACCTACCCCATCGCAAATCGCGCAAACCGTCATATCGTTTTTCCAGCCTAGCGCATTCGCCTTCCCGCGCACCCGGTGCCCACCACGTGCCCGAATGTGGAAAATGCGCTCACGCTTGTCTTGCTGCTTGTTGTGGAATGGCTCGTTCGCCAAAACGTTTCACGCGCCGACATTTAACGCGCCGCGACGAGAGCGAATGTTTCTCGAGCCTAGTCGCACACCAGCGCGGCTTCACGAAAATCCATCGCTCCATCGGCAGAATCGGCGGCCGCGTCATCGCCCGCTTCGCTCAGCGTCACAAAGAATCGCTCCACTTCGCCAAGTACATCCGGTCCGGTCCGCGCGTGGTAAATCGCCGCGCGCAGCTTCGCCCCGCCCGGCACCCCGTGCGTGAACCATGTTGCGAACTGCTTCATCTTTCCCACCGGATCGCCGAGCCTTGCGTCGCGCGGCAGATCTTTGGTCGCCTCGGTTTCGGCCAGCAGCATTTCGAAGTACGCGCGAATCATTCTGTAGCGATCCAGATTCGTTGCCCGCTCATAGCTGCCCGTCGCCGTGTACTGCGCAATCTGCCGAAAGATCCACGGATTCGCAGGCGCCGCCCGCCCAATCATCACCGCGTCGCAGCCCGTCTCGGCGACCATCGCCGCCGCATCCTCGGGAGTGCGCACGTCGCCGTTGCCCACCACCGGAATCTTCACCGCCTGCTTCACCGCCGCAATCCACTGCCACTGCGCCTGCCCGCTGTAACCCTGCTCGCGCGTCCGCGCATGCAGCGCCAATCCGTTCAGTCCCTCGGCCTCGGCCATCCGCGCTAGCTCCACGCACACAATCTGCGAATTATTCCAACCCATGCGGAACTTCACGGTGAAGGGAATCGTCACCGCCTTGCGAATCGCCCGGAAGATCTCGCCGATCTTCGGCAGGTCGCGCAACAGGCCCGACCCGCCATTACACCCCACCACGCGCTTCGCCGGGCAGCCGAGATTTAAGTCGACAGTATCGAAGCCCGTCTCCTCGACAATGCGCGCGGCTTCGGCCAGCGTCTCGGCATTTGACCCGAACAGTTGCGCCCCAATCGGATGCTCATCGTCATAGAACGTCAGGTAACGCCGCCGCTTCGTCTCCCGCATCCGCGCCAGCCCATCCGCCGACGTGAACTCGGTCATGATAAGCCCGCACCCCGACTGCGCATTTGAGATTGTTGCGTCGACGCCGTCATCGGCCGCCGCGTCGTTGCTTTGTTCGCAGCTCTCTCGGTTCCTTGTTCCCTCGGTCCTTTGGTCGCTGGTAAACAGGCTCGCATGCCGGATAAACCGCCGGAACACCGTATCGGTCACACCCGCCATTGGCGCCAGCACTGTCGCCGGCCGCACCATCACCGTGCCCAGTCGCACTTCCGCTGGAACCCGCGTCTCCGCGGGCATCGCGTGCTCCACTGGGTTATCCCAGTCCTTGTTTACTGTGAATCCGCGTCCCGCCATCTCGCTCCTGATCAGTTCGGCAATTCGGCTACCTGGTACACAAATGGTTTACCGCGCGAGTCAGGGTCCCAGCCCGCAGCCATTGCCTCGCGGATATGAGATTCAACTTTCCTCTCAGCAATTTTTTGCGGACGAACATCGATTCGTGACCCATCATCCTTCTGCGTTCTTATCGTCGGATATTCCAGAAGAAGCTCCCGGCGCGCAGCTCCTGAGACTTGCACATGAATTGCTGCGCCCTTCAACCGATCCTCGCCACACCATTGCTGTTCTCGGTGCAGATTCCAGACCAGCGAGAAACCATCGATCTTGATCTCCGACTGAATGGAACACTTGGGTCGCGGCATAGCTTTCGTCTCCAATCGCACCAACAGCTAGAATCCAGGCGCTAGAGGCTAAATGCCGTCTTTTGCCCCCAAGCAAACGTAAGCCCCCGCCACGGCGGAGGCTCACTGGACCAACTTCTTGCCTCGGTTTACTTTGCCGCCGCGACCGCCTTGTCGCTCTTCGCGTACTTCCTGCGGAACCGCTCTACGCGTCCCGCCGTGTCGACAAGCCTTTGCTTACCCGTAAAGAACGGGTGGCAGACCGAGCAAATTTCCACGTGAATGTCGCCCTTGTGGGTCGACCTCGTTTCAAAAACGCTTCCGCAGGCGCACATCACCCGCACCGCTGCATAATTGGGATGAATCTTTTCCTTGGGCATCGACCGACAGACCTTTCCTGCAATTCTTCTCTATATATTGTAAGTGGATTCGCCCGCTTTCGCAATTCAGGGGCGGGGAGCTACAAAAGCAGCTTCAGCCGGCAGACTCAATTACCCCCGCAAACTCCGCTTTCCCACCAACTCCGCCCTCGCCGCGAGCCCCATCGCCATGGCCATCACGCGGTCGTCGTGCGTCCCAGCCTGCGCCCCGCTGCTCCCATTCGCCTGCCGCACAAAGCTCCGGCACTCCCCCAGCAGCCGTCGGCTCTGGAACCGCTCCGGCTCCTCCACCAGCGCAGCATTCAACTGGCCCAGCATCGCCGGTCGGCTCACGCTCGTCGTCAACCAGCCCGCCTGGCCGCCCTGCCGACCGCTTTGCGTCCCGCCCTGTATATAGATTCGTTCGTACTTGCACGCCGTTTCCGCCAGCGCCAGCACCCCGCTGCCGTGGTTGTTCCGCTCCACCACCAGCCACGCGCCGTTGTACTCCGTCGCCAGGGCGGTCACGAACTGCGCCAGTTCCAGGCCACCCATGTGCCCGGCAAACTCCGCGCACTGCAAGCCTGTCTCCATCTCCAGCACCTGTGCCGCGGAGTAGTCGCCTTCGCTACCGCCCCTGCCGGATCCACCGCAACCAAATACTGCCGGGCTTTCACCGGCGGCAGCCAGATCTCCAGCTCCCCATTCTTCCTCCGCTCCACCGGCTCCGGAGCCGCCTTCATCCGCGCCTCCACCGCCGCCAGCTCGAATACGCTTTCGCCGCTCGCCAAAAAGCAGTTGTCCGCGTTCTCTGCGTACTCCTGACGCGCCAGCCCGCGAAAGTCCGCGCGCATCTGCCGCCGGTATCCGATCTGCTTCAAATCGAGCTGGTGCGTCGCCATCAGTCCGCGCTCTTCTTCGGTCAGGCTCGCCGCGTTCACGGCCTTTGCGCAATATTTTGGCTCCATCCACCACGGAAAAAAATGCCGCACCATCCCCGTTTCATCCGCCTTCAGCCATTCCTGGTGAAAGCACCCTCCCACTCCCAGTGGCGTCGACTCCAGCACCATCTCCGCATCCGGCGTCATCGCCGCGCGTAATCCCGCCAGAGTTTCCGCCGCATCGCCAGGCCAGCGCGATAACTCGCTGCAGTGCAGGTTCTGTACCGTAAGGCCTCGCCCAGCGTTCCGGTCCGCAGCGCTCACCACGCGATATTGCGAGTCCATCTCCGGAAACACAATCTGCCGCACATTCGACTGCGCGGTCTTGAGCGCCCCCTTGCGCACCTGCGCCGGCAGCGAGTTCACAAACCGGTGCACGATGCGGAAGATTTCCTCCGCCGCATCCTGCGTGTGCGCCACTTCCAGTGTCAGTGTTCCGGGGTGCGTAATCGTCCTCAAAAAGAACCGCGCCGCCACCCACGTCGTCAGCCCCATCTGGCGCGCCTTCAGCACAATGTTCCGCTGGCCCCGTTGCCGCTCGAACTCCTTCTGCACGGCGTTCGCCGTCAGCTTCACAGACCTGCCATTGCGCGACCGCACGACCAGTACCTCTTCAGCCAGCGCAATCTCCACCGTGGGTCCGCCCAAGGTCGACGGCTGCGCAGGCATCCTCTCCCCCAAGTCCTCCAATCCTTCTCTGTCCAGTTTTGCGAATTGCGCCTTCAACCACGGTGATCCGAGCGCATCTTCCTCATCTGCGGCCACTCGTCTCCTCCTGGTGAGCCGTTCCTAGTGGTTTTGATTGAAGCTTCACGATCAGGCCTGGCGCGCGACTGCCCAAGGTCACGCGCCAGGCGAAGGCGCACGCATTCCCCGAGCCGCGCCTGCAATATCGACCCATCAATCTGTGTTGTCTTGGTCGCGGGTTGCGCGCACTCGCCACCGCGTTGTTGTGCCCAGGCGCGATCTTCCCCTCGCCGCCTCGTTCCCCGGGGTCCCTCGTTCCCTTGCTCCCTCGTTCCCTCGCTCCCTGTCTTTCTAGTAACTGCCGCACCAGTACTTGATCGTGTACGCCGTCGATGCGGTCAGCGCCGTGTTTGCCGTGATCGTGACCGCCGTCGTGCTCTCCGTCCACGTGTTGCTTGTGACCATTCCCGTCGCGCTCAGCGTGCTCACCATGCAGTTGGCCTGGTTGGTGTGCGTGTTGGGAAAGTTCAGCGTCGCCAGCGTTCCTGTCGTCGGGCTCGTTCCCGTTGTCAGCGTCACGGTCCCGCTTACGCCGTCGCACACATGGCTCGTCGCACACGCAATGGTCGGGCTCGACCCCGCCGCCGCGCCCGTTGCCACGCCCATCGTGCCCGACCCCATGATGAATTTCCCTTGCAGATACCCTGTCGCTGTCGTGTTTCCGCTGCCCGACACCTGGAATGCGGCAGTGGAATTATTTGATCCGCCTTCGTAAACGATGAACCCGCTCGTCCCTGACCCGCTCGTATTATTGATTGCCACTGCGTTGGCGCCGGCTCCGGCGTTGATCGTCGTGTTCGCGTTCGCCGGCAGAATCACCCTGTCCAGCGAATTCACAGCGTCAGTCACGCGCAAATTGTTGCTCGCGTCCTTGCGCACTTGCCACTCCGACGTGCCCGTATAGCTGTTGAACTGAACGGCGCCGATTTGCTCCGCGCTCGATCCCGGCTGAATCGCCAGCGTCTGATTTGAATTCGCTCCGTTTTCGAGCGTCGCGTTGCCCTGCAGAGTGCTCGTTCCGCCCAGAGTCGTTCCGCTCAGTGTGGGGCTCGTCGCCAGCACCACGCTTCCGCTGCCCGTTGTTGCCGCGCTCACCGGCTGCGCGCTGCTGTTCGTTGCAATCACCGCGGCGCTCGCCGGAACCGCCCCGCCATTGATCTCGGTCGCGTTGCCCCCGTCAATCAAATACCAGTCCGTCCCATCCGTGTAAACGAGGCCGTTGCCTCCCGGTGGAATTGTGCAAGCCATAACCGGAGAACAGACCAATGTCGGGCCGCCGCCCGCAATCGTGACGGCCGCCGTGCCTACGTTGTTCACCGCGGCCATGAAGCCGGTGGAGATCGTGGACGGGAGCGTGCCGGTGCATCCCGTCGAGCAGTTCGCGCGATAGGGCCCAGTGGTCAAGAATGACCACGATGAAGTTTCATCCGTGGCATTTCCTTGCGCCGCCGCTGCGCCCATATCCGATAGCGCTTGCGCGGGAGTACGGTACTGGATTATGTGTGCCACTGAAGTGGACTCTGCAAACTCCGGCGTAGTTGTGGCGCCGCTTCCGTCGCTGACCGTCCCGCCGCTCTGCGCTCCCGGGGTCCACTTGCTCGTCGATGAGTTCCAGATTGGCACGTCACCGTTGGCGATGCTGGTGTTCGTCCAGTCGGCAAGATTGATCGTCGCGATTGGAGACCCGCCAACCTGGAAACTTGCCGCGTTAACGGGCCCGTTTACTTCCAGGTCAGAAAACCATGGTTTGATCCCAATCCACGCGACGCTAACCGTGTTGCCCGCACCTGCCGGGCCTAAACTCATGTAGACGCTTGTGCCTGTGTAAGTCGTCGCGTCTCCGTCGCATTCATAGACGGCATAAGACGTCGTGAGCGCCGGGGAGATGGTACAAAGTCCGCTGTACCCAGTTCCCGACGAATAACTGGCTAAAGTGGCAGACCACGAAACGGAGGTGTTCGCCTTCGCCATCACGTAGAATCGGACCTTACCCGCTGGAACCTGACTGCCATAGAACAAATTGGTTCCGTTCGCGCCGTCTAGCGAATACGAATTGGTTCCGACAATCGAGAGTGCATTGCCACTTTCAGAACTGGAATCAGAAACTACGGTGGTTTTTTGCCCGGCGTCCATCAGTTCATGTGGCCAGAACCAGAGATCTTCATCGTTAAAGTAATACGCAGCCGCGCCTTTCTCGATAAAGTCATGCGTGCGATTGAATACAACAGACCCGCGTGAAAGCTGCGGAGGACCAAAGGTGTCTGCACCGGCAAGCGCGAACTCACACCGTCCTGGGTCTTGACCGAATGGCTCACCGGAAGTCGTGCAGGTATTGAGCAGATTGCCAACGCCGGTGATGCTGTAGGCCGCAGGTGTTGCGACTGGATAAAAAGGATTATCGAAAGTGTTGTGATTTCCAGTGATGGCGAGCGTTCCCACACCGGCCATATCAAGCTGACGAATAGTTGATTCCGAAGCGTCCCACTGAAAAGTTGGCTGAGTGCCAGTGGCGCAATAGATCGTCGCGAGCCGATCAAATATATGTTCATTGCCAGAGATGCGAAATGTGGTTGGGGCTGTTCCCCCAGGGCAAGTCTGCGATCCCTCCATTTCTGGGATGTCTATAGACCAAGAACTCGGTATAGTTTCTCCCGCTGGGCTCACTGCCCCGTTTCCAGCAAGAATCTGCGGGCCGTAGATCGCACCCGAAATCTGCATCGCCTTGATCGTATCGTCATTACCTCCGTAGGAAATCCAAGGGTAGGTCGCTGTGATCCAGGTATTGTCGAACTCATTGAAATCGCACATTCCCTGGCAGGTATTGCCGCCGACCAGCGCCGCTGCGGTGTTAGGCATGGCAAATACGAAACCAAACTCTCCACCTACGAAGTCATGGTCCCATTTCGCCTGGTACGGACCGGCATTGCCCTGGAAGAAGTACCCGCAGGTGTTGTTCGTGCGGGCACCGTTCAACTGGATAACCACATTGGTAAAGTCGGCACGGAGTGGACCCCCGCCGTAACCCCCCGCAAGACCACTCGCGTCCATCGCAAAGCCGCAATTCCCTATCGTTTGAGTCGCGGAAAGGCCATCCACCGAAATGTAGGCGGTGAGTCCCGTGCCAGCCGTCACCGAAGCAGCGAGCGTCACCTGATTTACCGACTGGTAAGACGCAACCGTCGTCGTGGTCCCGTTCACGAGAATCGCTTGTCCCACATCGCCCGGCTGGAATTGGCATTGCACTGCCGAGGTAATGACGGTCGTCCCATTTGCAATAGCATCAAAGCAGGTTTTCCCCGGAAGCCGGTTGGGGAAGCTGTTCGAGCCGCTTGAGGAGGCGTCCACCGAAGCGTCCACGTTGATCCCAATGTCGCGCACCGTGAAACCTTTCAAAGCAAGCGCCTGCGGACCCGCGCCAGGATCGGGTACCTCGAATACATCTTTCCCTGGCGCTCCTCGTACAGAAACCAGCATCCCGCTAACATACGCCTGACTTTGACCTGCCGATCCAAATGGACCGTGAAACGAGACGCCTTCGGGATTGATCGGAACGCTCGTGTAATACACGGTCGGGCCAGAAGAAGCAGGGTTAACAGGAAAGAACACGCTTCCGCGTGACCTGTAGCAGGCCTCGAAAGCATTTTGAATGGCTGTGTGATTGTCCGTGCTGTTGTCACCCACCGCGCCATATGCCGTCACATCGCAGTCTGGACTCACCTTTGAGGCTGACGCATTCGGCGCGATATTCTGTCCGTTGACGACGTTCGCCGCCGCTCCAGCTGGTGTGGTTGCGCCCGTGCCGCCCGATCCTAACGGAACCGCGCTCGTGCCGCCGATCACCGTGCCACTCGTAGTGTAGTAGGCGATCTGACCTGAACTCCCCGAGTTGATCGTGCCGCTCCCGCCTCCTGACCCTGATCCGGTTCCGCAGGGCGAGCCGGTGTTCGTGATATATCCCGAGTTATCGACCTGAAGGCAGAAGTCCCCCGAAGAAGCCGCCAGCCCGGGGAACTTGATCGCATTCGGCGCTAGAAACGCGGCATCCAGATTTGTACTCGATCCTGAATATATATCGGTTTCGGCTCCGGAGCCGGTTTCATAATTGAGTCGAACATGTCCAGTCGAGTTACTTGCGTCAATGTAAGTGTCTCCAGTGTTCGTACTTTGATACGCTTTAAAGCTATCTAACCCGCCGGCCGCCGAGTTCAGCTCCCAGTTATTGCTCGCGTCTTTCACCAGATACCACTGGCTGTTACCGTTCCAGTCCTTGTAAGTGAACGATCCCTTTTGGCTCGTAGTAAGTCCCGGCCACAGGTAGTAATCCACCTCCGAATCGGCGCTGTTGCGCAGCGACATGGTTCCCGTCGACTGCGTCGTTCCACCAACCAGAAGATTCCCCACAAACTGGGCATCGCCCAGCTTGTCCACGGTTGCTACCGGCGCCGGCGTTGTGCCGCCGCTGGCGAAGGTCACACCTCCAGTGCCGGAGTTCGTCGAGCAGTTGAAGCACACATTGCCGGTTCCTGCCGCGTTCAGCGCCGTCTCATCGTTGGTGTTGCTCGCGCCCGGGTTCCACTGCTGGATCTGCAGCCGGTACACGTTATTCAGAAGATCGTCCATTTGATACAGCTGCTGGCCGCCCGCAGCGTCACTGAAACCATAGAGCCACCGGTAGCCATAGTCAGTCTGGATCTCGTTCAAAAGCCCGCGTTCGTTCCCGGCCCCAATCCCCAGCCGGAAGTGATTGGTCACTGTCGCGTCCTGCTGGCTCAGGTACCAGTCGCCATTCAATTCATTGAAACTGCGATGGAACGTATCCAGGAAGCTGTTGCGCGTTCCGTTGTCGGTCAGCTTTCCGGTGAACATTGTGCCGCCCGTCATCCAGTTGTTGTATGAGCTTCCCGCGTCCGCTACCACCTGGCTTGTCGAATTTTCGTTCCGCAGTCCCACAATTGTGTTGTTCTGCGCGTTCGGTCCTAAGTGAAGCGCCGTCGAGCAGCTTTCCACGTCTCCTCCCGTAAACGTGTTTCCGTCGCCTTGTTGTAAGTTGATCCCATAAGTGCCGCTGATCGGACTTCCGCTGCTTGTCGGGCAATCGATATGCAGCCTTACAAATGTGCTCGCGTTCATCCAATCCGTCGTTGCTGGATTCGTGACCTGGTGTCCGATAGCATTGATCGCTGTCCCGAATCCGCTGAATTGGTTATCGAAGAACGTCCCACCCGTGTAATTCCCAGTCCCGTCCAGAGTCATGCCCGTCTGATTCGAGTTACCCAGGAAGTACAGGTTTTCTAAGTCCAGCTCCTGCGTCCGGTACGCGACTAACCCCTGCGCCGTCGCGCTCGTGGCCGCCGTCGTATTAATCACCACATTGTCCATGTGGAAGCCCGGCGTATCCACCGCATAAGTTGGGTCGCCGACCGCGACCATCGAGATTGACCCCGTGTACGCCAGCGCCGTTCCACCCGTGCTTCCGCTCGCTTCCGACCCGCCACGCAGTGCACAACCGCGCAGGGCCACGTTCCGCGAACCCGCCGTCACGACAATCTGATTTGCCGTCGTAATTGTTGCGCACGGTAGCAGAATGGCTGTATTACTTGTCGCAATCGTCAGATTGGATTCCATCGTGAGATTGCCCGTAAAGTTCCGCGCATCGCACGTCCCGCCGTAAGTCGCATTTACCGCGTTCACGCATGCCTGAATCTTTGCGCCGATGTCCGCGCCCGGAAATTGATCTACCTGAAAAGCAGACCCGACTTTGCCGCTGCCGGCCAACGCAGCATAAGCCCCGCCGCCCGGCAGCGTTCCGCCTCCGCTGTCCAATTGCGTTCCGTAGCTGGCCGAGCTTCCCGCGTTCCACACCGTGTATCCGCCATTCCCCTTCAGCAGATTCCCGGCAAAGAACGTCATGTTCTGTCCGCCGATCAGGTTTACCGGCGCCGCCGTATCCCACGTTCCCGCCGCATTCAGGCTCGCCGTCGTCGTCGCCGAGCAGCCCACCCCGCCCGCCGTCACGGTTACGCTCGCAATCGCCCCGTTGGTATTGACCGCAGCCGTTGCCTGGGCCGTACACGACCCGCTGAACGCGATCGGCACGCTCGCCCCATACGGATCCCATCCCAATCCGTGTTCGCTGCCCAGCGTCACCGCCGTCACAGCGCCGCTCGCAGCCGTCACCGTCAGTGCCGGAGGCACCGCGTTCCACGCCGGCGACACCACCGCGTTCCGCACCGTCCAACCCTGTGCCGTTCCGTTTAGGTCCAGCACCAGTCCCGTCGGCGGCTCGCCCGTTGCCGATGAATTCCCCGCCAGCGCCACCACGTTATCCAGCACATTGTTCGACCCCGCTGCCGCCGTAAACGCGTGCGTTGCTTGAATCGTCACGTTCTGCCAGCGGTTGGAATCCGCGTTCAATCCCGCCGGCACCGTCACCGGCAACGTGGGAATCGCCACGCCCGTGTTCAGCCCGCGGATATCGATATTACGGAACTCGCTCCACTGCGGCCACTGCGCAAGATACAGGCCGCACGTATGCGTCGAATGCGCGCCCGGGTACTGCGCCGCCATCGGGTCTGTTCCCGTCGTCGCAATCTCCACGTTTTCCATCTCTGCCACGCGCAGCCCATTTCCCCCCGCGCCTGTCGTTGCCTGCATCGCAATTGCGCAATTACCAACACTCCACGCAGCTCCTGTTCCCGCCGTTCCAGTCAGTCCGCTTCCGCCCGGCGAAAAAATCGAATTCGCTTCTATCGGCCGATTCTCCTGGCAGCTTCCCGCCGCCGCGCGCCCCTCTGCCGGCGAACACGACACATCCTCGCTCTGGTCCACATAGATCGTCAGATCGTGCAGCCGTGTGTAGCTCAGCATGTTCGTCGCGTCCGGGCCGCTCTCCAGCACGTCTTGCCCCGGAAATCCCATCAGCGCTGACACCTGCTTGCCCAATCCTCCGATCGATTCCCCGTGCCAGCTCAGCGACCGCGTCTTGCATGTCCCTTGCGGAATCGTCAGCGCCGCTCCGTGCGCATTCGCGTAATTCAGCGCCGCCTGCAGCGCATTCGTATCGTCGGTAACGCCATCGCACACCGCGCCGAATTCCTTTACGCTGCGCTCCGCCTGCTGCGCGGCCGCCGTGCGCAGATCTGTCACCTTCACGCCGTTTGCATTCGTGAATGTATCCGTCCCCGCGTATGTCGGCGGAATCACCATCGCGCCATTCGTCCCTGCGGCAGTCATCGCTGCCTGCAGCGTCGTTTGCGCGCTCGCGACCGATGGAGCTTGCACTCCATTCACCGTGGGCGTAGTCAGCGCGCCGGTCATGTTTCCGCCCGCCAGCGGCACTGCCGTCGCCACCTGCGTGTCTACATAGTGTTTGTCGGCGGCCTGCAACGGCTGTGTCGGATCACCATTCAAATACAGCGGCCCGGTCAACGTCCCGCCCGATGCCGACAATCCGCTGCTCGCGCTCAGCTCCGCGATCGCCTGGTCAACATACGCCTTGCTCACCGTTTGCACCGCCTGCGCCGCCGGCATCACCTGCGCCTGCACTGCGGCCAGGCTCGCATTTGCCGCCGCCGGAACCACCCAGTACTGTGTGCTGGTCGTCCCGTCGCTCATGTCGTAGACGGCCGTGTAGAACTCACCCGCTGGCGTCGCTCCTAAGTTCGGCGCGAGGTTGACGCTCACAAATCCGTCCGTCCCAATGGCCACCGTGAGTGAGTCCGCGGCCACCGCCTGACCCGCCGCAGTCGTGAACGACGGCCAGCTGATCAGCAGCGTTCCTGCGCCCGGTTGCCCGTTTGCCAGGTACACCGTCCGCTGCACTGTCGTCGTGCTCACTGCCTGCGCCATCGCCATCGCCGCCAGCGTCGTCGCCAGCACGCAGATAGCAATCCTGCGCCTCATCCGCAACCATCTGTTCTTCATGAGCCTCATCCTCATCGTGTCCTTTTTCTCACTGCAATTCGCCAATGTCCTTTTCTTCCCGCGATTCACTGACGGCCGCCCACCCCGAACCACGAGCCAAACGCCGCTTTTTTACGCTGTCTTTGTCTTCGCTTGTGTCTCGCTCAAAACTTGCGCCTCGCTCACAATCCTTTTCGCCTCCTGCAATTCAACCCAGGAAGGCCCGGCTAACTGCTCCGCCAGGCTCGGGCCGTCCGATTCCGCGTCGCCTTCGCCGCCCCTCTTCTTCTTCTCCATCAGCGCCATCACCATGTCCGCGCTGCGCATGTCGCCACCCTGCGTTTGATTCACGAGCGTCTCCGCAATCTTGCCGCACTTCTCTTTCACTTCTCTCTGTACCGCGTGGCGCAGCGCTTTTTTTGCTCCTTTGCGCTTTTTCTTGTCGTTCTTCTTCGCCGCCTTTTTTTCGGTTTTTCCCGCCTTTTTCGCAGCACCCTTTTCGTTGTTTCTTTCTCCAGCCTTCGTTGCCTCGCCGCTGTTTTTCTGCGGTATCTTCACCGCCGTGCTTTTCTTCCCTTTGGTTTCCGTCTCCAGCGATCTTTTTCCCATTTCTCCACCATTCCGGCCGCCCACCCACGGTCCTTCCTGCGCGTCGGAAAAGGAAAGGGGGCAACTCGCTCATCGAGTCGCCCCTCCGCTCTCTTCTTCTCTCCTCGTGCCCGCGTCTTCGGCGGTAATGGCGCAAAGAAGATCGAAAAAGCCTTCTCGGCTTCTCCGTTAATCAGAATCATTTCCTTGAGATTGTCTCTAGCTTAACGCATCCGCTATAAATTATCGGCAAACTTCACTCCCCTGAATCTTCTTCGTGTTTTCAGTCACTTAAGCATTTTTCTGCCCTTACGGCATTTGACAAGATTCAGACCACCTTCCTCCGCGCCTCAAAGCCTGATCTCCGCAACCACCAGTCTTCTCCAGCCCAAACCTCTCCAGTCCCGCTTCCCCAGTCCCGCCTCTCTAGTCCCGCTTTTATGGGGATTTCCCTTTTAGTACCATGGTGCATAATACCTCCCGTAAATTTCCCCTCCCAGGCCTTATCCTTGCTCTCAGGTTGTCGCTCTCAGGTTCTCGCCCAGCGCGGCTGACCGTCGGTCTCAGGTTCTTCGCTAATAAACGTCCGTCCGCCCCGCATCATGGTTGCAACTAGCCATTGCTGCAATAAAAGGAGTCCCCGCAATGCGACTGCTCTTCGTCATCGTGCTGTCCTCATGCGCGCTAATTCTCGCCGGCTGCGCGGGCATGCCGGCCATCACCTCGTCCAACACAGACACCATTCCCGGCACGGTTCTGCATGGCACCGTCCACGGCGGCCAGAACCCCATTGCCGGCGCGCAAGTCTATTTGTATGCCATCAACACCAGCGGCTACGGTGGCCCCGGAATCGCTGCCTCAAGCACCAACGCTTCTGTGTCGCTGCTCCACAGCGGCGCCGGAACCACCCAGGACGGAAGCGGCCACTACTACGTCACCACCGACCAGTACGGCAACTTCACCATCACCGGCGACTACTCGTGCCCCAGCAACTATCCCCATACTTACTTCTATGCATCCGGCGGCGATCCCGGCCTGGGTTCGGGCGTAAATTCGGCCATAACCCTCACTGCCCCGGCGCAAGCCTGTAACACTTCCGCCTCCACCGACATCAATGAGGTCTCGACCATCGTTACCGCCTACGCTTTCGCCGGCTATGCCAGCGACCCCATCCATGTCTCCACTTCCAACACATTGCTCGCCGCCACCGGCCTCACCAACGCGGCCAACAACGTCAGCAACCTTGAAAACACCAGTACGAGTGTTGCGCTAGCGACTACCCCCGGCAGCAACGGCACAGTGCCTCAGACCGAGATCAACACTCTCGCCAACATCCTCGCCGCCTGCGTCAACTCCACCGGCCCCACCTCCACGCAATGCAGCACGCTCTTTTCGAACGCCGCAAGCAGCGCATCTGCCACCACTGACACCGCGACTGCCGCCCTGAACATCGCCCACAATCCCGGCCCCAGTTCCACCATCGTCGGCAACTTGTTCGGCCTTCAGACCCCCAGCTCGCCCTTCCAGCCCATGCTGCCTACCGCGCCCAATGACTTCACCATCGCCATCGGCTACACAGGTGGCGGGCTGAATTCACCTGTTCCCCTTGCCATCGACGCCGCGGGCGACGTCTGGGTCGGCAATACCGCAAGCGGAGCTAACAACGTCAGCGAGTTCAGTCCTCTCGGCGCGCCCGTCACCAGCTCGCCTTTTTCCGGCGGCGGAATCGTCGACCCCTATAGCATCGCCATCGACAAATCCGGCAATCTCTGGACCGCGAACGTAACTCCAAACAGCCTCAGCGAGCTCAGCTCCGCCGGCGCGCCGATCTCTACATCCGCGGGCTACACCGGAGGCGGCCTCAATGCGCCCTACGACATCGCACTCGACTCGCTCGGCCACGTCTGGGTTGTAAACAACGTCGGCTCCAGCCTCAGCGAGTTCACTTCCACCGGCTCAACTCCCTGCACGCCCCTTACCACTTCCCCCGGGGATCAAGGCGGCGGCATCAGCAATAACCCAGTTTCTCTGGCCATCGACGCTTCCGGCAATATCTGGATCTCCGATAGCATCACTCTTGGCGCCCTGAGCGAGTTCTACGCAACCGGCACGTCTTCCGGCACTGCCGAATCCGGAACCAACGGCGACACCGGCGGCGGCCTCAACGATCCCTGGGGTCTCGCCGTCGATGGCTCCGGAAACGTGTGGTTAGCGGACAGCGGAACAGGCGCAAACAGAATTAGCCTGTTTGGCGCCGGCGGCACGGCAATCTCCAGCGCCACCGGATATACCGGCGGCGGCCTCAATATCCCCGAGGGCATCGCCATCGATGGCGCAGGCAACGTCTGGGTCGTCAATCGCGGCAGCACCAACATCATGGCGCCCTATCCCGACAGCTCCATCAGCGAGTTCAACTCCTTAGGCACCGCCATCTCCTCCTCCACTGGCTATCAGGCCCGCCTGAATCTCTCTCTCCGCATCGCCGTCGATGGCTCCGGAAATGTCTGGGTCACGAATGCCTCTCTCAACAGCATTACTGAGTTCGTCGGCGCCGGGTCGCCAGTGGTTACTCCAAAAGTCGCCAATCTCCTCAATCCCTACGGTTCACGCACCGTCAACAAACCCTGATTTCGCAGTCGGACCACATGATGTAGCGCCGGTTTTCTTTTTCATCCGCCCACATAAGAAGGGATGCCCCACGGAAGGGATGCCCCATCCTTCGCCTTTTTTCTGGCGAAGGGTGGGATACCACGGACCCTCACTCCCCGCGTCCTCCTCGCTAACCACTATCCAGAAACCTATGCTGCTAACATTTCCCCAATGCATTTCTTGTCTTGGAGCCGCCGATTCGCTACGCTTTTTCTGGCTGTCTACTCAACCTCCTACGGTGTTGCTCGCGCTCAAACCCCTTCCTCCGTTCCGGCCGCAAATGCCCCCTCCCGCGCCCAACTCGACGAAATCCTCGCCAGCCAAAATCGTGCACGCACCATTACCCAGGTCGCCGTCTCTCCCGACGGCAAGCGCATCGCTCGGCTCGAGGCTGGCCAGATTCGCGTCGCGCCGCTCGACAATCTTGTCCAAAGCCAGCCCATCACCGCGGCCGCGTCCGGACACTCCTGCAACGCTTCCGATCTCATCTGGTCGCCCGACTCCGCGTCGCTGGCCTTCCTCTCCGATTGCCCAGATCCCCCCGACGATTCCGGCCAGCAGTCCGAACTCTTTCTCTCTCATCTCGACGGCAATCCGGCCCATCGCCTCACGCAGCTCCACGGCTACGTTGATGCGCCTGCTTTCTCGCCCGACGGCAGAAGCATCGCATTCCTCTACGTCGAAGGCGCCACACGACCCTCCGGCGCGCTCGCCGCCGAAACTCCGCCCTCCGGCGTCATCGGAGAAGATCACGTCGATATTCAGCGCGTTGCAATGGTCTCCACCGGCACTTCGCAACCCGCCGCTCCAAGCTTTGTAACGCCGCCCAACCTTCACGTCTTCGAGTTCGATTGGTCGCCCGATTCCAAATCTCTCGCCTACATCGCCGCAGACCCTCCCGGCGAAAACAATTGGTGGGTGGCCAAGCTCTACACCCAGCCCGTCGCAGCGGTTGCCCCATCCAACATGGCCGACACGACGGAGAGTGGCGGCCATGTTGGGTGGGAGCCCAAGCCACATGTCGTCCTCAGTCCGTCCGACGTCTCCGGCTCCCTCCACGGCCTGCAAATCGCTCTTCCTCGATGGTCGCCCGACGGTAAATCCATCGCCTTTATCGGCGGCCTAATGAGCGATCAGGGCGTAACCGGAGGCGACGTTTGGCTTATTCCGTCAGCTGGCCGCCAGCCTGTCGACCTAACGCCCAACAGTCCCACCTCCGCTCAATGGATCATATGGGGCGATGCAAAACACATCTTCATTAGCGAACTCTCCGAGGGCGATTCTCGCTTGACACGCGTGCAAATCCCCCAAGACCGAGTCGCGCCCGCGGATTTTGATCTGCCCCTCTTCAATGTCCCCGGTTCAATCGGTGCAGGCATCTTTGAAAACGGTCTCTCCGCCTCCGCCGATCGCTCCCTTTTCGTCTTTCAGGCGAGCAGCTTTGACCACGCCCCGGAAATTTACGCAGCACACGCATCCCTCCGCGCGATGCCATCTAGTTCAGGGAATCCTCCGTCAAGTTTCAGTGAGGGCTTCGCTGGTCTCACTCAGCTCTCCCATTTCAATGACGGCCTCAAGCCCTTCTGGGGCGATTCCGTTTCGCTCTCGTGGACAAACGAAAACTTCAACATCCAGGGCTGGTTGCTCTTGCCCGCGCACTACGACCCAACGAAAAAGTATCCGCTCCTCGTCGAGGTTCACGGCGGTCCTGCTTCGTCTGTCCTCTCCAGTTGGAACGGCGGCGCAGGCGGCATCAGCGCCACTACTTTTTCCGCGCTCGGCTACTTCGTTCTCATGCCCAATCCTCGCGGAAGCTACGGTCAGGGCGAGACCTTCACGCAGGCCAACCGCAAAAACTTCGGATACGGCGACTTGCGCGACATTCTCGCCGGAGTCGACACCGTCCTCGCGAAATACCCAGTCGATCCCAATCGCATCGGCATCGCCGGCTGGAGCTACGGTGGTTTCATGACCATGTTCGCTGTCACCCAGACCCATCGTTTCCGTGCCGCCGTCGCCGGAGCGGGCATCTCCGACTGGCTTTCCTACTACGGCGAAAACTCCATCGATCAGTGGATGATTCCGTACTTCGGCGCGTCGGTTTATGACGATCCCGCAATTTACGCAAAGAGTTCCGCCATCACATTCATCAAACAGGCAAATACTCCATCCCTCGTCCTTGTCGGCGACCGCGACGGCGAATGTCCCGCACCGCAGTCCTTCGAGTTCTGGCACGCGCTGCGCGATCTCCATGTTCCTGCGCGGTTGGTTGTCTACCCTGACGAGGGCCACGGTTTCTCCGATCCGGCAGACCGGCGCGATGTGCTCGAACGAGCGGTCGACTGGTTCGCCCGATACATGCAGCCCACCCCATAGTCGTGATATGCCCCCTGGTCTCCCTACACGCGGCAAGCGCTCCCTCGTCTTTGTCGCGCCGGCGTCCCGCCCGCACTCCCGCGGCTCCCTCGCTCCCTGCATTTTCCTGCTCGCCAACGAGCTTCGCGCCAGTCTATCTTGCAGAGTCGTAAGCTGCCCTGATCGATGCCAGAAGCAGGCCCATCCTGATACACTTTTTCCTTGGGCCTTCAGTGTGCGATTCGTCCTTCCGGACGCATGCGGCAACGTGCCGTGGAGACCCTTCGGCTGGCCTGCGATTCGCCTGCCGCTCGACGACTATTGGCATGGACGGTGGCGGTTATAACTCATTCTTCTTTACCTTGTTTTTCAAATCCGTTCCGAGGTTCGGCGGTGCGGGACGGGGAGGATTCATGCGGCGGTTTCTGACGCTTGTTTGTTTGCTTGGCGTGGCCCTTCCGGCCGGGATTTCCATCTCCGGTTGCGTGCGCAATCCGGCAGGAAATTATTGCAACGGCTTGGGCTACGGATTGAAGGACAATGTCGTCGCCAATCTCACCCTGCAGCCGCAGATTGCCGGGATTTCTCTGGCCTACGGACAGACAACCGCAATTCTGCAGCCGACCGCCACCACCTGCAAAGGCAACCCCGCTTCGATCAGCGGCGGTTCCCTCAGCTACGGCACCAGCAACAATCAGTTGGTTGACATTTCGCCACTGGGCGGCGTCTGCGCCGGCACCTGGAATCGCAACAGCGGTGGCGGCATCGCCGACTACACATTCTGCAACTTTCCCAATCCCTCGCCCTCGACAGGCGGCTTGCCTTACGCCATCGCGTACATTACGGCATCGGCAGACGCAGTCACATCCAATCCCGTCACGGTCTACGTTCACGCCCCTATTTCGAGCATTAACCTGGTGACCGAACCACTCTCTGGTGCGCCTTCCCAGGGTTGCTTTTCCCAGAACCAGGAGGCCAACCTCGATGCCCAGGCCTACTACAGTTTGAATGGCACGCAAACGCTCCTTTGCGCGCCGGGGTCCGCCACGCTCCCCGAGTGCTCAAACTCAATCGGAACGCTCAGTTTCGGCACCGGAAACTCTTCTGTGGCCTCCATCAATCCCACAAACAATGTCATCACAGCTGAGCAACCGGGTACCACAGTGATCACCGCGACCATCGCGCAATCGGCTTCTTCGGCCGGATACTTCTCCACCTGTCCGCCTAAATCGATAAGCATCGCCCTGGCCAACGGAAGCACGAAAGGCGTCATCGCGCAGGGTGCCGTACAGAACCTGACTACAACTGCGATCGATACGCAGGGCAATTCCATTACCGGCCTCTCGCTCGACTACGAGTCCACCAACCCCATCGAGATCACCACTACCGGAGCCGGCTCCATCACCGCCGGATTTCCCGGTACTGCAACATTGACGGCGCTCTGCAAGCCGCCGTTATGCAATCCAGCTCCCATTAACGAACTCGGACTCAACGGGACCGGGTTGTCCATCACATCCAATCCCATCGACGTCATTGTTCCTGGCACCACCAGTGATTTTGTCTGGTTCGCGGCGCCAAACCAGTCTCAATACTTTTCTTCCATTGAACTTCTAACCGGTAACCCCGGCTCCACTGTCCGCATGCCCTTCGTGCCCAATTCCATGGTCATGGATCAGGCGGGAAGCTCGCTCTATTTCGGTTCGCCCCGCGAACTCATGATCTATTCCACCCAGGCGAATACTCTCACCAGGCAGGACCCTTCGGTTCCCGGCGTGGTCCTTGCCGCTTCTCCGAATGCCAACTATCTGCTCATCAACGATCAGATACGCGGCCTTTTTTACCTGTACAACACCTCTGGAAGCATCGTCTCCACATTTGGGGGCCTGGGGGCAGCTGCCGCATGGACGCAGGATTCGAATACTCTCTATGTCGTCGATAGCGCGGCGCTCGGCGGAAATCACACCAATACGCTCTATGTGCACGACACCAACTCCGGTTGGAGCACCTACAGCCTCAGCGCCTCCGGTGGAGCAGAGGACCTCGCGATCACCGTTCCCGGCCTGGGCGCCTATCTTAGCGGCAACGCCACTGTCGCCCATACCTGGTGCCCCAGCGGCACGGTCGGAAACAACGCCACCATTCAGTTTTATCCGCAGAGCGATTCCGTGAATCTCGTGACCAATATTGTGGGAGCGACCTCGGACGGTCAGCATATTCTGGGCGCATCGCTCAATGGCTCAAGCATCACGCTCGATGATATTGGCGTCAATATTCCACCATCGCTGGCTTTCCCCGCGGCCGAATGTCCGGTGACCACGGTTGGCACAACACAAACGCTCACGCCTCTGTCGACCAACCCCACGCTCAACGGATCCGTCAACCTGACCGGCGTGACCGATGCCACCGCCGTCAACCAGATCGTCACCGGCGCGGCGCCAACTACGGCCTCCGTGACGACTGCCATACCCGTTGCCTTCGTCACGTACAACACGCCTTCAACATCCACCACCGCTGCGCCACTTCCGTTCTATCTGCCCCAGCCGACCGGCCCTGGCCCCTTCGGCTATGTGACATTCGCCGACAGTGCGTCAGCCACGCCTCCCACTGCGCCGCTTGCGGGTGCTTTCTCGCTCGACCATTCAATCTTCTTCGTCTCCACTGCGGGCGATGACGAGATTCACTTCATCAACATTCCCCCGAACCTAAGTCTCACTTCGCCGCCCACCGATTCGCAGCAGGTGAGTCCAGCTCTGCCCGCCTGCACACCTGTCTCCGCGGGCGGCAACGATGCGGGCTGTCTCTATCCCGCCGCACCTGCACCCAACGCCGTAGTTCCCGCTACTGTCATCACCGTGAAGCCGCGTTCCGTTACCTAGCCGTCGCGAACAGCCAGGTACCGGCTCGTGAAACTTCCACCCCGGCGGATGCATCGTTCACCCTCTGCTGCGGAACGGTTTCGCTAACTCCTCCGTTTTCTCGCTACCTATGTCCCTTGTTCCCTTGGTCCCTGCCGGGGTCCCCGGCGAACGGTCTTTGCTCGCTGGGGTGGCTTGGTCCCTCGGTCCCTGTCTTCTACAATCGACTCATGATCAAGGGCATCTCATTTCTGCGGCCCGTCGGCAGCGCTGCGGTTTTTGACCGCCTGACGGATTTTTTTGCCGCGCTCGGCTTCGCGCCCGGCAAAAGCTGGCAGGAAGAAGGATCGCGCGGCGCACTGTTTCTCGCTCCACAGGGCGGCCTCGAATTTGTCAACGGAACGCTTCCATCCACCGCCGATATTCTTGTCGAAGTCACTTCGCTTGACGCCATTCATCAGACAGTCGAAGCATGGCTTCGCGCCCATGCCGCTCCCGGCGAATCCGGCGACGCGGCCATCGCGCAGCTCTCGCCCATCGCCGAAACCGATTGGCGCTCGCGCCTATTTACCGTCGAGCCGCAACCGGGCCACCGCTTCAGCTTCTGGGCATGGTCCGATCCCGTGAAGGGAAAACCGGTCGCTCTCGAGGGAGATCTTTCCGCCGCCGGAATGAAATTCGCCATCGTGGTCGCGCGCTGGAATGCCGTAATCACCGACCGCCTTCTCGACGGCGCTCTTGACGCGCTTTTGCGCAGCGGCGCGGTCCGCTCCGACATCCAGATTGTGCGCGTTCCCGGTGCATGGGAGATTGCAGCCGCGGCTCGCGCTTGCGCCGCCACCGGTCGCATGGATGCCATCGTCACGCTGGGTTGTCTGTTGCGCGGAGAAACTGCTCATTACGAGGCCATCTACAACGAAGTCGCGCGCGGCATCGGGCAATCGCAACAGGAAACCGGCGTCCCCCACAGCTTCGGCGTGCTCACCTGCGAAACCCTGGAACAAGCTCTCGACCGCGCCGGAATTAAGGGCGGGAACAAGGGTTTTGAGGCCGCATCAGCCGCCATCGAAATGGTGAGCATCCGCAGAAAACTCGAGCAAGGCGGCCCTGCTTGACCTCGCGCCATCGCCGCAAGTCTCGCGAACTCGCGATGCAGATGCTGTTTCAGGCCGACATTGGCCATCAGTCGTCCGAAGAGGTCCGCGCCACATTCTGGATGGCTGGCGATCTCGTCGAGCCGGAAGTGCGCCAATTTGCGGAAGAACTCTTCCTGGTCGCGCAACTGCATCAACTCAAGATCGACGGCCTAATCGCCGAGCATTCAGCGCACTGGCGGTTGGAACGCATGCCGGCCGTTGACCGCAATCTCCTCCGCATGGCCGTAGCGGAACTGATTGGCGTCAAATCCACGCCGTTTCCGGTTGTCATCAACGAGGCGCTTGAGATCGGCCGCCGCTACTGTGCGCCCGAGTCGATCAACTTCCTCAACGGCGTCCTTGATTCGATCGCGCGCGACGTAATCGCCGGCAAACACTGAGTCCCCGGAACATGTTTCAAGAATCAGCCTTGTAATAAGGGCACGGCTTTAGCCGGGCCGAAAAAAGCTGCAAAAACATGGGGTTTCAACCCCTGAGGGACGCATCATCAATCTGGCCCGCTGTCGAACGCGCAAATGCCGCCCTGCTATCCTTGATCTCGTGATTCCGCACATCTGCCACAAAGCAATGTTGGCGCTGATCCTGCTTCCGGCACTGGCGCTCGCCGCTTGCCACAGGGAAGAGCACGCCGTCGCGGGCGTGGCCAAAGACGCCGAAAAGGCCGAGCATCAGGCGCAGGTAAGGTCTGCCGAGCGCGATCAGGAGCGCGCTGAGCTTGACCAGATTCCGCTTCCAACTAAGAGCCTCTATATCGATATTCACGATCCCTCGCAGTGGACCAATCCATTCCTCTCTGTCGGCGCCGGCATGGTCACGCTGCGCATTCTTCTTCCTGACGAAAACCCCAGTCCGGTAGGGCACGGTGACTTACTTCGGCTGGAGGCGGCGCGCCGGCAGGAATTGCAGTTGCGCGTTTCGGATTTGGATACAGCTATCGCAGCTATTCCTGCCGGCGCGTGGCCGTATGGCCGCGTCATCGCCGTGGCCGAATCGCCTTCCGCGGCGGCCGGCGACCGGCCCGAAGTCCGCCGTAACGTGGAAGCCGTGATTCGCCAGCTCAATGATCTCGGCATTGTCGTCGAAGAGTGGCCGGCGCGATAACTGTGGCAATTCCAATAACGCGCATCCTCTATAGATGATTGCTTCGCCAAATGCTTGCTTCACCGAGTCGGAAAGTCGATTGTCGCGGTCTGGCGGTCGTGTTAGTGACCCGCATGGTTACGCGCGACGTCCGCCGCCCCGCTCGCGCTACCATTGCAGCGTGAGCTCTTCCACATTTGCCATCCTGTCCAACTCCGCTCCCCTCGGCCACGAGCGTTTTTCGGCTCATCGTGAGCTTGAGAGCCTGCTGAAAAGATCCGTTCGTGGCGAAGCGCGCTTCGATCTCGGCTCGCGCGCCCTTTACGCTTCCGATGCGTCGAACTACCGCCAGCTTCCAATCGGCGTCATTTTTCCGCGGGACGCAGCCGATGTAGAAGCTGCATTGGCCGCCTGTCGCGCCACGGGCGCTGCCGTTCTTCCGCGTGGTGCGGGCACCAGCCTTGCCGGGCAGTGCGTCAACGTGGCCGTCGTCATTGACTATTCTCGTTTCATGAATTCGCTCCAGGAGCTAGACCCCGCGAGGCGGCTCGCACGTGTTGAGCCTGGAATCGTTCTCGACCGTCTCCGCGACGCCGCCGAGCTGCATCAACTCACCTACGCCCCTGACCCGGCCACGCACTCTCGCTGCACCCTCGGCGGCATGATCGGCAACAACAGTTGCGGTGTCCACGGCTTGCTCGGTGGTAAAGTCGTCGACAATGTCGAATCGCTCGACATCGTCCTCTACGACGGCACGCGCATGACCGTCGGTGCCACTCCGACTGAGCGCCTTGAAGCGCTCATCGCCGGCGGCGGCCGCATTGGCCAAATCTATTCGGGCCTTGCGCGCATCCGCGACCGCTACGCCGCGCTGGTTCGCGAAAGGTATCCTCGCATTCCTCGCCGTGTCTCCGGCTACAACCTTGACGAGTTGCTTCCAGAGAACAGTTTTCATGTCGCGCGCGCGCTGGTCGGCTCCGAGGGAACCTGCGTCAACGTCGTCTCCGCCATGCTGAACCTGACCGCCAGCCCGCCCTTCCGCGTGCTCACGGTACTCGGCTTCAACGATCCGTTCCTCGCCGCCGATGCCGTTCCGCTTGCCCTCGAGCACAAGCCCATCGGCCTCGAAGGTTTCGACTCACTTCTCGTCGACTTTATGCGCCGCAAAGGCTTGGCGCTGCGCGAACTCGATCAGCTCCCGCCCGGTGTCGGCTTTCTGCTTGTCGAGATGGGCGCGTGGTCGGCCGAAGAGGCCCGCGCCAAAGCCGAGTCTCTGGCGCACACCTCGCAGTCGTGGCCCTCGCCGCCCGTCGCTCACATCTGTGCGCAGGATGAGGCGAAAGCAGTTTGGCATGTGCGCGAATCTGCCCTCGGCGCCATGGTCTTTGTTCCCGGCGAGCCCGATCGCTGGGAGGGTTGGGAAGATGCGGCCGTGCCTCCCGCGCAACTCGGCAACTATCTGCGCGCAATTACCGCGCTCATGGCACAGTATGGCTTTCGCAGCCCGCTCTATGGCCACTATGGGCAGGGCTGCGTGCACATGCGCGTCAACTTCGACTTCCACAGCGCCGAAGGCATTCGCATCTTCCGCGAGTTTATCGATCGCGCTGCTGACGTCGTGTTGTCCTTTGGCGGCTCTCTCTCCGGCGAGCATGGCGATGGCCAAGCGCGCGCCGCGCTGCTGCCCAAGATGTTCGGCGCCGAGCTTATCGAGGCATTCCGCGAGTTCAAGGCGTTGTGGGACCCCGACAACCGCATGAATCCCGGCAAGCTTTCCGATGCTGTGCGCGTCTACGATCCCATCGAGAATCTTCGCCATTCTCCAATGCCTGCCGGCCAGATCCCGGCCCAGACGAAGCTCGAAACGCATTTCGCCTTCGCCGCTAGTAACGGCTCGCTGGAACGCGCCACCGAGCGTTGCGTGGGGGTGGGCTCGTGCCGTAACACTAAGGGTGGCGTAATGTGCCCCAGCTACCGCGCCACCGGCGAGGAGCAGCACTCCACTCGCGGTCGCGCTCATCTCCTGTGGGAAATGCTCGCCGGATCTCTACGCGAGGAAGGATTTCAGAGCCACGCCGTGCACGAGGCCCTCGATCTCTGCCTGAGTTGCAAAGCCTGCAAATCCGAGTGCCCCGTGCAGGTAGACATGGCCGCCTACAAATCGGAGTTTCTGGCGCAGCGTTACAAGGGACGTCTGCACCCGCTCCACCACTACATATTCGGCTTTGCTGATCGCCTCGCCCGCTACGGTTCGCTTGCGCCGTCGCTCACAAACGCGATCCTAACTGGCACGTTCACCAGCCCGTTGGCTAAACGAATCGCTGGCGTGGCCCGTGAACGCCAGTTGCCGCGGCTCGCGCCGAAAAGCTACCAAAAAACGCGAATGATCGCTCGGCAATCCTTACAGACTCCCACGAATGTCGTCCAAAGGTCTGCCCCACCGCAGGTGGTCCTGCTGTGGCCGGACACCTGGAACAACTACTACCATCCGCAAGTGCTCTCTGCCGCCGAGACAGTACTCAGTCATGCTGGATTTCGGGTTGTGATCCCTCGCGGACACATCTGCTGCGGCCGCCCGCTCTACGACTTCGGATTTCTCGACGCTGCTCGGTCCTATCTATCTCGCGTTCTTGACCACATGGCGCCGCAAATTGAGGCGGGTATTCCATTCATCTTTCTTGAGCCGAGTTGCGCCAGCGTCTTCAAAGATGAGTTGCTGGAATTGTTCCCCAACGATACCCGCGCGAAGCTCTTGAGCCAACAAATCTGGCTCCTGCCCGACTGGCTTGCTGATTCTGACTGGCTCGCCGATCGCGCGCCGGAATTTACCGCCGGCCGTCTCGCGGGCGCTCAGATTCTGGTTCACGGCCACTGCCATCACAAAGCTGTCTTCGGCGGCCCTGCCAGCGAAATCGCGCTGCTTCGCAAGGCCGGAGCCAATGTCGAACTCATCGAGGCGGGCTGCTGCGGAATGGCCGGCCCTTTCGGCTTCGAAGCCGGCAAATTCGAAATCTCGAAAACCATCGCCAATCAGGGCTTGCTCCCTGCCGTGCTATCCGCTGGCCCAGCCACTATTCTTGTCGCCGATGGTTTCAGTTGCCGTGAGCAAATTGCACAATTGTCCCATCGCCAGGCCGTTCACTTCGCTGAAGTCCTTGCCCGAACTTGCGCTTGCACCGGGTGACCTATGGCCCCCGCGGCGCATCCTATGTACTAGCGGGCCAGTTTCGGGACAAGAGACAATCGCAATCTGTATAGATTTAGGCCTGAAGGAATTCAACAGCAGGTTTTCCGGGCTCTGGACCGCTTTGCGGTAGACTGGAATGGTTTGTTAGTCTCAGGCATTCGTCAAGCGCGGTAGAAAGAGGAGGTTTCGTCATGGCAGAAGAGAACAAGTCTTATGGCTTGGCCTGGTTTTTGGCCGGATTAGGTGTTGGCGCTCTGGTGGGCATTCTTTATGCGCCAAAGAGCGGCAAGGAAACGCGCGAGGATATCGCTTCTGGTGCGCGCGAGAGCGCCGAGTATCTCCGTGCGCGTACGCGCGAAGCTGCGGAAAATGTGAGCGCGATGGTCGATCGCGGCAAGGAACAGGTAAGTGCCATCGTCGACCGGAGCAAGGAGCAGATGAGCGAATACGTCGACCGTGGCCGTGAGGCCGTTGATCGTGGTCGCGCCCAGTGGGAGGAATTTGTCGAGCGCGGTAAGAACATCGTTGCCGACCAGACCACCCGTGTCACCGCGGCCGTGGATGCTGGCCGCCAGGCGTACAAGACCGCGAACAACGGCGAGCCTGAAACGCACGAGTACTGAGAGCCGGTAATTTCCAATGTCTCACGCCGGTTCCAATTCTCCCCGAAGGGTTCCAGTTCTCATTGGCCCTTCCGGCACTGAACCGGAGGCTGATCGAGCCGGGTGCCCGCATTCAGTCCCGGGGAGCCCCCCTGAGAATGACCGCTGCCTTGTTTGCAACGGGAGCCGCTTTCGCTTCTTACTTGTTCCTCACAGTACCTGCGCGAGATCATCATCATGCCAAAGTTAGACAATCAAACCATTGAACTCGCTTTGTTCGCACTGGTCGCACTGGCCATGCTGGTCCAGGCCATCGTTCTTCTGGCTGCCTTCATCGCCATGCGCAAAGCGGCGCGTTCGATTCACCAGAAGCTCGAGGCTTTCAGTTCCTCGGTTACGCCCCTGATCGACAATACCCGCGCGCTCATTACGCACGTGACTCCCAGGATCGAAGAAACCGCCGACGATATCGCAGCCCTCACTCATTCCCTGCGGGTACAGACCGCCGATATTCAATTCGCGGCCAATGAGATTGTCGCGCGCGCGCGCATTCAGGCCAGCCGCCTTGACGGGATGCTCTCCCATGTTCTCGACACGTTGCAGCGCACCGGCAACTTCATGACCGACGCCGTCAACAAACCAATGCGCCAGTTCTCAGCGATATTGGCTTCTGTCAAAGCGGTTATCGAGTCTTTGCGCTCCAGCACGCCCACGCCTCGCTCGCAGGCCAATCCAACGCCCGGCGATCACGATATGTTTGTTTAGGCCCAGCGATCTCTATCGCTGCGAAGAGCGTTGCAATCGCGCCTGTCAAACAATCCAGCCCCCGCCCACCACTTCATCGCCGTCGTAAAAGACTGCGGCCTGGCCTGGAGTTACCGCGCGCTGCGGCTCATCGAATGTTGCCAAAACTTCGTCGTCGCCCGCCGGCTCCAGCGTCGCCCACGCAGGCTCGTGCCGATGCCGGATCTTCGCGCGCACGCGCATCGGCCCCGTCAGCTCCGCAATGCTCACCCAGTTCAGATGTCGCGCGCGCAGCGTGGGTGTCGCCAGCTCAGCGTCCGCGCCCACCGTCACGCGATGACTTGCGGGATCGATGTTCAGCACATAGAGCGGCGCTGCACTCGATACCCCCAATCCCTTACGCTGTCCAACTGTAAAATTGTGGATACCCGCGTGTTGCCCAATTACTTCGCCATTCGCAGCCACCAGCTCTCCCGCCGTCTCTGAAGTCGCCTCGCCCTGTTCCTCGAGATACGCCGTGATGAACTGCTTGTAGTCGCCGCCCGGCACGAAACAGATCTCTTGCGAATCCGGCTTTTCGGCAAGCCTTAATCCATGTCGCCGCGCGGCCTCGCGCACCTCCGGCTTGGTCATGTGTCCCAGCGGAAAAAGCGTCCGCGAAAGCTGCTCTTGCGTCAGCCCGAACAGAAAATAAGTCTGATCCTTGGCCTGGTCAGCCGGCCGCTTCAGAATCCAGCGCCCACGCGCCGGATCAAACTCGTTCACTGCATAGTGACCGGTCGCGATTCGCTCCGCCCCAATACTGCGCGCCGTCTTGAGCAGTTGATCGAACTTGATGTGGTTGTTGCAGAGAGAGCAGGGAATCGGCGTGCGTCCGGCCAGATACTCATCGACAAACGGCCGCACAACATCGCTCTCGAAACGCTCCTCCTGATTCACCACGTAGTACGGAATCTCCAGCTGCTCGGCAACGCGCCGAGCATCGTACACGTCGTCCAGCGAACAGCACCGCCCGGCCTTCGGCGTATCGGGAATGCCGTGCTTCCCGGCCAGCCGCGTCTGGTCCCAAAGTTGAAGCGTCAAACCGACCACTGTGTTGCGCGAATCGACGGAGCCGTCGCCCTCGCGAGCGAGAATCGCCGCCGCCGCCGAGGAGTCCACCCCTCCGGACATCGCCACCGCAATGGTTGTGCTCTGCTTCATAAAGTAGCCTTCAAATGCTCGCTGCTGACCACCAGCTTTTCATCGCACCATTGGCCTTTCATCGCGAATGTGTCGTTAGTTCAACTCTAGACCAGCTAGAAGCTAGAGCCTGTTATTAACTTCATGCGAGCAGCCTGAAGAGGCTGGCGATCATGAGGCAGGCGAAGGCGAGGAAGTGGAAGGCTCCGAGAGTTGTTGCA